>Ga0116170_10000600_pt1 | contig 38062 bp, 35 predicted proteins | sample AD_JPNHW1_MetaG_FD_89797 | JGI IMG/M metagenome (GOLD analysis project Ga0116170, IMG submission 89797) | Active sludge microbial communities of municipal wastewater-treating anaerobic digesters from Japan - AD_JPNHW1_MetaG | ecosystem: Engineered > Bioreactor > Anaerobic > Digestate | place... | reverse complement strand
GGCCGAGGGAGCACAGAAAGCATGCTGGAAGAAAGTAAACCACTAAAAGTAGCCCTGTTCGTAGGATTAATCACCATCAATGTCATCATCCTGGCAGTGCTTTTTGGAGTGCGGCTGCCCCTTTTACGGCAGGCCACTGCCTCCGCGCCGGCTGCCAAGTCCCTTCCCGGGAATACGTTGTTCATGCCACTGGTGGTCCGCTTTGACCCCGTGGGTGTGGCTGATAACTCCAGCTGGTACATCGAAAAAGACGGCGGGGATATCCTCCACATCGTCGGTGAAGTGGTGAACCATACCACCGGGCCTGTCAGTATGGTGCAGGTGCAGGCTGACCTCCTGGCGTTTCGGAGCGGTGAGTCTTTGGGCAAGCTGCAGGGTGAACCATTCCAGTCCGTCATCCCGGCCGGCGGAAAGGCTTGCTTTAACCTTCACGTGCCCAAGCCCAAGAACTACGGCACTTACCAATTGAGCGTGCTTTCCTACCAACCCGCTCAGGAAGCGTTCAACGGGACGATCTGGGCGACCAACGCGCAATACGACAACCGCAATGCCTGGTATGAGATTAACGGGGTCTTCAATGCTGCCACCGCGGGGCAGGCCGGGGATGTGCTGGTTATCGGCACCTTGTACGAGCTGGGCGACCTGGTGGTCGGTTGCGACCAGACCTTTGTGAACATACCGGATGAGGAAGCGAGCCAGCCCGGCACGTTTTCGCTCATCATGATGGACCGGGACTTCAGCCGGGTGAACCGGTACGAGGTACAGGCCTCATTGCTCCAGCGTTAGCGCAAGCCTCAGCGTATCCACAAACGATTGATAGGGGGCTTTCTGGCAGCCAGGTGACTGCAGTACGCGCTTGGCCTTGCCGGCCATACGTAGGTTTCAAGAGACCGTTCATTTTCGTTGTGCATCAGCCTTGACAGGCTAGAAAAAACACGTATAGTTAAGCGCTGTTAAATATTAAGAAAGGTTAAGTATGGCACAAGAGATATCGGATCTGATGTTTGAATGGGCAGATAAAGCCATGCGGCGGTCCATGCGCAAGATGTTTGAATACAACCAGGCGCACGGTTATTCCTTCACCGTGGTGAACTCGCTGCGTGTCATCTCCAAGGAAAAGGAGGTCACCAACAATGACCTCTCGAGGCGGTTGGGGGTGAGCATGCCGGCAGCGTCCCAATTGGTGGACCGCCTGGTGGAGATGGGGCTGGTGGAGCGGGAAGACAACCCGGCAGACCGGCGCAGCAAGTACCTGACACTGACCGCGCAAGGACGGCAAACCCTGGATGATATGGACAAGGCGACCCACAGCTGGATCCCGACCCTTGTTTCCATGCTTTCCGAAGAAGAAATCAAGATTATCAAACCCTCCCTGCGGTTGATTGTTAGCAAAATCAACCAACTCTAAACCCAGGGATAACGGACGGAAAATATGCGCAGAATAATGAAATATATTAAACCTTTTTGGGGGCTCATCGTCCTGGACCTGATTATGGTCTCCATCATGGCCTACGCCAACCTGTCACTGCCGGAATACCTTTCCCGGATTGTGAATGTTGGCATCCAACAAAACGGGATTGAAAAGACCGTCCCGGAAGCCGTGCGAGCGTCCTTCATGGATAAACTGGCCGTGTTCCAGTCGCCTGAAGAGCACACCGCGGTGCTGGCAGGTTACCACCTCGTGGAACCCGGCAGCGCCGAGGCGGTGGGGCTGGTGAGCACTTACCCAACGCTTGAGCAGGAACCCATCTACGTCTTGAACGCGTTGACCTCGCAGGATGACCAGGCCTTTGCGGACTTGATGTCCAGGCCGATGGTGTTGGTCCAGGGTGTGAGCTTGTTGCAAAACAACCCTGAGCAGGCCAAGGCCATCTTTGGCAACAACATGCCATTTGACATTTCCAAGCTACCCGCGGGGATGGACCTTTTCACGCTCATCCAACAACTTCCGCAAGCCCAAAGGGATGCCTTCAAAACCCAGGTTGGCGCCTACCTGAACTCGCTCCAGGGCAGCATCCTCAAGCAGGTGGTCATCCAGGCTGTCAGCGCGGAGTACAAGGCGCTGGGCATGAGCATTGAAAAAGTTCAGACCAACTTTATCCTGCGCATTGGCGCCCTGATGTTGCTGGTCTCCCTGATTTCAGTGATTACCTCCCTGACCGTCAGCTTTTTGGCCTCGCGCACTTCGGCCGGCGTGGCCCGGGATCTGCGTTCCGCGGTATTCCAGAAGGTGACCAGCTTCTCCTCGGCGGAGTTTGAAAACTTCTCCACGGCCTCCCTGATAACGCGCTCCACCAACGATGTCACCCAGGTGCAACAACTGGTATTCATGATTATGCGGATGGCGTTCACCGCCCCGCTCATCGCGACCATCGGCATCATCCGGGCGTTGGATAAGAGCCCGAACATGTGGTGGCTCATTGCGCTGGCTGTGGCGGTCATCATTGTTGTCATTTCCATTCTCTTGGTGACGGTGATGCCAAAGTTTAAAATCATGCAGACCCTGATTGACAAAATCAACCTGGTGTTGCGCGAAAATCTTTCAGGCATCATGGTCGTACGCGCCTTCAACAAGCAGGAATTCGAGGAAAATCGTTTCGATGTTGCCAACCAGAACCTGACCAACAACATGCGTTTCGTTGGCCGCGCGATGGTCTTCCTCTTCCCAATCATCAACCTCATCTTCTCGGGCCTGTCGATTGCCATCATTTGGGTTGGCGCGCATGAGGTGGCCCAATCCGCCCTGCAGGTGGGCGACCTGATTGCCTTCATGCAGTATTCCATGCAAATTGTTATGGCCTTCATCAACCTTTCCATCCTGTTTGTATTCCTGCCCCGCGCGGCTGTCTCTGGAGCCCGCATCGCGGACGTGCTTGAGACGCCCCTGCTGATTAAAGACCCGGCCGAGCCCAAGACGCTGCCAGAACCGGTGAAGGGCGTGGTTCACTTTGAGGATGTGGATTTTCGTTACCCGGACGCGGAGGCCGATGTGTTGCATGACATCACGTTCACGGCCAACCCCGGCCAGGTGACCTCCATCATTGGGTCCACCGGCTGTGGCAAGTCCACCCTGGTGAACCTCATCCCCCGTTTTTATGAGGTCTCCAAGGGCCGCATCACGCTGGACGGGGTGGATATTCGTGATATCACACAACAGGAACTGCGCGACGAAATTGGTTACACCGCGCAACGGGGCATCCTTTTCAGCGGCACAATCGCTTCGAACATGCAATTGGCAAAAGCGGACGCCAGCCTGGAAGAGATGAACGAAGCCTTAAGAATTGCCCAGGCCAGTGATTTTGTGCTTGAAGACCCCAACGGCGTTGAGCGTGAAATTGCCCAAAACGGCACCAATGTCTCCGGTGGCCAAAAGCAGCGGCTCTCCATCGCCCGCTCGCTGGTCAAAAAACCCCCAATTTACATTTTTGACGATACCTTTTCCGCGCTGGACTTTAAGACCGATTCCATGTTGCGCGCCGCGCTCAAGGACCAGGTCAAAGACAGCACGGTCCTCATTGTGACGCAACGGGTGGCCACCGCGATGGGTTCGGACCAAATCCTGGTGCTCGAATCCGGCCGCGTGGTTGGGCTCGGCACCCATAAGGACCTGATGCGGGATTGCCAGACATACCAGGAAATCGCCAATTCGCAGTTATCCAAGGAGGAATTGGCATGAGCGACCAGAAGAATACCATGACAAACAAACCAACGGACCAAACCAAACCGACCACACCAACCACGCCAGCCCGTCCGGCCGGACGCCCCATGCACGGACCAGGCGGAGGACCAGGCATGCTGATGCCCGGGGAACGCGCGCACGATTTCAAGGGCAGCATGCGGAAGCTCATCCAATACCTGGATAAGTACCGCTGGCTAATCCTGGTGGTGATGCTGGTGGCCGCGGCATCCACCGTCTTTGCAATCTTCGGCCCCCGGATTTTGGGAACCGCCACCACGGAGCTCTACCAGGGCGTCATGCGCATGATCCGCAACGACCCGGTGGGGGTGGACTTCACCGCCATCGGCAACATCCTTTTGCGGGTGATGGTTATGTACCTGATTTCGGCGGTGCTGGGCCTGGTGCAGGGCGTTTTGATGGTCCTGATTTCCGCGGATATCACCTACCGGTTCCGCAAGGAAATCGCCCACAAGATTAATGTGCTGCCGCTTAGCTTCTTCGACCATGTCACCCAGGGTGAAGTGCTCTCAAGGGTCACCAATGACGTGGACGCCATCAGCACCACGCTGAACCAAAGCCTGTCCCAAATAGTCACCTCTGTGACCAGCGTCATCGGCATCCTGATTATGATGTTCACAATCAATGCCACAATGACGTTAATCGCCCTGACTATCGTGCCGTTGTCCCTGGTTCTCATTCGCCTGGTGGTCAAAAAGTCTCAGGGTTACTTCAGGCAACAACAGCAGTACCTCGGCTTTGTAAACAGCCACGTGGAGGAAATGTACGGCGGTCACGTCATCATCAAGGCCTTCAACGGTGAGAAAGAAAGCGTTGATAAGTTCGATGGCTTGAACGGCACGCTCTATAATACTGCCTGGAAGTCACAATTCCTTTCCACGATGATTATGCCGATCATGTTTTGGATTGGCAACCTGGGTTATGTTGGCGTGGCCATCCTGGGCGGCTACCTCGCCATTCGGGGCCAGATTTCAATTGGCGATATCCAGGCCTTCATGCAGTACGTACGCTCCTTCCAGGACCCCCTGATGCAAATTGCCAATATTTCCAACGTGCTGCAGCAGACTGCCGCGGCGGCTGAACGCGTCTTCGCCTTCCTGGCCGAAGAAGAAATGGCACCCGATACCGAAGAAGCCATCTCCAAGAAGTGCAACGCCTGTGGCGCCGTGGAATTCAAGCATGTCCGCTTTGGGTATAACCCCGAAAACGTCATCATCAAGGACTTCTCGGTCAAAGTTGAGCCCGGGCAGCAAATTGCCATTGTTGGGCCGACTGGCGCCGGCAAGACCACGCTGGTCAAGCTGTTGATGCGCTTCTATGACGTCAATAGCGGCGAAATCCTGGTGGATGGCGTCAACATCCAGGATTACTCACGCGAAACCCTGCGCAGCAAATTCGCCATGGTTTTGCAGGACACCTGGCTGTTTAACGGCAGCATCAAGGAAAACATTCGCTACGGCCGGCAGGACGCGACCGACGAGGAAGTGGTCAACGCCGCCGATATGGCCTACGCGGACCACTTCACCCGCACCCTTCCCGGTGGGTACGATATGGTGCTGAATGAAGATGCCAGCAATGTTTCCGCCGGCCAGAAACAGCTGCTGACCATCGCCCGCGCCGTGCTGGCCAACCCGGATATTCTCATCCTGGACGAGGCCACCAGTTCGGTGGATACCCGCACCGAGGTGCTCATCCAGAAAGCCATGGATAAACTGATGAAGGGCCGCACCAGCTTTATCATCGCCCACAGGCTTTCCACCATCCGCAACGCGGATAGAATCCTGGTGCTGCGCGATGGGGACATCGTGGAGCAAGGCACGCACGAGGGCCTGCTGGAACAAAATGGTTTCTACGCAGAGCTTTACAACAGCCAATTCAAGAAAGCGGAGTCTGAGGTCGCGGAGTATTGATTTCAGTTCCCGGTACATAAAAGCAAATAAAAGGACACCCTCAAGCGAGGGTGTCTTTTTGTAATGGAATTCGCTTTATGAGCGAGGTTCTGTCTACGGGGTCGGGGCGTTAATCATTCCCCAAAGTTGTCTTCCACCAGCGCCTGGATGACGGCCAGCGTTTCGGCTGCCTGGGGGCCTTCCGCCTGGATTTCAAGCCGGTCTCCTTTTTTCGCGCCCAGCAACATCACCGAGATTAATCCCGTAATTTTCTGGGGCGCCTTGTTGCCGTCCAGGTTGATCGCCGTCACCTTCACATCATGCCCGAGGATAATTTTGGTAAAGAGCGCGGCAGGGCGCGCGTGCAGGCCGCTGGGGTTTGGGATGCGGACGGTCAGCGTGAGCGCTTGCGCGGCGGTTGGGGTTGGTTCGGGTTCGGCCTGTGCTTCGGGTGCCGGGTCTGTGGACAGCTGTTGGCGCTTGGCTTCCAATGAGCGTTCTGCCTCCCGGTTAACATCGCCTACTGACGCGCCCATGTTCGCCTGCACGGCGGCCGCGATGGCGCCTTCCACGAAAGGCGCTGCGGAGAGATGCACGCGGCCGCGGAGGTTCTCATCCAGCATGTCCAGGGCCATTTGCGTGCTTAGCAGGGCGCTGCCGAGGTCCATCAGCACCAACACTTCGCCTTTTTCAGTCAAATCGTTCAAGACCTCCAGGATTTCAACCGCGTTTGTACCAATTTCCTGGTTATCCTCGCCGATACCGGCCGCGACGCGGATTTGGATGGCATCCGAGGAGGCCATTTGGCGCGCGAGCGCGGCGGTGCCTTGCGCGAGCTGGTAAATGTGAGAAACAAGTAAAAGGTTGACCATGTGCTATTCCTCCTCCATCCTTTTAGGGCAAGCGCCCTGTCAAAAAAATGTGGTTCGGAGCTTACTTCTTGCCCCTAAAAATGGAATGAAACCAATTCATGCCAACGAAGACCAGCCAGACGCTTCCGCCAAATATGACACCCCACAGGATGCCCTGGCCCCAATCACCGCTTCCACGGATAATCTGGTAGGCCACGATGACCGCCAGTAAAATGCTCACCACGGTCAGAACCAGGGTGGCACTTTTCATCTTGAGCCAGGGTTTGCGTATTTCCTGAACATCGACTTGCTTCTTGTTGTTGTGCGTGTATTTTGCCATCCATCACTCCTATTTGATTGGGCTCAATTATAAACGAAGGGGCGGCGTGTTGAGCGCCGCCCCAGTCTTTAATCGTAAATCGAAGCTTAGTTCTCGACCCAATCAAAGGTGCGGGTGACAGCTTTCTTCCAACCCTTGTAAATCTTTTCACGGGTCGCGGGATCCATCTTGGGTTCCCATTCCTTGTCCTTACCCCAGTTGACGCGCAGGTCATCAACCTTCTCCCAGAAGCCAACAGCCAGGCCGGCGGCATAAGCAGCGCCGAGGGCGGTGGTTTCGGCAACGGTCGGGCGAATCACGGGCACACCGAGGATGTCGGACTGGAATTGCATCAGCAGCTCATTGAAGACCATGCCGCCGTCGACCTTGAGGGCCTTCAGTTCAACACCGGAGTCAAGGTTCATGGCATCGAGCACTTCGCGAGTCTGATAGGCGGTAGCCTCAAGGACTGCGCGGGCGAGGTGGCCGGCGTTGACATAGCGGGTCAGGCCGACGATGGCGCCGCGGGCGTCGCTCTTCCAATAAGGGGCGAACAAGCCGGAGAACGCGGGCACAAAGTAAATGCCGCCAGCGTCATCAACTGTCTTGGCAAGCTCTTCGATATCGGAGGATTTCTTGATCATCTTGAGGTTGTCGCGGATCCACTGTACGAGGGCGCCGGTGATGGCGATGGAGCCTTCCAGGGCGTACACAGCGGGTTCCTTGCCAATCTTGTAGCCCAGGGTGGTCAGCAGACCATTCTTGGATTGGATCGGCTTGGTGCCAGTGTTCATGAGCATGAAGCAGCCGGTGCCATAGGTGTTCTTGGCTTCGCCTGGGTCATAGCATGTCTGGCCGAAGAGGGCAGCCTGCTGGTCGCCGAGATCGCCGGCCACAGGGATGCCATCGAGGCCGCTGTTGCGGCAATGGCCATAGACTTCACTGGAGGCCTTGATGGCGGGGAGCATGGCGCGCGGAACACCGAGCACGGCGAGCATGTCAGGATCCCAGTCGAGGGTTTCCAGGTTCATCATGAAGGTGCGGGAGGCGTTGGACACATCGGTCACATGCACACCGCCCTTGGGGCCACCGGTCAGGTTCCAGATTACCCAGGTGTCGATATTGCCGAAGAGGACTTCACCCTTCTCAGCTTTTTCGCGGACACCAGGAACATTGTCCAGGATCCACTTTACTTTCATGCCGGAGAAGTAGGTGGCGAGGGGCAGACCGACCTTGAGGCGGAACTTGTCCTGGCCGCCATCCTTGGCGAGTTCATTGCAAATCTGGTCGGTGCGGGTATCCTGCCAGACGATGGCATTGTAAACCGGCTTGCCAGTTGCTTTTTCCCAGACGACGGCGGTTTCGCGTTGGTTGGTGACACCGACAGCCGCGATTTCCTTGACATCGATGTGGAGTTTGTCAAGAGCGCCCTTGATTACATCCTGGGTCGCCTGCCAAATCTCCAAGGCATCGTGTTCCACCCAGCCTGGTTTTGGATAAATCTGTTCGTGTTCTTTTTGATCAAAGCCAACCACGGCACCTTTGTGATCGAAGATCATGAAGCGGGTGCTGGTGGTACCCTGATCAACTGCTGCTACATATTTAGCCATACGAATTCTCCTTTTTGTGATAGTAAGTTGGTTTGGTTGGCAGAATTTAGCAATCCGCCCATGCTTTCGCGGCCGTATCAAGCAGAAGGAATGTGGAGGTGGCCCCAGGGTCCTGGTGGCCGGCGCTGCGTTCGCCAAGGTAGCTGGCGCGGCCTTTGTGGGCGACCAGGGGAATGGTCGCCAGCATGCCCGCGTGCGCGGCCTCAGCTGAAACCTGCAAGGCCTCAGGAATGGGCAGGTTCTCGTCCACCGCGCGCTTTAGCGCATCAACGGCGGGATAAAGCGCATCCAACATCGTTTTGTCGTTTGGCAGGGCTTTTCCACGGTTGGCCACACCGGTCGCGGCAGCTTGTAATGCCGTGTACCAGTCAGCCAGGCCGATTTCCATCTTTGGACCAATCACTTTGCCGGCTTCCATGAAAATGGTGGAATAAAGCGGGCCACCCGCACCTCCCACCGTGGAGAGCAGGGTCATCGCCACAGACTTCAAAACTGTGCCGATGTCCTTATCCTCGCTGGCGGGCAGCTTGGTCATAACCGCTTTAAAACCACGATTCATGTTGGCACCATGATCCGCATCCCCAATCTCACGATCGAGGTCGGTCAACATCTCATTGTTCTCATTAATTACCTGGGCATAATTCTTGATCCAGGTAACCACGTCATCTCTTGATATAGCCACGGTAAACCTCAATAATTATGATTCTGGAGTGGTTTAGCCCACTCCAGAATCCTTTTCACAATTTTAGATACCCCAGCGTATGCCGGCGGTCTTGACGGGAGCGTCCCAGAGCTTGGTCAGATCCTCATCCAGCTTGAGGAGGGTGATGGAAGTTCCAGCCATCTCCAAACTGGTGATGTAGGGTCCAATCAAGTGGCGGGTAACCTTGATGCCCTTTTCCTTGAGCATGTGCACCGCTTTACGATAGATGATGTAGAGCTCAATCAGGGGGGTGCCACCCATGCTGTTGACAAACAGCAACACTTCGTCGCCAGCCTTGAAAGGCAGGTCCTCGACGACGGGAGTGAGCAGCATTTCGGTCACCTTGTCAGCCGGTTCAACCTTCATGCGGGTGCGGCCTGGTTCGCCATGGATGCCGATGCCAATTTCCATCTCATCTTCCGGTAAATCAAACGAGGGCTTGCCCACATGCGGAACCGTGCAGGAAGTCAGCGCCATGCCCATGCTGCGGCCCTGGCCATTCACCTTGCGGGCCAAATCCGCGCATTCCTTGAGTGAGCGACCTTCTTCAGCCGCGGCACCGACAATCTTTTCCATCAGAACGGTCAGGCCAACGCCGCGCCGGCCGGCAGTCCAGGTGCTATCCTTGACGGCCACATCATCATCCACGACCACGGATTCGACTTCGATGCCCTCACCTCGGGCGAGGTCAGCGGCCATTTCGAAGTTCATGATGTCCCCGGTGTAGTTCTTGACGATGTGCAAGACACCCGCGCCGCCATCCACCGCCTTGGTGGCTTCCAACATTTGGTCGGGGGTCGGGCTGGTGAAAACGGCGCCTGGGCAGGCGGCATCCAGCATACCCTTGCCAACGAAACCACCATGCATGGGTTCATGACCGCTGCCTCCACCAGAGACTAAGCCAACCTTGCCCTTGATGGGCGCGTCAGCGCGGACAATATAAGCCGGGTCATAGGAAACTTTGACCAAATCGGGGTGAGCCAGTTCAATACCTTCCAGCTCTTCCCTGACGACATCCTCAGCTTTGTTGATTAATTTCTTCATAAGCAGTCTCCTTTTCTTGTTTTCCTGACCACGTCAGGATCCAAAATGGATGCAGCGGTCATGGAATTCAGTAATTAGTCTTTCTTGGGCAGGTTCTTGCCAACCACGGTGTCGTACAGCCAGAAGCCGATGGGACCAGCAATCGCGGGGGCGAGCACTGGCGGGATCAGCCAGTACAGGCCATCGAAGAGGCCCTTGGTGCCAACGAGCAGGCCGAGCAGGCGGGGGCCGAGGTCACGGGCGGGATTGATGGAATAGCCGGAGGGGCCACCGAGGGACAGACCAACAGCCAACACAGTGAAGCCAACAATTAGGGCACCCAGGTTGTCCTTGAGGCCATTGTTCTTCAGGTCACCGCTGGCCGAGATACCCCAGGTCAGCATGAAGGTGCCGAAGATTTCAGCGATGATGGCGGTCAGCATGCTATAGGTGCCAGTTGCACCAGCGCTCGCACCACCCCAGAACGTATTACCAAATACAGAACCAGGACCGGTGGACCACACATTGGGCATGCCAGAAGCCACAAGGCCGTCGCGGTAGATCAGGAAGACAGCCAAAGCGCCGAGGAAAGCACCAATCATTTGGGCGGCGATATAGGGCAGGACTTTCTTCCACGGGAATCCACGCTGCACTGCCAGGCCGAGGGTAACGGCAGGATTCAGGTGAGCGCCAGAGACACCAGCGGAAACGTAAACGGCGATGATGACCGCGAAGGCCCAGCCGATGGTGATTGTGTTCCAGTTGTACGCTGTGCCAGCCAGGCGGGGAGCCAGACCGACATTGGCAACAACGCCATCACCCAACAGGATGAGGATGAAGGTGCCAAACACTTCACCGATGAATTCTTTCATTGTCCGATTTTCCATGCTTTAATTCTCCTTTGTGTTGATTGAATGTTGTTAAATGAATGGAAAAAATAGTGGGATTTGGTTTTGTCTATCAGCGCCTCCTTTTTCTCGTCGGTCAATATCAGGACAGGCGACATCTAGCGCCTGGTGCGAATAGCGTTTTCGCGCTATGTAACGAGCTTTATCGTGATGATTGTGAACCATCCATGCAGGTGAGCCTTGATGGTTCGGGTAGTGCCTGCTATGCATATTGCCACCAATTTGCCAAACTTACAACTTTTAACAGTTCTCCCTGGATATTTGGCAGAGGGAACAAACATACAATTGCTTGCTGATAATACTATAGCATAAATTTGTGCAAGTTGGATGAAAAGTGTGCAAATTTCGAAAAAAGGTGCGTGCTTTTTTTCATTCCAACGCGGTTTTTGCCGTTTTAGTCCTTTATTACTTTAGCTGTAGTATAATTTTTGAAGTTTTCCATAGTATACCGGCAGTTGTTATGACGTATACCGGTTGTACAAGCGAATCCCTGATGCTACTCACCCCAGCGCCGATCACGGGAATTTTTTGGAACTTGACATTCAGCTTGGCAAAATAAATAAGTAATAAATGCTGGGGGAAGCCCGCTGGGCGTTCGTGCTTAACCAACCAATTATTGAATGGAGGCAGGAGTGCAGGAAAAGTTCGATTTCATTGTGATTGGAGGGGGTGTCGTTGGGTCCATGATTGCCCGCTGGCTATCACGCTACGAGGCCAGTGTCTTGCTCATTGAGAAGGAAGCCGACATCGGCATGGGTTGTTCCTCCGCCAATACAGCCATCGTCCACGCCGGGTACGACCCCATGCCTGGTTCCCTCAAAGCCAAGATGAACGTGCGTGGTAACCCAATGTGGGACCAGCTTGCCGGAGAACTCAACTTTGCCTTTGAGCGCCGTGGCGATTACGTGGTAGCCATTGGCGACGAAGAAATTCCCCTGGTCGAGAAGCTGATGGAACAGGGCAAGAAGAACGGCGTTCCCGGGATGATTATGCTCAACGGCGCTGAAGTGCGCGCGCGTGAGAAGAACATCAACCCGGAAGTTGCCGGCGCCTTGTGGGCATCCACCGGCGGGATTTGCGATCCCTTCCAGGTCACCGTCGCGGCGGCCGAAAACGCCGTCATGAATGGCGTGAAAGTGATGCTGAACACAGCTTTCCTGGGTTTCATCACCGAAGGCAATCGCATCATCGGCGTCCGCACGAACCACGAAGACTTCCTCGCGCGCTGGACCATCAACTCAGCTGGCATGTACTCCGACGATGTCATGCACAAAGCCGGCGTCCGGCCTGAATTCCTGATTAAAGCCCGGCGCGGCGAATACTTCGTTTTTGACCGGGCCGATATCCAGATTGACAATGTGCTCTTCCCGGTGCCTTCAAGCAAGGGCAAGGGCATTTTGGTGACCACCACGGTCCACGGCAACACGGTTGTCGGCCCGACCGGCACGGTCATCGATGACAAGGAAGACAGCTCCACCAGCACCGAAGGCCTGCAGGAGCTGGCCGATGGCGCCAAAAAGCTTATTCCGGGCCTCAACCTGAAGTATGCCATCGCCACCTTCTCCGGGTTGCGCCCAATGGGCAACGCTCCCACCAAGACGCCCGGCCTCAACTACAACGCCGATTACATCATCGAAATCCCGGAAGACGTGCAGGTCTTTGTGAACCTGGGCGGTATCGAATCGCCTGGACTGACATCCGCGCCAGCCATCGCCGAGATGGTGGTCGACTTGCTGAAGGACGCGGGCGAGCCCCTGGTCGAAAAGAAGGATTGGGATCCCATTCGTCCTGCACGACCCCGCTTTAGAGACATGACCCACAAGGAACGTCAGCTGCTGTGCGAGATGGACCCCCGCTTCGGCCGCGTGATTTGCCGCTGTGAGAACGTGACGGAAGGCGAAATCATTGCCGAGGTGCATGCTCCCATCCCCGCCATCACCTACGACGCGATTAAGCGGCGCACCTGGCTGGGCACCGGGCGCTGCCAGGGCGGTTTCGACATGCCAAGGGTGGTCAACATCCTGGCCCGCGAACTGGGCATTTCACCCACGGAAGTGACCAAACGGGGACACGGCTCTGAGTATTTGTACAGGCCGACCAAAGAGGTGGAGGACTAACATGTTAGCGAAAAACATTTATGATGTTGTCGTGATTGGCAGTGGTCCGGGTGGAGTCGCGGCCGCCATCGCCGCCAAGCAAGCCGGCGCGGATGACGTGCTTGTGATTGAGCGCGATGTGGAACCCGGTGGCATCCTGGTGCAATGCATCCACAATGGCTTCGGCCTCACCTCGCTGAAGGAAGACCTGCCGGGTCCGGGATACGCGCAGTATTACCTGGACCAGGCCAAGGCGCTGGGGGTTGAATTCCTCCTGGATACCATGGTGCTGGATGTGACCTCCCAACGCAAACTGTATCTCTCCAGCCAGGAACATGGCTACGTGGACCTGGAAGCCCGTGCTCTGGTGATGGCCATGGGTTGCCGGGAGCGCACTCGCGCTCAAATCCGCATCCCGGGCATGCGTCCGAATGGTGTATTCACAGCCGGCACAGCCCAACGCTGGGTAAATGTGGAAGGCTGGATGCCCGGCAAGAAATTCGTCATCCTGGGTTCAGGCGATATAGGCATGATTATGGCCCGCCGCCTGACCTATGAAGGCGCCAAGGTGGAACGGGTGCTCGAAATCCAGTCTTACCTTTCCGGCCTCACCCGTAACTACGTGCAATGCCTGCAGGACTACGACATTCCCTTGCAGCTCAACTACACCATCAAGCGTATCATGGGCAAGAATCGCGTGGAAGCAATTGAAGCCGTGCAGGTGGACCAGCGCTGGAATTTCGTGCCCGGCACGGAAGAAATCATCCCCTGCGACACGCTGCTGCTTTCCGTGGGCCTTATCCCCGAAAACGAGCTTTCCCGCAAGGCCGGCGTCATCCTGGACCCGGTCACCGGAGGTCCCTTCGTGGACGAGACATTCCAGACCAATGTCCCCGGCGTTTTCGCTGCCGGCAACGTGGTGCACGTATACGACCTGGTAGACTGGGTGACTGAAGCCGGCTTTGGAGCTGGCAAGGGCGCGGCAAAATTCGCCCTGGCACAGAAGGCTGCCGAACAGCGCTACACCCCCGTCAAGGCCGGGCGCAATGTGCGCTACGTGGTTCCCCACAAATTGGACAAGCAGACGCTTGAACAGGAAGAAGTGCACCTGCAGATGCGCGTGACCAAACCCATCGAAGAGGATGTGTGGATTGAAGTCCATGGGGAGAACAACAGCATTGTCAGACGTTCCGAACGCTATGTTCGCCCTGGTGAGATGGTCACGGTGGTGCTGCGGCCGGCGCATTACGCTGAAGTCTGCAAGGCGGGCACGTTGACCATCGATATCTATCCCAAATCGGAGGCATAACCATGGAAGAAAGAAACCTTATTTGCACCGCTTGTCCGATGGGCTGCCGCCTGGTGGTAAAGATGGAAGGTGACCAGGTGCTGCAAATCGCGGGGAACCGCTGCCGCCGGGGCGAGTCCTTCGGTCGGCAGGAAGCCATTGCGCCGCAACGCATGGTGGCCAGTACGGTCCGCGTGTTGAACGGCTTTCACCCACTGTTGCCGGTTTATACCAAGGGCACCGTGCCCAAGAAGAAAATCGCCGAAGTACTGGCCGAGATTCGCAAGGTCCAAATCGCCGCGCCAGTGGCAAACAAGACGGTGATCATCAAAAACATCCTTGGCACGGGCGTGGATGTGGTCGCCAGCCGGGATATGCCGGCCAAAGCCTAAACCCATAACTATTTCAAAGAAAAGCCGCGCGTCAGCGCGGCTTTTTGTGTATCTTGGGGTGGGGGAAGCTTACAGGTTTGTCCCGGCCAGGTCGGCCGCTTCCTCTTCCACGATTTGCACGCCTGCGCTGGTGCCGATGCGCGTGGCTCCCGCGGCCACCATCTTCTTCGCGTCGGCGTAATTGCGGATGCCGCCGGCCGCCTTTACGCCGATGCTCTCGCCGACCACGGCGCGCATCAGGGCCACGTCTTCAACCGTCGCCCCGGGGCCGGAGAAGCCCGTGGACGTCTTGACGAAGTCGATGCCAGCCTGGCGGGCAAGCAGGCAGGCGGAGATTTTCTCCTGCTCAGTGAGCAGGCAGGTTTCAATTATCACTTTGACTAAAACATCGTGCTTGTGCGCAGCCCGGACGACCTCGCGCATGTCATTGGCAACGTTGGCAAAGTTGCCTTTCTTAAGCTCGCCAATATTGATGACCATATCCAATTCATCCGCGCCCAGCTTAATCAGGGATTTGGCCTCAAAGACCTTGATTTCCGTGGTGGTGGCCCCCAATGGGAAGCCAACCACGGTTGCCACCTTCACCTCCGTGCCGGAAAGCAGGTTGACGCACAGTGGCACCCAATAGGGGTTGACGCAAACGGCGAAGAAATGTTTTTCGAGCGCGTCCTGGCACAGCCTGGTCACCTGGTCGGCGGTGGCATCCGGTTTTAAAAGCGTGGAATCGATCAGGCTGGCAATGGAGCGCCCGTTGACGGGCTCGGGTTCAATGGCGTCCGTGCTCACCTGGATAACGCGGCCTTTGCGGTCAAAATAGGTGGTGACGCGTAAGTCCCGGTAGGTGCTGGAACGGGAATATTCGCGGGGAGTTTGATTTGATTGGGACATGAACACACTCCTTGAGAGGTTGTTTGGTTGTTATACTTGCCACGGGTATAACACGCCGTAGTCTATCTCATATTCTACCTGAAACGAAGCCGCAAGCACAACCCAAGCCCAGTTGGGTTTAAGATTTCTATCAGTTTTGGTGGCAAAAGGAAAATTAGACGGTCACCCGTCGTCCAGCCTGGTCCAGCACGGTGGTGCGCAGCTGCTCAAAATGGACGAAATTCGCGGTCACCTGGGTGGTGTCTCCGGGCATGTAAAAAATGGAGTACTCAGCCGTTTTCTCATCCTTGCTGAAATTGACCGTGCTCACGCGCAGCATGGGCGCGCCAGGTTTCACATTCAGCAACTTTGCCTGGCGCTTGGGCGCCGGGATGGCTTCAAAGCGCGAGTGGCCGTGGTCAAGGATCACGCCGCATAAAACGCGGATGGCATGATAAAGCGACCTGGTGTTTTCCGCTTCCAAAATGGGGGCACCGAGCGGAAACGGGAGGTAAGAAATCCGGACCATCACCGGCTGGTTATTAGCCCGGCGCAGCCGTTCCACCTGAACAACCACGTCACCCTCTTTCACCACGCCCATGGCTTGGGAAATTTGGGCCGTGGCTACCACCAGTTGTTTGCTGAGGGTCAGGTTTTCAATACTTTCGGGAGGGAATTCCTCATCTTCTGAGAATGCTGGCTTGAAATGCGAGAGGGCGATGTTGATCTTGTGGTCGGTGATGAAGCTGCCTTTGCCCTTGCGCTTGGTAACCACGCCCTCATTTTCCAACTTCATGAGCGCCTGGCGGACTACCGTCCGGCTCACCCGGAACATGGCGCATAGCTCTGCTTCGCTCGGGAGTTGGTTACCTGGCTGCAATTCCCCCGAATCCAGTTTCCTTCTCAAGGCATCAATGACCTGGACATAATAAGCAGTATTGCTGGTTACATCCACCGGCTCAAATTGAATCGCCATACCCCTCTCAATCGAACAATAATAAACTTAGCTGGTAATATTTCAGGAGTAAGTATAATTTATCCCTCACTTAAATGCAAACCTCTCCACAAAAAAACGACATATTTGGTCCGGAATACCCAAGCTGGCTGCCACGCTGGCCTTTTAGCATGAAATTTACCAGTTAATCGGCTGAACCATGGGGAAAATGCTCCAAAAGTTGGGATTGTGGACGCGCGAACGCGGGATTGATGATGATACACTTGTGATGTCACAGTAAAGAAAGGCCCGGGAAACGATGAACGCGCGTCAAGCCACCGCCACTGCCCATCCAAACATCGCTTTTATCAAATATTGGGGCAACCGCGACAGCCGCCTAAGGCTACCGCTGACCGGGTCGTTCTCCATGAACCTTGCCGCGCTCGAAACATGTACCAGCGTATGCTTTGATGAAGACCTGGTGGCCGATTGTTTTGACCTAAATGGGGTGGAGCAGGGCGGCGAGAGCCTCACGCGGGTTTCAAGGTTCCTGGACCAGGTACGCGCGCTGGCTGGCCAATCTGTTTACGCGCGGGTAAGCAGCGCCAACACCTTCCCTTCCGGCGCGGGGATTGCCTCTTCGGCGTCTGCTTTTGCCGCGCTGGCCCTGGCCTCCGCCAAGGCCATTGGTTTGGCTCTGCCAGAAAAGGACCTCTCGCGGCTGGCCAGGCTGGGGTCAGGTTCGGCCTGCCGGTCTGTTCCGACCGGCTTCGTGGAATGGTTGCCGGGGGAGGATGACGCGGGTTCGTACGCCGTGACCATCGCGCCACCGGAGTATTGGGACCTGGTGGATATGATTGTCGTGGTGGATCCGCGGGAAAAGCCAGTCGGGTCCACGGCTGGCCATAGCCTGGCGCAGACCTCACCGTTGAACAGCTTGCGCGTAGCCGGTGTGCCGGCACGCCTTGAGAGTTGCCGGCAGGCGGTGTTGGCCCGCGATTTCAGCCTGCTGGCGGAGGTCGTGGAGCTTGATTCAAACTGGATGCATGCGGTCATGCGCACGAGCAATCCTCCGCTGGTGTATTGGTCCGTGGATACGGAGGTGGTTCTGTGGCATGTGCAAGCCTGGCGGGCGCAGGGGCATGCCCTTTGCGCGAGTGTGGACGCTGGCCCAAACGTGCACGTGATTGCCCTGGCGGAAGAGCAGGCTTGGGCGGAAGAAAGATTGCGCGCGTTGCCCGGGGTCCAGCGCGTCATGGTCTCACAACCGGGCGAAGGCGCGCGGCTGGTTGAGCAGGAAGTAAAATAGGTCCAGGCAGGGGGCGTTTATTTTTTTGCAACAGACCCAGGCAGCCACGCCGCGACGGGGCACCAGTGCCGTCAAGCTTCATGATTGGGCTTGAAAACGGCCTGTAAAGCTTCCAGGCGCTCCGGGATGGCCTCGATGGCGCGGGTGAGGTCATTCATGCTGCGGGTGTGGGTTTCCATGATACCGTGGAATATGTGCAGGTCCAGGATGAAGTCAGAACTGCGGGTGGTCTTGTCAACGCCGCCGTTGAATGTGACGCGCACGTGATAGATGAGCGGCATTTCCTTGGAATGCAAGCGGCTGTCGATGTTATCAATGGCCACGCGCATTTCGTAGTTGGGCGGAAAGCTGGGGATGGCCTGGTGCAACACCGCCAAATCGGAAAGGTCGTAATCATCCAGGGAGGAGCGCAAGGGCGGATCAAAATGGATGGATACATTCTCCGCCATGGTTTTCCCGGTGTTCTTAATCACAAGGTCGAATAACGCGGCATCATTCAGGCTGTCGAAGTACACCACCATGTAGGGGGCTAGCTCCTCGTCCCGGCTGGCGTGCATTTCCTGGACGGAACGCTCGGTTGCCTTGGCGGAAATCAGGGTGGCTTTGGCCGTTTCCGCGGTCTTGACCACGTAGACAATGACCGCGATTAAGCTGGCAACCTGGACAAACAATAAAATGGTCTCACGCAGGGTTTGGTCCATCACGCCTCCAAGGCAATCCATCTGGGGCAACGCGCTTCAACCAGGCTGCTTTTGCCCCATCCATTTAGTAAAAATTCTGGCAGGTATTGTACCAAGCAATCAACGTGGCGTGTTTTTCAAGACCCGCGCGAGCGAGGAAGAGCGGCAAAAATAAATTTACACAAGTTTTAAGGGCAGGGCCAGCCGCTGTCGACCCCCGTCTCGCTGATATCCTGGCGGCCATCCCGGCAATAGTTCCCAATGAATTGGATGTCACGAGGGTAGTGAACCCGAAGAACGTGTTCATACCACGAAGGTTGGCCGTCAACCTCCCCGGCGTGGTCGCACCGGCCGGCGGAGGCGGTGTTGTTACAGTCCATCCAATCCGGGTCCCACTCGCACAAGTCAATCGAGGGAAACCATTTCAGGCCGGGTGAGTATTGGTTACAGGCAGGCCATGAGGCATGTTGCCAGTTCGCCCAATCCGGGTTCTTGCCTTCAAAGGCGTCTGGTACCTGGTTGATATTGGTGAGTGCCCAGTCCAGATTGTGATACCACTCATGGATCAGCGGTTCGTAGATTGATTGACCATCGATTGTCACGCTGTTGCAGTTGTCACTGTATTGAATGTAGGCGTAGCCGGCTCCGTGGATGCTCATTTCGCCATAGGAGCCACCACACCAGCCTGCCAGGTCTAAATTTTGTTCATGGTCACGCTGGCCGGTGACTACGTACACAAAGTCCGTGTCGACATCGACATAGGCATTGAGCAACTCATCATCCACCTCAAACGGTCCAAAAACAAAATCCGGGGCAACGAAGCCGGTATGGGCGTAGGGGATTTCAGTAAAACTGAGTTCCAGCTGCAGGGTGCCTTCCGTCCACTCCTTCACCTTTTCGGCCACGACGCGCATATCGCCTTCGATATCGGCAACTTCCTCGGGTGTGAGCGTGATGTTGAAGCACACGCGGTGCGCGAACCCCGCGTATTCAGGGTCGTTGATATGTTCTGGAGAGATGCCCGTGATGGGGGCGGGTGGATCCATGTCATTCCAATCACAGGCGCAATCCCCGCATTTCTCGCCATAGCAGGCCTGGCCACTCATGAAGTCATTTCCCGCCACACATGTCTGGACAGGGTTCAGAATGAAAACCTGGAATTCGGCTTTCGAGTTGACCCATTTGAGGGAACTATCGTCTGGGGTGGGGGTCGCGGTTGGGGTTGGTGTGGTCGTGAATAGGCTGACCGCGGTAGAAGTGGCAGTGGGTGGTTTATCCACCTCCACGGTAATCTTCAGGCCACACGCGGTGAGAAGCAGACTAGCAACCAAAAAGATGAAAAACGGCTTCTTCATAATGGACGAGTCCCTGATCGATGAATGCAGGCACGCGAGGTGTTTGGACGAATTAATTATAGGGTATCCCACGGCCGCAAACAAGTCTGGCTAGGTTCCACAATCCGGGTAGTTATTGGCATCAGGCTTTCCTGCCGCGGGGTTTCTTGGGCTTGGGGAATGGCAGTTCCTCCCAGCTGGCACGTAGCAGCGAGCAAACGAAATCCTGGTCATCCAGCGAGTCAAACACGTACATACCCCGGGAACCGGTATAGGGGTAGCCAATGAGGGCGTTTTCGCCGAGCATGTTGGCTGCCGCCTGTGTCTTTTTGAGAAAGAATTGGTTATCGCAGACCAAACCGATGATCTTGCCATCCAGGTAAAGCCCGTATTCGCCAAACATCCTGACGGTCGTGATGGTGCCGGCGGGGGAGAATTGTTCGATCAGATATTCAATAAAATCTGGTGAGCAAGGCATCTTTCACCTCAACTTTCCGCTGGTTTGAAACAGGCATCTACTTGTTGTAAAAAGACAACCTCATTGTAATACGATCTTTCCCCAGAGAACCAAGATCATGGATTAGGTTGTGACTTTCAACCTAACGACATCCACCGTGGTCATTGCGAAACCAACCAGTTCCGCACTCAAACCAAGCCATTCGCACTCTTTTTTTTACCATTTTTATTTACTACGGACAAGTTGCTATCATCCTTTTACAAATTTGCAACCTTGCCCGAAATTTGCCAACATTTTCCGTGGTTATTTGGAGCAATGCAATGGATTCTTTAGCTATATACAGTGTTCTAACCCTTTCCAACCCGATATTCTTGTAAAGACCTTTTTTATTCAGGATCAACACCCATTTTTCAATTTAGAATGCGCAAAAACACTCTTGAAACCGGGGCAACAAAGATTGTGAGAACAGTTGTTTTTCGTTTGTCAAGAAACATTGTACAGATATTTGTACAAATAGTCTTGTCCCGCTAAAATACGTTTATAAGTTGTACAAAACATTCTACATATACAAACTAACAATAGGAGAAAAAAATGAAACCCTTTAGCTTACTTTCTATCTTGCTCGTTGCGGTTCTCGCGCTCGTGGCATGCGTACCCCAAGCTACGCCGACCCCTACCACCGAACCTACCGCTATCACTGAACCAAAGCTCTCAGACATCGTCGATACCGCCGTGGCTGATGGGCGCTTCACCACCCTTGCTGCCGCCCTGACCGCTGCTGACCTGATCGACACGCTCAAAGGCGAAGGTCCCTTCACCGTCTTTGCACCAACCGACGACGCTTTCGCGAAACTTCCCGAAGGCACAGTAGCCAGTTTACTGCTCCCCGAAAACCTCGAACAGCTCAAGTCCATCCTGCTGTACCATGTCGTTCCCGGTAAAGTTATGGCTGCCGATGTGGTCAAACTGACCAGCGCCGATACGGTCCAGGGCGATCCCATCTCCATCAAGGTTGAGAATGGCAAGGTTTACCTGAACGATACCGTAGAAGTGATCATCACCGATGTTGAAGCCTCCAATGGCGTCATCCACGTCATCGATGCAGTGCTTCTGCCTCCTCAGTAAACATAGCAATTGACTGAAAAAAAGAGTTGGCAAGACCGTGCCAACTCTTTTTTTGCTTATGACTGCTGAACGCACAAGGCAGTTTGTCAAAAAAGCCACCCAATCATGGGTGGCATCTACCACAACAGCTGTCATTATCTAATCTGGCGCTAAGAGCAGTTTAATTTGGTTCAGGGCGTCGACCATGGATTTCCCAAGGTAGATGCCCGGTATTATGTTTATAAGATCAGGATTGAAATCAAAAGCAAAGCCGGCAAAACAGAATTTTGGAGCGGGTGAAACGGTGTTGAGCTTTACCTGCGCCCGCAGCAATTCCATGCCTGCCCGGTTAGTACTGGCAGTTAGCACTACCAGTGCTGGTTTTACCAGTTGAGCATAATCTGTGAGATCATCCAAATGCAGATTAGCTCCTAAAAACTCCACAAGGTAACCCCGGCTTCGCAGCAGCATGGCCATCATCAAGGCGCCCATCTCATGTTCTTCAGTTGGGGCCCCTCCTATGAGAATTCTTGGTCCTTTGTTGACGATGGGCAACGAAACGTAAAGGTTGCTTAATCTGCTCAGAATGAAAGCGGTCGCGAAATGTTCTGTGCTGATCAGCAGTCCGCCTTGAACCCAGGCTTGGCCCACAGAGACTAGGGTGGGTGTGATAATTTCTTCAATCAGGGTTTCAAGGTCAAATATGGAGATCAACTCATCAAACAGCCTGGCTGCTTCGACTTCATCGTGCTTTTTTAATAACTCAAACAGGTGATCCGCATAACGCTGCGGCGGAACTGAGCTGACTGTTTTGGCCTGGGCAATCCCAAAAGGAATGACCTCAGGCCAGTTTTCCTCAGCAATCATGTCCTTCAAGGTGGCGGAAGCTGAGCTGATTGATACTCCGCTGGTCTTCTTGTTGATCAGCCACCTCAAAATTGCCAAATCCCGGTCTGAGTAGAGCCTATAACGGTTCTTGTCCCGTTCCGGCTTAGGGAACCCATAGCGCCTTTCCCAGGCTCGTAAGGTCACCGGATTTAGGCCTGTCAGATCGCTGATTCTTTGTACAGAATACTTCGTTTCATCAGATAAATCGTTTATCGTGGTCATACTGCTCCAGTTTGTACAATGCAGATTATACAATATTTATTTTTTTCAAAAGCAATTGCAGAAGGATATCTCGGTGGTAAAGAAGGAAAAAATCAATATTACGAAATTTAAACAACACAGTCACTCGTAGCCACTGTGTATTTGCAACGTATGCCACAATCTCATCGAATAGATTTTGACTGACGCTCATCTGTCTTGCGTAAAGAAATCGACTCTTAAATAATATTCAACAGATCTCTGCTTCTGCGTCTGCCTACATCAAAATAAGACCATGGTTGTATAACAAAGTGAGATTCATTAGAATGCGATCCGTTAACAATTTAACCGGGCATTAAGGTGAATAATATTGCCTGGGAATGATAACCATGCGATTTATTGCATGGTTTTGGCCCATCCCTCACAACTTCCGTTACCAGACGCACAATCAGCCACCAAAAGGTTGGCAAACAATCCGGCATAAGTCAGGTTACGGTTTTCAACCTGACAGCATGCAAGCAATTTCCTCATTGCGAATGTAGTGAAACAATCTCACTGTTGGCAGGGTTGGAGATCGCCATGGTCGCTCCCGTTGCCTCGCAATGGCTGATACGGACCGTAGATCAGGTTGCGGCTTTCAATCTGCCTTGCAGGGAGGGTGCTATGAAGGAAAGGGCGCGGATAGGGTATTACCCTAAACAAAACGGCCACCGGCAAATTGCCCGGTGACCATCTTGCAGGACAAGCTAAGGCTGGGATGTTACTTTAGATCGACAAAATGCTTGTAATAATCAATCAGCTCAGATAGGCTCTTGGGCAGCAAGGCGTAGAAAGCCGTGGCATCGACCACATCCTGCAAGTCGACATGCTCGTTGATGGTGTGGGCGGTAACCTCATCGCCTGGACCAAAGCCGATGGACGGGATTCCGGCTTTACCTGCCCAATAAGTGCCGTTGGTGGAGAAATCCCAGGCACCGAGTGGACGTGAAGCACCCCACAGGTCTTTGATAGTCCTTTGGCCGGCTTGGACGAAGGGATGAGACTCATCCAGGAACCAGGCCGGGTAGAACTTGTTCAATGGGAAGCGAAAACCGGTATAGGAGGGTTCATCATAGAACAGCTCTTCAACCGTAATTTCGTCCCGCAAGTAATTTGCGATCAACCCTCTGACGGTGTCAAGTGCTTCCTCGCGTGATTCATTCAATGTGATGCGGTGGTCAATAAAAATGGTGAACTGGTTGGGGACCGCGTTAATTGAGTTGGTCCGCGCGAAAGCGTCGGTCACCGTGATGGACGCGTGGCCCAGAACTGGGTGACTGAACATGCCAAAACGCATGCGACGGTCAAGCTCCTGGATTTCTGAGATGGCTGTGTGCATTTTATAGACCGCGTTGTCACCGAGGTAGTGAGTGGCGGCGTGAGCGGAACGTCCTGTGGCGGTGATCTTCAGCTCGATGCGCCCTTTGTGGCCACGATAGACATTCATCTTGGTGGGTTCGCCGATGACCACGAAGTCCGGTTTCACCTTGGGGTCTGCCTCCACGAAGGCATTGGGGGCGATGCCATCGCACCATTCTTCCATGTTGCCAAAGTAATAAACGGTATAACCGTCCAGCAGCCCCAGGTCGCGCGCGATGGCCAGGCCATACACCATGCCGGGCGTGCTGCCTTTTTCGTCGCAGGCACCGCGCGCGTAAAACTTGCCTTCCTCAACCTTACCCTGGAAAGGGTCCCATTCCCAGTTTTGGATATCCCCAACGCCAACGGTATCGATGTGGGAGTCATACAGGAGAACGCGCGGCCCATTACCGATGCGGCCAAAAGTGTTGCCCATCTGGTCGAAGCGTACTTCCTCGTAGCCAAGCTTGCGCATTTCTTCCTGGATGCGTTCCCCGACCGGGCCAATAAGCGAGTCCGTGGAAGGGATGGCGCAAATATCCCGCATGAATTGGATGATTTGGTCTTTGTTCTCTTCAACACGCTTTTTAATTTCGAATACGATATCCATGGGTGCAGCAGCTCCTTTTTTGGTCAAAATTGGGAAAGTTTTTCCCATGCTTCATTTACCTGGTTGCAAGCCTGCCAGGCTGCCAGGTGATGGGGCTATGATAGCATAGAAGCGCGAAACTTGGGCAGACTCTTGGGAACAAAAAGGGCGGGAAAAACCCGCCCTTGGTGTACCCGGTTTGTAGCTCTGAGATTACGACATGGTCAGCGCCATGACCGCTTTCTGGGCGTGCAGGCGGTTCTCGGCTTCGTCAAAGACCACGGATTGCGGGCCGTCGATGACTTCGTCAGTCACCTCGATGTTGCGGTCAGCCGGCAGGGGATGCATGTAGATGGCGTCGTCCTTGGCCAGTTTCAAGCGGCGCTGGTCCATAATCCAAGAACTATAGGAGTCCTGGATTTTCTTGCCCTCGGCATTGTCCGCCGTGGTGAGCAGCGGGCCCCAGGACTTCGCGTAGATAATGTCGGCATCTTTCATGCCCTCGTCCATGTCGTGGACGATATCGAAGGCTGTTCCCCAACGCTTGGCTTCATCCTTGGCCTGCTGTTCGATTTCAGGCATCAAGCGGAATTCCTCGGGGTAGGAGAGGGTCACATCCATTCCAAAGCGGGGCATCTGCAGGATGAGCGATTGCGGCACGGAAATGGGCTTAAGGTAGGAGGACGCGTACGCCCAGGAAACCACGATGCGCTTCTTGCGCAGGTCGCGACCCTTCTTCTCCATGATGGTCATCAGGTCGGCCAGGCACTGGAAGGGGTGATAGATTTCGCACTGCATGTTTAACACTGGCACACGGGAAGCCTCGGCAACAGCGTTGATATAGGCATTGCCCACGGCCCAATCACAATGGCGGATGGCGATGCCATCATAGTAACGCCCGAAAATCTCGCCGATTTCCTTGGGGGTATCGCCATGCGAAATTTGGGTGGATTTGCTCTCAATGAAGCCCGCGTGGCCGCCCAGCTGGGAGATGCCGGCCTCAAACGAACCGCGCGTTCGGGTGCTGCTGAAGAAGAAAAGCATCGCAAGCACTTTATCACGCAGGTAGGCATGGGGTTCGTTGAGCGCGCGCTTGCGCTTGAGGTCCCAGGCAACGTCCAGGACGGTCTCTACTTCTTCCTTACTAAAATCAAGGTCGCCGATTAAATCCCGGCCGTGTAAAAAGGTTTGCATCTGTTCCTCCAAAAACGTTAATCGATAATTATTGGTCCCTGGTCAGGCGTGAACTGCGCTCAACATCCGTGCGGGTGGCTCACCAGCGAGTTTATCATTGATTTACCTCGCGCGGTATGTCCGCCAGGCACGTCGCCTGTAAATCTGCCAAGTGCCTTATTCCATCTTCCCGAGCACGAGCGCCAGCAGCGCCATGCGCATGACCACACCGTTGAAAGCCTCCTGCCAGTAGCGGGACCAGCGGGTGATGTCCACATCGGTTGGGATTTCATCCATGCGTGGCAGCGAATGCAGCAGGATGGCGTCAGACTTGGCTTTGTTAGCCAGCAGCTCGCGCGTAATCTTGTAGTTGGCGGGGGTCAGGCCAACTTCCTTGCCGCGTTCATCCCGAGATTTGGTGTAATCGGGTTGCACCACGGGTTCCACCAGAATGACGTCCGCGTCGGCGATGGCCTGTTCCACGTGCTCCGCCTCTTTGAAGTCCAGGCTGTATTGCTTTAATTCTTCTTTAAACTCGGGCAACAGCGACATCTCTGGCGGGGCGACGAAAGTGATGGGGCAGTCGAACTGGCTCAGGGCATAGGCCAGGGAGTGCATGGTGCGCATGCGCATATCCCCGACAGCCAGCCAGCGCAAGCCATCGATGTGTCCTTTTTCAGTCAAAACCGTGTACAGGTCGGTCAGGATTTGAGTGGGGTGCTCGCCCCAGCCATCACCGCCGTTGATAATCGGGATGGAGGCCCACTTGGCGGCTTCGTGTGGAGCGCCCTGCTGAAAATGACGCATCACAATGACGTCGCCGTAAAACTCGAGCATCTTTACCGTGTCCTTGATAGATTCCTGGTAGAAATCGCCGGCGCGGGTCATCTTGGCGTCAGAAAAACCGGTCACATGCCCGCCCAGGCGGTGCATGGCGGCTTCATGCGCCAGGCGGGTGCGGGTGCTGGGCTGGTAAAAAGCGGTGACGAGGGTTTTTTCGGCCAGCAGGTCCGAGTTTCGGCGTGACCGGGCAATGGGTTCAAGCTCCTCAGCCACTTCAAAAACATGGAAAAACTCGTTCCGTTCAAAATCCTTTAAAGAAAGAATGTCCCTACCATTGAAACTGCGCATATTACTCCTTGATCATCCTGAATGAGAAATCAATAAACCCCAGGCATCAACCTGGGGTTCTGTCGCAAATAGCCAACCTGACAAACCGCGCGCCATGTACATATGTCGGGTGAGAAGGCAGGCGTTTTTCATGCGCAATATTATAAATCTCAATTACCAATTATGACAAAATTTCAACCAAAAATCTGTATAAAGCCTGCCCGGACCGCGTGCGAAATTCAGCATGGTTTTTGGGAGTGTGAAGGTTATAATTTGTTATTACTGGTATAGTTTTCATGGAGAAAAGAGAAAATGGACCTGCTCTCATCAATGCCCAACGCAAGCTCGCTCTTTAAGAAACCAACCCTCAATTGGGGGATCCTGGGTACCTCCAGGATTGCGCGAAACCAAATGATTCCTGCCATAAAAATGGTCAAGCGCAACGTGGTCGCGGCTGTTGGCAGCCGGGACTTGACCCGGGGACGGGAATATGCCCAGGCTCTTGAAATCCCGAAAGCTTACGGCTCTTACGAAGAGTTACTGGCCGACCCCAATATCCAGGCGGTTTACATCCCATTACCCAATAACGACCATGCCCCGCTGGCGATTAAAGCCATGCAGGCGGGCAAGCATGTACTGGTGGAAAAACCGTTCGCGCTGACCGCGTCCGAAGCGCAATTGATGGTGAGCGCCGCGTTGGAAAACTCGGTTGTCCTCATGGAAGCGTTCATGTACCGGATGGACCCACGTATCGGGCGTTTGATTGAAATGGTCCGGGAAGGTGAACTGGGAAAATTACGTTTTATTTCCTCCACCTTCACCTTCTCCATGAACAACCCCGATGACTACCGCCTGAAGCCTGAGCTAGGTGGTGGCGCCCTGTACGATGTTGGCTGCTACTGTATCAATTTCCAGCGCTTGCTGGTGGGGCGTGAGCCGCTTTCCGCCCAGGCCGTTTGTCACCTGGGTCAATCCGGGGTGGACCTGCAGGTTTCCGCCACGCTCGACTTTGGCGACCAGGTTTTCACGCACTTCGATGTGGCTTACAACACCACCTACAACCAAAAGACCCAAATCATCGGCACCGAAGGCGTGCTGGAGATTGAGCGTCCTTTCAACCCCGATAAGAATGGCAGCCCGGTCTGGCTGACCAAGGATGCCGAGACCAAGAAAATTAATGCCAAAGGTGGCAACAACTACGCGCGGCTCGTTGAACATTTTTACAACGTCGCGATTAGCAAAGACCTGCCCATCTTCCCCCTTTCAGACGCGGTGAACAACATGGTCGTGATTGACGCCATTTTCCAATCCCTGGCGGATGGTGGTGCCACGGTCGCGATTAAAGCCAAATCAAACCCAAGCAACTGAGGTCAATATGGACGAAAAACGCAGTCACAGCAACAGATTCCTGGAAAAACTGAGTGATTATTATCTTCCCACCCTGCTCATCATTGGATTAATCCTCATCCTGAACATCTCCAAATCCAATCCAAACGCGGGGACGTCCACGGTTATCCCTCACGAGGAAATTCTCGAGTTGGTGGTCGGTTACGCCGTCTTCTTCTGTGAGATGACCGCGGTCTTTATCATCGCTTCCGCTGCCATCCATGCCCTGATTGGTTACCTGCGTGGCATGTTGGACAAGGTGTACATCGACCAAATCAAATCATCTGAAAGTCTGCGGCTGAGATTGGGGCACAAGCTGAGTCTGGGCCTGGAATTCGCGGTGGCCGCGGATATCCTCAGGCTGGCAGTCTCCCCGACCTTCGTGGACATCATCCTGCTATTCGCGATTATTTTGCTGCGAATTCTCTTAAATTACTTCCTGGAACACGATATCCAAATCATTCGGGACTATAATCTGGTGCCGGCACTGAATGAATTATCCATGCCGGAACAGACGGATGAAAAAAAGGGATGATGGCCAGACAAAACCCACAGCGTTTTGTCATAATCTCAAACCAGAAAACCTGGGCTGGAATGGCTTGAAGCAAACGCGTGCCCGCGCTGGCTTGTTTACAGCGTTGACGCTTTTGTTTGGAAGGAAGAACGGTTAAACCATAATGAAGAATGAAGAAATCCTGGCCAAAGTGCTAAAGGTGGAAGAGCAAGCCACCCAAGCCTATAACAAGGCGCTAATTGCCTCCGAGCAAACCTCGCAGACCGCGGAAAAAAAGCTGAAAGCCTTACTTGAACAGAAGGAAGCAGAAGCGCGCGCAGAGGCCAATGCCTTGCTGGCAGCTGCCCAACAGCGCCTCATGGATGCCCGCCAGGGGATCACCCTCGATGAGAAGAGCAGCAAGCGACTCGTGGATGGCCATGCGCGCGTGGACGAAACGGTCAATATGCTGGTTTCAAAAATTCTCAATCCCAGCAAAGCGTAGACGATGGGCGTATCTGGCGTTAGCGCGTATGGGGTGCTCAATGTGCGGGTTAGGGCGGGTCTGGGCGAGATGCTCGCACCCGAAACCTTCGCCCGCATGGATGGCAGCCCGGATGTCGCCAGTATCCTGGCAATTCTGCGCGATACCGTGTATGGCCGTGTGCTTTCCAAGGCTGATGAAGGCGACGCTAATCCCCGCCGTATAACATATCTTCTCCGCACCCATCTCACTGAAAAGTTCGAAGTGGTGGTGGAAAACGCGCCCAAGGTGGCCCGGCCGTTAATTGAACAACTATTCCGACTATACGAAGTTGACAACCTCAAAGCTACCTTCCGCAGCATCCAGGCGAAGGATAGCTGGGATAAACTGCGCCACTTGCTGTTCCCGATGGGTGGATTTATAACGTTGCCCTACGAACACATGCTCGCCACGGGATCAGTGCCTGATGTGATTGGCTTGTTGGAAAATACCCCCTATGGCCAACCACTCAAAGCCGCCCTGCCCCGCTTCCTGCAGGAAAACGACCTGTTCGCGATTGAGGTCAACCTGGACCTGGACTATTGGGCCAAGACCTGGAAGCTCATCGACGACCTCCCGGGGGGTGACCGCCGCCTGGCGCACGACCTCATCGGCGAAATTATCGAACGAAATGACCTGTTGTGGGCCACACGCTTTTTCCTGTATTACAAGTTGTCCGCGGCTGAAATTTTGAACTACACCCTGGGAATTGGGCCCAAGGTGCCAGACGAGGTCATTGGGCGCATCTCGCAGGGCGAGCCCCTTAAAAGCGTCCTCGCCAGCATCTACCCGGAATTGCGTCCAAAAACGGTTGCCGAGGGCGCGGAAAATTTGGATGTTTCCCACTGGGAAATTGAGCTTCACCGCATGTATTTTAGGCACTGCCGCTCTAAATTGGTCGGTCCGCCTTTTAATTTGGGCGTATCCCTGGCATACTTATTCCTGTTGGAATACGAAATTGAGGATATCATCCTCCTGCTTGAGGCTAAAGCCATGGGATTACCAAGAGAACGTTATTCCTCTTATCTCATCAACAAGGTGTTTCAGTCATGAGAAAAAAACAAGGTATCAAGATGTTTCTTGAGCCCGAGAAGATGTCCCGGGTGGAAATTGAGTTTCCGCAACAATACATCAACGAAGTCACCCAGACGCTTGTGCGCTCAGGGCACTTCCAAATCGAGGATTCGAGCGCGCTCAACATGCGCAAGACCTCGGAATTTGATGACGAGATGCAGGAACGCTATAACCAGTACGGCCGTCTGGAAACCGACATCCTGGCCGTGATGAAGCAGTTGGACATCAAACCGGGTAAAATGCCGGAAATTGAACCCGAGGTCATCGAAAACCCCGAAGAAATCCTGCAGGAGCTGGAAGCGGTGCGTGTTGAGCTGGGGAAGATGGACCAGCGCACGGAAGAAATACGCAAGACGCTTGAAAACGGAAAACGCTTCCTGAACATCATGGAGCCCTTCAAGGACCTAGATATCGAGTTTGGCGCCATCCGCAACCGGCGTTACATCTATTCCATCCTGGGCATCATCCCCACCGAGAAAATTGAACGTTTCAAACAATCCTTTGCCAGGATTCCCTTCGTGCTGCTGGAGCTCTCCCAAGAAGGTCCCAACACCATCGTGCTGCTTATTGGCAATAAAATTCAGCAGGACTTCCTCATTCGAACCGCACGCAGCGCCTACCTGAACAGCCTCGACCTCCCGGACGAGTACCACGGCACCCCCGCCCAGATTGTGGCCCAAACCCAGGCGGAAATGGATAAAGGCACCCAGGAGCTGGAAACACTCCGCAAGGATATCGAGGCCCTGCGCAAGAAACAGGCCGACCTCCTGGTGGACCGCTATTGGCGGGTGCGGATGAGTCGGACAGTATCCGAGATTACCAACCGCTTCGGCAGGCTGACCCACGATCTGCTGGTGGTGGGTTGGGTGCCGCAGGATTATTCAGCGCGCTTCCAAAAGACGCTGGCCGATATCTCGCCGGATATCATTGTGGATGTCACCGAAGAAAACGAACTGGAGGAAGGCCAAAAACCGCCGGTGGCGCTGCATCACACCAAACCGGTGGAAGGTTTCCAGAAACTGGTCACCACCTACTCCACCCCGAATTACCAGGAAATCGACCCGACCATCCTACTCCTCCTGACCTTTCCTATCCTGTTCGGTGCCATGTTTGGGGATGTGGGGCAGGGGCTCTTTTTGGCCCTGGTTGGCGCGTTGCTCTTCAGTGGCAAAGTCAGCAAATTACGTGGCTTGAGTAAATTGGGGCCGGTGGTGGTATTGTGTGGTGTCTCGGCCGCGATTTTTGGCTTTATTTACGGCAGCGTGTTTGGTTTTGAAGAGCTGATTAAACCCTTATGGAGGCACCCCATCGAAGACATTATGGGGATTCTCATCCTCACCTTCGCCGGTGGGGCGTTGTTGCTTTCCATCGCGAACATCCTGGCCCTGGTGAATGACGCCCGGCGCAAGGATTGGGCGCATATGATTTTTAGCGGCAAGGGTGTGGCCGGGCTGGTGTTGTACTGGTCCTTGCTGGGGCTGCTCATCACCTCGTTGACCAAGGTCATCTCCCTGCCCAAGGGGTTGCTCATCGCCCTCGCGCTCATTGCTGTGGTGATGATTATGAGCACGGGCTTCATGGAGCGGTTGCTTGAGCGCAAACGTCCGTTGTTTGAGGGCGGCTTCCTGGTTTACTTCATCCAGTCCTTCTTTGAATTGTTTGAAGCCCTGATTGGTTTTCTGTCCAATTCGCTGTCCTATGTGCGCGTGGGCGCGTTCGCCGTGGCGCATGCCGGCTTGAGCCAGGTCATCATGATTTTGGCCGAGATGGTCGGCCCGAACAAAGGCGCCGGCTTTTGGATTGTCATCGTGCTTGGCAACCTGTTCATCATCGGGTTTGAAGGCATGATTGTCAGCATTCAAACCTTGCGGCTTGAATATTATGAATTTTTCAGCAAGTTCTTTAGTGGCGGCGGCACACGCTACAAGCCACTTGGATTCTTAAGTTCCTCGAAATAAGGAGTTGGAAAAATGACTATGTTAATGAAATACGCAGTAATTCTCTTGATTGGTATGACCCCCATGATTCCGGCGTTGATTTATTTTCAGCGCAAGCGCAAGGACCAGCTGGTGAATGCCACCCGTGGGCTCTTCATTGGGCTTGGCAGCGCCAATGTGCTCATCGGCCTGATGGCCTTTGCCCTTGGTATTATCTGGCTGATGACCCCTGAAAAGGTCCAGGCGGCCGGCCTCCTGCAGACGGCCAATACCGACAATTATCGGTCTTTTGCCGCGGCCCTCTCCACGGGCATCGCCGCTATCTCGTCCGGTTACGCCGTGAGTAATACCGGCGCCGCGGCGTTGGGCACCATCACGGAGAAGCCCGAACTTTTTGGCCAGGCGTTGATTTTCGTTGGCCTGGCTGAAGGTATCGCCATCTACGGTCTGCTGATTTCCTTCCTCATCCTCAACCAGTAGGCTTTATGAAGATTGTGGTAATCGGACATCCCCAGGCAGTCCAGGGATTCTCGCTGGTCGGCATCGACGGCACGGCCGTCGCGAACGGCGTGGAAGCCAACCTTGCACTGGATAAAGCCATGGCCGATGGCAACGTCGGCATCGTCCTGCTGACCAGTGATGTGGTCGGCTGGATTAGGGCCAGGTTTGATAGCCTGCAAGGCAGGGCTGAACCGCCGGTTTTGGTGGAAATCAGCGCGCCCGGGCAGGGTATCCAGGGGATGACGTCCCTGCGGCAGGTTGTGCAGGATGCCGTTGGAATCCGAAGTTCGGAAGGTGGTCAGGATGGATAGACAAAGCGAACCAAAATCGATGGCAGAGCATGCCGAGGCCTTATGCGAGGCCATCAGGCAGCAATTGGACTCGGATATTTCGGGCCTAAGTGATAAGGCTGAGGCCGTTGAAAGCTCAATTTTGGAAAAGGGCGAAGAGCAGGCCGTGCAAATACGGGCCAAAATCCTCGCCGAAGCGCAGGAACGCGTTCGTCAATACGACGAAGAAACCGCGGCCGAAATCTCGCAGAAGAGCCGGCTGGCCTGGCTGCGGGAACGCGAAAAACTGCTGGACGAGGTTACAGACAAATTGACGGCGCGTTTCCCACAGGAAGTGAAATCCGCGGAATACGCCGCCAAGCTGCCCGAATGGGTGCTTGAAGCACTCGCACAGTTGCAGTCTGAAGCGGCGGTCATCAGTTTGGACGCCTTATCCAACCAACTGCTCAGTGACGCGCGCTTGAGCGAGCTGGGCAAGGCGGCTGGGGTGGAACTGAAGCGCGGGGAAATCCTGCGAGAAGAGCATGGCCTGGTGGTCACCAGCGTGGATGGACGGCGGAGTTTCGCGAACACTTTCGAGGCTCGCTTTGAGCGCCAAAGACCACAGCTGAGGATTCTGGCGGCCAGAATCCTGCTGGGAGAGTAAGATGACGGATGCGATAGGCGTAGTTTCTCGTGTCAACGGTCCCGTGGTGCATGCGCGTGGTTCAATGCAGGTGCGCATGGGCGAATTGGTGGGCGTGGGTGAGGACCACCTCGTTGGTGAGGTCATTGGCCTCAACAACGACATCATGACCATCCAGGTTTATGAAGAAACCTCCGGGCTCACCCCCGGCAGTCCCGTGTTTGGCACGGGCGCCCCGCTTTCGGTGGAATTGGCGCCGGGCCTTTTGGGCGGCATCTTCGACGGCATTCAACGTCCGCTAACGGTGATTGAGGCAAAGTTTGGTGAATTCATCAATCGTGGCATCCAGTTGCCCTCCCTGGACCGGGAGAAAAAATGGCATTTTGTGCCCTCCGCGGCCGTTGGTGACTCCCTGGAGGGGGGTGCCACCTTGGGTTCGGTGCAGGAAACCATCCTGGTGAACACCAAAACCATGTTGCCTCCTGATGTGAAAGGCAGGCTTGCCTGGCTGGCACCCGAGGGTGATTACACCATTGAAGAAACCATCGCCCGGCTGGACGACGCTGGGCAGCAGCGGGAGGTCAGCATGCTGCAGCGCTGGCCCGTGCGTTTCCCCCGGCCAATCAAGGAGCGGCTGGAGAAAAACACGCCCCTGATTACCGGCCAGCGTATCCTGGACTCCTTCTTCCCGATTGTCAAAGGTGGCACGGCCGCCATTCCAGGTGGCTTTGGCACTGGTAAGACCATAACCCAGCACCAAATCGCCAAGTGGGCCGACGCGGACATCGTGGTGTACATCGGCTGCGGTGAACGTGGTAATGAAATCACCGAGGTGCTCCAGGAATTCCCCAAGCTGATTGATCCGCGCAATGGCCGGCCGCTCATCGAGCGCACCGTCATCATTGCTAACACCTCCAACATGCAGGTGGCCGCGCGTGACGCCAGCATCTACACCGGCATCACCATGGCGGAGTATTTCCGCGATATGGGCTTCGCGGTTGCGATTATGGCCGATTCAACCTCCCGTTGGGCGGAAGCCATGCGGGAAATCTCAGGGCGCCTGGGAGAAATGCCGGCCCAGGAAGGTTACCCCGCGTACCTGTCCTCCCGCCTGGCGGAGTTTTACGAACGAGCCGGCCGCACGCGCAACCTGAATGACACCGAAGGCTCGGTCACGGTCATTGGCGCCGTATCGCCCCCAGGGGGCGACTTTTCAGAGCCGGTGACGCAGCTGACCAAGCAGTACACGCGTGTGTTTTGGGCGCTGGATAAAAGCCTGGCCGCGGCGAGGCATTTCCCCTCCATCAACTGGCTGACCTCCTACAGCGAGTACATCGATTCTGTCAGCAATTGGTGGCGCAGCCATACCAACCAGGACTGGCGTTCCATTCGCGCCCGCGCAATGGAGTTGTTGACAGAAGAGGACCATTTGAACCAAATTGTGCGCCTGGTGGGCCCTGACGCCCTGCCTGACGAGCAGCGCCTCGTCCTGGAGACCGCCCACTTGCTCACCACCGGCTTCTTACAGCAAAACGCCCTGGACCCGGTTGACACCTACGCGTTCCCTGAGAAGCAAATCGCGATGCTGAAGCTTATCCTGCGCTTCCACGAGCGCGCGGAGGCCATCGTGAAGCGTGGCGCGGTGATAACTGATGTTCAAAAATTACCTGTCATCCACGATTTGCTGCGGATGAAGGCGGATGTGCCCAATGACAATCTTGCTCTCCTGGATAAAATCGGGCAGGACCTGGAGGAACAGATGGACAAGTTGGAAGCGAGATACAAATGAGCATGACCAGAACTGGAGGCAAAATCGTACGCGGCCTCAGCAAAGTTGAGGGGCCGCTGGTGGTTGTGGAAGGGATTGGCACGGCCGGTTTTGATGAAATTGTGGAAGTGACCGACCCTTCCGGCCAAAAACGCCTGGGCAAGGTGCTGGAAGCCGCTGAAGATTTCGCGGTTTTGGAAATATTTTCCGGCACCTCGGGGCTCTCGCTCCAGGATACGCAGGTTATGTTCCTCGGCGAACCGCTGCACATCCCGGTTTCCACGGAAATGCTGGGGCGCGTGTTCAACAGCCTTGGGCAGCCCATTGACGGCTACCCTGCACCCCTGGCGGATAAATTCAATGATATCAACGGTCAGGTCATCAATCCGGTCTCGCGCCTTTACCCTGAGGAATACCTGGCCACCGGTGTGTCGGCCATCGACGCGCTCAATACACTGGTGATTGGGCAAAAACTGCCCATTTTCACCGGCGCGGGCCTGCCACACGACAGGTTGGCAGCCCAGATTGTCCGCCAGGCCAGTATTGGCCAACCAGTGGGTGAGGATGGCGGCGCTGACATAAGCAACTTCAGCATTATCTTTGCCGCTATGGGCGTCAAGCACGACGTGGCCACCTTTTTCCAGGAAGAATTCACGCGCAGTGGCGCGTTTGGCCGGGTGGCCATGTTCCTCAACCTGGCGGATGACCCGGCAATTGAACGCCTGCTCACACCACGCGCGGCTCTCACCCTGGCGGAATACCTCGCATTTGAACGCGGCCAGCATGTGCTGGTGGTGATGCTGGACCTGACCAACTACTGTGAGGCTTTACGCCAGATTTCCAACAAACGCGGTGAGGTACCCGCGCGCAAGGGCTTCCCCGGTTACATGTACAGTGACCTGGCGTCGCTTTACGAACGCACCGGTAAGATACGCAACACGCCAGGCTCTGTCACGCAAATCCCCATCCTGACCATGCCCAACGACGACATCACCCATCCCGTGCCGGACGTCTCCGGCTACATCACCGAGGGGCAGATTGTGCTTTCGCGTGGGCTGTACCAGCAGGATGTGTACCCGCCCATCAGTGTGCTGCCTTCATTGAGCCGCCTGATGAAGGATGGGATTGGCAAGGACAAAACCCGGGGAGATCACCCTAACCTGGCCTCGCAGCTTTACGCGGCTTATGCTCACGTGCAGGATGTGCGCTCACTGGCTTCCGTGATTGGTGAGGATGAGCTGACTGAAATTGACCAAAAATACCTGGCTTTTGGCAGGGCTTTTGAAAAGCGCTTCCTGAACCAGGACTATAACGAAAACCGCTCCATAGAGACAACCCTAAACCTGGGGTGGGAGCTTGTTTCAATTTTGCCCAGGAATGAACTTATCCGCTTGAGCAAGGAACAACTGGATCAATACTATCGGCCAGCCGCATGAGCGTAATAAATATTGCCCCCACCCGCAGCAACCTGCTGCAACAGAAATCCTCGCTGGTGTTTGCCCGCGAGGGTTACACCATCCTGGATAAAAAGCGTGAAGTACTCACCATGGAATTGCTCGGCATGGTGAACCGCGCGGAGGAACAACAGCTCAAGGTCACTCAATTGATGGAGAAGGCCTACAACGCGCTGGAATTGGCCTGGCTCACGATGGGGCGTGAGAAGGTGGAATGGGCGGCTATTTCTGTGAACGGCACCACGGAAGTGGATGTCATTAACCATGGTTTGATGGGCGTCCCGCTGCCGCGGATTGACACCCACGGCGCACCCCCCACGCTAACCTATAGCCTGGCCGATACCACGGCCTTCCTGGATGAGGCCAGCCAGGCTTTCAAGGAAGTGCTGGCGGAAATCCCCTTATTGGCCAGCCTGGAAGTCAGCGTCCGACGTATCGCGCGGGAACTCAAAAAGACGCAACGGCGGGTGAACGCGCTTGAGCGCATTTTTATCCCGAACTTTGAGGATACCATCCGCTTTATCCAGGACAACCTGGAAGAACAGGACCGCGAAGAAATCTTCCGCATGCAATGGTTGCGTGCCCCGGATAAGGACGCCTAAACAAGTGATTGGCATAAGTAAAGACCAGCCTGGTGGCTGGTCTTTTGAGTCGTCTACCGGAACGAAGGTTTATGGGGTGGGCGAAGGCGTCATTGTGCGGGTGACAGTGACGGTGGGAACGGGGGTCACAATGTTGACCGGCACGCGCAGGAGCTGCCCAATTTGAAGCGGAGAATTCTCTGTAATCTCAGTCAGGCTATTCGCGCGATTGTAAACGTTGGTCTCGGCGACAATGCGGGCGACGGTGGAATTGAAGTACTTCGCTACAGATGCAAGCGTGGCGCCGGACTCGACGTAGTAGTCAATCGTGCCACGGAAGGTGAGGGGAATTGGGGTAGCTGTGGGCATCCGCTGCCAGGGGGCCGGCACTTTAATGGTGTCGCCGACGTGGATGAGGCAGCCAGTGGTTTGCATGTTATTCAGGAACAAAAGGACTTCCAGGTCCGCGCCAAATTTATCCGCGATGGTTGAGCAGTATTCATCATCCTGTACCACGTAGTCGAACGGGCCATCAGGTGTCCCGGTTGGGGTGATGGTGGGCGTTTCGGTCATGGTGGGCGTAATGGTCGGGGTGCTGGTGGGGGTCACAGGG
>Ga0116170_10000597_pt1 | contig 38372 bp, 35 predicted proteins | sample AD_JPNHW1_MetaG_FD_89797 | JGI IMG/M metagenome (GOLD analysis project Ga0116170, IMG submission 89797) | Active sludge microbial communities of municipal wastewater-treating anaerobic digesters from Japan - AD_JPNHW1_MetaG | ecosystem: Engineered > Bioreactor > Anaerobic > Digestate | place... | reverse complement strand
GGTGTTGTAGATCTCGGTGGAGACGATCCCGGTGTCGATTCCCGTGGCCCGCGAGTGCACCCGCAAGGCCATGGCGACCTCCTCCAGGCTGCAGTTGCCGGCACGCTCCCCGATCCCGTTGATCGTGCACTCGATCTGCCGGGCTCCGGCGCGCACCGCCGCCAGGGAATTGGCCACCGCCAATCCCAGGTCGTTGTGGCAGTGGACCGAGAAGATCACCCCCGGAACCTTCACCCGCTCCACGATGTAGCGGATCAGGTCCTCGTATTCGTGGGGCATGGTGTAGCCCACCGTGTCCGGGATGTTCAGCGTCAGGGCGCCGGCTTCCGCCACGGCGATGTAGAGCTCCACCAGGTAGTCCCGATCCGCTCGGGTGGTGTCCTGCGCCGAGTATTCCACGTCGTCCACGCGGGTGCGTGCGTGCCGCACCGCCCTGACGGACCTACGGATGTTCTCATCGCGGGAGATCCGCATCATGTGTTCCAGGTGGATGTCGCTGCCCGAGGAGAACGTGTGGATGCGGCGGCGTTCGGCGGGCTCCAGAGCATCGGCGGCGCGGTCGATGTCCTTTTCCGTGATGCGGGCCAGACCGGCGATGACGGGGCCTCGGACCTCGGCGGCGATGCGGCGCACCGCTTCGAAGTCTCCGGGACTGGCGATGGGGAAACCAGCCTCGATCACGTCCACTCCCAGACGCGCCAGCTGCTGACCCATGCGGATCTTTTCCTCGATGTTCATGGAAAAGCCCGGGGACTGTTCGCCGTCGCGCAGGGTTGTGTCGAAGATTCGTACGTGGTCGGTCATGGCATTCCCGTTCTGGAGGTTTGGGTCGGACATTGCAATGTAGAACGGAGGCTGGGCGGGCTTCGCGTCGGATTGGGATTCGATCGACATGGACACTTTCCTTTCCTGGCCGCGGCGACGCCCGCGGGGAGGGTGGAAAAGACACGTCGAAGCTTCCGCCCTGCCCGAGGCAGCGCGGCCGCATTGTGAACACGACCTGGACTCCTCCTTACCGCCTATGGCAAGGAAGTAGAAGCAGGCCTTGAACGTTCACGTGGTGCATGGATAGACGATACGCGATCGCCTGGGGATTGTCAAGTCGGGTCAGCGGGGGTCCCGCGACGCGGCCAGCTCCCGGACCTCGGCCCGCGCGAAGAAGCCCATGTTGCGGTCCAGGAACCTGGGCCGGGTGAACACGTGGCCGTCGGGCAGGCCGTCGCGGCCACCGGGGACGGTGGGAATCTCGCCGTTGAAGGTGCGGCAGGCCAGGCCGGCTTCCATGGCCACAAGCATGGGCGCGGCCAGATCCCAGGGATGGAGCGTTCCTGGAACCGCGAAGTAGGTGTCCCCTTCCCCGGAAAGGATCGCGTGGACCTTGTAGCCGACGCCCCCCAGGAGGATGGCGTCGCCGCCGGGATGGAGGTCCACGAGCTTTCGTAGCGAAGCCCGGCGCGGAAGGGAGCGGGTGACCACCAGCCGTTCCCGTCGCAGGGGCTGGAAGGCGGCCAGCGGATGCATGTCACGGGACGAAAGATGCCCCCACACGGCCCCGCGCCCGGCCTCCGCGTAGTAGATGCGATCCACCGCGGGCAAGGCGAGGACGGCGGCGACGGGACGATTCCTGTCCACAAGGGCCAGCTGGAAGGCCCATTCTCCCAGGTGCTCCACGAACTCGCTGGTGCCGTCCACGGGATCCAGGCTCCAGAAACGCTCGGCATCGGTGACCCCTTCGCCTTCCTCCGAGATCAACGGCACCCCGGGGAGCACGAACGGAAGCTCTCCCACGCAAAGCCGGTGCACGGCGCGATCGGCCTCCGTGACGGGATCGTTCGCCCCCTTCCACTGGAGGCCCATGCGTTCGTCGTCTCCCTGGCAGAATCCGGTCAGAATTTCCGACGCGCGACGGGCCAGGGGCAGGAGGGAGTGGGCGTGTTCGAATCGTTCCATGCATCCAAAGTTACCATCGCCCATCCTGGGATCCCGCAGGAACGGTTCCGGCGGTGGGAAGGTCCGGATGCCGCCGGCGAACCGAGCCGAGCACCTCGCAGAATCAGGGGCCGTGGACCTGCGACTGCTTGATGCGCTCGTCCAGCGTGGCGAGCCAAGCCTGCGCCCGCAACTGGCGAGGGATGTCCTCGGCCCGTTCCATGGACGTCACCACGTTGCGGAGCACCCGCGCACAGATTTCGTCCGCCCTCGCCGGCGAGAGGATCTTCTCGCGGGCGGCTTCCGGGACCTGCCCCAGGGCCTGCGCGAGTTCCCCGCGCGGGATCAACCGACCGCCGTCGAAGGCGTCGATCCACACCCTGCGCCCGTGCAGCATCGTACTGGCCAGAAAATGTCCGGGAAAGGCCACCCCTTCCACGTCCACGCCCACCCGCTTGCCCACCAGGATCAGTGCCGAGCAGAGCGTGATGGGAAGGCCCGTCCCATGCTCCAGGACCCAGGTCAGACTGGAATTGCGAGGTGCGAAGTAGTCTTCCATGTCGCCATGGAGCCCATCCTCCGAGAACAGGAAGCCCACCAGGGTCTCCAACTCGGGAACGGGATGCCGCGCGAGATACCGGCGGGCCCAATCGTCCAGGAGCCTCCGGGGATCACTGGTGCCGCCGTACACGGAAAGCAAGGTGGCCACCAGGCACAGGAACGACTCCAGCTCCGGTCCCTTGGAGACCCACCTCTGCCACCCGGCTTCCAACCATTCGGATTCCAATTCCAGGCGGCATGCCCCCAGACGCGCGCGCTGCTGGACGTTGAGTTCCAATCCCTCGGCTTCGAAATAGGCGTAGGGATCGGTTCCCAGTTCGCGCAACTTGGCAAGGATCGCCGCATGGACCACGGGCGAGTCGTCCTCCATCAAGGCCAGAAGATGCTTCCAGGGATTGGAGCCATCCATCCCTCCAAGCTACCATTCCGTCACCATGCCTGTCTGGTCAAAAACGGTTCTGCTCCTGATCGCCTCCAACATCTTCATGACCTTCGCATGGTACGCCCATCTGCGCAACCTCAGCCAGAAGCCCTGGTGGTTCGCCGCCTTGGTCAGTTGGGGGATCGCCCTTTTCGAATACCTCATCCAGGTGCCGGCAAATCGCATCGGATACCAGAAGATGGAGCTGGCACAACTGAAGATCCTGCAGGAGGTGGTCACCCTTTCGGTGTTCGTCCCTTTCTCGGTGCTCTACATGCACGAATCCCTTCGGCTGAACCACCTCTGGGCCGGCCTCTGCCTGGTGGGAGCGGTCTACTTCGCCTTCAGGTAGACGGGTCCAGGGAACGCGCCCTGCGTTTCAGAGCCCAGAAGCCGCCGCCGAGGACCGCGATCAGCACCAGCGCGGCAACCCAGGGGTGGTGCTGGGCCAGTCCTCCCAGAGCCTGGACCAGACCCAGCAGGGACAGGATCCAGACGAACGTCCCCGCGGCCAGGAAGAAGCAGAACACCCATCCGTTCATTCCCAGGATCCCCGCCAATAGGAAGACCCCCACCCGGGTTCCTGGTACCAGTCGGGCGGAGAAGACGGCCACGCCCCCCTTTTCCTGCACCTGACGCCGGATCCTGGCCATCCGGTCCTGGCCGATCCCCGCGAAGAGCCTCCACTGGAGCGCCTTTTCTCCGACGGCGAATCCCACCCACCACACCAGGATGTTGCCGACGAGAGTCCCGATCGTGATGGCCGGGAGAGCGATCCACCACTCCACGTGACCTGCCCGGGCCAAGGCGATCACCCCGACCACGGCCAGCTCCTCGGTGAAGCCGACCGCTGTGGAGATGGTCAGAAACTGTAGGATCCAGGGCAAGCCGGCAAGCTCGGCGAGCAGTCGATCCAACCAGAGCTGCATGGCCTAGAGGTGCTCGCGCACCTGGTCGGCGAGGTTCGAGAAAAGGGCGTCGGCCAAGGCGGATGTGCCGAGCTTGTCCCAGATGCGGTACTGATGGAACAGAAGTCGTCCCTTGCCGTGGGGCACCGATTGGATGTCGGCCCGGAATTGCCATTGTCCGTTGGCGGCGGCGAACTGGGCGAACCCAGCGTCGATCTTGGCTTCCGGGAGCCGGACCAGCGACCAAGCCGGCAGGAGGTCCGCGTAGACCTCGCCAGCGACGATGCCGGAAGGCAGGCGGGTGAATTGCGGCGACGGCGCCAGATAGTGGTAGCCCTCGCCACCAGCGGAAGCGGAAGGAACCAGATCCAGGGGATAGGTCAAGCCACCGTGCTTCTGGAGGAATCGCACGTCCTCGGGCTCCAATGCGGCGAAGACCACCACAAGTCCCGTCACGGCATCGTCCAGGAGCTCCTGGAGTCGTTTCGGGTCGAAGGTGCGCACCTGGTTGACCAGCACGGCACGGGCGTCCACGGTTCCCTTGCGGACCACGTCGTCAGGGAATTCGCCCAGGAAGCGGAACGCGTGGGCAGCGGCCTCCAGGTTGACGGCCGGCGGCACGTAGAAGGTCTCCTCCGTGCGGAACACGTCGCGCCCCTGCCGGGAGAGCTGCATATCGAAGGTGAAATGGCCGCGTTCGTCTCCCACGGGAAACTCGAACTTGCCGACCATGGAAATGCCGCCCTCCGAATGGGCGGGAAGCGATTCCTGGTGCCAGATGCGGTTGTTGTTGCCCTTCACGCGCAACAGCAGGCTGTATTCGCCCGGTGCGTTGTCGTTGGACATGTGGATGCGGATGGCCGCCGACTGCATGGTGTAAGGCGTGCGTACGGCCGCTTCGGCGATGACCCGCACCGGCCGGTTGTATTTGCGGAACAGCTCGAAACCCGGCTTTGGTTCGCCCGCGAATCCCACCAATCCACTGGAATGGGAGGGAGTGTCCGACCACTGGTTCACAAGCACTCCGCAACAACGCGGATTGATCGCCAAGGCATCCGCTTGGCGCAGGACCGCTTGGGCCCCCACCTGCTGGCATGCGGTGGCGAATCCGGAAGGAGTCCAGACCTCCTTGAGCCCCACCAGAGTGAGCTCCCCTTGCAATTGCTTGCAGATCTTCTGGATGGTCTCCACCCGATGGCTCTTCTCCGACCCCAGGGCTTCCAGGGTTCGCTCCGGATCCATCAGGGATGGACATCCCACCCGGGCCGCGAAGAACTTGCTTGTCCCGCTGCGGCTCTTGTGGACCTTCTTCCAGAACAACTGGTCGCCCAAACCTTCGTCCACCAGATCGGACGGATCCCTGGGGTGGAGATGCTTGGTCAGGAAGCTCTGCCTGTGGATGGACACAGGTGCCGGCAGACGGAAGCGGTGGATTTCCAGCTCCGTGGGAAGCTTCGCTCCGACCACGCAACCGTGAACGGGATCCTGGGATGGCGGATGCCCGATTTCCAATCGTGTTCCGGCGAAATGGGCGATGATGGTCCTCTGCGGATCCTTCCTCCCCCCCTTGGGAATCCCATCCTGGCGTGCCGCGACGACGGACTTCAGCCATTCTTCCTCGCGTGCCTGCAGCATGGCTCCGGGAAGATCGCCCCCCACGAAGGCGAGGATGTTGCCCATCCCCTCCTGGCGCAGGATCATGGTCGCAGCGGAAGCCACCGATACCGTCGCTGCCTGCGGAGTATCGGGCAACCCTCCGGCTCCCAGGTTCTGGATGACCAGAAGTCCAGCTTGCAGGGCGATGGTCACCAGGGATTCCGGCATGGGTGCCGAAGAAGGAAAGACCGTGTTGAAACCGGCCTCCTTCATGCGGTGGAATTCCGCCTTGGGATTGGCGTTGCTCAGGAAGCCGGCTTGGCCCGAGGCATCCCAGCGTACCCCGCGCACGAAGAAAGGGGCGTCGTTGAGGGAAATTCCCTTTTCTGTCCAGATGGGCGTGGAGAACCCGAAGGGGACCTTGATCCCAGGAGCACCATCCAGTGAAAATTCCAGGGAGTAGAGACTGGTTCCATCGGGAGACCAGGGCTTGGAATCCGGAACGTCGAACTCGAATTCATGTTCGTGGCAACCACCAGGCAAGGCGACTTCACGACGGAATTCACCTTTCTGCCCGTCTGGGGAGACGAATTTGACTCCGATCTGGACCTTCAGCGCCTGGAGGGACCGCATCCGCAACGTGGCTCGAACCCGATCGGTGGAAAAGTCCGCGCGAACCAATGCATCTTCCAGCACCGCACCCACCGCCACGAACACGCGCGGCGCGTCGTAGAGCACCGGCCCCAACTGCAACCCTTCTCCCTCGCCAGCCGTCCACACGCCTTTCTGGGAAGCGGCGATCTCCAGGCACAGAAGCAACGGCTTGTCGGAAGCGAAGGAGGTCAGATCCACGACCTGGGGCAACCAAGGTGCCAACGGCTCTCCGACGCGTTCCCCATTGGCCCAGACCACCACCGGCCCATTGGAACCGGAAACCTTGAGGAGAACTTGGCCATGCGCGCCGGGTTTTCCCGGGGGAAGGGTGGCGAACCAGCGACAGACCTCGGGCACCAAGTCGGCGGTTGCTCCCACGCTGGGAAAACTGGCCGCGACCACCTTGCCGATCTTGGTCGGCGCAGTGACGAATTCGGAGCTGGACGCCCCGCGCTGCAGGCTCCAGCCGCCCTCGATCTCCTGCCACTGCTTCATTGCCACGCTCGTTCCTCCATCGGCCCCGTCGAATGGCCGATCCGGGAAAGATAACGCACCTCAAGCCCGGGCAGCGAGCAGCCTTTCCACGTACTTGGCAAGAAGATCCACTTCGACGTTCACTGTCCTGCCCACCCTCCAGGTTCCGATGGTGGTCATCTTCGCCGTATGGGGGATGATGTTGACCTCCACAAGGTTCCCTTCCACCTCGGAAAGCGTGAGGGAAATGCCATCCAGGGCGATGGAACCCTTGGGAATGCAATACCGGACCAATTCCTTGGGCAGGCGCAATACCCACTGGGTGGACCCCTGGCGAGGAAGGGATCGAACCACGGTGGCGATTCCATCCACATGCCCCTGGACCCAATGTCCACCCATCCGCGTGGATGGCAACAGCGCCCGCTCCAGGTTCAGACGATCACCGGATCGGAGCTTTCCCAGATTGGTCACGGCCAACGTCTGGGCCACCGCCACCACCTCGTACCCTTGGGGGTGCAAGGCTTCCACGGTCAGGCAGACCCCGTTGTGCGCGATGGAATCACCCACCGCCAATCCTTCGCGCAACTGGGGCGCCAGGACCCGGAAACGGCGATTGCCTCCCTCCGCATCCACCCGTTCCAACTCGCCCAAGCATTCCACCAGGCCGGTGAACATCCTACCCCCCGAAGGTCCAGGTGATTCCCCAGCCGGCGCGGATGCCCAACGGGTTCCATCCGGGTGCCGGAGCCTGCATCTGGTCGAAGATGTTTTCCAGGCGCCACTGGATGGTGAAGCTCTTGATGCTGACGAGCGTCTCCACATCCGTCTGCGAAGACGACTGCAAGGACACTCCCCGGGCGAGGGAATCGGAGACCGGGATCCATGCCAGACGCTCGCCCCACATCCGGAGGTCCACATCCACGGAAAGCCGTACCCGGCCCTCCAGAAGCCCTCCCGACCAGCCCATGTTGGAACGCGAATGCACTTGCGCCCACCGGGGATCCTGGACGGATGGGGATTCTCCCGGCAGGGACCGCTGGGAATATCCCCAACTGGTTCGGGCATGCCAACCGGAACGCTGCAGAAGCATTCCTCCCTCGGCCGACCACCCCAGGACAACGCCGGCATTCGTGTTGGTCATGGCCGGACGACGTTTGTCCAGGCGCCCCACCACGGGCACGGAAGAGGGCTGCCAAGCATCCTGGATGGAAAGGAACGCACCACCGGCATCCAAGGTGAGGAATCTCGCCGGACGCCAACGGAGACTGGTTTGAGCAAGATCCGTCGCCTCGGGGTCCATGTCCTGGCGCTGGATGGTCTGGAGGAGAGGGTCGGCGCGAAGATTGGTCTCGGAGGGAAGACGATTCTGGCGAGCCCATCCCAACTGGACGGAGACCGGACCCGCGGAATCCCCAAAAGTCCCCTTGGCGTTGCCGTCCCATGCCCCGATGACGCGCCCGTCGGAAGCGGACAACCGCGTGGCACCACCCTCGGTGGTCAGTGCGAAGCTTCCAGCTCCCCAGGAAAGCGATAGCGCCCCTCGTTGGAGGTCCTCGTCGATCGTGGGAAGAGCGGAAGGAGCGTTCTGGCTGCCGGAACGGAGGGCGTACTGGAACCTGGGCCCCACCTCCAGGGATCCGATCCGCCGGAGGATTTCGCCTTCGCCATCCAGATGGTCGATACGCCCCTCGGACATGCGCGGCAACCCGACCGCCGGCAGGACGGCCCAGCGCCAGTCCTCGGCGATGTCGCGAACCGAAGCTCCCAGCCGCCAGTCCGGATCCTGGAAGACCCATCTTCCGAAGAATCCCGATCGCGCCTGGGAGGCGTCGAACACCGGACGATCCGCATCGTTCCATTCCTTCTGGGGATCGGGTTGTCCCCGACGCAGGTCGGTCCAGGTCCACCCCAGATCGAACCGGGAACGGGCGCTTGCGCGGGAAATCACTCCCTGCCACTGGACGTCGTCCTGGCCCGCACTGCGACCGTGCGAGGGAAGTTCCGCCCGACCGCGGCCGAAGGACCCCTGGAACATGTCCTGGATCTGATCGCGGTACAGCCAGTGCCGGGACTGGGCCGAACGGGTTTCCATGGCCACCGAGAGAGCCCAAGGGCCGGTGAGGGCACGATTGAACTCCATCCCGAACCGATAGGAAGCCAGGGCTCCCCGGTAGAATTCCAACGCGGTGGAGGGAGTATCGGAAGCCACGGGCACGGGAACGATCCTGTGGGTGCGACGGCCTTCCAGACCGCTGCGCGGTTCCTTTTCCACCCCAATCCCGGAAAATGGCCCCCCGTCGCCTGCACCCGCGAGGGATGGCCCGTCCCAGGCTTGCCGAGCCGGAGGAGGTTCGGTCAGGAGTCCGGGCCACCGCGCCCAGGACTCCCACATGCCGTCGAGTTCGAAGATCGATCGCCAGGGAACATCGGTCTGACCCTCGCGGAAGGCCTGGTCCAGAGCGGTTCCGGGCGCCTGCGACCGCACGGGGATGTCCCAAGCGGGCAGGGAATCCGCCAAAGGCCGTGTTCGAACGGAATCCGTCCGCTTGACCGCCATGCTGGAATCCGGCTTGGATGCGGCCCCGGACGGAAGAGAATCGAGGGTGGCCTGGAAGAGCCCGGTCAGGGCCAGGATTTCGATCAAGATTCCAGCACCCACTGGTTGAGCCGCCGTTGGAATTCGACCATCGTGGCTGGCCGTTCGTCGAGGTTTCTGGAAAGACAGTCCAGCAGGAGTCCGCGCAGGCGGTCTCCGTTGCGGTAGGGGATCTTGGGGATCTGGGGCTCGATGTCGGCCAACGCGGCCAGTCCCCGATCGTCCACGTCGATGTTCACGGAGGCGCGGGCTTCGAACGGGTTGTGGCCGGTGAAGGCCGTGCAGGCCAGGACCGCCAGCGAAAAGACGTCGGTGCGCTGGTCCAGCCGGTAGTAGCTGCCCAGGAGCTGCTCGTAGCTCATGAAGGTCTGCGTACCGGGCACCTGCATGTGCATGTCCCCCACCACGTCTTCCACATGGGTCCACCGCGCCGAACCGAAATCCGTGAGATAGGCCTCGTCGCCCCGCATCAGGATGTTGGTGGGCTTGAGATCGCAGTGGATGATGCCGCGGAAGTGGAGTTCCCCCACGATCCCGGCGATCTGGACCACCTGGATCACCCGCTTGACCAGCTCCTTCTCGTCGCTTGGGCGACGTCTCCAGCGCAGCGAGATGTCCTCGCCGTCCACATGCTCCATGATCATGTACAGGTGGCGCGGCTCCCCCGCCTTGCGGCCGAAGAATCCGAAATCCAGCATCTTCACCACGTGGGGGGCGTTCTGCGACGACAGATACAGGTTGTAGCCCATTTCCGTCAGGAACAGTCGGACGTTGGAGTTGTTCAACACCGGATCCGGAGTCCGGTAGATGGTGGGCCGCAACACCCGCAGGACGGCCTTGCGGACGCCCTTTCCGGGAATGTTGACCTCCGGCAGCAGGAAGACGTCGCAGAAACCGCCCGAGCCGAGCCATTTCTCGATGCGGATGTTGGGATCGTAGGCCCGGAAGTCCCTTTCCAAGGTCCGCACGTAGACCTCGAACTCCTCTCCCCGCTCCGGGCATCGGAAGGAAGAGGGGGTCAACAGGGTGGAAGTCTCGTCGCGGCCAGGCGGTACCTGCGGATCCGCAGGTGGAGGCGTCGTCGGGACATCCCCTTCCATCCCCAGCAGGGAGCGGATCGGTTTCATCATGAAGTCCATATCTGGACCCAAAGAATAAATCCCGTTCGGGCCGACCACCCCCCCTCGATCCCACGGACCGGAAACTTGTGGCTGTCGCGGTTGCCACGGACCCCTCCCCCGCCATGCGCTGGAAAAGGGAAAATCTCCCTGGCGCGACGGAAACCGGAAAGGGTATGCTCAGTGCGTGAACGGCGAAGAATTGGAAACATTCCGTCAGCTGCTGGACGCGGAAGTCGACCTCGTCGAAGGAATGGCCGAATCCCAGACGGAAGGGCTGGAGATCCTGCGCGCGCGCTTCGTGCACGAGGAATTCCTCCGCATGGTCCAGACAAAGCGCGAGGGGATGGAACGACTGGCCCAGAGCCGCGAGGCGATGCGTCCGTTCACCTCGGCCTGGATCCAGGCCAGGAACCAATCCGGTTTTTCCGATCCCGGAGTGGAAGCCTCGCTGGATCGACTCCGCATGGCGTTCGACCGGGTGCGAGCGGCGGAAGACGAGATCGAGGCCATGGCAACGGCGTATCTCGCCCGGGTCGCCGGGGATTCAGGATCCGTCGAGGAACGGATCCGCCTCCACCGTAGCTGGACGTGATCGAGGAAGTCCGTTTTCCCGAGCAGATCCCGGAGGCCCTGAAGCCGGTCTTCGCGTGGTTCGAGTCCCATGTGGAACGCCTGTCCCAGGCCTATTCCACCCTGGAATCGCGCATCGTCGAGCTCGATGGAGAGCTGGAAAAGCGCAACGCCGAACTCGAGAGCCTGCTGGACAGCCTCCACGACGGGGTCCTGATGGTGGACACCTCGGAACGGGTGACCATGGTCAACGGCAGAGCCGCCCAGATCCTGGGACTGGATCCCCTGGAGGCGGTGGACCAATCCCTGTGCGAGATCTTTCCCACCCAGAAGGATTTCACGGATCCGCTTCTGCACAGCCTGCAGGAAGGGGTGCCACTTCGATGGGTGGAGGTTGTCTGGATGCGGTCGGCGGAAACTCCCGTTCCCATCGGACTGTCCACCTCGCCGGTGCGCGACCCCTCGGGACGCCGCCTGGGAGCGGTGGCGAGCTTCCAGAATCTGACCCACCTCAAGCAGATGGAGCGGGAACTGTCGCAGACCCGCACGCTCGCCGCCCTGGGCCAGATGGCCGCCACGGTGGCCCACGAGATCCGCAATCCCCTGGGAGGGATCGGGGGATTCGCGCGACTTCTGCAGAGGGATCTATCCTTGGACGATCCCCGTCGCGGTCTTTCGGATCGGATCATCGAAGGCGTCGGACAACTCAACAAGATCGTGACCAATCTCCTTGCCTACACGAAACCCATGGGCACCCAGCTTGTCGAGGTGGAAATCGAACCTTGGCTTGACGATCTGGCGGAGTGGATCCGGGCGGAAGCGTCCGACCACGACGTCCGGGAGGTCACCGTGGAGATCGAAATCGAGCCTCGCGTGCGCATAGCCCGCTTCGACCCCGAAAAGTTGCGTCAGGTCGTGTTGAATCTCGCCCTGAACGCCCTGCAGGCGCTTCCCGGGCACGGCACGATCCGCCTGAGCGCCCGTCGCGCACCCGGCATCCTGATCCTTGGAGTCCAGGATGACGGAATCGGAATCCCTCCCGAGACGATCACGGAAATTTTTAATCCATTTTTCACAACCAAGGAAAATGGAACCGGACTCGGCTTGGCCATCGTGCGCAAAATCGTCGAGCTCCATGGAGGTAACCTTTTCGTGGAAAGCCAACCAGGCTCCGGTACCCGCTTCGACATACACCTTCCGCAACCGATCCAGGACTGAATGGCACGCATTCTCATCGTTGACGACGAAGCGCTGATGCGCGACATGGCCGCCGAGAGCCTTCGACGGCGCGGTCACGAAACCGTGCTGGCGAAGAACGTCCCGGAAGGACTTGAAAAATTCGACGCATCGATCGCGCTCGTCCTCTCCGATTACAAGATGCCGGGCATGACGGGAATGGACCTCCTGAAGAAGATCCGGGAAAAGGATCCCGAGGTGCCCTTCGTGATCATGACCGCCCACGGAACGGTGCAGGTGGCCGTGGAGGCCATGCGCCATTCCGCTTGGGACTTCCTGGAAAAGCCGTTCGATCCGGACGTTCTGGAAATCACCGTCGACCGGGCGCTGGAGGTGCGGCATCTGCGCCAGGAGAATCTCCGGTTGCGCGAAGCCCTGGACGAACGCTTCCGGATCGTGGGAGCCAGCGGGGTGCTGCGCTCGGTGCAGGCACTGATCACGCAGGTCGCGCCCACCCGCACCACAGTGCTCATCCAAGGGGAGTCCGGGACCGGCAAGGAGCTGGTCGCCAGGGCCATCCACGATTCCTCCCCGCGCGCGGATCGACCGTTCGTGAAGGTCAACTGCGCGGCGCTTCCGGAGTCGCTGTTCGAGAGCGAACTCTTCGGCCACGAAAAGGGCGCCTTCACGGGCGCTCTCAAGAGCCAGCGCGGCAAGTTCGAGATCGCCGACTCGGGGACCTTGCTCCTTGACGAGATCTCGGAAATGCCCCTGCCCATGCAGGCCAAGCTCCTGCGCGTCCTGCAGGAACGCGAGATCCCCAAGATCGGATCGGAATCGGAGATCCCCGTCGACGTGCGGATCATCTGCTCCACCAACCGCGATCTCGCCCACGAAGTGGAGGCCGGGAAGTTCCGGGCCGACCTCTTCTACCGGTTGAACGTGATCGCCATCCACGTGCCGGCCCTGCGCGAACGCAAGGAGGACATCCCGGAACTCGCCCGCTGGTTCCTGCAACGCTACAATCGCGAGAACGGCTTCTCCGTGGAAGGCTTCTCCGAATCGGCCCTGGATCGTCTCCGCACCCATTCCTGGCCGGGCAACATCCGGGAACTGGAGAACGCGGTGCAGCGTGCCGTGGTCCTCACCCAGTCGGGCACCATCCAGGTGGCCTCCCTGGGGCTGGATCCGCAATCGCGACCGACGGCCCAACAGGCGCCATCCGCCGCCCCGCCCCCCACGGCTCCGGAATTGGACCCGAGCCAATCGATCACCATCGGCGAGATGGAACGCCGGATGATCTTCGCGAGTCTGGAGCGTCTGGGAGGCAACCGCACCCGGGCCGCCGAACAACTGGGAATCTCCATCCGGACACTGCGCAACAAGTTGCGCGAATACCGCGGCGAACCGCTTGGGGAGGATGATGACGAATCCTGACCCCCGCGACCAGCGCATCGCCGAACTGGAGGCCCGGCTGGTGGAGGCGGAAGGCCGTCTCCAGCGGCAGGAGGAATTCTTCCAGATGGCCGTCCACGACCTCCGTTCGCCGCTTTCCGCCATCGTGGTGTACGCCGAACTCCTGATGAACAGGGTGATGGGCGATTTGGACAACCGCCAGCTGGAGCCCATCCGGACCATCCACCGCAACTGCAACAACCTCATCCGCATGGCCGAGGACGTCCTGGCATCCGCCAGGGTGCGGGCCGGCGCGGTGGCTCCGCGGTTTTCCCCGGTGGAGATCACCGACTGCGTCCGCGAAGCGGTACGGAGCCTGCAGGGCCTCGCCGACGCCAAGCAAGTCAAGATCCGTCTGGCACCTCCCCCCGAACCCATCCAGCGCAAGGCCGACCAGGACTTCCTGACCCGCGCCTTCTCCAACGTGCTGGGCAACGCGATCAAGTTCAGCCCGCACGGCGGCGAGATCCGCATCGATCTGTCCACGGACGAGAACCAGATCCGCATCGCCTTCACCGACCAGGGCCCCGGCATCTCGCCGGACAAACGCGAGGAAGTCTTCCAGAAGTTCCGCCGCGGCGACGCGGGGAACGTGGCCGGGCACGGCCTGGGCCTTTCCATCGCCCAGTACTTCATCGATCTGCACGGCGGCCGCATCCTCATCGAGGGCGTCCGCGGGCGTGGCTCCACCTTCCTGGTGGGCCTGCCCATGGACCCCAAGTAGAGCGCGATCCCCCTTCATCCCCGCAGCGTCATCAACGCGCACGAGGCGAGCACCACGGAAAGCCCCGCGATCTGGTGGACGGGCATGGTTTCCCGCAGCATCGCCGAGGCCAGGAAGGGAAGGACCGCCGGGCCGACCAGCGAAAGCACCGAGGCGCGCACCGGACCGACCCGCGACAATCCCGCCTGCGACAGGAACGACGGAACCACGGTACCCACCACCACCAGGCCCGCGAGAGGCCAGAGGATGCTGGCGGATGGCCGCAGCACCTGGACCGGGTCCCCAGTGGAAATGGTTTCCACCAGAGCGGGCAGGGCGGCGGCGACCATGCCCACCGACGTGCACAGTCCCGAGCCGAGCCTTTCCTGGAGCTTCCCGACACCCACCACGAAAAGGGCCCAAGCCACGGCTCCTGCCAGGATCAGGCCGACGCCGACCGGATCGGCGAACGGCCTCCCCTCGTCGCGCCCGACCAAGGCCAACAGCATGCCCAGGTAGCAGACCACCACGGAGACCATGACGGTCCTGGAAGGGCACCTGCGCAGGGAAACGGCCACGAACAGGATCACGAAAGCCGTGCTCGCCTGGACGAGGATCCGCTCCAATCCTGCGCTCGTGCGGCCCAGTCCCGCGAAATTCAGCCGTGGAGCCAGCCAGAAACCCCACAATCCCAGAAGGAACATCTTCGCGACATCCTTCCACCGTCCACGATGGCCAAGCAGGATCCAGGCGATCACGCCCAGGTAGACCGGCGCGGACCAGACCAGGCGCATGGTCAGGATCTCGCCGGAATCGATCGATTCCAGCATCATCCGCTTCACGAACAGGCTCTTGGTGGAATAGAGCACGGATCCGGCGATGACAAATAGTGTCGCGATCGCCCCTCCCCGCCCGGGGAGGACCTCCTTCTGGGACTCCATGATTTCTCTCCTTCTCGATGTTCGCGACTCGACGATCGGGCGGACGGCGCGGGCAAAGACGAAAAGGCCCGCATCCCTCGCTGGGAGCGGGCCATCGCCTCGTGTCTACCGTTCTACCGGCTTCCTACCGGTCCCGATCGACAATGGCTACGCCGCCCCCGTGGAGTGGAATCCAACGGTGGGTTCGCTTGGAGGCGAATTTCGGCGAAGTGGACATTGCCATGCAATTGAACATACTGCATCCACGCTTCGGATGCAATCCCCACGAGAAACCTAGACGGGTTTCTTCGCGTTGGTGAGGTCGAGCAGTCCCGCCATGGGAATGCCCACCCAGTCCGGTCGATGGGACAGTTCGTAGCGAAGCTCGTAGAAGGCCTTCTCCAGCTCGAACAGGGAAATCAATTGGTCGGAAAGGGCCGCATCGGCGGGAAGGAACGGCTCACCCCCGATTTCGCCCTCGTAGGCGGTCCGGAATGCTTGCCTGGCCAGGTTGCGCCACTGGTTGGCGATCGCCTCGCCCTTGGCACCCGCACCTTCGGGAAGTCCTGCGCGCGCGGCATAGTCGAAGGATCGCAGCACTCCAGCCACGTCCTTGGCCACGGAGGTCTTCCGCCGACGCTCCTCCACGGGCCTGGCAGGTTCGCCTTCGAAATCGATGATGAAGAATCGTTCCCCATTCCAGAGGACCTGCCCCAGGTGGATGTCCCCATGGATGCGCTGGCGATGGCATAGCCCGGAGGGAATCTGGGGAGCCTTGATGCGGCGCAGGAGGTTGGAGGTCCGAAAACGCAGGAGCTGGGCCAGGCCGGAAGCCGCCGGATCCAGCTTCGCGCCTTCCAGCTCCGCAAGGACATTGCGGGCCAATGCCAGCGCCAACTGGGCCAGGGCCTTCAGATCGGGAGTGCTCAGAGGTTGGGTGCCGGGAGTCTCGCCGGCGGCGAGCACACGGTGGAGTCTGGCGAGGGAAACGCCCAGGCATCCCCAAGGTCCGTAATCCACCTCATGCCCCCGAACCACCGCATCCACCTGCCGACGCGCGAGATCCCAACCTGTGCCCTGGTTGGGAACCATGTCCTGCACGGAAAGGAGCGTGGCCTCGCCGAAGGAGCCGCACGCGTTGATGACCCCCCGCAGCACCGGGGTCAGCGGGAACTCCGCCTGGGTCAGGAAACGGCAAACTTCCACATCCAGGTTCTCGCCGTGCTGGAGACGACGGTACACCTTGACGAACATCCCACCGACGATGGCCCAGGAATTGGTCTGGTCGGTGGAACCCATGGTGAATTCCCCCTTGCGGAAGGAGAAATTCGATTCCAGGTGGATCTTGAGTTCGAGGTCGCCCGGATGGTGGCTGCGCCCGAAGGCCTCCAGGAGCCGTCGCCATCCTTCCTCGATCGACAGGGCGTCCACCACGGGGCGCCCCTCGATCTGGCCGATCGCCTCGCCAGGGCAGTCCTGGCAAAGCAGGAGAGGCAGGAGGTAGTCTTCGTCTTCCCCAACCTCGTAGATCACCTTCAGGACAGCCACGACCAGGGCGGAATCGACCACGCAGGTGGAGGTCACCTGGACGGAGGAGATCGAACGCCCTTTCCCCGAAAACCACCTTTGGGAGCCCAGAAACCGCATCCAAGCCTGGGGAGCGATGGATCGCGCGACCGTACGCGTATCCAACCTGGCCTCGAAGGAACTCACTTGGCGGCGGCCGTCTTGGACTTGGATTTCGGTTTGGCTTCCTTCGTGCCCTCCGCCGAAGCCTTGGCGGCTGGCTTCGCGGCAACGGCGGGCTTCGCGGCGGCAACGCGTTGCTTGCGGAGATCGTCGAGGAGTTTCTGACGCAACCAATTGCGCCTGCGGAACTCGTTGCGATGCTCCTCGCAGAAGCGGGGATACACGAACTGCTTGGGGAAGATCTTGACCGTGTAGTTCACCCCGCACCCATCCAGTTCGCATACCCAGGACTCTTCCACCACCTCGATGAACTCGTGCTGGTAGGTCTTGTTGTTGGAATCACCGGGTTCGGGGGACTTCTTGGTCTTTTCCCGTTGCTTGACGTCGCGATGCAACTCGCAGTATTTGGCGATGGGGTGTCCCCAGAATTCCTTCCCACAGTACTGACAGATCTTGAGCTTGATTCGTTTCTTTTTTTTGTACTTAGGAAGTTGCACCAAACACTCCTTGCGGGCTTGCGGGGCCCCCGGGGGGGGTGCGGGACGCACTTCCCCCAGCATGCACTTCAATGAACCCAAATAATGCGGACTCGCCGCCATCCCGTCAAGGGACCTTCCACGAGCTGGACCAAACTCTTCGCATCGCCATCGGGGCCGTCGGCCGCTGGAAGCGACGCACCGAAAAGGCCATGGGCCAGTACGTTCCGTCCGAGGAACTCACGCGCAAAGCCTCCCTGCTGGAGGCCCGGGCCCGGGCCCTGGTCGCGTCGGGAAGCCTGCCGACAGGCACGCATCGACTGGATCTGACTCTTTGGCTGGAGGACGGCCCCCTCCAGGAAACCGTGGACCTGGACCCCGCCACGGCACCTCGGATCCAAGCCGAGCGCTGGTTTTCCCAGGCCAGGAAGTGGCGGCGAGCGATTCTCCACCAGACGACCCGGCGCACCTCGCTGGAGGAGGAATTGCTCCTCGCCTCGCAGTGGCAGGACAGATTCGCGCTCTGGCAGAGCCCCGAAACAGACGCGAAGACCGCCCGCCAGGCCCTGCGCGAGCTGGAAAACCTCAGGCGGAAGCTGTTGTGCCGCGGACTGTGGCCCCAACCTCCCGGCAAGCGCGACGAACCCCGCCCCCTGGGACCGATCCGCTGGGACCTGGAGAACGGCTGGTACGCCTTGGCGGGAAAATCCGGAACGGAAAACGATTTCCTCACCACCCGTCTGGCCCAGCCGCACGATCTCTGGTTCCATGTGGCCAATGTTTCCGGCGCCCATGTGATCCTGCGCTCGCCGGATGGGAAACCGCGCACACCGCCACCAACCTGCCTGGAGCAGGCCGCCGGGTTGGCGGCATGGCTGTCGCGTTATCGGGCCCAGGAGAAAGTGGAGGTTCGATTCACGGAACGCAAGCACGTCCGCAAGCCCCGCAAGGCACCTGCGGGCACGGTCCAGATGGACCAGTCGCGTTCGATCCTGGTCCGTCCCCAAGCGCCACCCCGCTTGGGCCTCTAGCCGGCTCCCAAGCCCAGCAACGTGTCGATCAGGCGCATGCTGCGCTCCCTCTCCAGGAAATCGTCCACCCAGAGAGGATCCACCTTCGCTGCCGCGGAAAGGGCTTCGGCCACCGAGGATTGCCGATTGTAGGGGCCCCAGGCCAAGCCTCGGAACCCGGGATGCCCTTCCCCGCGGAAAGGTTGGCGCTGCGCCCGCAGGAGGCGGACCTTCCTCCAAAGGGTCTCCTGCCGGGACCTGGTTGGCCAAACGGCCAATCCTTCGGGGGACCAGGTCGAGTCCAATTCCATCTTGACCTGGGTGGAGCCAGGTCGTGCCAGCAGTTCGTCCAGCCGGACCTTCACCCGACCTTCCAGGCGTTCGGCCTGGGAATCCAGACCGCAGGAGCGCGACACCGCGGCCGCATCCAGAAGCCGCATCGCCCACGGCAGGAACCGACGCGCCACCGGATGGCTCTGCGCCACCTCCTGCCAACGTCGCGACAAGGAACCCGCTTCGAGGTCCACGGACTCAGGCCTGGGGAGCGGGGAGGCGGGCGGCCAGTTCCGCGAGGGTCTCGCGTAGACGAAGATCCGATTCGGACAAGTGGGCCTTCAAGGATTCGGCGAAACCACCAAGCAGACGCTCCAGAGCCTCCAGAAGGGCCTTCTGGGCCGCCCGGGGATCTTCGGCTCCATCCTTTTCGCCTTCGCGGGCGAACAGGGCCAATCCGGCCTGGAGTTCCTGGGCGCCGTTGGTGAACAGCTCCACCGAGGAGGAAAATTCGACCTGGTTGGCGCGCAGCGAGGTGGACGCCTCTTCCAGACGATCCTTGGCGGCGTCCAATGCGGCCGCCAGAGGAGCCACCACCTGACCGTGCCCGGTCAGCGCCTGGGCCAGGGGCGAGAGCGAGCTGCTCAGATCGGAAGCCAGCCGCTGGAGGCTCTCCAGGGCCTGATCCAGAGCCTGGCCGGCACGCTCGCGGCTCTCCTCGGCACGCGCGCCGGATTCCGACAATTGCTGTCCCACGCGACCCACCGCCTCCGCGACCTGCCGTCCCACGTCGCCGCGCAGATGTCCAGAATCCCGCACGGCCATGGCCAGCTCCTCGAGCTCCGGATGGGGAGCGGGGCGCGCGGCGGACTCCTGCGCGATGCGGACGGGAAGGTCGCGGGACATCGATTCCAGGGCGGCGTTCGCGGAATCCAGGGCGATGGCGATGGATTCCAGGAGAGCGAGCCCTTCCAGCTTGGACTGGATGGACTCCAGCGCCTGGATCTGGACAGCGCCTTCGCGCTCCCGGGCTTGGGCCCGGACCAGGGAATCCCGGTGGATCTCCTGCTGGAGCCCGGACAATTCCCGAATCCCCGTAGCGAGTTCCTCCAGCTTCGCCACCAACGCATCCTGGGCGGTGGCATCCGGGACGGGAAGGGAACGCGCCACTTCCTGGCCCACCAGCTCGGCGGTCCGTTCCGCACTGGAAGCCAACGTACGGACGACCTCCGCGGAACCCTGCGAGACGACGGACGGAATCTTGGCGATCTCCGTCTGGATCTGTTCGACCGCCATCTGCGTGGAAGCCACCACCGCCTGGGAGGCCTCCGTCGCACTCCGGGAAATCGCACCTGGAATCCGGGCGACCTCGGCGGCAACCTTCCCGACAGACGTTTCCACGGCGTCCACGGCTTGCTTCAAGGAGGCGGCCGCGGACGTCGCATTCGCCTCCATCCGACCGGCGAAAGTCTCCTGGCCACGAGCCAACCCTTCCAGACCCGCCTCCAGCGTCTGCCTGGCCTGGGCCTGGGCCTCCGTCTGGCGAGCCATCTGCTCTCCCAGACCTTCTCCCAGCCGACGCACGCTTTCACGGACGCCTTCCATCGCCTCCCTCAAAGGCGAGGCGGAGACTTCGTCGGCGATCCGACCCGGCAAGGCGTCCAAGGCCGTGCGCAGATCCTGGAATGCCTGGAGGACAGCCACCTCGTTGGCGTCCTTGCGAGGGTCCGCCGACCAGGCTTTCCGGAAGGCGGCGGCAGCCAGGATCAAGGCGACCGCGGAGAGCATCAATTCGATCCAGTTCATCCTAGATCCCTCGATAGAATGGGATGTAGCGCGCCCAGAACGCGCTGCAGATTGGCTTGGCGGGCGAGGAGGCGCACCCCTGTCAGGTGCGGCGACGAGACCGTACGAGCCAAGATGTGGTGCGGGCTGGGATGCGATACGCCCGAGGCTATTGAGGGATCTAGGATCATGATTCAGCTCCGGTGGAGGTATGCGCAAGCGCGCGCAGGTGGATCTCCCAGCGACTCTGGGACAGCCAGACCATGGCATCCACCAAGGCCTGGGCGTGGTCGATCAAGGCCAGGGCGAATCCCTGGAAACCGTCGCGGCGCGGTCCGCTCCAGGGACGCGCCGCCAGAAGGTGCAACGACTGCCGGCTGGAAGCCGAGAGCTTTTCCCAGCGACCCGCCATGGCCGAACAGAAACCGTCCTCGGCGTTTTTCCCCAGGCTGGAACGCCAGGATTTCAGGCGTTCGGACTCCGTGGGTCGGAGACCTTCGGCAAGGCAAGCTCCCATCCTCTGCCCGTTGGAGGCGGGACGTTCCAGCCACTGGCGACTGGCGAGGTCGTCCAGGTGGTCGGCGCGACTCTGGCACTGGACCAGCACCCGTTCGATGTCGGCGACCAGCTCGCGGAAGCACAGGAGGAAGATGGCCCGCAGGTCCTTGCGGGCGCCCTTTCCCACGGTGATCCATGCAGTGGTGTCGCGGCGATAGAAGCCGGCCTCTTCCATGCGCCGCCCCAGGACGGGCTCGCCCAAGCGGTCCGGGAGCTCGCCGCGCAGGACGTCCAGGCGGTCGATCGATTCCCTGCGCAAGGCGGAAAACCTCGTGGACAGGGCGCCGAGAAGCTCCGCGTGTCCTTCGGAACCCGGCGAATCCCCGGTATCCAGGAGCCCACGCAGCACCACGGCGTGGCCGGGATCCATCCGCCGGGAAAGTCCATCGAAGACATCCTCGTCGGCCAGCACGGGAACCTGCGGCCGCGACATGCTCAGCGCGGCCAGGCTGTCGCGCAATCTCCCGACGATCGGATCGATGGCTGGTCTCCTTGGTGACCCCATTGGACACAATGGGGGGTGGATCCCCCGGCGGAATCGCCGAGGAGCCCCTAAAAGGTAACGAAGGAGCGCATCGGCCCGGAATGGAGTAGATTTCCCCGTTCTCGTCATTTCAACGTTCCCGTCATCTCGTGGAGACTTCCGATGTCCGGTCATAGCAAATGGGCCACGACCAAGCGTAAAAAGGCCAAGATCGACGGCGCACGCGCCAAGGTCTGGAACCGCATCAACAAGGAACTCACCGTCGCCTCGCGCATCGGCGGCGACGATCCCGAAGCCAATCCGCGCCTGCGCCTGGCCGTCGGCAAGGCCAAGGCCGCCAACATGCCGGCCAAGAACATCGAGACCGCGATCCTCAAGGGCGCGGGCAAGCTGGAAGGCCAGACCTACGAGGAAGTGGTCTACGAAGGATACGGTCCCAACGGCATCGCGATCATCCTGGAATGCATGACCGACAACAAGAACCGCACGGTGGGCGAACTGCGCAACCTGTTCGCGAAGAACGGCGGGAACCTCGCGCAGGACGGCGCCGTGGCCTGGATGTTCGACCAGAAGGGCAAGGTCTCCGTGCAGGCTCCCAACCTCACCGAGGACGAAGCCACGGAACTGGCCATCGACTGCGGCGGCGACGACGTCCAGCTGGGAGACGAGTGCTGGGAGATCTACACCGCCCCCGAGGACCTGGCCCAGGTGGCCAAGGCCGTGGAAGCCAAGAAACTGGTGGTGTCGGAAGCCGAATTCGTGCGCATTCCCAAGACCCCCACGATGGTCTCCGACGAGGACGCACCCCGGGTCCAGAAGCTCCTGGACATCCTGGACGACCACGACGACGTGCAGAACCTCTACACCAACGTGGAATTCTCCGAAGCGGCCATGGCCGCGATGGAATAAACCTACGTGCGCATCCTGGGCATCGACCCGGGAAGCCTGCATTGCGGATACGCGCTCCTCGAGGACCTCGGGGGGCGCTTTCCGTTGGTGCGCGAAGCGGGGGTCTGGCATCTGGGCGATCGCGTCCCCCTCCCCCGACGGCTGGCCGATCTCCAGGAGCGACTGGAACTCCTGCTGAAGGCCCACAAGCCCCAGGTGCTCGCCATGGAAGAGAGTTTCGTCCACAAGAACATCCACACCGCGATGGTGCTTGGCCACGCCCGGGGAGTGGTTCTCGCCTCTTCCGCCCGCGCGGGCCTGGATGTCTTCGAGTACGCACCCAGCTCCATCAAGCAGACCGTGGCGGGATCGGGCAGAGCTTCCAAGGAGGCCGTGGCCGACATGGTCCGCCGCCAGCTGGGGATGTCGGCCATGCCGGATTCGGCCGACGCCAGCGACGCCATGGCCATCGCGCTGGCCCACCACCTGCGGGCCTCCTCGCCCCTGTCCGCCCAGAGCCCGGGTCCCTCCCACCGCAAGACGAAATTTGACTTGGAAGGCTATCTGGCGCGGATCGGACGCAAGGCCTGATCCGCAAGCGGAGATGTTCCGTTCGTCTTGAGGAGGTGGCGAAGCCGCCGTCTCGAAAGGCGGGCGGAACATCTGGAGTGATCGGCGTTAGGACTCGCTCCGGAACAGAATCTGTCGGATGGTGTCCACCACCCCACCCTGGTCGTTCCCGAGCCGGGTCCGGAACCGCGCGACCTCCAGGATCCGCGGATGCGCGTTGGCCATGGCGAAGCTCCAGTCGGCCTGGCCCATCAGTTCCAGGTCGTTGAGGTAGTCCCCGAAGACCATGGTGCGCGAGCGGGGGATCCCCAGACTCTCCTGCAGGTGGGCCAGCGCCACGCCCTTGTCGGCGCGCCTGTGGGTGATGTCCAGCCACGGAACGCCCGCCACGGCGATCTTGAATTCGCCCGCCCACCGCACCACATGCGGAAGGGTGTGCTCTTCCGCGCCGCGAAAATCGCAGTAGGTGACCTTGAGGACGTCGTCCTGGACCTCCATGAGGTCCGGCACGATCTCCACGCGACGGTAATACGACCTGACCGCGGCCAGGAAGGTTTCGTCGGGATCCTCCAGGTAGGCTGCGTCCTTCCCGCACAGCAGGAGATGCGTGGAGGGAAGCGTGCGCCCCAGTCGCAGGAAACGGTGGGCGTCCTCGAGCGGAAGGGTCTCCAGATGCAGTCGACGCCCGGCCTGCATCGCCAGGGTGCCGTTCTCGGCCAGGATCACGATGCGGTCGGCGATGGGCTGGAACATCTCCAGCAGGTTCCAGTACTGGCGACCGCTGGCCACGGCAAACAGGATTCCCCGCCGGTGCAGATCCCGCTCCAGTTCCCAGAAGCCGTCGGGGAGCCGATGCTGGCTGTCCAGAAGGGTCCCATCCATGTCGGTGACCACCAGGCCGATGTCGGGAACGGATGGCTCTACGATGTGCATCGCTCCTCCTTTGCCCGGTTCCCCCACCGCCACTGGGATCCGGATCCGTACAACGAAAAGCGGCGACCCTTCCGGATCGCCGCTTCCCTGCTCAAGAGGTGCCACCCGGATTCGAACCGGGGTTGACGGTTTTGCAGACCGCTCCCTAGCCACTTGGGTATGGCACCGTAGGGTGGCAAAGATAGTCTAGGACCCCTTGCCCTGGGAAGGGGGAAACCAGCGATCCAGCCAACCCTTGCAGGCGTCCTCGCACATGTCCAAGACCCGCTCGAACCCCATGGGCCCTCCATAGTATGGATCCGGCACCTCCAGCCCGTGGATTTTCTCCACCGGTTCCAGGAACATGGCCAGCCGGGCCCGCTGTCCGGGATACGACAACCGCTCCAGGGCTTCCAGATGGCTGTGGTCCATCGCCAGGATCCAATCGTACGCCTCGAAATCCGCACGGGTCACCCGCCGGGCCCGGTGGCTAGAAAAATCGTATCCCCGCCGCGTTCCGCACTCCACCGTACGTGGATCGGCCCCTTCGCCGGCGTGGTAGGCCTGGGTCCCGGCGGAATCCACCTCCAACCGCCGCCCGACTCCCCTTTCCTGCGCCTTCCGGCGGAGGACCACCTCGGCGGTGGGAGAACGGCAGATGTTTCCGGTGCAGACCATGAGGACGTCGATGGACTCGTTGGACATAGGGATGGAAGGATAACGGAGGAAGTCCCCCTTGGCATCCCGCATCCGAAAAGCGATACACTGGAGCGAACCCTCAAGTCCGTCCTGGATCCATCCTCGACGACCCTCCTTCCGCGGGGCGCGCATTGACTCCTCCGTTGCTCAAGACGTTCCATCCCAACCAGCTGATCTTCCGCGAAGGTCTGCCGGGCAGTTCCACCTACGTGGTGCGCACCGGCACGGTGGAGATCAGCGTCCTGCGCGCAGGCAGGAAGCATGTGCTCGCCTATCTGGGCGAGGGAGAGATCTTCGGCGAGATGGCTCCGTTCGACGGCGGCCTGCGCAGCGCGACCGCCTGCGCCTCGACCGCCTGCGAGATCTGGTGCGTCCGCACCGACGGGCTGCAGCAGATGGTGGAGCAGAGCCCCCAGTTCGTGCAGGCGATCTTCCAGGCTCTGGTGCGCCGCGTGCGCACGTTGGACCGCGTGGTGGTGCCCACGCCCGAAGCCGATGGCTGGATCGCCATCGCGCAGGTCCTGGAACTCCTGGCGGGCGTGGACGACGACACCTGTCCCGCCATCGCGAACATCCCCATGGAGAAGGCCCTGCGGAGGCTTCCCGACGTGGTGGGCCGCGACGAGGGGCTTACCAGACAGATCCTGCTCAACATGGCCGAATCCGGATTGTTCCGGATCGTCGGCTTCCAGGAATCGGAGACCCTGGTCGTGGACCAACCGGCATCGCTTGTGGAACGCGTCCGGCTTCGCGTGTCCGAAGCCCGGCGACTCCCCCGGGAGGCCGTGGCATGAGCTCTTCGACAGACAGCGCCACGACCAGTTCCCCCATGGACGGATGGGTTGTCCGCCTGTGCGAGGAGGAGATGCCCGTCTTCGCCCAGACCATCGGGGAAATCAACAAGATCCTGGGCAAGGAGGAGTATTCGAGCCTGTCCCTGGCGCGGGTGGTCCTGCAGGACCCATCGATGACCGCGAAGGTGCTCAAGCTCGCCAACTCCGCCTACTACAATCCGGGCGGCACCTCCATCAGCACCATCAGCCGAGCCGTCGTGGTGCTGGGATTCAACGCCGTGCAGGCCATCTGCGTGACCATCGCGGTGATCGAATCCCTGGTGAAGGGAAACGCCAAGGATCGGGTGATGCGGGAACTCGCGCGTTCCATCCACGCGGCAAGCCAGGCTCGCAGCATCGCCGTGGCCCAGCGCGACCAATCCAGCGAGGAGATCTTCATCGCCGCGCTTCTGATGAACCTGGGCCAGATGGCCTTCTGGTGCTTCGCCGGCGAGGAAGGCGAACAGCTCGACAAGGCCCTGATCAATTCGCCCCAGAGGGATCCCCAGGAGGTGGAGCGCGAGGTCCTCGGATTCCGCCTGTCCAGCCTCACCACGGCGCTCGCCGAGGAATGGAAGCTCACGAGCCTGGTCCACGAGGGACTGAAGGGAGCCGCATCGAGGGATCCTCGCGGCCGCCTGATCAACCTGGGACACCAGATCGCCATCGAATCCGAGAACGGCTGGAACAGCCCCGGCATCAGGAAGCTCGCCACCGAAGTGGGAAAGATCACGGGCAAGGCCAGCGGCGAGGTCGCCCCGATGCTGGAAGCCTGCGCCTGCGAGGCGGTCACCACCGCCCGCACCATGGGCGCCGGGATGGCCGCCCGATTGATCCCGGTCCCCAACAAGAAATCCGATCCGGAATCCAGCTTCGAGGTGGGCGAGGTCCTCAGCTGGGCCGATCCCGATCCCATGCTGCAGTTGAAGATCCTCCGCGACATCACCGCCACCATGATGAGCAAACCGGACCTGGGCATGATCCTGGAGATGGTCCTCGAGGGGATCCACCGTGGAGCCGGCATGGACCGCACCATCCTGGCCCTGGTGAGTCCCGGCCGCGCCATGGTCAAGGCCAAGCACGTGCTGGCTCCCGATCGCCTGCGCCTGCTTGACAGATTCTGGTTCGAAATGGGCAAGCCCCCGAAGACCCTGTTCACCGAGATCATGGACGGCGCGGAGTCGGTCTGGGTCACGGACTACCAGGACCCGTCCCTGGCCCCGCTCCTGATCGGCCCCCTCCTGGACGTCGTCGAACGCGCGAAGTTCTTCGTCGCCCCGGTCTGCTACTCGGGGCAGACCATCGGGATGTTCTACGCCGACCGCCATCCCAGCGGACGGGAATTGGACGCCGACGCGTTCGAGGCATTCAAGCTGTTCGTGCACCAGGCCAACATGGGCCTGGACCACGTCGCCCGCCTGCGCGTCGCGGCGGCGGCGCAGACGGCGGCCAAGCCGAAGTGAACCTGGCAGCGGCCCGGCCTTGCCGACCTCAGGATCGGACCAGGCTCGCGACCGTCTCCATGTGCGGGGTCTGGGGATAGAGATCCAACAGGAGGAGCTTTTCCAGGCGCCACCCCTCCGCCACGATCCTTCCCAGGTCGCGGGCGAGAGTGTCGTGCCCGCAGCTGACGTAGCGGAGATTCCCCGGAGCGATCTCCACGAGCGACCGCAACGCTCGTCCGGTCAATCCCTGTCGCGGAGGATCCACCACCACCAGGTCCGGGGGAGGAACTCCATCCAGGACCTTCCGCTCCAGCCACGATTCCACGTCCTGTCGATGGTGCACGGCCCGACCGATGTTGGTCTGGGCGTACCTGGCCGCGAGAGGATCGCTCTCGACGGCATGCACCCTGCGGAAACGATCCTGGAGGTGGGCGGCGAAAAGGCCCACCCCGGAATACAGATCCCAGGCCTCCTCGCCCCGATCCTCGGCGAGGACCTCCCGGACCATCCGGGGCACCAGACCAAGGTGGCTCTGGAAGAACCCGTCCGGCGCGAAGCGCAGCGTCCGCCCCATCACATCCACCTCGGCTGGACCCGCGTCGCCACGACCGGGAAGCCGGACCCAGCACCTTCCCTGTGCACCGTAGGCGAATGCCGATCGCTGACCGCGATCGGCCCATGGATCCCCCTCCACTTCGGACAGTTCCCGCCAGAGCCCCTGGAGCTCGTCGGCCAGGACGGGACATTCGGCCAGAGGCACGGTGCGGCGAGAGCCGGCGGCGAAGAAGCCCCACGGCATCCCAGGCGCGCCGGAAGGCTGCAGCTGCGCGCGGTTGCGGGTTCCCCAGGGGTTCTCGGATCCGACCGTCACGATGGCGGGGATCGATCCGAGCTTCCCGATGCGTCGCAGGGCATCCTCCAGGATGCGGGTCTTGGCCGCGAGCTGGGACGGATACGACAAATATTGCCAGGAGCATCCGCCGCAATCCCCGAAGTGCCGGCAACGCGGCTCCACACGGTCGGCCGATGGCTCCACCACCCGGTCCAGCTTCGCTTCCAGGAAACGCCCCTTGTCGGTCTCGACGGTGGCTTCCACCAGTTCCCCGGGACAGGCCCCGGAGACGAACACGACCCTGCCGTCAGGCGTCCGGGCGACGGCACGGCCTCCCGAGGCCAGATCCTGGCAGCGCAGGAGGAGACTCACCGGTCCCGACAGCCGCTGACGAACGCGCCCTTCTCCACACGCAGGACGCCCACGTTGACGTTGTTGCGACCCGTCGGATCGAACTTGATCTCGGCCTGGGCGCCGGGAAACGAATGCGGAATGGAAGGTTGGAGCGCCAATTGGGCGGCATCCCAACCAAGGGCGGCCAGACGGTCGGGAGAATCCCCCTCCGCGGCCCGCCACTTGCGCGAAAAATCCTTCCAAGGCTGGCGCGACTCGTCCGGAACGTTGTCGGTGACCAGGAGCGCCCCGTCCATCCGCCCCATCGTTTCCAGCAGGAATTGCCTGGAATGCCAACCCGAAGCCCCGATCCAACGCACCTTCATGCCCAGGAGCGCAGCCTGCGCGGCCATGGCCAAAGCCTCCGAGGGACTCTCTCCCGGCACGAACACCACGGGTGCGGGATTGGCGGTATCCTGGCCGCGAAGTCGAGCCAGTTCCGCCGCGGTCTTGCGCATCGCCTCCAGAAGAGCCCTGAAATCCGTCGTGCCGGCGGCATAGGTCCGCTGCCAGGCGATCCGTCCTCCCAGACGGAGGAATTCCGCACGGAAACTCTCGCCCAGGGATTCGCCGAATTCCGTCTTGGGAGCGAGCAGATAGGCCTCCGAGGCCTTCATGCACTCCCTCGCCACCTTCGCCGCCTTGCGCCCCTGTTCGCCGGTGGTGATGTTCAACTGCCAGGCGGAAGCGGCCAAGCTCGATACGCCGGGACTGGTCGCCGCAGGAAGGATCAGGGGAGTGCCGGTGGCGGATCTCGCCACCTCGAGCGCGGCTGCGGCGGATGTATTGGAAAGGAGAGGACCGATGATCGCGCGGGGCTTGGAGACCGCGAGAATACCGCGCACCAGCAAGGCGGCTTCGGTCGGATCGGAAGGCTCGTCGAGGAGCACCAATCCCGTCTTGGATTCCTCCGCGGCCAGCTGGGCTCCACGGAACACCCTGCGCCCCACCTGGGCGAATCCACCCGATGCGGGAAGGATGGCCACCAGGGGGCGGACCGGAGCGGCTTGCGCGATCGTCCTCAGGAGGGTGTCCTCGCCTGCAGGCAGAATCGATGGGAGGAAAAGGATCTCGGAGGGTGGAAGATGTCCGGAACGGATCCATTCCGAAAGCCCGTCGCGGGCCATCCGGGCGACGAGACGATCCTCGGAGGCCACCAATTGTGCCAGAATCTGGCATGCCCTCCTGGAATCGCCGGTCAGGAGCAGACCCCAGGCTTCCATGGACCGGGCCAACCCCACCAGGGAAGATGCCGGGAAACGGGTCTGCAGGGCCTGCGCGGACTGGATGGCCTCCGCGGGTCGGCCGGACCGCAGTTGCGCTTCCGACCGCAAGTAGAGCGCCGCATCGGAACTGTCCGCAGAAACGCGTGTCAGGAGTTCCTGCGCGGGCAGGGAACGCAACTCGCGAACCCCTCCGGCACAGAAGACGGCAAGCGACAGGAGCCAAGTGATCAAGCGGAAGCCGCCTTCTCGAAAGCCTCGGCGAATTCCACCCCGGACTGGAAACGATCCTCTGCCTTGACGGAAAACGCCTTGTGGACGACCTGTTCCACCGGTCCGGCGAGGTCGGGCCGATGGGTGGAAAGCTTGGTGCATTGCCCCTTGAGGATCGCGCTGCAGAGGGCGGTCAATCCTTCCCCATGGAAGGGCATCCGCTGGGTGAGGATCTGGTAGAGCACCACTCCGAAGGAGTAGAGGTCGGAAGCCGGCCCAACCTTGGACCCCTGCAACTGCTCGGGAGACATGTAGTTGGGCGTTCCGACGGTGGTGCCAGCCTGGGTCAGGGTGACGTCAGGAGTCCGAGCCACCCCGAAATCCATGAGCTTGATGGCACCGGTGGAACGCACGATCATGAAATTGGAGGGCTTCACGTCGCGGTGCACCACCTGGGCGGAATGGGCGGCATCCAAGGCCTCGCCGATCTGGCGGACCCAAGGAACGACGGCTTTGGGCCTGACCCCGTTGTGTTCCTTGATCCATTGGCTCAGCGTCTCGCCATCCACGTATTCGAGTACCAGATAGAGGAGATCGTCGGCCTGGCCGAAATCGAAGACGGTATTGATGTTGGGGTGGTGCAGGGAACCGGCGATGCGAGCCTCCCGAAGGAATCGCTGCTCGGTGGTCTGTCCCTTGGCTTTGTCGGTGCGGAGGATCTTGATCGCCACCGCCCGGTCCATCACCGGATCGCGCCCCACGTAGACCTTGCACATCCCTCCCGATCCGATCAGGCGCAGGTCGGCGTACCGCCCCAAACGAACCAGTTCGCCATCGGCCCCCCGCTGGACCGAGCCATCGGGAACGGATGCCTCGGAAGGAATGTCCAACGAACTGATCGAGGATGCCACGGCGGACGACACTTGGCGAGTGGTCGATTCCCCCATCATGCGCGAGGCCTGCGGCCGCGGTGGCGGAAGCGGAACGGGTGGCGGAGGATGCATCTGGGGCCTGGGCGCACGCGGCCAGAGGAGAACCAACAGGAAAGCTCCCGCGGCAGGGATCAGGAAGGACAGAGGTGTCACCCACTGATCCAGCCTGACCAGCATCCACCAGACGACCACAAGCCCCCCCGCCAGGAGCACCTGTGCCAGAAGTGTCCAACGGCGACGACGCTGGCGCAACCCGAACCAGGCGAGAGCGGCCGCCAAGAGGGAGGCCAGCCAGGGAATGCTCCATGCCCAGAAGGGCAGATGGAAGGAATTGCGTTCGAGGAGGTTGGACAGGACCGTGGCGGTGACCTCGGCGCGCGGCATCCGCTTTCCGGCCATTGCCGCCGTGAAGGGAACTTCCAGAGTGGGCACCAATCCAGTGGCGGTGACTCCCACGACCACGATCCGGCCTCGGAAGAGGTTCTCGCCGCCCGTGAACGCCAACACCGTGGCTGCGTTCACCCGCGGGATTCCCTGTCCCGGAGCTCCGAGGGGCCGCAGCAGGATTTCCCCGCGGGAATCCACGACGGCGCCACCTTGGGACGATTCCACACGCATGCCTTCGGGTACCCACCAATGCCCCGTGGAGGAGGAATTGGGCAAGGAGACCAGGAGTGCCGCGACCGCGGTGGAGGGTATGAGGTTGCGTCCGTCGTTCCAGATCAACGAGTAGGCGAGGCCATCTCGCCCCTCCACCAGGGAATCCAGACCACCGACGAACCGCTCGTCGCAGGGAACCCCCGCAGGGAGCCCAGTGGTTCCCACCCAACGGAAACCCTTTTCTCCAACTCCGGAGAGGGTGCTCCACAGGGGGCACGTCTTGGATGCGCCTCCGTGGGTCTGGACCGGCAGGACGAACGGAACGCCCCCTGGAAGGGTGTTCCAAAGCGTGGCGGAAGGACGCTGCACGGGATCGGCGAAGAAGGACGCATCCACGACCACGGCCCGAGCTCCACTGCGAGCGACCAGAAGCAAGAGGGAATCCATGCGTCCGGAGGGCCAGGGCCAAGGACCGCGCGCATCCTGCGCGGCGTTGTCGACCTCGACCAGAACCACGGGCGACGCCCCTTCGCGATCCGAATGCTGGCTTGGCCCCAGGAGTTGGAGCGTCGATTCGTAGAGAAGCTCCGAAGGAAGCAAACCCGTTCCAAGGGCAATGCCGCCAAGGAGCGGGATCGCGATCCCCAATGCGATGGCCATGGATTTGCGAATCATGAAAGTCCAAATCTAGTGCGCAGCTTGCGGACCATGGGCTCCATTCCCGGCCACGAGCGAACGCCTCCCACAGAAAGTATCGCCATTCCGGCAATTCCTCCGGCCGTTAGCGGCATCCACCCGTCCCAATCCCGAGTCGCCCATCTGGCCAGCCCCCCAAGGATCAAGGATACAACCAGGGTTTCCAGAACATGGGAGGACACTCCTTCGAACGCACGTCTTCCCTCCGGACCGTTCCACCACGCCACAGCGAAGACCACCGCCTGGAGTCCCACCAGCAAGAGCAGCCCGGGCCCCACTCCCGCAACGCCAAAGCGCTCGACCAGAAACGCCCACAACGGCCAGGAGACAAGGACGCACCCCGTACCCAGGCCGGCCCCGAACCAGAATCTCCCACGTGCGTAGAGCCCACGCGCCAGCACGATCTGCACGCACCAGGGAAAGATCGCCCAAGCCATCACCCGAAAATGGAACGCGACGGACAATGTGGACTGGGAGTCGAACCGCCCCCGCTCGAAAGCCAACCGGACCAGTTCCGGAGCGAAGAAACACGACAAGACCGTGGCAGGGATCAGGAAGGTCGCCAATCGCCGGAGGGTGTCGCCGATCAAGGATTGGAATCGATCCCACTGGCTGGTACCCGCCAGCTCCACCAAGTATGGATAGGAAGCCACACCCGCCGACTGGCCGAACAAGGCCACCAGCACCATGGTCAGGCGGAATGCGTAGGTCGCCTGGGCGATGGCTCCCGTGCCCAGGTAACCGGAAAACCGTTTCAAGAGCAGCTCGCTGGAAAAGCCCAGGGTTAGCCCCAGCATCAGGGGCGCCGACCTCCAGAGAAAGGCCCGAAGGTCCAGAAGGGTTTCCCGTACCGGAAAGGCCATCCCCACGCCAGCCCAGCGCAACCCGATCACCTGCAAGGCGAAATGTCCCACGATCGCGCCCCCCAAAGCCCCCCAGACGAATCCTTCGGCGCCGAGCTCCTTGGCCAGGAACCACCCACCCCCGATGATCCCGCAGTTGTAGACCAATGGGGCCAACGCGGGAAACAGGAATTTCTTGCGGAAATTCTGCGCACCCGTCCAGGTCCCGGCAAGCAGGAAGACGATCTGCGCCGGAAGCAGGATCCGGGTCAGATGGATCGCCTTGGCCATGGATTCGGTACCGACCTGCCCCGGCTGGAGAAGGGCCAGCGCCACGGGAGCCCACCAGGACATGACCACCACGACGATCGATCCGACCAGGAAGAGACCAAGAGTCGTCCCTCCCAGGAACCTGCCTGCGGCCGCATCCCCACGTTCCCGCTGGATCCGCGCATACAGAGGCATGAAGGAAAGGGAAAGGAAGCCTCCGGCCAGGATGGTGTTCACCAGGTCGGGAAGCGAAAAGGCCGTGGCATAGGCATCGGCTTCCACACCAGTCCCCAACCGCGCCGCCAAGAGCGCATCCCTCACCAACCCCAGGACCCGGCTCCCCAGCGTGGAGGCCATGAGAATCAGGGTCGCGATGGTCATTCCCTTGCGCGCGTCGTCGGTCATCGGTCGGCAAATTTACCCTGTGTCGCCCCGGAAATGTGCATGGGAACGCAAAAGGTTTCCGAGACCCCTTGAGGGGACCCGATTCCGTTCCTACATTAACCCCCTCGATTTTCAATCTGGCAAAGGACTACGCATGGCCACGATCTTCCGCCTCCAACGGGGCGGCCGCAAGAACAGGAGCTACTTCCGCATCATGGTTGCCGACTCGGCCCAGAAGCGCGACGGACGATTCCTGGAAGAGGTGGGCTCCTACGACCCTCTCACCACTCCCGCCACCATCCAGCTGAAGGAAGCGGCGATCCTCGAGTGGATGTCCAAGGGCGCGGTACCCTCCGATACCGTCAAGTCGATCTTCCGTCGCCACGGCCTGCTCGTCAAGCACCAGGCCGTCATGGAAGGCAAGGATCCCGCTTCCGTGGGAACCACCGTGATTCCGGAAAAGGCCAAGAAGCCGGTGCCTTCCAAGAAGGCCCAGGCCAAGGCCGCCGCCGGAGCAGGCTGATCCAACGCTCGGAGATCCCCGACGGCTTCATCGCCGTCGGCAGGTTGCATTCTCCCCACGGCCTCCATGGCCACATGAAGGCGGAGAACCTCAGCTGGGATCCCGGTCGATTGGGGGCGATTCGCGAGGTGATCCTTGCCGGTCCCTCCGGATTCCAACAAGCTCGGATATCAAGTGCCATCTCGTCTCCGACGGGGTGGCGTTTGTTGTTTGACGGAATCCGTTCTCCGGAGGAAGCCCGATTGTTTTCCGGCCGCTGGATCTGCATCCCGGAATCCGAGGCGACCCGGCCGCCGGGAGGCTGGATCGAAGCCGACCTGGTGGGAATGCCTGTCGTGGACCAAACGGGCTCCCGTCGTGGAACGGCCGAGGGCCTTGCCGACCTTCCCACCCTCTCCCTGCGCGTGGCCCTGGAGGGCGGCGCAGAGGTGATTCTCCCCATGGAAGGCCCTCTCGCTTGCAAGGTGGACGTGGACCAGGGAAGGATCGAGGTGGACGCCGAGGTCTGGGAAGCCTTCTTGTGAGGATCGACGTCCTGACCTTGTTCCCGGCGATGTTCGATGCCCTCCAGCATTCGATCCCGGCCAAGGCCGCGAAAGCGGGAGTCTTCGATCTCCGTCTGCATCACCTCCGCGATTTTCCCCTGAATCGCTACGGTGCGGTCGACGACTATCCATACGGTGGCGAGCCCGGCATGGTGCTGCATCCCCAGCCCCTCCAGCAATCCCTGGAAAAGGCGCTGGAGGGCCGCACCAAGGTTCCGGTGATCTATCCCCACCCCCATGGCAAGCCGCTCACCCAGGCCGATGTCCGTGAATGGGCGCAGGTTCCGGAAATCATCCTGGTCTGCGGGCACTACAAGGGCATCGACGAGAGGTTCCGCTATCTCCACGTGACGCACGAGTTCTCCGTGGGCGATTACGTGCTTTCCGGGGGCGAGATGGCCAGCCTGGTGTTCCTGGATGCCATCGCGCGCCTGCTGCCCGGTGTCCTGGGCGATGAAGGGTCCGCCCGCACCGACAGCTTCGAGGAGCCTCTGCTGGGATGGCCGGTCTATACCCGCCCGGAGGTCTGGAACGGGCTCAAGGTTCCCGAAGCGCTCCTTTCCGGAAACCACGACCGCATCCGCAAGTGGCAACGAAGGCAACAACTCCTGTGGACCATGGAACGTCGTCCCGACCTCTGGGCGGCGCATCACCCCACCAAGGAAGACCGCAAGCTCCTCGAGAACGATATTCCCTTCTGAGGAGAAATCTCAGTCGCGGGTGTGCCGCAACTGATCGGGCAACAGGAGCAGCTCCCTGGCGGCGCTCTCGAACTTGGAAAAACCGGACCGCACCAGCCCGAACTGCCGGATGAGGTCCATGATCCAGATCGGGAACTTGTCCCTGCCGCACTTCAACTCCAGGACGGCGTTGCAGCCCGGATCGAATCGGCACGGCAGATCGCTGGGTCGCATCTCGCGGTCGGCCGCGGAAAAATCGAAGTCCCGCTCCTCGCGCCAGCGCATGCCGGTGTCCAGCGTGACCCGCGCATAGACATCCGAGGTCCCGAACCAGGCCTTGCGACGATACTGGGTGAGAACGAAGGGGCGAACGTTGTAGGAAAGGATCCGATGGAGGAATTTCTCCAGGTTGGCGCGATCCTCCCCTTCGGCTTGGGACAAGGCCAGGTCCGGATCGTCCCAGAGAACCGAAGGCGGCAATCCCTTCACGACTCCGCGGAATTTGGTCACCTGGTCGTTGGACTTCTCCTTGATCTCGAAATGCCACGATCGGGATTGCTCCGGGTGGTCGCCGTAGGCCCGGATGCGCATGTTGAAGCGCCCGTCGGGCTTGGCATTGCCGGCGCGCAGCAGGGTGTACCGCGGCGAATCGACGTACAGGCTGGAAATCCGGTAGAACCCGTCTGGCGAGCGCTCCGAATGGGGATCGAGCTGGCACCAGTGCTGGAGGTACTGTCCCAGCGCAGGCGCCATGGTGATCGGGACATGGTACTTGAGCTCGTAGCGTTCCAGACGGGTGAACGAGGTCTGGATCACGATTGCCCTTGTGGAACCCTTCCGATGGACACGGGAGGCTTGCGCATCAGAAGATGGTTCGCATCCGGCTCCTGAACGAACTTGCCGGACAGATCGAGGATCTCCAGGTACTGCACCAGGATCTCGAAATGCATGTAGTCGATGTCCCAGCTGTTCTGGATCGCGGTTTCACGCGCCTTCAACAGCAGAAGGGGGTCCGAGCCCGACTTGATGGCGAAGTCGGTGAACACCTTTCCCGCGTCCACCCGCTGGGAGAACGAATCCAGCACCGCGATCTGCCGTAGCATGGAACCGATCGACAGCCGCAATTCGGAAACCTTCCGTTCCACGTCCTGGCGTTCGTCGATGTATTCCATCCGTACCTCGGCGAGCTCGGCCTTGCGGCGGGCGACATCCTGCGAACTGCCATCCATGATGGGGATCTTGAAACCGCAACCGAAGGCGATGTTGTCGCGTTGGGTCTGGGCCTCCAGCCTGTTCTCGTCCACATCCATGGTGTAGCTCGCCTCCAGGTAACCCAACCACCGACGCGAAGAGGCGACCTCCTGATCGGTCTTGGCCTGCTCCAAGGCCAGCTCGCCGGCCACGACCCGCACAGCGGGGAAGGAATCCGCCCGGGAAGGATCGATCCCGTCCAGGATGACCGCGATTTCCGCCGGCGAAAGCAACGGCCCGTCCAGCCGCACCACTCCTGCTCCAGGAATGTACTGGCGCATCTTGCGCTCGGCCTGCGCCATCTTGTAGAGGTCGCCCTCCGCCTTGGAGCGATACTCCGTCCTCTTGAGCTGGGCTTCCACGAGATCTTCGGGATCGAAGTCCTCCGTGGCGGACCTCCCGGCAAGAACCCGGATCCGGTCTTCGTTTACGCTCTCCATCCCCAGGTGATAGACCCGCTGGCGTTGCTGGTATCTCCATGCCAGGGCGAGGCTGTAACGCTCGAAGAGGGCTTCGGACAATTTCTGGTCGACCTTGGCCTCGCCCAACCTGCGCCTGGCGGCCCACAACGACCGGTTGGCGCCGATCTCCCCGAATCCGGAAGGGGAAATCCGCAAACCCACCTCCTGCTTGCGCAGATCCGCGCGCTTGGCCGAGTAGCGGAGTTCCACATCCTCCCACAACTGATGTCCCTGGCCCTGACTCAGTTCCCGGGAATGCTGGCGAGCGGCCACAAGGGAATGCGTGGCGCGATGGCTGGAGATCAGTTCGTCCCATCCGATGTCCTGGCCCGCCGCCACCGATGGCAGAACCATCGATACGACGACTCCCAACGCGCGCGTCGTGTTCATGACCCCCCCAGCACGAGCTTGTCCTCGCTCCGGCGGACATCCACCATTTCGCCCAGGAGCAACGGGTTGTCGGCGGAGAGCTGCACGATCACCTCGCGTCCCCAGAGCGGATAGCCGGGGACCTTCCACAACCGCACAGGAATCTCCATGATCCTGGCCCCCACACCCACCACGACTCCGCCGACCTTCGCCGAGCGCATGCCGACCGCGCTGACCACCACGGAATCCCCCACGGCGATGTCCGAACGCACCCGCTCGTTGATGTACCCGCGAACCCGCAGCGGCTTCATCCCGGAAATCGTCATGACCGGGGAGAACGGAGAGACCTTCTCCCCCGGCCTGTAGTTCAAGCTGTCGACCACCCCGGCCGCCGGAGCGAGGATCACGAGCTTGCGTTCCTCGTCGTGCAGCAACGCGAGCTCCTTGCGCAGGGCCTCGTTCTTCGCCTGGGCGAGTCGATCGATGTTGCCCTTGGAACCTTCCAGCAGGGCGATCTGGCTGCGGACACCGTCCTCCTCCACTCGGATCTGTTCCTGCAGCGCCCGGATCCTTTCCTCGATTCCAGCCGTATCGGGACCGGAAGGGTGGATCCCCAGCCCTTGGAAGCCGGAGACCAGGCTCCGGTTTCTGGACGCCTGTTCGGACAGGAGTTGGATTTCGGACCGGATCTCCGCTTTCCGCGTCGCCAGAGAGGACCGGAGTTCGGCGACCCTCCGCATGCTCTCGGAGCGATCGATGTTGGCTTCGCCGGAGGCATCCTGGATCTCGCGCAGGATCTCGGCGATGCGCATCGACAATTCCCGGTTGCGCAACCGGACGAGAGTGTCGCCCGGCTTGACGGTCTGGCCGGGCTGCACGGAGATGGAAAGAAGCTCCACGGCCATCTCGCTGGAAACGCTGAGCTTCACATCCTCGGCGATTCCCCGAAATTCCTGCTTGTCCTGGTGGAAGTGCCAAGTGATCGCGACCACGGCGACCAGAGTGGCCAGCCAGACGAGCCCGGAGAGCTTGCTCGGGATGAGGCGACGGTGCATTTCACAGCTCCAGGGTGGTTTCTTGCATCATGAAGTGGGCACCGGTGAGGCTGGGCACCTCGGAAAGGCTCTTCATCAGGGAAGCCGCCTCGCGACCCCGACGGAATTTCACCTGGTAGGCGCAATCCAACTTGGCTCCTCCCGCGACTTCCCGCATGGAAACGAGGGCGAAGTGCTTGAGATCGCGCCGGAACAGGCTCGCGATGGGTTCGCGGGAAGCCTCCGCGTCCTCGATGGAGAACCGGACCAGTCCGTCGTAGGCGAGGTGGTCGCCGATGTCGGCGCGGTACAGCACCCAGGCGGCCAAGCAGAAGGCCAGGGTCCCGATGGTGGAAATCGTCCATGCGTAGATGCCGCAACCCAACCCGGAGGCGATGGCGGCGAACAGGAACACCAG
>Ga0116170_10000595_pt1 | contig 38418 bp, 23 predicted proteins | sample AD_JPNHW1_MetaG_FD_89797 | JGI IMG/M metagenome (GOLD analysis project Ga0116170, IMG submission 89797) | Active sludge microbial communities of municipal wastewater-treating anaerobic digesters from Japan - AD_JPNHW1_MetaG | ecosystem: Engineered > Bioreactor > Anaerobic > Digestate | place... | reverse complement strand
ATGAAGGAAGGAGTTTACAGCTTTTGAAAAATTTTTCTTCCAGAACTTTCAGGGGTATTACCCTGGTTGAAATACTTGTCGCACTTTCGGTGGCATCACTCGTTATGCTGCCGATTATTCTGCTTTTTGGCGTCTCTGAAAAGGTTACCTACAAGAGCATCAATGAGGTGGTCGCCTGCAACCTGGCTCTACAGAAAATCGAAGAACTCAAGAGCCGGCCGTTCATCGAGCTGCGCAAAATCATCGAAGTCGCAGCTTCCGACCCGGCTGAAGGCCCTTTCCAGGAGGTCGTTCTGCCCCTCGAGACCAACGGAGTCTGGGACAGCCCCGGCGTCACTTATTCCCGCGAAAGCCGCCTGTCTTTTTACCCAAATATCGACCCCGACCCGTCCAGGCCCGATTTTGAGCTGCAAAAGCGCCGGGTGCGTATCAGGGTCATCGTCAAGTTCGATGAAAAAGTAATGGGCAAAAAGAACAACGAAAAAGCCTTTGAACTCGCAACCATCCTCGGCGATGAAACACTCGGCGGCGGCCTGAATGCTTCTTTCCCGTTCCCGCTTAACCAGCCTTGAGAGGTAAATTCATGAAAACAAATTCTTTGCCCGCCCGAAGACGTGCATTTACCCTCGTCGAAGTCATGATTTCGCTGCTGATCTTTGGAATCGTGCTGGCCATGGGTTATATGTTTATGAACCGCACTTTTCTGAGCCTCGAACGCCAGCGCCAGTCGCTCGATACCCTGCATGAAGCCCGAAATTTTCTCATGGTTATCGAGCGTGATCTGCGCGAAATGACCGAAGTCGTTGAACTCGACACGATCTTTAAAAGCAGTCTGTTCGATGAAGAAAACGCCTTGCTGTATAAGCTGACGATCATGGTGCCCGCCCGCAGTGGCAACGCCTCGCAGAAGGTTACCTATACCTATGAAGGCCCCGAAAAGCACCTCGACAGCCCCAGCCGCGGCAAGTTCGTCTATCGCGAAGTTGAAGGGGGCGTCAAAAAGGCTCTCATCACCAAACAGATGCAGTATCTCAAAATCTGGGGCACCGACGGCACTATTTTCCGTAACCGCAGCACCACCGAAGCAGTGGCTGACTACCGCGATTACCTCGCACCGCATTATTATCACCCGTCAAATCCCGCTGGCAACGGTTTGCGCGACCTCGCCAAAATCAAGGGCATCGAAGTGCAGCTCAGCATGCACGAAATGTTCGATACCACCGGCAAACCCATCAAGCAGCGCATCTTTGTGACCCGCATCTACCCGAGAATTCTTAATGCAAAATATGAATGATTCCTGTATAAGTGAAAAAGCCATCGCCATAAGCCAAGGAGACACCCAGTGAAAACAGCTACCATCCGCCAGAAGTTTCTTGATTTTTTTGGTCGCCATAACCATAAGGTCGAAAGATCCGCACCCCTGATTCCACAAGATGACCCGACCATTCTTTTCATCAGTGCCGGCATGGCTCCCTTTAAACCTTATTTTCTCGGCCTTAAAAAAGATCTCAGCCGCGCCGCTTCCTGCCAGAAGTGCTTTCGCACCACCGATATCGAAAACGTTGGTTACACCGCCCGCCACCACACTTTTTTCGAAATGCTCGGTAATTTCAGCTTTGGCGACTACTTTAAAAAAGAAGCGATTGCCATGGCCTGGGAATTCATCACCAAAGAAGTGAATCTGCCTACCGACAAACTCTATGTCAGCGTTCACCACAGCGATGACGAAGCCCTCGAAATCTGGCATCGCGATATCGGGGTGCCCCGCGACCGCATCGTTAAACTTGGCGATAAAGACAACTTCTGGACAATAGGCGTTGGCCCATCTGGCCCATGCTCAGAGATTTATATCGATCAGGGCCCCGAAATCGGCTGCAAAAGCCCTGATTGCGCCCCCGGCTGCGATTGCGCCCGTTTTCTTGAATTCTGGAACCTGGTTTTCACCCAGTATGACCGCGCCGAAGACGGCTCACTGACGCCGCTTGAACGCAAGAATATCGATACCGGCATGGGGCTTGAACGCCTCGCCTCAATTCTGCAGGGCAAATTCGACAACTTTGAAAATGACGTCTTTGTTGGCATTGTTAACAAGGTCGAAAGCCTGACTGGCCACCAGTTTAATGAATCCTCAAAAATCCGCACTGCTGTCAAAGTGGTTTCTGACCATGCCCGCGCTCTGTCGTTCGCCCTGGCTGATGGCGCTCTTCCTGGCAATGAAGGCCGTGGCTACGTGCTGCGCAAAATTCTGCGCCGTGCCTCGCGCTTTGGTTACAGTTACCTGGGCCAGGATAAACCATTTCTGCATCAGATTATTCCCACTGTGGCTGAAATCATGAGCGACTACCCCGAAGTAGCCGAAAACGCCCAGCACATCATTCGCATCGTCAAAAATGAAGAAGAGCGTTTCCTGCAGACCCTCAAAACCGGCAGCGAAATGCTCAGCGAATTCGTTGCTGAACTCAGACACAACAAAAAGGACACCCTGACCGGCGAAAAAGCTTTTCTGCTCCATGATACCTATGGTTTCCCCCTCGATCTGACCCGCGAAATCTGCCGCGAAGAAAAAATTCTGGTCGATGAAACCGCTTTTAACAGCGAACTCGAAAAACAGCGTGAACGCGGCAGGGCCAACGTTGTGTCGGCTTTCGTCAATTTTCAGGCGGTTAACCCGGGCGATTACCCCGCCACCACCTTCACCGGTTACCAAACCATGCATGATACCGCCAAGGTTCTCGACGTCGTTGAAGCAAAAGACAAGGTGCTGGTCGTTACCGATAAATCACCATTTTACGCCGAATCAGGTGGTCAGATCGGCGACAAAGGCACAATCAGTGCCACCGGAGCCGAATTTATCGTCGAAACCACCGAAAAGGCCGAAAGTGTCTGGCTGCATATCGGTGCCTGGAAATCCACCACCCGCTTCAAAAAAGGTGATCAGGTCAACATGCAGGTCGAAACCCGCAGTCGTCGGGCCACCATGCGCAACCATACCGCGACCCACCTTCTGCACAAAGCCCTGCAGGAAATCCTCGGCGACCACGTCAAACAGGCGGGTTCACTGGTTAACCCCGACCGTCTGCGCTTCGACTTTACCCATTTTGAATCTATCGGGCCAGATGTGCTCGAAAAGATCGAGAATCGCGTCAATGAGCAGATTCTCGAAGCTCACAACGTTCATGTCGATGAAAAGAGCTTTGCCGATGCCGTTAAAACCGGAGCCATGGCCCTGTTTGGCGAAAAATATGGCGACCGGGTGCGCATTATCAGCGTTGGTAATTATTCAAAAGAATTGTGCGGCGGCACTCATATCGGCAATTCTGCCGAAATTGGCCTGTTCTCAATAGCTTCTGAATCTTCAATCGCCGCAGGTGTGCGCCGTATTGAAGCGGTTACCGGCGCCTCGTCACTCGATGTTCTGCACGACCTGCGCCGCTTTGAACGCGATCTGGCCCGAGTGCTCGAATGTGACCAGAAAAGCCTGATGCCCAAAGCCGAAAAACTGGTTGCTGAAGCACGCGAATTGCGCCGTGAACTCGATAAAATGCGCAAATCAGATGCCCGTGGCCGTCTTGATACAGTCAGGGCCGGCGCCCGGCAGATCAGCGGTATGTCGGTGATTCTGTCGCGCACCGAAGGTCTCAGCGTCGATGAAATGAAGGAAATTTCTGATGAACTGGTCGGCAATGCCGGAGAAAAGACGGTAGTGTTGCTGGCAACCGGCGGAGATAAAGCCGGATTCGTGCTTAAACTGACCGCTGACCTGGTTAAAAAAGGCCTGCACGCCGGCAAACTCATCAAGGATATCGCAAAAATTGCCGGAGGAAGCGGTGGCGGCCGGCCAGATATGGCGACGGCCGGCGGCAAGGACATCGAAAAAATCGATGCGGCGCTCGTCGAAGCTGAAAAACTGATCACGCAGGCGCTGGCGGGCTGATGAAAATTCTTGCCCTCGACATCGGCCAGAAGCGCATTGGTGTCGCAACCTGCGACCGGCTCGAAATTGCCGCTTCACCTTTCTCGGTGGTCAAGGCCGGCAAAACGGCTGTCGAAGAAGTGCTTAAAATCATGGAACGTGAAGGTGTCGAAGCGGTGGTTATAGGTTTGCCGGTGTCTTTTGACGGGGTCGAGCGTGAATCCTGCCAACGGTCGCGCTACTTTAAAAATGAACTCGAAAAACGAACCGCGCTGCCGATAGACTTTTTTGACGAACGCTTCACCAGCAAAATTGCCGAAGCCTCGCTGATAGAGTCTGGAATGCGGCGCGAACAACGCCGCGAAGTTATCGACGCGGTGGCCGCTGCTTTGATTCTGCGCAGTTTTATTGAACGAAGAAGAAACCAGGGCATCAACCCCTGAATTAAGCGAAAAGGAAAAATAAATGAGCAGTCTGAAATACAAATGCGTTCTCGTCTGTGAAGATATCCGCCAGGAAGTCGGCGGCCGGGTAAGCCTTATGGGGGTTCTGGGCTCCAAACTCCTCGTTCAGAGCTTTCCACTGCCATTTCCCAAGCTCTGTCTGTTCATTGAATGGGGCGAAATAATCGGCAAAGTTAATGTCACGCTCAATATCATTCCGCCCGCCGGTGTTGATATTCCAAAAGTCAAACCTTCAGCCCCGCTTCAGGGCCAGCCCGGCCTCGTAGCCCGCTCCATGATCGTGCTCAGCAATTTCGCCTTTCCGGCGCCCGGCAACTATGTTTTCGAATTCGAAGCCGATGGCAAAACAGTCGGCCGCGAAAACTTCATGGTCGAAAAATACGAAGGCCCGGTTACGGCGCCGAATTGACACCCCATGAATACTAATGCCGCCCCGGATTCCTTCGATGCTCTTCTTGAAACAGCTTTTAACAAGTCAGACAGTTTTTTTGACCAGATTCTGCCCGGTTTGAAACCGGTCTCTGAAGCCAAACTCGATAAACTGACTGCCGTTTTTGACACCGGCAGTGTTGTTGAACGTCAGCTGGTGACCAGGTTGTTTATCGAGCATTTAAAAGAAACCGGGGCCGCATACCTCTCGGCCCGCCTGGATGTCAATCGGCATAAGTATTTTATCGAAGCCGCCGGAATACTTGGGGCGCTGCAGTTCGAGCCCGCCCTCGACGGTTTGCAGGCTGCCCTGTCTGGCAAGACCCCCGATCTGGTTCTGCCGGCTGTCAAAGCGATTGCCATGCTGCCGGCCTCGCGCAAGGTCGATGAGGTGCTGATCAATTTTTATCTGACCTTCGCTGACGAAACAAAAATTTCTCAGAGCATCAGATACCTTTTGCCACGGCAAGAGACCCTTGTGCATGTCATGCTCGAAAAATACCGTTCTCTCGATACTGACCGGCGTATGTGGGTTCTGAAATTTTTCTCTGAAACTGCCAACCCCGAATCTTTAAAACTTTTTGGTGAAGAGCTGGCTGCTGAGCCGCTCGAGCGCGGGCTATACTGTGTGAAAGGGTTGGGCCGCATCGGTACTGACGCGGCGGTCGAAATTCTCAAGAAGCACATCGACAGCCCTGAATGGTTTTTACGCAAGCGAATCGTTGAAGCACTCGGTGCCAGCAATCGCACCGGCGCTGTCGAACCACTGCTGGCGATGCTCGATGATGAATCTGTGCAGGTGCGGGCCGCAGCTGTCGAAAGTCTGTCGAAGGTTGGGGGGCTGCTTCCTGATGTTCTGGTAGAACGGCTTGAGAAAGCCGGGCGCAGCTACAAAATTAACCTGATCAGAGCCATGGGGCAGCTTAAAGACGAAAAATTCGTCAAGCCGCTCGTCGAAGTTCTTAAAGATCGTGATACCCTGTTTTTCAGCATTGACGCCATTGGTGACCTGGGTTCGGCGCAGGCAGAATTTCCGCTGCGGCGTCTGCTTAAAGATGAAATCTGGTTCAACCGCCTGAATGCCCTCGAGGCGCTGGCCAAGCTGCGAATAGCCGAGCTGGCCCAGATCGCCCAGGAAGCAACCCAGGACGAAAATGACATGGTGCGCAACGCCGCCAGCCGCATTCTCGCCGGCCTTAAATCAAGATAACCTGCTTTTTTTGCCAGGTTCCCTGTTCGCCGAGTCACGCAGAAGCCCATCAGGTTGCGTCATTTCGGGCACACGCCCTTATTCCATGAATTTAACGAGTTTTCCTGGTGATCGTCAGGAAAATTGCTTTTTGCTGTACACGAAAGTATAATTATCGACACAGAAATCATGTACATGCCCCGAGGTGTCTGAGGATGTCGCCTTTGCCAATAGAGATGGTCTAGACGTGGCTGCCGGCATGGTTTGTGTGTTACGCGTGCTGAGGTGAAACGGTTTTAACGACGGAGGTCTCAGATGAGTCAGAGAATTTTGCCGGCCTGTCTAATTTTTATGATTGCCGCCTTGCTGCTGATCGGTTGCGGCGGTGGCGGGGGCGGGGGCGGTGATTCATTATCAAGCAGCTGGATAAGTGTTACTGACCCGGGTAATTCAAACAACTGGAAAATTGAGGTCACACCTTCTGCGGTTGCAGTCAAACCCGGGCAGACTATTTCGTTGTCTGTTCTTGTTAAAGATGCTTACGATCACCCGATCGACGATGTTAAGCTATTGTTCGCTTCGCAGTTGGGTGGCAGTTTTGAAGATAAATCAGTCGAAACAGTTAAGGGCTGGGCCTCAAACATGTTCACGGCCGGCAATCAACCCGGCACTGAGTCGATTATCGTCATGACCAGAGAAGCCTCAGTCACCAGACCGGTGCTTATTCAGGCAGCTTCAACCATAACGCCGGTCGTCACCCTGACTACCAGCTCAGATTCAACGCTTGCCAACAACCTGATTACCGTCGTCGCCGGAGTATCGGTTGACGGGTCACCAGCCAATGACCTTGAAGTCAGGTTCTCTTCAACAATTAAGGGCGATTTTGGCTCTGATTCGGGCAAAGTCGAGAATGGCTGGTTCTCGACGACCTTCAAGCCAGATACGGGCGTCGCCGCCGGGGTGGGCACCATAACTGCCATGGTCAACGCCAGCAAGGCCGAAAAAGCTGTTTCGGTGGTCGCCGGCAAGATCGCCGCGCCACAACTCAGAATATCAGTTAACCCGACTGCCGTTTTTCAGGGGCAGTCAGCCTCGGTGGTGGTAATCGCCAAAGACGAGTCAGGGTCGGGTTCGACGGCTAATGTGTCGTTGAGCTGCACTCTTGATGGCAAGTTTAACCCGACTTCCGGTGACCCTGAAGGCGGAGTTTTCTTTTCTGAATTCACTGCCGATAAAGAGATTGGCATCGCCACTCTGACTGTAACCAGCGGCATTTCTTCTGCATCAACACTTCTGTTGATCGAAAAACCCGAAATTATCATGAAACTTTCGCCTTCAAAGTCTCTCGTTAAAGTCGGCGAACGCGCCCCGGTTTCTATTCTGGTAACTGACACATATTCAAGACCCATCCAGGATGCCCCGGTCTACCTTAGCGCTGAACTCGGCTGCTATTGCTCACCAGACGAGGGCAAGACCAATGATGACGGTTACCTGTTTTTTGATTTTGTCGCCAGCAAAACTGCTGGTATAGCGGCAATTAATGCATTGACTGCCGGTGCCACCGCGACCGCCAATATTACGGTGGTTGGCCCGTGAAACCCCGCATCCAGGAGATAAACATGCATAAATATCTGAGATTTTTTGTGGCCGGTATCGCCCTGATTTTTGCTCTTGCGGTTTTATCAGGCTGCGATGCCGGTTCTAATGGGTCAGTCGCGACCGACCTCTCATCGGGAAGCGGTTATCGCATTCAGCTGGCTTCTTCGCTAGAAAGCGTTAAAGTCGGCGGCAGTTCGACGCTTACCGTCGTCGTATTTGAACCAGATGGAACCCCGATCAGAGACGGCGAAGAGGTTTCGTTTGCCAGTTCAGAAAAGGGTTCGTTTTCTGATAACACAGTCAAAACTTCTGGCGGTACCGCAGTGGTAACCTATACCGCCGGCGACTATCCGATGAAATATGACAGCGTTTCTGCCACCTGCCATGGCGCTACTGCCGTGCTTCAGATTGTAATTGTCCCGGAAAATTTCTGAGGACTCGCGAAAGGTAGTCTGTTAATGAGAAAATTCACATTTTTTAACCTGTTGCTGATTTTTGTTTGTGCAGCCCTGTTTTTGTCTGTGCCAGCCGGTGCAAAAGATACCGATAAAGCTTCTGCAGACAACTCTGAGATCACTGAACAGCCTGCCGACGACAGTGCCGCAAGCACTGCTGACCAGGCGAACGACAAGACTGACAAGACTGACAAGTCTGACAAGGCAGGCAAGGCAGGCAAGGCAGGCAAGGCTGACAAGGCTGACGGACAGAGCTCGGATGATACCGACACCGAAGGCAGCAGCGAAAAGGCTGATGACGGCGAAGACAAGGCCACCGAAGGCAGCAGCGAAAAGGTTGCAGAGACGGGTGCCGACCTTCCCGATGACTATAACCCCGATTACCTCATCTCAACCCGCTATGCCAAAAGCAAAAGTGGCAACATCACGACCTGGTATCTTATGTACACCCGCTCAAATGATATTGTCAGCACGGTTAAAGAACTTTTCGAGGAAGAAATCAGCGCCGGCGATATCAAAATTGGCGAAAACCCCGTAACCAACTCAATTATCATCAAGGCCAAGACCGCCGACAGCCCGATTGTCGAAGAAATCATCGATACGGTCAAGAGCCTCGATTTTCGCAATGGTCAGGTTCTTATTGAAGTGCTCGTCGTTGAACTGACCGTTTCTGACGAAGATCTCTTTGATTTTGAACTGATGAATATCATTAAAGACCCGTTGAATATCAAAAACACACTTGGAACCATCGGCGTGGATCATGGCACTATCGGCGAAGCCGACCCGCTTTCCAAGAGTGATCGGTTGAAGGTGTTCGTAACGACGCCAAACCGCATGAAACTCTTTTTGAACGCCTATAAAGACGCCGAAAAGGCCAACGTTATCTCTTCACCGCACATTGTCGCAGCCAATCATCGTGAAGCAACTTTTAAAATTGGCAACAAAGTGCCGATCATCGAAAGCATTCGCCCATCTGATGCCGGCCCGATCAAATCTTTCGATATCAAGGAAGTCGGTATCGAATTGACCGTAACCCCGCATATCAACCGGGGCAACCAGATCGACCTGGAAGTCTTTCAGACTATCAACGCCTTGCAGAGCTATGATGCCAAAGAAGGCACCGCCAACATGTCGAACCGTGAAGTCAAGACCAATGTCTCCCTGGCAGACGGTGAAACCCTGATTCTTGGGGGCTTTATTGAAGAACGGCTCACCAAGATCGACAACAAGATTCCGGTGCTCGGCGACCTGCCATTAATCGGAAAAGCCTTCAGAAAGCGCCAGAACAACAAGGAAAAAATCGAGCTGCTGATTTTTCTGACCCCGAAAGTTCTTGATACGGTTGAAGACGTGAAAGTTGCACTCAAAGACAAGATCGAAAAGGTCTCGTTCAAAGACAAGGTTCAGGGCCTGGTCAGCAACATGCGCATCAAGAGAGAAAAACTCAACCCGAAGCAGGAATACCTGATTGAACGTGCTTCACGCGACTGGGCTTATGATTATGATCGCAAAGACATTGAAGAACTGGTCTGGGATATCCCGGCAACTGTCGATGCTGCCTCTTTGAATCTGCGCCGCGCCGGCAATATGCCCTTTGGTTTCGGGCAGTCGAAGCGCCTGAAACCACCGCGCCTCAATACCGAGCTTGTGCCATCAGAGGGTTTTATTATGTCGCGCAGCTTCAACGTTGAGGTCCCCGAAAAATTCAACGACATATTGCTGCACGTGGCCAGCAAGAACGCTGCGGTTGTCTACATCAACGGCAAGCTCGTCGATCAGGACCCGACCATGAAGCTGAAAGACGGTCATGACTACGAATACTGGAACCGCACCGTCGAGAAGATTCCCGCCGGCCTTCTGAAGAAGGGCGCCAACTCGATAGTCGTTTTTCTTGGTTGCGATAAAACAACCAGCGAAGCCTATCTTGACCTTGAATTGATTGGCAATCTTCTATGAGAAAATTTCTGTTATCGACCCTGCTGACTGCCCTGCTTCTCGGAAGCACCCCGGCGCAGTTGCTCGCGGTTGCCCGGGTGATCAGCAATGTTAAGGTCACTGATGGCGGTCGAAAACAGTATTTTAATCTTTTTCAGAGCCAGGTCGAGAAATCGCTCTGGTATTGCGGGCAGACCAAACCGGCGTTGCTTACCAGGCTGGATGGCAACCTCGAAATTCCGGAAATTTCGGTTATCAGGTTTCAGAAAAAGAATCTCAAAAATTCGCAAGAATTTGATGAAGGCGCTTATTTCAGGATGCATCTGTCACTTGGGCCATCAGACGATGTGCTTGAACAGCTTAAGAAGAGAATACCTGATGCCGGCAGTGGCAAGCCTGTGGTTCTTTCGCCGGTGCCCTTCGGGGCAATCAGGCTTTATCTGCAAAGACCTGACGGTAAGCAGGTGCTGTTGCACCCCGAAGCGTTGACAGGCATTTCCAGCCGACATTCGTCGCAGTATGTCGCCTTTTCGACAGTGCTTGGCAAACTCGATGCCGACCTGCTTGATGCGTTGCTGCGCGGTAACACCGGCGCCAAATATCTGTTGCAGTATAACTATTCCTATAACGACCCGGTCGTATCAAGAAAACCGGCCGGCAGTCTGCCGGTTGGCGGTCGCGATCTGAGCGGCACCGCGTCTGGCGATGCTTCTGCCGGCCGAAATCTTCCTGGCTCAAGAGATCTGGCAGCCATACAAAACGAGGCGGCCGCTGAGTCAGGCTGGGAAAAAGCCGGAGAAGGGTTTATCGGTCTGGGCAGATTTGACCGGGCAGTGCAAGATCGCTGCATTTTCGTTGAAGACCGCAGCGACCAATGGGAAAATGCTTACCTGACCCTGCCGGTCATCAATATGCCGGCGGGCATAGACGTCAGTCGCGTTGAGCTTGATGTTTCGTTGATGTACGCTGATAAAGCCTTTTCTGAGCAACGCTTCACCTGGACTCCCGACAAAAAATGGCGAGATCGTCATGGCGCTCCCCTCGTGTATGGCCTTTTTGACCTGGCAGAAATCAGAAAGAAAAACCCTGCCGACCTTAACTCTGTCTGGTTCTCGATCAAACAGCAGATCGAGTCGGCTGGCGGCGATGTTCTTAAATCAGAGAATCGCTGTGAAATGGTCGAAGGCGACTCGCCAATCAGCGACCCCCTGCAGCTTGCTGATGTTCTCGAGTTTGAAATGGGTTTGCTGAACTGGGCAGCCGCTAAAAATGACGGTCTGAAACGCATTGAAATCGAACTTAATGATGGCGACTGGAAATCAAGCCGAACCATTGAGCCGCGAGCCGAAAACGGCAGGATTGTCGCGCCTGATGCCGCCAGATGGCTTGTTCGCCGTGGTGTTGACTCATCTGAAAATGCGAAGGCTGCCGGGCAGCTGACCGCCACCGTTAATTTTATCGTCGCAGACGGTCGAAATGAAAAAAAGGTTCAATGGTATCTGAATGGTGCTGATCTGCGTGCCTTGTTGCCAGCACTTTCGGCAGTTCTATTCGATAAGGACTGGTCTGGTAAATGAGTTTTCGCCGGGTGCGCCTTACCATTAACAAGGGTTTGCCCTGCATCAGCATTTTGTTGGTGACCGTGCTGGCCAGCCTGCTGTTGATAAATGGTTGCGGCGGCGGCGGTGGGGGCGATTCAGCAATGCCCGGTCTCGTCACCGGCGGTTCGATTGTTGGCAAAGTGGTGGCCCCTGATGAACTGCGTTTAAGCGCCCGGCCGGCAACGGCTGGCAGCAGTCGCGAAGTGCCCCGGGCCATGGTCTGGCTTGAAGCACAACCCGATAAGGTTTATCTGAGCGATTCTGCCGGCCGGTTCACCATCCCGGGGGCAGCGCCTGGCGTTTCTCACCGGGTTGTCTGTCGCTACGATGTGGCGGCCACCGGCGAAATTTTTCTCACCCGTTCGCCCGAAATAATTCTTGCCGACGCAGCCACGGTTATTGAAACCGGCGATCTGGCGCTCGAAAAAGGCAAATATTCAATATCGGGGCTGTTGCGCAATCAATTTGGGGCAGTCGTTGCCGATGCAAAATTGTCTCTCTGGGGGATACCCTTTAAAAGCGGCCTTGACGGGCGTTTTATCACCCCCGCATTACCAGAATCGGCAGCAGAAGAAAAAATCAGCATCGAGGCCGCCGGTTACCGCGAAATCACGATTTCGCTGCCATTTCTGCACTCGCAGAATACCAGCTCAGGTATCGAAATAACCCTCTCAGACAAGAACGAACCCAATTTTTCTCCGGTGGTGTTTTTCGCGGCCGCTCCGCAGCAGGTCGCGCCCGGTGAACGTGTCGAGCTGAAGATTTCGGTAATCGACCCTGATGAGTTCGCAACCAACCATTTCAAGCCACTCTGGAACGAACCGCCCGGCCGCATCGAAACCACCGCTGACCGCATGTTGATCTATTGGACCGCTCCAGATTCACCGGGTCTGGCCACCATCAGCGTCAGTGTGAGTGATTCAAGGGGGGCTGCGGCAGCAGCCAGCCTGGTTATCGCCGTTGGCGGTGATCGCAAACCCGTCATCCGCATCGAAAAAATCACGCCGGCATCGGCGCCGGTCGGTGCGCCTGTAATAATAAGCGGTTCAGGGTTTGGCAACCACCCACAGGCAGTTGCCATAAGCTTTAATGGTCTGACTGCTGTGGTCAAATCATGCTCTGATAATGAAATTGTCACTGAAGTCCCGGCTGGCGCCTCAACGGGCATTCTTTTGATTTCGTGCAGCGGCAGCGAAAAGTCAGCGGGAATCTTCGCTGTTCAGGATGCCGGAATGTCTATTGCGCCACAATTCGGCCCGCCCGGCACGGTTGTAGAACTTACTGGCAAAGATTTCGGCACTGACCCGGCTCAAGGCTCAGTCAGAGTGAATGGCCAGCTGGCCAATATTGTTTCCTGGGCTGATACTACTATCAGGTTCAGGGTTCCCCATGCCTCGACCGCCGGGGTCGTTACGGTCAGTTTGCGCGGCAGAGAGAAAACTGCCGGGCTGTTCAGGGTCACCAGACTATTCAATATTTCTTCGGCTAAAGCTACCACCGGCTCGCTGCTTACCATAACCGGTGAAGGCTGGGGTTCGGCGCAGGCTGACAGCGCGTTGGTGTTTTCCCCTGCTGTCAATGCCGAAATCAAGTCATGGACAGATGCAAAAATCGTTTTCAGCGTGCCGCCTGGTGCCGGAAGCGGCGCATTGAACGCCACGGTCAGCGATGTGACCTTCAGGGTAGCTGATTTTACAATCAATGCAATCAGCAGTGTTACCCCAGATCGTGGCATTGCCGGCGATGAATTGACCATCAGCGGCATTGGCTTTGGCGCTGACGCCACCAATGGTTATGTCACTATCGGTGATGTCAGGCCCGAAATCCTGTCGTGGGCTGATACTTCCATCAGAATCAGAATTCCGGCAGGCACCCGGCCCGGCAATCTGATGGTTCGGGCAGGCGATATCGACAGTAACACAGTTCCTGTGGTCATCACCGCAATAACTTCGATTTCTTATGTGCGCCGCCCGGCTGGCGCTTCACTGACTGTCAATGGCTATGGCTTCGGCAATAACACTGGTTTTCTTCTGTTTGGCGCGGTGGTCGCAGTTGACTTCACAATCTGGAACGACACCAGGATTGACGCTGTTATTCCGGAATCGGCAACCGGTTCTGTTGCCCTGGTCGTAAGTTCGCTGGGCGTCAGGTCGCCGGCCGTGCCGTTTGACGTCACCTGGATCGACGGCCTGGATACGAGCGAAGGCTGGCCTGGGCGTGAACTGGTTGTCAGCGGCAACAACCTTGGCGACGGGGCAGGCAATGACAGGGTTACCATCAATGGCGTGGTTGCCCCGATAATTTCATGGAGCAAACGAGAGATTCACCTGCGGGTGCCAGCTGGCACGACAACCGGCCCTCTGGTTCTGACTCTCAGTGACTGGCCGATCGAGATCACTGATGAATTCACGGTTTATAATTCTTATGACTATCGGCAGCTCGCCCCAGACTGGAGCGGGCGGCGTGCCAATTCCCGGCCCCTGCTGCCTGGTCTGGTTGAAGATGCCGCCGGCAACCAGTTTATAACCGATTACGACAACGGCTGGGTCTGGAAAATCGCAGCAGATGGCCGGCAGAGTAAGTTTGGCAATCTTGCCAGACCATGGGGAATTGCTATCTCGCCGATAAACAACCGACTTTTTGTCTCAGAATCAGGTAATAATTGCCTGCAGGTATTCGACACTGATGGCAATCATCTCGAAACAATCGGCACCTCAGGCAGTGGCGACGGCCAGTTAAAAGGTCCGCGCGGTCTCGCATTCGATGGGGCCGGTCGCCTGTATATTGCTGATGCCGGCAACAGCCGGGTAAATGTCTTCGCAACAAAGCCTGCCATAGTTTATCTCACCAGCTTCGGAACATCGGGCAGCGCCAATGGCCAGCTGGTAAACCCATCGGGTGTCGCGGTAGACAGCCTGCTGAATGTTTATGTCGCTGATGCCGGCAACCATCGGGTGCAGCGTTTCACCCCAGACAGCGCTGTAACGCCCGTCGCCTGGTCATTCAGCGGCTGGGTTGGTTCGAGAGACCCGAATGCGTTGACGCCTGGCTGGCTGATTGCCGGTTCTGGTCTGCCATCTTCTGCCGATGGCGGTTTTTATAACCCCTATGGGCTCGGTCTGGCCGGCGATGGGCGGTTGCTGGTTGCTGATTCTGACAATAACCGGGTTCAGGTGATCAATACCCTGACTGGCACGTTTGCCGGTCAGATCGGCGCGGCGGGTACAACGAGCGGGCAATATAACCAGCCCCTGGCCGTTTATTATAAAAATGACTGCATCAGTATCGCAGACTCAAGTAATGCCAGGGTTCAGCGTTCGACGCTGGCGGGCGAATTTATTTCCCAGATTATTCCAGATACCTCGCTTCTGAATACCCGGCCTGGGCGGGTGACTGTCGATTCAACCAGACGAAGGGTTTATGTTCTCGATATCGATGATGGCTCAATTACCGTATTCGGTTTCGATGGGCAGGTCATGCAGATAATCGGCTCAAAAGGCTCTGGAAACGGCCAGTTCTACAAACCGGAAGGCCTGTGCGTCGATCTGAATGGCAATCTTTTTGTCGCCGACACGGGCAACGCCCGCATACAGATTTTTTCCCCCGAAGGCTTATTCATCAAAGCCTGGGGCGTTTATGGAACCGGTGCTTCCCAGTTCATCAGCCCAAATGCTTTGGCGGTTTCTGCAGACGGAGCGCACATCTTTGTCGTCGATGCAAAACAGAATCGGGTGCAGAAGTTCACCCGCGACGGTATTTTTGTGAAGACCTGGGGCAGTTATGGCGCCGCTGATGACCATTTCGCAGCTCCCTCGGGCATTGCCGCTGACCATAAGGGTTTTCTTTATATTGCCGATCAGAATAACCACCGTATCAAAAAATACAACACTGATGGCAGGCTAATCGGCTGGTGGGGCAGCTACGACGCCGGCGCCCAGGCTTTCTGGCTCGACCCGGGTTCGCAGCGCTCAGGCGCAGTCAGTGATGCCGATGGGGCTTTTGACTCGCCAACCGATGTAACGGTTGACAGTCAGGGTAATGTGCTGGTGGCAGATTCTGGAAACTTTCGTATTCAGCGGTTTGCCGCTGACCAGTCGTCCGGTTCGGCAGCAGGCTGGCAAGGCGAAATCTACACCGGCGAAAATCTCGCGGCTCTGGCCGTGGATAATTGGGCGACAGTGTACACAATCCCTGTCGGTGGCGGTCTCGTGAGATTCGCGCCTGATCTGTGATCTGGTAAGATTTTGCAACCCCAGATTCTTATGAAAAATATTGCGCCAAAATTATCATGGTGCTAACATTTCTGACATAGATATAATTCTTTGGAGGCTTTAAGTGCGGAACCAACCTCTCTTTTCGTTTCTTATTCTTTGTACCCTTTTTGTCGTTGTTTTTGCGAACCCCGGGCATGCCCAGGCGCCAAGTCTTGCGCCGGCTGATGCTTATTATGTAACAGCTGACACCGAATTCGGCAAAGAAACCTTCACTATCCTGCGTGATGGCCGTCTCGAAGAGCAGTTCTATTTTGTACCGGCCCGCCCGCATATTGCCATGGAAACCCGCAATGGCAAGCAATACCCGGTTTTTACGCTTCTGACCTTTCAGCGTACTCAGCCTGATAACCAGCCACCTCTTCAGGGCGGTATCATGCAGCTGTCGATTCAATCCGGAATTTCAGAAAAAACCCAGAAGAGCCTTCTGGCCACCATCAAAAGCAAATTCCCCCTCTCAGACAGCACAAAGTCACACCGCCTCTCGCCGGTTCCGATGAAAGAAGCGCACATCAGCATGTATGACCTCGATGGCAAAATGCTCTCATCGGCGCCTGTGCAGGGTGGTGTTGCCCCTCTCTTCGGCAATCAGCAATACCCGTTCATGCTCAACCTTACCGATATCGGTGCCGACGTGATGACCGCCCTCTGTGAAGGCAAGGGTGGTCTGCCGGTTATTATCACCTACACTTTTCAGGGCATGACCCCGCCAGGCGGCTTCAAGGTCGAAGTCAACTGGGATATGTGCTACAAGCACCTGAGCACCGATACCAAATTGCGTGCCAGAGTTGCTTATGCCAAGCTGGGTGCCAATCTTGGCGCTGATATGTCAACAATCCGCGACGAAATGATCAGCAACGGCATGATGAAAATCACCGCCCTGACCAACGAAGCCCTCTCAGACTCGGCTCTCGATGCCGCCATGACCCCGGTAATCTCGCTGATTACCTCAGAACTGTTCGAAAACATCAAAGCCCCGCCGCAGATCACTCCGGCCGCCGCTGCTGAAATTGCCCCGCCCGATGGCGTCAAAGAACCCGCCGAAAGCGGTGTGGTTGCCTCCGCCACCGAAGTTGCCAAAGCCAATGGCTTGGCCGCTGCTTCAACGGAACCGGCCGCTGGTGCTGCTGGCGCCGATGCCGCCGCTGGTGCTGCCGGTGCCGCTGATGCTGCTCAAGGCGCCGCCGCCGCTGCCGGTCAGGCAGCGTCAGCCGCTGCTACCGCGGTTCCATACGTTGGAACCATTATGAAGGTGCTTGATGTGGCTGCTGATATTGCTAAAAATACCAAAATCGACATCGGTGCCAGCTTTGCCATGAAAAAGGCTGAACTGGTTAAAAAAGGCACCTTCACCTACACCTACGATCGACAGGCCATTGTTGACCGCCAGACTTCATTTGGCGGCCCGATCGGTATCGGCAATTTCGACGACCGGGTCAAAGCTGCCTGCAAGATGGTTTTACCAGAAGGCCGCTGGGAAACTGCATACTACGTTCTGCCCACCGTCGGTGACCCCTCAGCTCTGGGTTTTAAGCAGATGAATATCAGCGTTCAACCTGTTTGCGATGGAAAACCGATCCCGGGTATGCAGGTTTTATCAGCGTTTTTCAGAGAGAAAGACGGTTTCTGGTCTGACAAAAATGGCCGCGAAACCCGCAATTTTTTGTTCATGCTGAAGGCGCTTAATGATTCCGCTGAATTTAAGGCCAATCCAGATAAATTTAAATTCAAGACGACGCTCGAGGTGATTCCGGTTACTGGCAACCCCGTTAAAGTGGTCAGTGAAACACCCATCTTCAATGGCGACCTCGCCATGATCTCACCGTCTGAACTCTTGCAGCCGGTTATTTTGTCTGGCGATTGCCTGAGCTTTGGCGACGCTGATAATGAAATCAGGTTGGCGAACGGCGTTCTTGAGGCTTCTGACTACATTGGCCCAGATGGCAAAAAAACTTTTTCGTTCCCCTTCAAACTTGATGCGAATACGCCCGTCCGTGCTTTCCTTATTCCGCAGAGCGCCGGCAGCGTTAAAATCACCGGCCTGCAGTTCATAAGCAAAAAGGGTGCTAAGGTTCCCTGGGTAAATAACCGCAAAAACCTGAGAGATCTTTACCCAGATCTTGATGTCATGTTCTTCGATCGTGACTGGCAGAAAACCGCTGACGCCGACGCTATCGGCTCGGTTCCAGAACCTGAGAGTGCGAGATAAACAAGTCAGGACCGCAGGCATCCGGCGTAGCCCGGGTGCCTGCCTACCCCGGCCATTTGTGGCCAGATAATGAGGAGCAAATTCATGACCGTAAAAAGAAATTTTCTTGCCGCCGGTTTATTGCTGTGTGGCTTCATGCTCGCGGTGACCGGGGCTTTCGCCCAGGCCCCCAGCCTCGCTGCCAACGATCATTTTGTGGTGACCGTCGATACCGACAACGGCCCCGAAACCTACACGGTCATTCGTGATGGCCGTAACGGTGAACATTTTTACTATGTTCCGATCAAGCCCACCATCGCCACTGAAATGAAAGATGGCAAAAAAATGCCGGTTTTTAACCTGCTGAGCTATCAGACAAAGGATAAAGAGGGTGGCATTCTGCAGATGTCCATGGTAATGGGCGTTCCGCAGGCGACGGTTGATAAAATCCGTTCTAAACTCGGTGGCCTAAAAATTCCCCCCGGCAAATCGCCAAAATTGTCGCCAATGCCGATCAAAAGCGCAGAACTGACTCTGTATGATCTTGGCGGCGACATGCTTGATCAGGCTTCGCCCAAAGGCGGCATCGCCCCGATCTTCGGCACCCAGCATTACCCATTCATGCTGAAACTTAAATCCCTCGGCACCAATGTAATGGAAGCTCTCTGCACTAAAAACGGCGGCTTGCCGGTTCTGATCACCTACACCTTCCAGGGCATGACCCCGAAAGCCGGCTTTGAAGTCGAAGTCAACTGGGATACCTGCTACGAACATTTCAGCACCGACTTCGAACTGGCGGCTGAAGTGGCGAAAAACTCGGTCAGCGGCGCCCTGGGCCTCGATATTTCGACGCTGCGCGAAAAATTCATCACCGATGGCCTCATCAAAATCAATTCTCTGAGCGGTGAAGCCGCGACTAACGAACAGCTTGACGAAGTAATGAACCCTGTTCTCAACCTGATCGTCAAAGAAATGTTCGAACAGATCCACGCGCCAGCCTCAATTCCGCCTGCTGAAGCTGAAAAGCTCAAAGAAGACCAGGAAAAACCCCCGATAGCAGCTGCTGCCCAAGGCGTTTCTGAAGCTTTCATGAAGGCGACCGGCAGGTTCTTCAAAGTCGGTGTCAAGGTTGATTTTGCTCTCAAAGACGTGAAAATCGTTAAAAAAGGCACTTTCAAATACAAATTTGACCGCCAGGCCATTGTTGAGCGCACCACCTCTTACGGCGGCCTGCTCGGCATCGGCAATTTCCCAAAAGACATTCAGAGCCGTTGCATTTCTACCATGCCGGCCGGCAACTGGGAACGGGCTTTCTATGTTCTGCCTGCCGTCGGTGACCCTGTGACGCTCGGTATCAAGACCCTCGATATCTCGGTCGTTCCTGAAGAAGAAACCGCGACCGACACCTGGAAGCAGATTTCTGGCTACCCCGCCCAGTCAGCGGGCTTCAATAAAAACAAAAGCCCCGTCTGGACCGACAAAGACCGAAAGGAAATTCTCAGATTTCAATTTCCTCTCAAGGCACTCTACGATTCCGAAAATTTTTCCCGCGACAAATATCGCTTCAAGATTGTTACTAAAATTCAGCCCGAAGAAGGAAGGTCTGTCGAAATCGTCACTTCAGCGCCTATCTTTGATGGTGATCTGCCCATGGCTCCGCCGACCGATCTCGTCGATGTGGTGACCCTTGACGCCAGTTGTCTGACTTATGGTGAAACCAGCCCCGAAGTGTTCAAAGTTATCGGAAAACTTGAAGCTGGCAAGCAGAACTGGTCATTCGTTTTAGAAGATGGCAAGACCTTCAAGGCCTTCATGGTTCCGGCAACTGAAAAAGAAATCAAGTTTTCAAGTATGAACTTTACCCATAAGAAGGGTAAGCTTGGCGCCTGGAGAAACGTGGGTCTCAACCTGCGTGAACTCGAACCCAGCCTCTATATAATGCTCTTCGACGGCGAATGGGAACAAAAGTTCGACGCCGAAAAACTGCCGGCCGATGCCATCGTGCCGCTCGACTGATTTTTCTGATCGGGAAACAGCTGCACCCCGACCTGGGTGCAGCGCACCATACAAATTTAAGGGAGTAAAGTGTGAGAAATAAAAATTTGTTCACTGGCCTTATGGCACTGGTCTTCGGGCTTTTTGTCAGCACCACGGCCTCGGCATTGCCCAGCCTGGATGCCCAGCTCTGGGATTCATTGAAGGTTGAAGAAAAGATTGGCAAGAGCACCGAAGAAGCGATGATCACTGTTATCAGGGATTCAGCAAAACCGCTGGTCTGGTATTATGTGCCGAATCGCCCTCGACTGGCCGAAGTCGTTTCTAAAAAAGACGGAAAGACCCAGACCAAACCTGTTTTTCAGCTCATGACCCTGCAGACCAAAGATGCCAAGAGCAAAAACATCTATGAAGAAGGTATGCTTCAATTTTCGCTGCGCATGGACTTGCAGCCCGAAACTGCTTCACAGGCCAAAAACCTGATCTTTGAAAAACTCAAAAAATCGGGCAATGCCACTGAAACTTCAGACATCACCCTGCTGCCCCTGCCGGTTTCATCAGCAACGATATCTCTTTATCAGCCAAGTGGCGCCTGGTTATCAAGCGGTATGCAGCAACCGGCCATCGCGCCGATTTTCTCAACCCAGGCAGTCCCTTTCCAGATCAATCTGACCAGCCTCGGTGCTGATGCCATGAAGGCTCTCACCCAGAAAGGCCAGGGCGGTCTTGGCGTTGCCTACCAGTTCTCATTTGAAGGCGTTCTGCCACCGTCGAAGCTGACCATCGAAGTCGACTGGGACCAGACCTTCAAACACTACAGCGAAAACACCAAAACCAAGACCTACGGTTTTGCCATCGTCTGGGGCGGCACCAAAAAGACCAACGACAAGTCTATCGCCGAAAGTCTGCTTGAAAACAAGTGCATCAAGACCTCTATGGAAGGCCGCGAAGATGAGCTCGAAGAACTGCAGAAGGTTATGGACGTTGTGATTGAGCGCATCAACGCCGAACTGATGGAAAAAATGACCCCTCCCGAAAAAGTTGACCCGGCCGAAGCCGAAGAACCGAGCTATGGCGCCGGCATCTTCTGCGGTCAGGGCAGTTCAAAAGCCACCAAGAGCAAAGACGTCGTTAAAAAGGGCAAAGAAAAATTTACCTTTGAACGCGCCAAGATCGTTACCCGCGAAAGTATCTGCGGCACCTTCATCGGCATTGGTAATTACGACAAAGAAATCATCGAAGCCGCCAACATCGTCATGGATCCAGGTAATTGGGAAAAAGCTTATTTCACGGTTCCGGCCGTTGGTAATGACCCCAGCCTGCTTTCTATCAGCCTGAACCAATATGTTCAGTACAAAGAAGGCTCCGGAAAACCGGCTGGTGTTTACCCGAGCTTCTCGGGTGCCGAAAATCCCCAGCTGATCACCTGGCGTCCGACAGCTCTCAATGGCAAACCCGGCTGGGTTAACCGCGATGGCGAAGCCGTTTCGAACATCAGCTGGCCGCTGCAGGCTCTCTATGCTGAAGCCAGAAATGCTGCAAAAGCTGCTGCCAAAGCCGCTGGTGCAGATGAAAGCAAAGAAGTCGTCGTCGATATCAACAATTACGTTGAATACAAGGTCGAAATCAAGATTTCTTCAAAAGGCAAAGGCGCCCTGGTTGATGAAGTAGAATTCTCAAAAATTCTGCCCATGATGGCCGGCGACAAACCGGTCACCAACCCGATGGCTCTGGTTGATTCGCTGACCGTGACCTGCGACTATCTGACCCTCGATCCCAAAGAAGGCCTGAAGAACGTTCAGTTCGATATCGAACGCAAAGACGCTGAAGGCAAAGAAAGACTCGCCAGATATTCCTGGAAGTTCGATTACAAATCAACAACCAGTAAAGAAACCAGTCATAGCTGGTTTATCCCCAAAGAAGGCGATTTCCAGTACATACCTAAAGTGTTGTTCAACCTCCACAAGAAGAACACTGCCGGTAAAGCCCAGGTTGCCTGGGAATACAACGGTAAAAACCTCCTGTCACCAGAAGGTTACGGTGCTCTCGAACTTGATCCGGGCGACGAAGCCTGGGATCCCGAAGATGAATTCTGATTTCCTGATCAGAGATTCTGAATGATCCTGAACGGGGAACCTTGCAGAAGGTTCCCCGTTTTTCCTTTTAGTAGAACATGGTAAAAAACCGGGAGGTTCAATAATGCCGGGTTTTCGTTTAAAAATATCTGCCGTCATCGCTATTTTCGTGCTGATCAACGCTGGGTTGGCGTGCGCCCAGGTCAGCCTGCTGCCCGAACATAACCGCATCATCGACGGCGTGACCCTGCTGCGCGACAGCCACAACGCCGCAAGGTGGTATTATATACCAGAACGCCCGGTGCTGCTCGAGCGCAATCCCTCTGATAAAAACGACCCCAGACCTGTGTTTCAGCTCATGACCTATCAGGCTGCCAACCAGGCCTATGAGGGCGGAGTGCTGCAGTTCTGCGTGTCGCTCGGCCTGACTGAAGCACGCCGCAAGAGTATCGAAACATCACTGAAAAACCTGCCTGAAATGAAAGGCCTCAAGGTTTCTCTGGCGCCATTGCCTTTTCATAAAGCCGAAGCCTTTCTTTTTGATGCGGCAGGGCTTATGAACAGCGAAGGAACCCAGGCTCCGGGCCTGGCACCCGCTTATATAACCGGTGCCTTGCCGTTTCAGCTGAATCTTAAAAAATTCGACGCTGATCTTTATAGTGCACTCGTTGATACCAGCGGCGGCGGGGTGGGGGTTCTGATGAAACTGGGCTTTGAAGGGGTTTTGCCACCGGCCGGTTTTCAGGTTACCATCGACTGGGATCAAACCTACGATTTTGTTTCTGAGAACAAGGAAACCCGGGTCGCGCTTGGCACCTGTAATTTTGGTGTCGATATCGGTATCAGCAAAACAAAAATTCGTGAAACACTCATTTCTAACGGCTGTATGAAGGTTGAAAGTTTGACCAATGAGGCAGTTACCAACGAAACCATTGATCGCTATCTTGATCCGGTAATCGAAAAACTGCAGCAAACCTTGATTGCAAAAATTCACCCCCCCGAAAAGATAGATTTAGAGAGCCGCAGCAAGCCTGATTCTTTCAGCAGGTGCTTTTTTCCTGCCAAAAGCAGTGTGGTCATCGAAACCAAAAGCCGGCAGGATGTTAAAACCGGCTCAGAAACCTTTATCTTTAATCAGTCTGTGGTGGTCGAACGCCACACTTCGTGCGGTGCTTTTATCGGTATAAATGCTTACCCCGAAAGCGTTAAAAAACGCCTTGTCACAACCATGCCGCTCGATTCGTGGGCCAGTGCCTTTTTGCTGCTGCCAGGGGTTGAGAACAGCCCTGAGCTGCATATTCGCTCCGTGAGCATGTCGGCTGAAGTGGTCGATCACAAAGGCAGACCCTTATCATCAGGCCTCAGCGACACCGCCACCTGGTCAGCAGAAAAACCGGCGGCATGGCTGAACCGCGACGGTGACGAAACCGGTTCGCTCAAATTCCCCCTCATGGCGTTGTTTAAAGCACACGACAACGACATTGACGCTATTCGCAAAGAATACCATTTTAAGGTTGATGTCAGTATTTTTCAGAGTTTCTCAGGCGGCAAACTGCTTGAAATTAAAAAAACCTGTCAGGTGCCGATCTTTGATGGCGATCTGCCCTTGCCGCCTGCTATCGATCTGGTCGATCCGGTGGTATTTGATGTTTCTGCCCTTTCTTTTTCCAATTCCGGTTTGAAAAAAGTCAGAATTCAGATGAAGCCTGAAGGCAGCTCAGATCGCTTCGATTACACCTTTCCGCAGCGCAAGGGTGATGAAACTTCGGTTATTTTTCTGGTGGCGAGCCCGGTTGCCGGCGCTGATGAACGACCGGCGCAGCTGCTGCCCACCATTACTTTCGAAACCGCTGGCAACAAAGTGCTCTGGCAGAACAATGATAAAGACCTCAGGGCCATCGACCCGAACCTTTATTTTATGTTATTCGACTCCGACTGGGAAAAACCCTGACCAGATGCTCAGAATTGTATTGTCTGTTCGACCGCAAATTCGCCGGGCGAATTATTGCTCTGTTCTGTCGAATAGCTGGCGGTGAGTTGCTGACTGCCCGAGCCGATGCCGTTGCTGAATGAGAAAATTCGGTTCTGGCTGCTGCCTGCTGCCGTGCTCGATTGCTGCCCCTGGCCAGCCGGGGTAAAATGCATCTGAACCTTCAGGGTCGCCGAGGCATTGGCGGGTACTGTGACCTGAAAAGGCATGCCCTGGTTGCCGGTAAAAATCTGGTGTTCCCAGACTGATTGCCCATCGACGGTGACTTTGAGGGCGACATTGCCGGTAAGTTCTTTTTTTAGCGAAATTTCGGGGCCGTATTCTTGTTTGACTCTCTCGGTAAGCTTTTCGAGTTCTTTCTGATCTTCCTGAAGAACGATCATGCCCTGTACAATCCGATCATTGCCGATCTCGAGCTGGGTTGGCGTCGTTGCATTGCCCGGGCCACTTATTACTGCCCGGGTTGCTACATAGAGGGCGGTTTTCGTAATAGTATCGATACTGGTTAAACGCAGGGTTTTTAACTCTGCATCAGGGTTCTGGGCCGCAGCAAAGCAGGCGACCAGGCTGAAAAGCGATGCCAGCACCATCAAAGTTGCCATGAATTTCATCTTCAACCTCCGGTTGTAAAAATACCGGGTCAGAATTGCTCTGACCCGGTATTACCTTAGTTATCTTTCAGAATGTTTGCGGCTCATTTTTCTTCGGGAGCGTAATCTTCTTCCCAGAGAACGACTGAAAGCCCGAGGTCTGAATCCTGCAGATTGCGGCCGTTATTTTTCCACGGAACCTTTGTGCCGCCGACCATTTCAAAGATAATGGTGGCAGTGACCGGGTTCTTTTTGTTCTCGTCTTCTTTTTCGACGAGGAAAACCGGGGCCTTGATCTCAGAACTGTCTTTAACTGTGGCTTTGTAGGTTTTCTTTGGAAATTCAGATTCGATCTTTATGCTGACCTGGTAGAGCTTGCCCTTTTCTTTTGAGAATTCAAGGGGTTCGCAGTCGATCTGCACGCCTTCGATAAGTGCCATTGGCGTAGAGACCGGGATGCCGCCCATGAGAAACTCTTCGAAGCTCTTGAATTTCATGATGTTGCTGCCCTGGGTAACGGTGGTATTAACTTCGTAGCAGCATGAGGCCAGAGGAATGCTATTTTTTTTGAGTTTATCAGTGATAGACTGCAACGAGAAGAGAATGTTGGTCAGTTCGTCACCTTTGCGATTACAAAAACCTTTTCCCGGAAGCCATACTGCCAGTTCAGCAGTGGCACCATCAATCTGCTTGATTTTGCCGGCATTGTCATAGTATCTCGGAATTACCTGCATTTCGATTTTTTTGATGGCCAGTTCGTCACTGTCGCCAACCGCAGGCACCGGGAAATACGCGTAGCTCCAGTTGCCGGCCGGCATGATGGTGACCAGTTCGTCACGCAGGTCTTTATATTCGCCAACCCCGATGTGGGCGCCGAAAGTGGTTTTGCTTTCGAAGACAGATCGGCGCTTCATCTCAACAACATGTTTGCCTTTGCGGGTTTTGCTGATGCTTTTCATGGCATAGGTTGAAGTGCCGCCCCAGAGGGTTGCATTGCCCGGTTCTTTTGCTGCGGCCGGTGGAATTGTTTCAGGCGGCTTAACAGTTTCGACCAGTTCTTTGCTGAGCTGTTCGATTATCGGATCCATGTATCTGGTGATCTCTTCCTGAGAAAAATTCTGATCGGCTGTGGATTCGTATTTGATACACTGGTTTTCCTGGAGCACTTCGGAAAGGGTTTCCTGACGGCTTTCATTCTGACCGACATCGGCACGTGAGCGCCAGCCGCCCCACCAGGTGCGATAATAATACCATCTGGTATAAGCGGTTTTGGTGCGCTTGTCTTCACTGAAATGCTGAAAAGATTTGTCGTAGTCGAGGGTAACTTTGAACCCGGATTCAGGGGTGATCTGGTCAAAGGTATAGGTGATGAAAACCGGGATACCAGTGTTTCCGGTGGTCAGGGCATCATACATATCGGCTTTAAGCCCGTCGAGCTTGACCTGAAACGGAATTTCATTGTTGGCAAACGAGGGGCCAATGCCGGGTTTTTGTGAATTGGTGGTCACCAGGTTGCCTTCAAGGTCATAAATTGATACTTCGGCGCTTTTGAATGGAATTGGCCCAAGTTTGATGGTTTTTTCGTCAACCGAAAATTGCGTGGCGATTTTTTTGCGCATCTGGTCAATGTATTCACCTGGCGGGGTCAGGCGAAACGAGAACTGAAGAATGCCGCCGCTGATATCAGGATTGATGGGATCCTGGTATTTTAACAGGTGAAAAACCGGCTGGGTTTTGCCGCCGATTCTGCGGGTGGCGATTCGGGGAGCGTTTGGAACATAATAGAACTGGTCTCTATTGGCGTGATCTCTCAGGATGGTGAAAGTCTCATCTGTGCCACCGACGCTGACAACCACGTCGCTCTGCTCTGCGCCACCAAGGCTGATGAGCGCGCTGGCCGGCGTCAGGCCAAGCAACAGCAGAAAACCGGCAAAAAGCACGAGGGTACAAAATCTCTTCATGGGAAGACTCTCCTTATAACGTTTAAGACTCAAGTTTTTGGTCTCTTTCTCTCATAAACTTTTATGTACATACTCCAACACTGTCAGAAAATCAATAGTGAAGGAAATACCCATGGCAGGCGGCACGCAATTGTTACTCGACCTTGTACTGGGTCAGGGCAAAGTTAAAATAGATAACGGCAGCGCCGACAATTACGTAGACAAGGCCTTCACTGCCATGCCAGTCCATGGCAAGGCCGATCAACATTACGCCCATGGTGCCGCCGAGCGCATCCATCAGCTGATAGGCTATGTTGGCCGAGACCTGGTCTTCTTTGCGATAAAGTTCGGCGAGCATTGTCATGCCACCTGAGCTGACGCCTTCCATGGCGCCGCCCCAGACAAAGAGCAGAGCGTAGGCGGCCAGCAGCTCAAAGATTGTGATCGGCAGAAAAACTGAGCAGAGAAGGCTGACGAGAAAGCTCACCAGAATTACCTGGGTTCTTTCGAACCGGTCAGAAAAATAACCTATGGCCGGGCCAAGTATCAGGCCGCCCAGCATGAACATGGTGATGAGCAGCGAGGCCTGTTCCATGCTCAGGCCCGCTTCCATGCCATAAAGAGTCAAAAATGCCGGCAGCCCGTAAAAAGATATGCCGCCGACCACGGCGCTGAACATTACATATTTGCCGTTGCGTATGACAAATAAAAGGCGCGGCTTATCATTAACTTCAAATTCGGGAATACTTGCCCGGATGAAGAAAATCGGGATCATTGCCAGAAGAGTGACTACAGCGCTGGTGGTAAATGCCAGGCTGCGGTTGCCACCGATAAACTGCAAAATCACTGGGCCAAGCGCGATGCCGATTGCCATTGAAGCGCTGTAGATGCTGACGACGAAACCACGAACCCCTGGAAGTTTCGCGAAATTAACCCAGGTCTGCAAGGCAATTGCGAGAATCGTTGAGCAGATGCCAAACAGAAAGAGCAACAGAACCCAGAGCAGCACGTTGTTGGTGTTGATCAGCAGCATTAGAATAGCCGCCCGGCCGATTGTGCCGGCAATGGTCGCCCAGAAAAGCCCAAGATGCCCTATTATTGTGCCGATGAAAGGGCTTAAAAAAACGACAGCCGCTACTTCCACTGACAGAATCAGGCCGATCATACTGTTACTCAGGCCAAATGATTCAAGGGTGACCGGAAACAGCACCGAATTGATGCCGGCGCAAATCTCGCCAGTGGCCGCTGCGACAATGACGATCATTATCGATAGGGGAATTTTGCCTTGCAGAAGGGTCATAATTAGTCCTCTTCGTCGTCCTGGGCCTCAGGGGTCTTCTGGAAAAGGGTTTCGAAGAAGATGCGAAACTTGTTGTTTTCGATGGCGAGATTGATGTCGCTGTTGAGCAGATAGATGAGTTCTCTGACGATCGGCACCGACACAGCCTCTGCCAGTGCGATGTCTGAAAAGAAATCAGCATCTTTGCAGCGATCACAGAGTTTGTGCAGCAACTCCTGACGATGGCTGTCGAGAGCCGATACATCCGCCTGCATCGATTGCCTGAGAATTACATCGCGAGTGCCTTCATGGCTCATTGAAAATTGGCACTCAACCGGCCCGGCAAATACTTTGAGAAAGAATTGCCCCATCTGAATCAGTAATTCTTCATAGGTTGGCAGGGACCCGTAAAGTTCTGTGGGAATGTCTTTGCTCATGTCGATAGCAAGGTTCATATTGTCGGGGCAGGATTCTTTAAGGCTGGTTATAAGGTTGGCTGGAACTTCGGCCATCTTGAACACTCTCAATTCTGTTTCAGATTTGCCGCATTTTAAATCGCCCACCGCCTGCAATTTTTCGGCCAGAGCCATCAGGCGATTGTATTCATCTTGAATCAAGGCGCCATGATCTTTGCGATCGCTGTTTTTTATGCTTTCAAGGCGTCTGGAAATATTTTGCAGCAGTCTGGCGGTTCGCGTTAACTGTTTGCCGATGCTGATTGATGTCTGATCTGCAAACTCGCGGGCTGCAAGAAAATTTTCGAGCAGGGCAAAGCGGCTGTGATTGAGCTGCAGCGAGAAACGGCGGGTGAACCAGATCAGGGTGCCACAGAGCAGACTGAGGGCGCATGAGACGAAAAAAGCTCGTTTGGTGGCGTCTTCAATAGGTTTGCAGCGCTCAAGCATGTCGTTGATGCGAAGATCAGCCCCGAGAGTGCCGACAAAGCGCTTGTCTGTGTCAAAAATCGGAACATAGGCGCTGTAGAAGGTTCCCCAGTTGTCTGTATAAGCCTCGTCTGAAACGACTGGTGTCTGGCTGGCCAGAGCCTGCATCAGTTCTTGACTTGGCGAGGCATAGGGGGTCATCGGTACCGATGGTTCAAGATTTTTTTCGTCTGAGAACAGCGGTTTGCCCTGGTCATCGATCGGTGTAGGGTCAACGACAAATACTGCCGCTCCGTTAACCATGCGATTGATGTAGAGATAGGTACAATGCTTGGTGGCCAGTCTGGCTTTTTGCAGCAGGGCAATCATGGCCTGGTATTCTGGCAGGTCTTTTTTTTCGGGGGAGTCGAAGGAAGCCAGAAGGTTGCCGTCAAGGCAGGCGGCAATGCCAGATGCGGTGCGCAGCAACCCGTCTTTTATCTCGGCCTTGATAGCCAGCAGGGCATGGTGATAGATAAAAAAAGAGGTGACGGCAGTGAGAAAAAGCGCCAGAATTGCAAGTGTCAGCCCTTCAGTGACGGGATAAATATAATACTTGCGAATGTTCTCTGGCATTTTTTTATTAATTGAATACATGTAATCCTCGCGCTCTGAAATAGCTTTTCAAGTAAGTTAGCATACCAGAGCTGATTACACAATTTTTTCTGCTGGCCGGGCCACTTGGCAGAGACGCAGAGAGGCCGCGCCGCAATATGGCTGCCGAAGATGCGATCATCGGCATGTTTGCCGGTCAGGAATTTTCGGGTGTTTTGCCGAAGACTATACGGTTGGCGTTAAGAAGAATGATGATGTGGTTCTCAATTTTGCCAACCCCGCGAAGATACTCGACATCAACGCTCTCGCTGACGCGACTGGGTGGTTCGATCGCCGATTCCGGCAGGCGGATGACCTCTTGAACGCTATCGACAAGAAACCCGGCTTTAACTTTTTCATCTTCAAAAGAAAGAATAATGATCTGGTCGCTCGCTCTGCGCTCAATTTCAGTCAATCGCAGCCGTCGTCTGGTATTGATAACCGGAACGATTTCGCCGCGCAGATTGATGACGCCATCGATATGGTTCGGTGCTTTTGGCACCCGGGTGATTGGCACCAGATTGATGATGGCCTCAACCTGTTGAATCTCAAGAGCGTAGGTTTCGCCAGCCATGGTAAAAGTAACCAGCTGAACCAGTTCAATAACTTCTTTGGTTTTGTCTTCTTCTTCATTCGCAGCGGCTTGCCCTGGTTCGCCAGCAGATTGAGCTGTTTGCGGAGCCGCGGCCTGCGGTGCCGCGCCCGCTGGCTCGTTATATTCAGCGTGCACCGGTGCCGCTGCTGGCGCTGGGGCCGGGGCAGCCTGTGCCCGCGGGGCTGGTGGTGGTGCAGATGCTGCCGGAGCAGCAGGCCGGGCTGGCTCGGGTGGGGGCGCAGCTGGTTGGCCACCACCGGTGCCGGCAGAAGATATATCAGTAACTTCGACAGTTTCGATTTCAGAAATTGATTCGATGCCGTCACGGATTTGCTCAGGCTGCTTGTCAGAGATGATGACCATCTTGAAAGTGCGGTCAAATTTTTCGTTTTCAAGATCTTTGACGTCGGGGTTTGATTTGACAATATCGCACTGCAGGTCATCAAGAGTGCGTAATACCATAAAAATTCGCGGGCCTTTGAGCAGACAGTCGGCTACCAGCGAAACATGCAGCATATAAGCGTGTTTGCCGTCATCTCCCGCTTCATCCAGGCTGCTTAGCTCAAATTCACTCATGCCCATATCGCTGAGATCAATGCCAGGGGCAGCTTTTGCGGCCGATTTTTTAGCTGGCGCCGCCGCCGATGCGGCAGCTCTTGGAGATGAAGATGCAGCCGGTGCGGCCCCGCCATTTGCCATCGTCGAAAGCTTTGCCGAAATTTCTGAAAGGTCGATGTTTGAGTCGGTTGACTCGATACTGTCGTTGACCAGAGTGCGCAACACATCAAAGGTTTCGAAGATAAGATCAATGACCGCCGCCGAAACCTCCATCTTGTGGCTGCGCAGTTTGTCAAGAATGTTTTCCATCTCGTGGGTGAGATGGGCAATTTTCTCAAAACCCATGGTGGCAGACATGCCCTTCAGGGTATGAGCAGCACGGAATATTTCTTCGACCGCATCAGTATTGGCAGGATTCTGCTCAAGGCTCAGCAGCATTCTGTCCATGGTGTCGAGATTTTCACGGGAGCCATCTATGTAGGCACCCATGTATTCGGAAAGATCCAGGTTCAACCCGAGACCTCCTTATGCCGTGCTAAATTCATCAGATCGTCTGGCCTTTCTGGAAAAATGACGGAATGTCGAGAATCAGCGCGATGCTGCCGTCGCCGCGCATCGTGGCGCCCATGATGCCAGGCAGCCCACCCAGAAGGTTGCCAAGTGATTTGATAACGATTTCCTGCTGCCCAAGCAACTCGTCAACCATAAACCCGGCACGCTTTTCACCCGAAGCGCAAACTACCATCGAAATTTCTTCTTCTTTGGCATCAAGCGACTTCTTCTCTTCTTCGGTGGTGGGCACACTGAGAACATTGCGAAGTCTGATAATCGGAAGAACCTCACCGCGTAACAGCGTTACTTCCTGATGTTGTACGATGTTGATATCGTGTTTGGTAATATCCATGGTTTCGAGAACTGAACCCAGTGGAATTGCGAACATCTCAGGCCCGACCTTCACCATCAGTGCCGGAAGAATTGCCAGAGTCAGCGGCAGCTTGATCGTTACCCGCGAGCCTTCATTTACCTTTGATTCAAGCTCGAGAACCCCGTTGAGATCTTCAAGCTTGGCTTTGACCGCATCCATGCCGACGCCGCGCCCTGAAAGGTCGCTGACTTCCTTGGCGGTCGAAAACCCGGCCAGAAAGATAATCTTGATGATTTCTTCAGGGGGCATTTTGCTGATCTGTTCTTGGGTAAAGAGGCCTTTTTCAACGGCCAGACGACCGATTATCGATGGGTCAACCCCTTTGCCGTCATCTTTAACTTCGATCAAAACATTGTTGCCCTCGTGACGGGCTACCAAAGTGATGGTGCCGACTTCCGACTTGCCCTTGGCAACGCGATCATCAGGCATTTCGATGCCATGGTCGATTGAATTGCGTATCAGATGAACCATCGGGTCGCCAATTTCATCGATAACCGTGCGGTCCATTTCGGTTTCTTTGCCCTCAACCAGCAGGTTGATTTTTTTATTCAACTTTTTGGCAAGGTCGCGAACCATGCGCGGAAAGCGGTCAAAAACCTGCTCGACCGGCACCATGCGCACCTGCATTACCACGCTTTGCAACGAAGAGCTGATCTGGGAAACGCGCGTCAGGGTTTCGTTGAGATCTTTCAGCTTGTGAGCTGCCCCGATGTCTTGCAGACGGGTGCGGTTGATTACCAGCTCCCCGACCAGATTCATCAGTTCATCAAGGCGCCGCATATCGACGCGAACCGTCTGGTTGCTGCGCTTGTCAGCCGCAGCTGCCGCGGTTGGTTTGGGGTGGTCACCGGGTGCTGCTGGCGGGCGCGGCGCTGGTGGTGGGGCTGCCGGTCGCGGCGGCGGCGGTGCCGGTTGCGGTGCAGCAGCGACCGGCGCTGGTGCGGGCGCAGGTCTTGCCGGTTGCGGTGCCGGAGCTGCGGCACGAGGCGTAGGCTTTGCTGCCGGTGTCGGGGCAGGTGTCGGGGCAGGAGTCGGTGCCGGAGTCGGTGCCGGAGTCGGCGCTGGGGTCGGCGCTGGGGCCGCCGATTGGCCTGAATTGCCGCTGGTCATAAAATCTTCGGGGTTCAGCAGCGTCATGGTAACCGATTCTATCTCGGAAATCGATTCGATTGAATATCTGACTTTTTCGGGGTCGGCCTCGCCGAGCAGCACCATCTTAAAAGACAGATCGAACTTTTCTTCTTCAATGTCTTTCGTGTCTGGCACTGATTTGATGACTTCACAGCACATTTCTTCAAGGCCCCTGGCAACCATAAAGGCGCGGGGGGCTTTGAGCAGACAGTCCTGCACAAGCGTTACAACCATCAGCATGATGTGTGCACCCCGCTGGTGCGCCTCAAGCAATAACTGATGCTCAAACTCGTTCATGCTGATGTCAGCAAGCTCACGGGCGAGTTGTGATGCCTGAGCGTTCGCAGATGGTTGCTGTTCGGGCAGTGCCGATCTGATTTCTACCGGGGTGACCGTTATGGCCTCAACCCGGGCTGCGGGGCTTTTGCCCTTGGGGGCATCGGCAAGCTTCTGGGTGATGGCAGCAATATCGACGTTCGAATCGGTGGATTCAATACTGTCGTTGACCAGAATTCGCAGAACGTCAAAGGTTTCAAAGAGAACATCAATGATGGGAGCAGTGACCTCAGCCTTGTGCGTTCGCAACTGGTCGAGGATATTTTCCATTTCGTGGGTGAGATGCGCGACTTTCTCAAAACCCATGGTGGCTGACATGCCCTTTAAGGTGTGAGCGGCCCGGAAGATCTCGCCAACGGCTTCCAGATTGCTCGGATCCTGCTCAAGGGCAAGCAGAAACTTATCCATCAGGTCGAGGTTCTCGCGCGAACCATCGACATACATTCCCATATATTGGGAAAGATCAATGTCCATCAAATGCCTCGGCAATACCTAGGAGTTCATGCATGCTGCAACAAAATAACAATTATACAGTAAATCGGCTTAAAGGGGGAGAAAAATAATACATGCCGGCACGAAGGCGACAATGTCATTCTTCGCCAAACATGCGCGAGTTAAAAAAATCAAAGCCAGCTGGCCTGAAATCATCTGGTACTTTCTGCCCGTTCGTGATGTAGGCCAGGGACTTGCCGGTTTTAAAAAGCACCGCCAGGAGTGGCCCTATCGAATTAGTTTCATCGACTTTGGTAAAAATCAGGTGCTCAAAGCCAACCTTGCTGAAATTTTTGATCGTCTCAAGCATGTCAACATACTTGGTTGTTGCTGATAAAACCAGATACCGCGAGGCAGATGGCAGGCGGTTAATAAAATTCTTCAGCTCGCAAAGCTCGTCTGTGTCTTTTTGACAGCGCCCGGCGGTATCGACGATGATCAGCTTTTTGTCCTGATGAGTGATCAGGGCGTTGTCAATGTCTTCGGGGCAATAGATTATTTCCATGTCAACGTCGATAACCTGTGCGTAATGTTGCAACTGATCGGTTGCACCGATTCTGAAGGTATCCATGGTGAAAAGCGCTACTGACTTTGGTTCAGGCGAATTTAAACCGTAAGCCGCGGCAAGTTTGGCAATAGTAGTCGTTTTGCCTACGCCGGTTGGGCCGATCAGAACGACAATGTTCGGCCCTTTTTTGTTGCGCATGTTGATCTCTGACGAAAAGTGCAATCGCTGTTCAAGCCAGTCGTATGTGGCTCTAAAAGCCTGGTCTGGGGTCTTGAGAGCCGACCCGGGCAGATTGGCACGCAGGTCGGTTACCAGGTCGTGGGTAACGTCGGCGGGGGTTTCCATTGCCAGCAGGCCCTTTTTGACTTCGTAGAGGCCAAGAGGCAGATCGGGTAATTCCCGGGCCAATTCAGTACGTGTATCGCTGTTCATTTTCTGCAATACAGTCAAAATGGATTCCATTTTTGACTCAAACATCTCAACCATGCGGGCCATGCGGGTCACGTCATTGTTTGTCTCGGCAGAAATAGGCCGGTCTGGCTGCTGATACACGTCTGGCGCTGGTTGCCGTTGCGGCAGAACGCCCCCGGTTTTTCTGGGTTGGCGGTTTTCAATGATTTCTTTCCGGCTTCTTTCTTCTTTAACGGCAATTATCTGGCTGAGAATGTCGTGTATGTGGGTCGCTTCAAGCCCCGCATCTTCTGAAATTTTCTGGGAGTGAGGCTCATGGCTGCCTTCCTGATTCGACCGCAGGCCATGCACCTCGCGGACCTGGTGCAAGTTATTACCGGCCCTGTAAATATCGTTATAATTGTTGAGCGCTGCCCTGGCAAGAACTGGTATGACCGGTTGCTCAACTTTTGGCGCTGCCGCCACCATTGGCGTGATCGGCTTTCTTGGGGGGGGCATTTTGGTGTCGGGTTGCCCGTCTATTTTGTCTGTGCCGTTAGCATTGGAAAAAACCGTGCGCGGCAGGCTCACTTCAACCGAGGGCAACGGCCGGGGCGGCGCTTCCGGGTGGCGAACCCCAGGTTTCGAATTTTCACGCACCCCTATGGTCAATTCAACCATTTCCTTGTGCCCGAAACCAAGATAAATTGAATGTTTAACCCGGCGGGTCGCTATTATTTCAAAATTGCCTTTGCCATATTTACTTTCGGCCTTCAGACTGGCTTCATAGTAGGTTTCACCAACAACTTTTTCAAACTGCTGATAACTCATTGCGGTGTTGTTCCTCCTTTGAATAATTTGGCCAGTCTTGCAAAAAATCCTTCGTCAGCGTGGGCGGGCAGGCTTTCCGGGGCTTCGTAAAACGCCTGCGAGACTATTTTTCTCAGCCCGGTTGCCGCCGGCGACATGGGTGAAAACAGCATCAATGGCGTCTGCTGCCGCACCGCAATGTGCATGTTCCGATCCTGGGGCAGGGTTCCGAGGTGGTGCACCTGAAACCCGAGAAATTCGTTGGCGACCCGTGCCAGGCGGGCGTGCACCTGCACCCCTTCTTCGTCATTGTCGACGCGGTTAACCAATACGGAGACGTGACTCTCAGGGCGTCGTGAACTGATAATTTTGATAATACCATAGGCGTCTGCAAGGGCGGTCGGCTCGGTTGTGGTAATCACGACAATCTGGTCGGCCGCCTGGCAGAAAGAAATAATGCTTTCGCTGATACCGGCACCCGTATCGATCAGAAGAAAATCGGCCTTGTCTTCAAGAAACCGCAACTGGTTAAACAGACGCGCTGCCTTTTCTGTTTCGAGATCGGCTAGTTCCATGACCCCCGAACCGCCGGCAATGATCTGAATGCCGTGCGGCCCCTGAACCATGATTTCATCAAGTTTCATGTCGCCGTTGATGACATCCATAAGACTGTTTTTGGGCCTGATACCGAAAACCACATCGATATTGGCCAGCCCAAGATCGGCATCAAGAATGATAACCCGCTGACCTGCCTGTGCCAGACAGATGGCCATATTCGCCACCAGACTGGTCTTGCCAACCCCGCCTTTGCCCGAGGTAACGGTAATGGTGCGGGCGATTTTCTCGCCGGCTTTGCGCGGGGTGCGTGCTTCAAGCCGTTTAAAGACAAAGGGCTGAATCTCCTGGCGGGTTTCAGCGATTATCGCTTCAATTGGCTTGATTACTTGATCGGTCATGTTAAAAATTCCCCGGCAGCGGATAAACTAAACTTTCGCTCAAACAATAGAGAAAATCTTTTGAGGCGCTTTCTAGGGCTTGAATCCGGTCCCTGAGGCATGCCTCATTTTCCGGTGGGAGGTAAGTGCAGTTAGAAAGTACCATCCCGGCACTCACCAGGTCAAGTGCCAAAAACTGTTTGGCCACAGTTTTTATTCGATTGCTGGAACTCTCCTGTGGAGCTGATTTTGGCCCGGTGAAGTCGAGCAGCCCTATGGGAGAAAAATACCCCGACAAATGAACGCTCTTGACCGTCTCGTAACAGCGCAGAATCGCATCTGGATGCGGCGGAACCATTATACAAACCGCATCGGTCGAGTGCAGCAGGCTTGAGCAACTTTGCAGTTCGCCGGCACCGATGCTTATCCAGACCTCAGAAGAACTTTTCAGGCTGCGAATGATATGGTTTAGAAACGAAATCCGTTCTTCCTGGGGCATGTGTGGCAGGTCGGCAAATTCGAGCTGCTGTGGCAGAATCGACAACGGGGTCAGCCCTGCATTGACCCGCACCGGAACCGGGTAGCGCAATCTGATCTGCGTCTGCGGAATCGATTCTTTCTTGATGATGCCTGCCTGATCCCAGAAGCAGGCACGTGGTGAAAACTGCATGATGCCAGAAATCCAGCTCAAAACCGGTGGATATTGCACATCTGGCATTTCGGGAATGATGATGGCAACCGTAGCAAATGGCGACGGCCTGACGACGCCGGCCAGAAAGCCTTCAGCGTCTTTCGGGGTGCTCTGTGCTCTCGAAATATCAGCCATCTGCTTGAGACGGCGTAGAGAAGAAGCCTGGTCAATCATAGTGGTTTATCAGTTGCCTTGTAGAGAGATTAGACCGACAGATTCAAGTTTAACAGTTGTGGGGATTTCCTGGTATGACAACACCGTAAGTCGTGGTGCGATGCGCTCGGTCAATCGCTTGATGCTCAGGCGAAGCGCCGAGCTGCATAGAATAATCGGCGAATAACCCAGATTCATGACATCTTCAATTTTGGCCCTGATACGCTCAAGCAGCTTCTGAGCCGAGGTTGGGTCAATGGCAAGATTGACTGAGCCGTCGATTTTCTGCAGGGCGTTGCTGAGCATCTGCTCAAGCTGCGGGTTCAGAGAAAGAACCTTTAAACTGCCATTCGCGTCGATAAGCGGTTTGCAGATATGCCTTGCCAGACCCTGTCGGGCGATTTCTGTGAGCGAATCGACATCGTGAATGTTTTTGCAGTCGGCCATCGACTCAAGGATATTGACCATGTGCCGTATCGAAACGCCTTCTTTAAGCAGGTTCTGCAGTATTTTAAGCAGGGCCGAGTGATTGACGACATCGGGCACCACTTCTTTGAGAATCAATGGGTAGGTCTGATTGACGTTGTCAAGCAACTGCTGCAGTTCCTGGCGGCCGAGGATTTCCTGGGCGTTCTTGCGAATAACTTCGGTCAGATGCGTGGCAATGACAGTTGACGGGTCAACTACTGTGTAACCAGCCATTTCAGCGCGGTCACGCAGCGAACTTTGTATCCAGATGGCTGGCAGGCCGAATGCCGGTTCTTCAACTTCGATACCACTGATCTTGCTGGTAACGTTTTCGGTTACCATGGCCAGAAAATGATCGGGAAGAATCTCATACTGGGCAAACTCGCTGCCCTTGATCTTGAAGACGTATGAAGATGGATGCAGCTGAATGTTATCACGAATGCGGATCGGCGGCACAACAAGACCAAGATCGATGGCAATCTGCCTTCTGATCAGGGTGATGCGGTTCAAAAGGTCGCCACCCTGGTTGGTATCGACGAGGGGAATCAGGTTGTAGCCGATTTCAAGCTCAAGCGGGTCAACCGAGAGCAGCGACGAAACGTCTTCAGGCCCGGTGGCCGCTGCCGTTTCTTCGGCTTTTTTGCTTTCAACCTGCTTGCGTGAGACTTCTTCTTCGGTTTGTTGCACCACATAAGCGATAGTGCCAAACACAGCCGCCAGAAAAAAGAAACTGGCCTTTGGCAAGCCCGGTATCAGGCCAAGAAAAGCGAGCATCGCGGCGGCAACACCCAGAACCTTGGGGTTGCTGAGCAACTGGTTGCTGATATCAGTGCCCAGGTTTGAATCTGAACTGGCTTTGGTTACGACCAGACCGGTGGCAGTCGAGATCATGAACGCCGGAATCTGCGTAACCAGGCCGTCGCCTACCGTAAAGAGAGCGTAGGCAGCCAGAGCGTCGCCCGCACTTTCGCCACGTTGAAAAACCCCGATAACTAT
>Ga0116170_10000593_pt1 | contig 38430 bp, 31 predicted proteins | sample AD_JPNHW1_MetaG_FD_89797 | JGI IMG/M metagenome (GOLD analysis project Ga0116170, IMG submission 89797) | Active sludge microbial communities of municipal wastewater-treating anaerobic digesters from Japan - AD_JPNHW1_MetaG | ecosystem: Engineered > Bioreactor > Anaerobic > Digestate | place... | reverse complement strand
TCTTACTGCCTGAACTGTCTTAAAGGATTTCCAGACGTTTTTTACCTCTATGACATTTTCGTTTTGCATACATTATTTCAGGTTCAGCCACGCTTTAACATCATCCTGGGAAGGATTCTGAAGCCCGAGTTTGTTCTTCTTGTTATATCCGCAAAGATCCTGGTGAAGCTTTGTATACTTTTCAACCTCTTTAAGTTTAGCGATTGTTGTAAAGCCCAGTCCTTTAAGAGGATCGATCCATTCCTCAGGTATTCCGAGTTCAGTATACTCCTGGTTTTGACTTTCTGCTTTAACTTTCGGAGCTTCAGGCTTCATTTGCGGGAAAAGCAATACATCCTGAATTGAAGGCTGGTTGGTAAGAAGCATAGTCAGCCTGTCGATACCAATGCCCATCCCGGAAGTAGGAGGCATGCCATACTCAAGAGCCCTTACAAAATCCTGGTCAATGAACATAGCTTCATCATCGCCTTTCTCTGAAAGACGAAGCTGATCCTGGAATCTTTCCATCTGGTCGATAGGGTCATTAAGTTCGGAGTATGCATTTGCCAGTTCTTTACCGTTTACCATCAGCTCAAATCTTTCTGTAAGTCCGGGTTTGCTGCGGTGTTTCTTTGTAAGAGGTGATGTCTCGGTAGGATAATCGATAATAAAGGTAGGCTGTATATAGTTATGTTCACATTTCTCCCCGAAAAGCTGATCGATCAGTTTTCCTTTTCCCATCTCAGGCGACTGAGGTACATCGAGTCTGATGCATACTTTCCTCAGTTCCTCTTCATCCATATTTGAGATGTCGATGCCTGTATTTTCCTTTATTGCATCAATCATACTTATCCTTTTGTACGGAGGCTTAAGATTGATAATATTATCACCGTATACAATTTCAGTCTTTCCATAAAGATCCATAGCTGCTTTCTGAATAAGCTCTTCAGTAAAGCTCATCATCCAGTTATAATCTTTGTAAGCTATATAGATCTCCATTACAGTGAATTCCGGATTATGGGTACGATCCATCCCTTCGTTGCGAAAATCTTTTGCAAATTCATATACTCCTTCAAAACCGCCGACGATAAGTCGTTTCAGGTAAAGTTCATTGGCAATTCTCAGATAGAGAGGAATATCAAGGGTATTATGATGTGTAATAAATGGTCGGGCAGCAGCTCCTCCAGGTATTGGCTGAAGAACAGGTGTTTCAACTTCCAGGTACCCCTTTGAATTAAAGAGTTCGCGCAGAGACTGGATTATCTTCGTTCTGTTTCTGAACACATCGCGCGTCTGAGGGTTAACAATGAGATCCACATAACGCTGGCGATACCGCATTTCCGGGTCAGTTACTGCATCAAACAGAACGCCGTCTTTCTCTTTCACAACAGGAAGGGGGCGTACCGATTTGCAGAGGACAATAAATTCATTCACATGAACGGTTGTTTCACCCATCTGAGTCTTAAAAACACGGCCTTTCACACCTATGATATCACCGATATCAAGAAGATGTTTAAACACAGTATTGTACATGGTTTTATCTTCTCCAGGGCAGATATCATCGCGGCGGACATAGATCTGGATCCTGCCTGTTGAATCCATCAGTTCTGCAAATGAGGCGCTGCCCATTATGCGGATATTCATCAACCGGCCTGCAACGCAGACATCCTGGAAGTTGTTTTTTTCAGGGGTATAATTATTGAGAATATCCTGTGCAAAAGCATCGGTTTTATATTCAGCAGCAGGGTAGGGATCTATTCCAAGTTTTCTTAACTCATCTAATGATTTTCTCCTTATCTGCTCCTGTTCACTTAAATTCAAGTTGCTCATGTGATTGAAAATTTGTGCAAATATAGAAAAATAAAGGCTTCTGCATATAACGGATTTTTAGCCTTTTAAAGATAAGTTTATTTAACCTGTAAAGCTTTTTTCAGACAGATGTCAAATAATGAAGATTTTAAAAGTCGAATTTCATTTTCATTCGTATTCCTGTTTTAGCTACATTGGGATAGTCGAGGTAGGAAAAACGTCTTACAACATCAACCCGGAACAGTCTGAAAATGTTTCCGATTCCGACACTGCCTTCAATGTATGGTTTCTTCTCAAGGGTATATGTAATCGGCACGCCATTATCATCTACCGGAAATTTGAATAAATCAGTATTAGTGTTTGGATTATTCTTATCTGTCACACTTCCATAGAGAATCTTGCATGAGACTAATTCCCTTAAAGCCAGTTTTTTGAATAAAGGCACCTTGTTCAGAAAGAAACCATTAAAGCAGTGGTCAATGTTGAGGGAAGTATATTGGTCACTCACAAATTCCAGGAAATTCATCATGTTATATGATAACGACTGGTATGAATAAGACTGGTTGGCCCTGTGAATAGAAAGCAGGGGATATGGTACATGTCCAAATGTTTTTCCGGCCTCCCATACTACATCACTGTAACCGAGTATTGAGAGCGTGAATCTTTTACTGACAGCCAGATGCAGCTGCTGATAATTGTAATCGCTGTTCAGAAGTTTGGAACCGACGGTATATTGCAACTCAGTGACGGGATACTTGCTGGAAATAGGAGTCCTGTATGTCTTTCCCTGGTAAAAGCGCTCGTGCGGGGCATACCTGAGGTTGACAAATAATTCGGAGGTGTTAATGCTCTGAACATCATTCTGATGTAGCAGATAGTCGGAATAGTTGAAGAACAGGTTCCCTGCAGGGGCCTTATTCATAAACTGATACCCGATTGTATATGAGAAGTGGTTGTCAAACTCATTCAGATGTTCAATTTTAAATGTTCTGTTGTAAAAGAGTTTATCGTTAACTCCTCTTTTGACTGACAGGAACACATTGTCGTCATGAGTATTCAGCAAATCAAGGCCCGGGATTTTTGTGTCATACTGATAACTTACACTTATTGATTTTACGGGAAACTCATATATCGTTTTCGGAGTCAGTGACCATGTTGTACTGGCGTAATATTTGTACTTTTTATCCAGGAAGCCGTAAGCCAGGTAACCGTCGAGGGTGAGCTTTTTACTGAACTGGGGGGTAGTGCGGAGTCCGAACCTGGCCCTTGATCCTTCAATAGGATTATAGCTGTAAAATGTATTTACGGGACCTATTTCAAAATATCCGCAGTCCTGATACCCGAACATCAGCAAGGTTGTAGCCTGCATTGTCCTTTTGAATACGGGGACAGTCTGAACACTGTCGATTACCGAATATGTTGCCTTTTCTGATTTAGCCAGTTCTGGGTTACGATGTCTGTTCCAGTATTCTTCATCGAAGTTATTGACGGTACTATCGGGGAGTTCCTGCATTTTGGACTCAATAGCTGATTCAATTTCGTCACTGTTGAACGCATAGTTATTATAGCTGACCGTTCTGCGGCCAAATATTCCAACTCCTTTTGAAGCGAGACCAAAATCGATCTTCATATCCTCCAATGAAAGAAGCCATCCCTGATCACCGTTCTTATTGAACTTCTGTGTAATATTAACTTCCTTGACCCAGTTGAGGTTAATATCTTTATTAACAGTCATATTTACTTTGCGGATGGCGTAACTGCTGTCGAGCATTATATCCAGGTAACCCTGAAACAACATGTCGGTCTTATTGCGCGGTGAGAAAAACATTTCGACACATTTGTCCCCATCGACCTCAATAGTATCGCTTATGAAGTATTTGTAAAACAAAGGAGCTGTAGTGGCTACTGGGCTAAGAAACTGGTTGGTAAGGAAGGTAATATCATTATTATAAATATTTATGTCCTGGTACATGTACTTGACATAATTTTCAATTCCCTGGTCATCAAAGTATTTATCAAAACTTACATAGTTTGTAGCCTTTTTAATGTTTTTTACACTTCTGGGGGATTTTCTGAAATAGCAGTCCGTTACACTCTCATTAAGGTAAACAGGCAACACCTCTTTTCCTTTGAGCATAGTGGTATCGGTATTGTCGAAAAAGAACTGAATTTTTAAAAGAGCTTTTTTCTGTTTTATTTCAGGTGTCAGGTCACTGAATCCTAAAAGCAGTTTTTCATATTTTTCATTTTTATAATAATCCAATGCATCCCTGTTGTTCGCCGACCGGTTGGCAATCACCTTCTCCATGATCTCATAAGCCGGATTACCCTTGTTTTTATATTTTTTCCGGCCGCCTCTCACAACTACTTCCTCAAGAAGTTCTGTTTCGGGAGTAAGTTTAAATTCCAGTAATTTTGACGAAGAGAGATCTACCTGCTTTATCTCGGTTTTATAACCGAGACAGCTTAGCTTAACGCTGAAATGTTTCAGATTGACTTTGAATGAAAAATCACCATTCGCATCGGAGACTCCTCCATACGATGTGCCGACAACCTGGATATATGTAAAAGGTACAGCTTCCCTGGTTTGAGAATCGACTATGCGACCTCTTACAGTGATTGTATTATTAGTGCTTTGTTGCGCAAACAGCGTAATGTTGCACATTAAGAGTACAAGAACCGGAAGGATAAAGCGGTTTCTGCCGGGCAAAACTTCTGACAGCATACTAGTTTACGATTTGAAAAATTACAACATCCATGGAAACAGATATTTGTTTTGATATACCGGCATTTTTTAATCGGGTTCAAAACTATAACAAATGATTAAGGAATGATACTCTTTAAATAAAATTAATATGCTTTAAATATTTTGCGAGTGCGTAAAGTAATACCAGAACTGCCTCACAGATAAAGAATAAACTTATTCCCAGATGTCCGTGGTAAAGTAAAAGCAATAAGATGGCTGAGAAATACAGGAAGAGGGAATTATGTTCTTTATTTATGACTTTTCCCCATTTGAACGTTTGTCCTTCAAATGCAGCTCCAAGGTTTTCCAATTTCGGTATTATTGCGTTTGTAGAGGCCTTGTAATCAGCAAACTGCTGATCGAATTTGCCTGAAAGAAAATTTTCTTCCGCGCTTATTATGGCAATGTAAAAGAATACAAACAAAGGGGAAAAAATAAGGGTGAAAAGCAATGAGTTTGCGAAAATTCCGAACCCGATGATAAGAAGTATATTGCCCAGATACATAGGATTACGGCATACCTGGTAAATGCCGCCGGTAACCAGTTCTTCGGCATGGATCTGTCGTTTTGCCCCTCCACGGATTATATATACCAGCCCTATTGTTGTGCAGCGGACTGCTATTCCGGTACCTACAATAAATGCTCCTATAATTAAAGCCGTTTCTTCCTTCTGAAAAAAATCAGGTGATGGGATAAACAATGCTGCATAAAACAGTGGAAATAATATATTACGGAAATGGAATAACCAATTGCCTAATTTAACAAGCATAACAATATTCTTTAAGTGATTATTTAAGTGCAACAAGTCCGGCAAAATTATGCCATTTGAAAAATGTCTCACATGAATGGAACCCTGAATCAAGCAAAAGCTGATAGTCTTCACTTAATTTGTATGGGATCAGTACATTTTCAAGAGCCTCCCTTTTCTGGGCTATTTCCATATCATCATAGTTATTACGTCGTTTCATGTTGTAATAATACTTGATAAACTGACGATTGAATTCGGAGCTTTCGGCCAGAACCTTCTCCACCAGGATTATACAACCGTGAGGATTTAATTGTTCCTGAATTGATTTCAATAATTTATTTCTGTTGATAGGACGTACAAACTGCAGAGTGAGGCAAAGAACCACCACTGATGCATTTTCAATCTTTACCTGTTTGTTAAGGTCGGCAGCTTCCATTTCAAATTGTCTGGTAACCCCATTGTTTTTCAGGTTTTTGACACAGCTGTCGAGCATCTCCCGCGACTCATCGACTCCAACGAACTTTATTGATTCGTCAAGAACTGTGTTAAGAGATAAAAGTGTGGTGCCTGTAGAACATCCAAGATCATATAATGAGGTGTTGGGCTGAGCATAATCGGCCGATATTTCGGTAATCATACGTTGAAATTCAAGATACATCGGTACTGAGCGTACAACCATATCATCGAAGACATTTACTACAGCAGTATCAAACTTAAAGTCAGATGATTTTTCGAATTTAGTCTTAAAAATTTGGTCTGTTTCCATGGTATTTTTATTGATCAATAATAGATTTTATTTTAAATGAAAGACTATTCCAAAACATAAATTCCAGATTTCGTCAAATTCAATTTTCCTGTTTTTTATGGCACAAAGGATTTTATATTCTACAGTTCCTAATTCTGTATATAATGAAATGCAACTTAACTTCCTGGCAGGGAGGAATGTTTTAGCTCCGAGAAAAGGATTTGCATGAAGTGCATTTGGCACATAGTAACCTTCCGGGTAATAACCCGGGAATTTAATATAAGTGTTTGATGTGATGTTGTAATTTAAAGCCGTGCCGATATAAAAGCCTGCTTTGAAGCCTGATATGACAAATTCCTTAAAGTGAAATGCAGGCTTCAGGGCTATGGTATGGACCTCTGTTCCGTTAATAAATTCCGGCATATAACCATAATTAAGATCAAGAGATAGTTTATCATTGAAGAATTTACTGCCAGCTCCGACTGAAGCAAAACCAAGGTTACCTGCATATTGTGCTTTAAAATATATATGAGAAGGGGATCTTCCGGCTGTATCGGCCGGACAGCCCCCGGCAGGAAGCAGGGTTAGGGAGGAGATCAGTAATATGGTTAATATGGCGGGTAACATCCGATCAATAGTTTACGCGTTTAATGAATGATTGCTTATTAACAAGAGTTATGATATAATACTCTCTTTCTTCAATCTCGGTTGCTATCATGGTGTGTATTCCATTATATGATGTCTCGGTGAAGCTGTGACAGTGACCGTGCAGGCAGAGCATGGTATTTGAGGAATCTACAGTCTGTGCATATTTAAGACCATATTCCCCTTTCATCTCCTCTGAAAAGGGAGGTATGTGAGCCATAAGTACATTGTTGTGTGTACTGTCGGCAAGTTCATATGAGAGCCATTCGAAATCAGGCATTTAGTTATTCTTTTCCCAGATGATGTCGTCAAAAAGTATAAACTTGTATTTTCCCACCAGGAACGACATGTCAGAGGAACCGAATAGTTTAGTGTATACAGTGTGACCGTTTGACAGGTAGTCGTGGTTACCTATGACGGTAATCAAAGGGTATATTGATCCTTTGGAGTTATTGATGTACCATTTAAATTCCTGCGCCAGTCCGGCATTTGTTATATCACCGCAACAGACAACAAACTGAAGCCCTGTCAGCTGGTTTATATTACTGATTGCATCATACAGATCGTCATAGTTTTCATGAATATCAGAAATCAAAGCAAATCTTAATGTATCGGATGTGGATTGTTCCTCAAAATTAATTTTTGATGATTCAGATATGTTTAAATCATGGGTTTGAATATCAGTGTCATAAGGGGTGTACTCAATCAGGTCAGAACATGACGTGATGAAGAGTATCTGAAATAAAAGAATAGTATTTAAAAATTTATTCATCATTAATAATTTTTGCCGGCAGTATCTAGTGTATGTTGCTTGGCTTAAAAATCAAGAGCTACATACTGAACGCCTCCCTTTTCATTAAAGACAAGATTTTCTCCGTGGGCCAGCCATCCCAAAGCCAGACAAAGGTCCCTGTCATTCATATCCAGCTGCTTACTGAGTTCCTCAATCGGGCATTCCTTGGTTGAGTAGAGATAATTCCAGATTTTTCCTGCATTTGTTCCTATTTTGTTGTTCATTGTTTTACCTGTTAATAATGATTTACTTTTTAAATAATCATACGATTTAGTCAAGGAGTTTAATCAATTGAATTGGTCATTTGATTAACATGACGATAAAATTTTTTAGACACGTATGGAATTAATTATAAAATCAGCTACTTCCTTCTTCCTGCTTTCAGCTATTGCTTCCATCTCAACCTCTGTAAGGCCGCTTACGTTAATTATAATTGATTTTGCAAGTGCAGGGAATACGCACAATGAAATTATATTAATAACAAGTGAAAGAGCTGAAATCTTTCTGATGGTTCCCTTTTCGTATTCTTCCTGGAGCTGGCAGGCAAAATGGTTGAAAGTAGGAACAGGATTGATGTTGATCTTCATCCGATCTCCTATCTCTTCTGGATTTCTGATAATTTCCCGGACGATAAACAAAGGGATTTGAGGATTTTTATTAAAAAACGATATATACTCATTTACTAATATCCTGATTTTTTCAAAAATATCCAGTTTCTCATTAGTTATGATCTTTGTAATCTTTTCATAAAGCATTCTGAATGCTTCATCGAATACTATGTAAAAAAGGTTGTCCTTCGATCTGAAATAGTAATGAACCATTGCCAGATTTATGTTGGCCTCATTTGCAATATCACGCATGGTTGCTTCTCTGAAACCGTTTTTCTGGAATACTTTACGGGCAGCCTCTATGATATCCTGTTCAACATTTCTTGTTTTTTCCATTGTTATACAAATGATTTAATCAATTGATTAACGGCTGCAAATATAAAACTTATTTTAGTAAATGAAAACAGAATTTTTTTAAACATTATTTTCCACCTTGGCCCAGTCTTATTATTTCAGCATCAAAATTCCTGCGGAGGAGTTTTGAAACAGGTCCTGGCAATCCATCACCTACGGTCAGGCCATCAATGGAAACCACAGGAGTAATTTCTGAGGAGGTATTTGTGACAAATGCCTCCTGAATGGTTCCAATTCTATTGGCTGGCAGCGGCTCTTCTTTCACGGCTATTCCGGATTCTTTTGCAATACGCAGAATGTTTTTTCTGGTGACACCCGAGAGTATAAAATTCGACTCCGGGTGAGTATAAAGAATACCGTCTATTACAAAGAAGACATTTGAATGTGATCCTTCAGTGATCAGTCCGTCCCTTACAAATAGGCATTCATATAATCCTTTTTCGTGAGCTTCCTGAAACCCCAGGGTATTGGCAATCAGAGCAACAGTCTTAATGTCGCACCGGCCCCACCTGAGATCCTCTTTCAGCATTACTTTAACTCCCGACTTAGGGGCAACCAGGGTGGGGTTAAATTCATTAACAAGGGCATATACTGTAGGTGATACTGCAGGATTCGGAAACGCATGGTTACGGGGAGCCTCTCCTCTTGTCACCTGGAGATAGACTAACGCCATCCGGTCGTATAACCCGTTGCGTTTAACAAGTTCTTCCGCAAAAGATGGGAAAGAATTCTCTTCAGGCCATACAATGCGAACCTCCCTGAGGCTTCTTTTCATTCTGATAAGATGGCTTTCCATATCGAAAAAGAATCCGCCATACCATTTTGCCACCTCATAAATACCTTCTGCAAACAGAAATCCACGGTCGTCAGGACTGATCTTTATCTCATTTTTCGGGAGAAAGTTACCGTTGAAATATGCAATATTCATTCTTACTTGATATTTAGTTCCTGGTTCTCTTTAATACCTCTAAATCTTCACGATGGGAATTAGCCCAATCATCGCATAATAACCCTAAAATGGCGGGTAGATGGCTGGGTAGTTCTTATTCCGGTTCTATAATTTCAGTTTTATAATTTATTGCTGAGCGGGCATCTTCAGGTGAGGATACATTACCGCAGGCAGACTGGACAAAAAGCGAAGCCCCCAGGACAGTAGTCTCTTTCTGATCGATTATTTTCAGGGGGACGCCTGTGTAGTTGGCTCTTAATCTGTTCCATAACCGGTTTTTGGATCCTCCTCCCACGCAAAGGATACTCTCTGTCTTAAATCCGCCGGCATCTTCAAGTGCCTTTTTCCCCTCTGCAAGTCTTTTTGACAGGGCTTCAAGCATGGCGCGATAAATTTCGTCACGGGTCGATTCCATTGTAAGACCAAGTATTTGTCCCCCCGGCTTGCCCTTTAACTCTTCATAAAATTTTGGTATGATGGTTACCCCATTGCAACCCGAAGGCACCTTTTCTGCTCCTGCGATCATTACTTCATAAACATTTTCTTTAATATCGGCGAAAAGGGTCCTCCTGGTCCATTCCAGCATTCCCGAAGCAATCCATTGATTGCCGATATCATAAAGTCCTGATCTTGAATCAAGTTCAGTTGTAATATTACCATTGAGTTGTTCTTTGCCTGTTCTGTATCCTTCTGATCTTGCCATAAGGATTTCCCAGGTACCGGAGCTTAGTACAGGCTGGTTCTTCTCAGCGCCTGATCCGAAGACGGCAAATTGTGTATCATGACCGGTAGCCACAACGGGGATACCTTCGGGAACAGCTGTTTCTGAAGAGGCCTTTTTATTTACCTTTCCTACTATTGTTCCTGCTTCCACAGGGGTTCCGAATTTATCATAAGGGAAGTTTATTTTTCTGACAATATTTTCTGAAAAGCTCCTGTTTGCAAGGCTGGTCATCATTGATGTCCCCGCCATTGTTGTATCATTCACCATCTCGCCGGTAAGAAAAAAAGAGAATATTGACGGCATGAAAAGAAATCTGTAACTTTTCTCGATTATCTCTGGTTTCTGTTCAGCAAACCATATCAGTTTATTTATTGTATTGAAAGTGAAAGGAAGAACGCCGCACTCTTTGTATAAATCGGTGAGGGGAATATATTTGTCTATATTGGCCATTATCTGATTTGTCCTTTCGCATTGCCACGAAATGACCGGATAGAGCATTTTCCCTGACCTGTCAAATAAAGTCCCGTCAACACCGAAGGTTGTAACTGTAACTCCTGCTATCCGTTTTGAGTCAATATTACTCAAAACTTTTTGAGATGCCCTGCACAGTTTTCCCCATATTTCATTTACATCCCAGATCCTGTAAGCGGGGAAGAAGGGATCAGGTTGTGTGTTGTTGGGTGACGATTCGGAAGCAAGTATTTCTCCTTTGCCGTTGATGGCAATGGCTCTTACATTAGTTGCTCCGCAGTCAAAAACAATTACAATATCTCCTTTTGACATTTATGACTGATTTAAAAATTAACAAACTAAATATAGTTCTATTTTCTACAATTGAAACTGAATAAGCTGAATGTTATTTTTTTCAATTCATCATTTGAACTACCAGCTTCAATCCCTCTTAAAACAGACCACTAAAAATCCATTTCACACCAATTCTTGCGAATATACCTCACTTTAAGTCTTCCAAATATGCCTCACCCTAAATCCTTCCAAATCCACCTCACTCTAAACTTCTCCAAATCCACCTCACCCTAAATCCCTCGGAATATACCTCACCCTAAATCCCTCTCCCAGGGGAGAGGGACTTAAAAAATATCACCTTCTTCTTCCTCCCCTTCTCCCCCGGGAGAAGGGGTCGGGGGATGAGGTGTAATATTCATGAGAAGGTGTTGGGGATAAGGTGTAATATTCATAGGAAGGAGTTGTGTGAAAAGTTGTAATATTAATGAGAAAGTTTTTGGGGAGGAAGTGTAAACTTCATAAGAAGGTTTTTGGGGGATATGGTGGAATAGCCCGAAAAATATGTTGTTTATGAGGTATCCGGTTAATGAAAGTTAACATATTACTGAAAAATACTCCCCGGACTGAACAGACCGGGGAGTTGAGATGTATTACCAGATTACAAGGCTATCTGATGATAACAGAATCATTATTTATAAAGTGGACCGTAGGTGCTGCATGCTTTGTAATCAGCTCCCTCTTTATCCATTCCAAAAGCATTCCATGTGCTCGGGCGGAAGATTTTCTCTTCAGGGACATTATGCATACAAACCGGTATTCTCAGAATTGAAGCCAGAGTAATAAGATCAGCTCCGATATGTCCATAGCTTGATGCACTGTGGTTTGCTCCCCAGTTTGCCATTACTGAATAGACATCTTTGAACGGGCCATTTCCGGTGAGCCGTGGTGCAAACCATGTTGTAGGCCAAGTTGGATCAGTACGGTCGGTAAGTGTTTTGTGAACTTTTTCAGGAAGTTCTACTGTCCATCCTTCTGCAAGTTGAAGAACAGGGCCGAGTCCTTTAACAAGGTTAACTCTCATTATTGTAACAGGCATTCCTCCTTTGGAGTTGAACTGTGAAGAGAAGCCTCCTCCTCTGAAGTATCCAATATTTGCAGCAGTCCACCTGGTTGACTTCAGACATTCGTCTGCATCTTTAGCAGTAATCTCCCAGAATGGTTTGATGCATGGTTCCCCGTCCTTTGTCTCTCTGCCTGAGAAATCAAGGGCTGAAGCGCCTGAGTTTATGAGGTGGATGATACCGTTTTCAGCCTTCCCCTCGAGTTTATAATCTGAAACTCTCTTAACAGCTTCCGGACTCCAGTAAGTGCGGATATCGGAAAACATCTGTGCCGTATTGGTAAGAAGATATCCGAGCAGCATGGGGACTCCGTTCATTGCGTCATTTTCTGTGGCAACAAGATATGGAGGCCTTATTCCGTTCCAGTCGAAAGATGAACAGAGTATTGCTTCAAGAAAATCCCCGTTTGGCATATGATCGGTCCATTGACGTTGTCCCTGGAACCCTGCCAGAATAGCGTTATGCCCCATAGCTTCTTCGCCGAAGCCAAGTTTTTTCAGTTCGGGATTACCTACCATAAGGTCGCGTGTAATGATTGCCATCTTAACGCATGTTTCCCATTCAGCATCCTTCTGTTGTCTGGTTTTAGGCTTACTGTTTATATCAAATCCCTCTTTACAGTTTTCCTTTGCCCATGCCAACGCTTTTTCATATTCGGATTTATCGTAAATGCCTTCATCCATTCTGCGGATAAATTCGCACATATCGATATATTCATTTCTCATTCCCAGGTATTCCTGGAAAAATTCAGGGCTTACTATTGAACCTGCAATACCCATTGCAACTGATCCCATTGAAAGGTAAGACTTGCCTTTCATAAAGGATACAGCCAGCCCTGCGCGTACAAACCTAAGTATCTTTTCACTTACATCTTCCGGAATTGACTGATCGTCAGCATCCTGAACGTTGTGTCCGTAAATACCGAACGTCGGAAGACCTTTCATTGAATAGCCGGCAAGTGCAGCAGCAAGATAAACAGCACCCGGGCGTTCTGTTCCGTTAAACCCCCATACAGCTTTTGGAATACTATTATCCATATCGATGGTCTCGCTTCCATAGCACCAGCATGGAGTAACAGAAAGACTAACCCCTACATTGTTCTTACGGAATTTTTCGGCACATAAAGCTGCTTCCGCAACACCACCTATGCATACATCAGCAATAACACACTCAACTGGTTTGCCATTTGGATAATTGAGATTTTGTGAGATGAGTTTAGCTGCATTTTTTGCCATATTCATGGTCTGGTCCTCAAGAGATTCCCTGATTCCACGTCTTCTCCCATCAATGATCGGACGTATGCCTACTTTTGGGAATTCACCTATAACTGTCTGATAGTCATGGGTTACTTTAAGTTCATTATTTGCCATTTGTGTAATATTTATAAATTAAATTATAAGTTGAAATTGAAGATTAACAAATATATGGTTTTTATCTGTCAATTCTCCAACCGGGATTCAGCCTTATTAAATTTATGAATCATCTTTTTAGAAATGAGAAAATTACACTGGCCCTCCGGCTTGCAGGGCAGGGCTGAAAGTTGTTTGGAGTGATAGTTGTATGGGACAGGAACATAATAGTATCTTTATTATGATCAGTTTTTGTAACTTTGCCAACTCATTAATCACATCACTTTTATGCAAAAAAGCAGACGTTTACCGGCATGGCTTAAGATGCAGAGGGCCAGCGGAGAAAACTATTCAATGGTTAAGCATATAGTTACCGGAAACCATCTTAATACTATTTGTACAAGCGGGAATTGTCCGAACATAGGTGAGTGTTGGAATGCAGGTACCGCCACTTTTATGATACTGGGCGACATCTGTACCAGGGCATGTAAATTCTGTGCCACAAAAACAGGCAAGCCATTTCCTCCCGATCCTGAGGAACCGGTCAGACTGGCGGAATCAATAAAGAAAATGCGACTCAGACATTGTGTAATTACATCGGTCGATCGCGATGATCTTCCTGATGGTGGGGCCGGATTCTGGGGAGAGACAATAAAAAAAATCAGAGAGGTGAATCCTGGAATAACAATTGAGACCCTGATCCCCGATTTTGATGGTAGAAATGAGAATATTCAAAAGATAATTGATGCAGATCCGGACGTGATTTCTCATAATATTGAAACAGTTGAACGTCTGACCCCGTTAATCCGTACGAAAGCAAAATATGAAAGAAGTCTTGATGTTATAAAATATATTTCAACCACGGGGAAAAGAGCCAAGTCGGGGTTCATGCTGGGGCTCGGCGAGCATGAGGATGAAGTAATCCGGACCATCCATGATCTTTATGATTCAGGCTGCAGAATTCTTACCATTGGACAATATCTTCAACCCGGGCTAGATCATATGGAGGTAGCAGAATATATTCCTCCTGTAAAGTTTGATGAGTACAGGACCCTGGCTTTAAAAGCCGGTTTCTCATTCGTTGAAAGCAGTCCTTTGGTGCGATCATCTTTTCATGCAGAAAAACATGTAAAAGCATGATAAATTTGATTATATTAGCGAAACTTAATCAGAAAGTCAAACATTGAGCTATAGGGTTGTATATAAAGATATTGGTAAGAAAGATTATAAGGAAGTCTGGGATTACCAAACGGAGATATTTAAAAAACTTGTCGACAGTAAAAATACCCCCAATGATGTTCAAAACTTACCTCCCGGCACTCTGATATTTGTTGAGCATCCACATGTTTATACACTTGGGAAAAGTGGATCTGAAAACAATCTTCTTATCAATAGCGTACAGCTTAAGGCTAAGGATGCATCTTTTTACAAGATCGACAGGGGAGGAGATATTACCTATCATGGTCCGGGTCAGATAGTCGGCTATCCTATTTTTGATCTGGAAGCTGTAGGAATAGGATTGAAGGAATATATTTACAGACTTGAAGAGGTGATTATCAGAACCGTAGGGGAATTTGGGGTTATTGCTTCCCGGCTGAATGGAGCTACCGGAGTCTGGCTCGATACTGAAATAAGTAATAAGACAAGAAAGATCTGTGCTATTGGAGTTAAGGCCAGCAGGTTCGTAACGATGCATGGATTTGCTTTCAATGTGAACACTGACCTAGCCTATTTTAATTATATAAATCCTTGCGGTTTTGTTGATAAAGGTGTTACCTCTCTTGAAAAAGAAATTGGAAGAAAACCGGATGTCGATTCGGTGAAAGAGCTTGTAAAAAAGAATATGCAGGAAGTTTTTGATTTGGAATGGAATAACCAGTAAAAACATATAATGGAAAAGAGATGGGTTGTAAAAGATAAGGAGGATACGGCTGTTGTGAAGCAGCTCGCACGAGCTCTTAATGTGTCGGAGTCCCTGGCTAATCTGATGGCCCAGCGTAACATAAAATCTGCCGGGGATGCAGAAGCTTTTTTCAACCCAAGTCTCGATTATATCCATGATCCTTTTCTTATGAAGGATATGAATCTGGCTGTTGACAGGATATCCACTGCAGTAAAGAAAAACGAAAAGATACTTGTTTATGGTGATTATGATGTAGATGGGACAACAGCTGTTGCCCTGATGTATTCATTCTTAAAAGATCAGTATTCAAATGTTGTATATTATATCCCTGACAGGTATAAAGAGGGATATGGAGTTTCATTTCAGGGGCTCGATTATGCTTATCAGCAGAACTGCAAGGTGGTGATTACCCTCGATTGTGGTATTAAAGCTGTGGAAAAAGTAAAGTATGCACATACAAAAGGGCTCGATATTATCATTTGCGATCACCATTATCCGGGTGATGAAATTCCCAAAGCTCTTGCAGTTCTTGATCCAAAACAGCCTAACTGCAACTACCCGTATAAAGAGCTCTCAGGTTGTGGTGTCGGGTTTAAGCTTATTCAGGCTTATTCAAGGGTTCATGGTATACAGTTCAGCAAGATATTAAATTACCTCGATCTTGTTGCCGTAAGTATTGCATCAGATATTGTACCTCTTACAGGTGAAAACAGGGTACTGGCATATTTCGGGTTGAAACAGCTTAACGAATCGCCACGTACAGGGCTGAAAGAGATTATCCGTGAATCGGAAGTTTCAAAAGCTCTTACAATTGAAGATGTCGTCTTTAAAATCGGACCAAGGATCAATGCAGCTGGAAGGATGGAAGCAGGCAGCAAGGCTGTTGACCTGCTGGTATCAAGCGATACAGCCGTCGCCACAGAAATTAGCAAAGAGATCAATAATTTCAATACTGAAAGGAGAAGCGTCGACAGGGTGATCACAACAGAAGCCATGCGGATGATATCTGAAGATAAGAGAACTGTAAATTCAAGAACCACCGTTTTGTATAATCCCTCATGGAAGAAAGGAGTGATAGGAATTGTAGCCTCAAGACTCATTGAGACCTATTATCGTCCCACAGTCATTCTGACCGAATCAAATGGATTTGCCACCGGTTCAGCACGCTCCGTTCAGGGCTATGATCTTTATCAGGCTATTGAAGCATGCAGTGATCTCCTGGAAAGCTTCGGGGGACATATGTTTGCAGCCGGGCTGACCTTGAAAAAGGAGAATATACAACCATTTATGGAGAGGTTCGAAGAGTATGTTCAAAATACTATATCTGAAGAACAGCTTGTCCCAAAGGTATCTATCGATGAAGAACTCTCATTTTCGGAGATAAATGAGGATTTCTTCAGGACAATGAGCCTGTTTCAGCCATTCGGACCTGAAAACATGTCACCGGTATTTGTTTCACGTAATATCTTCGATATAGGATCTGGACGTATGGTCGGATCAAGCGGAGAACATCTTAAACTGGATCTTTGCCAGGAGTCGACGGGGCAGAAAAGCTTCCCTGCAATAGCTTTCAACCAGGCAAATTATTTTGAATATATCAGGAAAGGTAATCCCTTCGATATATGTTATTCTCTGGAAATGAATGAATTCAGGGGAAATAAAAATCTTCAGCTGAATATAAGGGATATTAAAATACCGGAAGGAGAAGACGGGAGAACGGAGGCCGGAGAATGGAGAACGGAAACGGGAGAACGGAGACCGGAGACCGGAGAACGGAGAACGGAGAACGGTAGATGAAATCATAGATTTATCCTGATTAAAAAGGGATATCTCAGCTTTGAGACATCCCTTTTTAAAACCATTAAGATGTAGTTTTTATCTTATTTAACAGATTCTACTTCAGGCATGTCGACATTTACATATGGAGTGTCATATTCGAAATCCCAGATTTCCATGTTTCCTTCATCATAAAATGTGATGTGGCAATGTAGTAAATTGTTGCCAATTTCGGTGGCTGTAAAATTTTCAAACCTGTGTAAAGGTACTGTGTCTCCGCCTGAGTTTTCGCTTACTCCCCAATACCAGTCATAAATTCCTGCACAGGAAGCTGGATTCCAGTCTGTAAATGTCATTTTCCACTCAAATCTTGACATGTTGCTATACCCGGAAGTATGAACCTCCCATTTGCTAAAACCTTTATAGAGGGTTTTCTGATTTTTAACGTATTTAATATACTTTGTGGTAGTAGTATTCTCATAGCTGCCATCAGCACCGGAATAAGAAATTCTGCTTATGTAATCTATAGTATCGCGGATCCTTATCCTTTCATAATAATCGTAGCCATAAGAACCGTTCATAGAACGTGTATACCATCCCTGGGAATCGGGTCCAATCCATGAATAATCGTATGTACCCTTAGCTGAATCACCTTTCTTCATTGAAGGCAATTCTGGGACCGATGCATTAAAACCCTCATCAGCAGCAACCGAAATGGAAGAAGTGACAAAAGATTGTATCCCGATATTAATGTTAACTGCACATTCTGTTGCGACATCTAATTCCTCTTCACTTACTTTTGGTTCATCCTTTTTACATGAAACAAAAAATGAAAATAATACAAACGATAGCAGAATAATAACTTTGGTCTTCATACTTAAATAATTAATTATTTATTAAAGATTATTTGAAATCATACATGACTGATAGTTAATTATTTTAATTCCGGGTTACCTTTGCTGAGCGCCCTCCCGAAAACCGGATACGGTTGTGAATGTGGTTAACCAAACGGATTATGGTTTTGTGTTTTACTTAATACTATATTCCAAATTTACACAAATTTTAGAATTTAAAGTATTAAGGCAATAATTCTTCAACGTTTTAGCTTAGTATCATTTTTGAACATTGCATTATTTTAAAAGCCAATAATTCAGAATATCACCATGAACTGCATTTTTATTTCATTAGTGTCTCCTGGGTGATTACTGTTTTTCATCAGAGATGTGATACTATATTTTACCCTCAGGTCGATAATATCTTTTATATCCCATTTTGCCATAATGTAACTGCGGCAACCTTCTCCTGATAGTGCAGGAACACTGTAACTGTAAAGAAGATCATTTTCGTAGGTGTAAATTCTTGAATTCCAGTCGTCTGTGCTGAATATGCAATATCTGACCCATAATGCAACAGGGATATGTCTGAATCTGAAACTGATATCTTCAAGCAGTAAAGTCCCGCTGCTTCCCGAAGGATCAACGGTTTTATAATCGATCCGGGTCCCCAGAGTCAGATTATCATACAGAGAGTATCGCACACTTCCTCTTACACTTCTTGCAACCATCTGTTTTTGTTGAGGGACTCCTCTGTTTCCAGCGCTGTCAACCATTGAATACTTATAATTATAGCATGCATCGAACGTAAGGTTATCTGAAGGCAGAAATCTGACTCTTAGTTCTTTTTTTCTTCCCCATGTCGGGGCGCTGCAACGGTATTTCAGCCATGGAAAATACTGATTATCACAACCTCCGCTTATAAAGAGATGTTTTGCTGCTTCAAATGTGAAGTTTGCAACAATTCCCTCCTCATTGCTGGTCGATGAGCTGCTTCCAGGGCCCCGGCCGTGAAAAGTTGTGTAACCTGCATCATAGTTTCTGTACAGAAAGTTAATGGTCAACCTGTCGGATGGCCTGAATGATAATCCCTGCACAAGTGCATGGTTTTTAAATTCATTAGTTGAAAACTCGCCATAAAACAGGATTTTTTTAATAAAGCTGGTATAGTAGGCAGAACATATACTGTTATGGGTCCCTTTAAAGCTTAATATGTTTTCAGGATCATCTGTTTCCTGTATAACGGGAAGAGAAAACTTGTCTTCTGACCAGGTGAGGCCAAGACGCAGATTCTTAAAATTATGTGAGAAATTCAATCCGCAAGCCAAATCAGCAACTACGTCTTTCTTAAGTAAAAGATCAGGTGTGTTATGAAGGCCTGCTTTATAGAAATTCTCAATGTAAGTTTCTGACGATCCCGATATACCCAGGGTGGCATCAGAATAGTTCTTTGAATAAAAGAGAGATAACATTGAATTTTTAATGGAAAATTCTGCAGCTATTCCCCTGAAAAAACTGTTTTCATCAGTTGATGTATATGGCTTAATCTCATCTTTTGATGACATGTATCCCGAGGAAGTGACCGATAAGCCTGAGCGGATACCAGTATTGATATTGGTACCCTGACCGAAGCGTGCTGTATAATCGCCAATAATTAATCTTCTTAAAGTGCCTTTTCCGTTGTAAGCAAGGTTGAATGACATAAAGTCGGGAAGGGACGATTCCCCGTTCAGGAACTTTTCCCCGGGATCTTTTTCAACGGTAAACCCTCCTGAAAAATCTCCTGCAATAAACCTGTATTTTGAAAGTATCTTCCATGCTGATCCCAGCCACGTTGTATCATTATCGCCTGGTTTAACGGAGATATTTGTAATTGATGTGCTTCTGATTCTTGCCAAGCCGGGATTTGATTTCAATTTCTCCTCAAGGGAGATGAAGGGGATCATCATCAATACGGTTTCTTTATCAAAACCGGGAATACCGGCCAGTTCATAAAAAGAGACGACTCTGCCTGAAGAATGAACATAATCAGTTAGCACTTTTATTTGAAAATCAGAGAGGAAGAATAATCTTGAAATCTCATTTTCATCGGCAGAATTAATATTGACGGGCTTTTCTGTGAGATCGTAAAGTCTTTCAATATATATGGCAACTGCTTCGGGGTCGTTGTCGTCGGCTGCCAGTTCCTCAGACACAGAAATGATGATTTCCGATAATTTCTCAGATTGGCAATATCCAAAAACAGGAATTATTATGAATAGAAAAAGCAATACAAATTTGTTTCTTTTAACCGCAGAGGGCGCAAAGCCCCGATAGTTTCCGGGGTACGCAAAGGACGTTAAGGTCTTTCTATATAGTTTTAAATCCTTCATCATGATGAAGAAATTCTTTTATGCCCCGTTAACTACCCTTCTTATTCCATTTTTCAACAAGTAGACGTTGAAATTAATCAACAAGCCAAGCTTATAACCTCCAAGTTTCATGTAGGTTAATGTTTGTGCCAGATGAACGTCATTTAAAGACTCAACGCTCTTTATCTCAATGACCACTTTTTTTTCTACCAGAAGATCAATTCTATATCCACATTCGAGTTTAACTTCTTCAAAGATCAACGGCATTGGTTTTTCTTTCTCAACTGATAATCCTGATTTTCTAAGCTTATAATATAAACATTCCTTATAAGAACTTTCAAGTAACCCGGGACCTAAGGATTGATGAACCTTAATTGCCAATCCTATTATTTTATTTGAAATCTCGTTTTCAGTCATCTTCTTAATGAATTGGTGTTCTTCCTTTGAGTTCTTTGCGTTTTCTAACCCTCCGGAACGATAGTGAAGGAGGGCTTTGAGCACTTTGCGGTTAATGGATTTTAAATACAAATGACACTGATGAGGTCATTCCAAGTTTTTCATGAGTAGCGAAGCTCAGATCCATCCTGACAATTTTTGTCAGATATCCCAGCCCGAAGCTGAATGAATTGTTATAAGTGCTGAATCCTCCCCGGAGAAAGAGCTTCTTCATTGCCTCATATTCAAATCCTGTTCTTACAAGCAGCTTGCTTCCGGAACTCATTTCTGCCTCAATTCCTGCAAAAAGAGAGCTGTTCAGATATGCTCCAACTCCGGTGCGTAATGTAGTTGGCATTGATGTTTTTCTCAGGGAATTTGGAACAAAATTAAAAAGATGCAGACCGATAGTCACATTTTGCGAAGGAGATATCAGAAACCCGGCTTCAAATGTCACAGCACGGCTATCAGCATAATCATATAATGCTTTTTCTGAGAAATAGTCGACCTGTACCCCGGCTGCAATCTTATCTGTAAGTTTCAAACCGCATCCCAGGCCTGTCATCTCCCGCCTGTAATCGGCGTACCCGAAATGGGAATAAATTGCTCCCAGAGAAGCTTTCCCTGCAGGAATTCTTATTCCGGCTGTTCGTGTACCCAGTTCCTTAAGATTGAAACGGTTCTCATAGTTCAGGCCAAACGAAAAATCGTTGTTGGAAGCAAGTGTCGCCTGGTTGTGGAATGACGACCAGAAACCCTCTTTCATTATGCAGACATATCCCAACCCTGCTTCACCAGCTCCTGCTGTAAGACGATAATGATCTACGGCTGAGGTGGTTAAAGAGAGCACAAGTAAAAATACTGAAACAGATAATTTGTGCAGCGAGCCCAACTGTTTCGAATTTATACCCTAAGGTACAAAAAAAATCAATCCGGTAAAAAGATTGATTTAATTCATTTTTACTCCTGATCATCTGTGTTGGTTCTTCACTTTATTGTCGCACACGAAACCGCAGAAGAGTAACAAGGGGTAGGCCGATAAAAGCTTTTAGTTAGTCTTGTACGGATACTTTACATTTTTCAGTTCTTCGTTAGCCTGAACAATTTTCTTTTTAAGTGATTCCTTATATTTTACCACTTCCTTCATAAGGTTTTCATCGCCAGCGGCAATGATCTGGGCGGCCAGGATACCGGCATTCTGGGAGGCATTCAGGCCAACTGTGGCAACGGGTATCCCGGCAGGCATCTGGAGTATGGAAAGAATAGAATCGAGTCCTTCGAGAGAAGCCTTAATAGGAACACCGATTACAGGAACAGGTGTCATAGCAGCAATAACACCGGGAAGATGAGCAGCCATCCCTGCAGCAGCTATGATAACTTTTATTCCCCTTGAGGCGGCATTTTTAGCAAATTTTTCAACCTCTTCAGGAGTCCTGTGAGCCGATAAGGCATTCATTTCAAAAGGTATCTTAAAATCGTTAAGTATCTGGGCTGTCTTTTCCATCACAGGCAGATCTGATGTACTGCCCATTATTATGCTGACTTTAGGTTCCATTTAAAATTATTTTAATTTAACTTGTTGATAAGGACAAAAGTACGGTATTATTTTCATATTTTCGCAGCGGCTGATATTTCAATAGTTCTGATATGAAAGAAATCACAATACTTGATAAAAAATTCAAAGAGTTTATCCCCGAAAAAGATATAGAAAAAAGGATTGGTGAGCTTGCTGATCAAATAAATAAAGATTATAAAGGGAAAGATGTAGTTTTTGTCGGGATACTTAACGGGGCATTTCTTTTTGCTGCAGAACTCTTTAAGAGAATTGATCTGGAAGCGAAGATCACATTTGTTAAGCTTGCTTCATATACCGGAACAAAATCGTCAGGATCAATAAAGGAACTCATTGGCTGGAATGAAAATATCCAGGGTAAGAACGTAATAATTATTGAAGATATCGTGGATACCGGCCATACACTTGAACGCATTATTGATGAGCTTGTGATCAGAAAAGTTGCTGAGGTGAAAATTGCAACCCTGCTTTTCAAACCGGAGGCATATACAAAAAAGATCCCGGTTGATTATGCCGGCTTTGAAATACCGAACAATTTTGTGGTTGGTTATGGTCTCGATTATGATGGTTATGGCCGTAATCTTCCCTCTGTTTATACATTAATACTTTAAAATTTATATCTTATTATGGTTAATTTTTTGATTTTCGGACCTCCGGGGTCAGGTAAAGGAACACAGTCGGTGAAGCTGGCTGAAAAATTCAATCTTCTTCATCTTTCAACAGGAGATATGCTGCGTGCTGAGATATCAGCCGGAACAGAACTTGGAAAAAAAATGAGCTCAATCATGTCAAAAGGTGAGCTGGTTCCTGATGAGGTTGTTATTGAGATGATAGCTAATAAAATAGATAACAGCAAAGGAATATCAGGATTTCTTTATGACGGATTTCCCCGCACAGTAGAACAGGCAATAGCTCTTGAAAAAATGCTGAACGACAGGAAGATGAAGATCGACACTATGCTGGTACTTGATGTAGATCATGATGAACTGGTAAAGAGGTTGATAGCCAGAGCAGAACTGTCAGGAAGGCCAGATGACAAAGATCCTAAAGTTATTGAAAACAGGATTGATGTTTACAAATCAAAGACAGAGCCCATTATAGATTATTGCAAAAAGAAAGGTATATACCAGCCGGTTAAAGGTATGGGCACTATTGAAGATATCTTCAACAGGCTCTGCGATTGCATTAATAAAGTAAAATAATAATATTTACCACCTTATAGAGGCTGTCTAAAAAGGTTTTAATCCTTGTTTACCCCTAAATCCCACTGACGCTCCGGTCGGTGCAGGCCTAAAGGGGACTTGTTGAATGCCAATCTCTTACAAAGCCCCCTTCAGGGGGTTTGGGGGTAAGGCAGGGATTTTTAAACAGCCTCAGGGCGGGTACAAACAAAGTGGTTATATAAATTGTTAATCAACTTATTACAGGTAGTTTAGGTACTTAATTATAATACATGTCGGGATCCAGTTTTGTAGATTATATAAAGGTGTATTGCCGCTCCGGTAACGGAGGAGCAGGATCGGCTCATTTCCGCAGGGAAAAGTTTGAGCCAAAGGGAGGACCCGACGGAGGCGACGGGGGAAGAGGCGGACATATCATCCTGCGTGGTAATGACCAGATGTGGACCCTTCTGCATTTAAAGTACCAGCGTCATATATTTGCCGAAAACGGAGGCTCGGGCGGACGACAACAATCAACAGGAGCTGAAGGAAAAGATGTGATAGTTCAGGTTCCTCTCGGGACTATAGCTAAAAGCAAGGAAGGAGAGCTCCTTTTTGAGATTACAAGTGACGGAGAAGAGAAGATTCTGGCAAGAGGAGGCAGGGGCGGACAGGGAAATGTCCACTTCAAATCTCCTGTCAACCAGACTCCAAGATATGCACAACCGGGAGAACCAGGAATAGAAGATGAATTCATCCTTGAACTTAAGATCCTGGCAGATGTCGGACTTGTGGGCTTTCCAAATGCCGGTAAATCAACGCTGCTTTCTGTAATATCGGCTGCCAAACCAAAGATTGCCGATTATGCTTTCACGACTCTGGTTCCAAACCTGGGTATTGTAAGCTACCGTGACGATAAATCATTCGTTGTGGCTGATATCCCGGGAATCATTGAAGGCGCTCATGAGGGCAAAGGCCTTGGAATAAGGTTTCTGAGACATATTGAAAGGAATTCGATGCTTCTCTTTATGGTTCCTGCCGACAGCAAAAACATTAAAGAGGAATATGAAATACTGATCAATGAGTTGAAGATGTACAATCCTGAACTGCTTGATAAAAAGCGTATCCTGGCTATTTCAAAATCAGATATGCTGGACAAAGAACTGATGGATGAAATGAAGAAGGAACTGCCTGATATTCCTGGAATATTTATCTCCTCTCTGACAAAAGAGGGGCTGACAACCCTGAAGGATATGATTTGGAAAGAACTTAATAACTACTGATTACTATTATGCTTGAACATCTTGATCAACAGCTCTTCCTTTTTTTGAATTCGATGCATTCCACTTTCTGGGATCCCATAATGGTTGCCCTGAGTGGTAAATTAATATGGGCACCTCTGTATCTGGCCATTCTTATATATCTTGGGTACAGATACAAAAGAAAATTTCTGGTAATAATAGGATTACTGGCTCTTTCTGTACTTCTTGCAGATCAGGGTTCTGTTCAGATCTTCAAAAATACTGTTCAGCGTTTGCGTCCTTGCCATGAACCTTCTCTGGAAGGGCTTGTCCATATAGTAAACGGCAAATGCGGCGGGCAATTCGGTTTTGTCTCTTCTCATGCCGCAAACTCATTTAATATAGCTGTTGTCAGCCTGCTGTTTATAAGGAAAAGGTGGTATTCAATAAGTATTGTGTTATGGGCAATTATTGTAGGCTACAGCAGAATCTACCTGGGGGTTCATTACCCTGGCGATGTGATATGCGGCTCTCTTTACGGAATATTAGTAGGCTGGTTTATCTACAAATTATATATTTCGATTGACAATAAGATACTCCGGAATAAACCATATTTCTCTTCAGGTCAGCTCACCTGATAAATTCTTATTCCATCCATGCTCTGTCTGGTTCCCGAATCTGATGATCCGTTCTTCAATCTCGCAATTGAAGAGATTCTGCTTAAGGACAGCGATGAAGAATTTATTATTTTGGGCATCAACAATCAGTCTGTCATTATTGGCAAAAACCAATCTGCTCACAGAGAGGTCGATACAGGATTTTTATATAAAAACGGAATCCCTGTAATAAGAAGAATATCAGGCGGCGGAACCGTTTTCCACGATAACGGTAACCTGAATTTCACCTTTATCAGGCGGTGTGAAGAGGGAAAACAGATTGACTTCCTGAAACATACACAACCGGTAATGCGGTTTTTGTCTTCATTGGGGGTGGAAGCAAAATTTGAAGGAAAAAACGATCTTAAGGTCGGTGGGCTTAAGGTGTCAGGAAACGCTGAATATGTTCACCATAATCGGGTTCTTCATCATGGCACTTTACTCTTCAGCTCGTCTCTTGATATTCTCAGAAAGTGCATTCGAAAAGATAAGTCGTGCTATTCAACAAAGGCAGTGGAATCAAACCCATCACCGGTTATGAATCTACATACCAGGCTGGAGGATTCATTCACTGATATTTATGAATTCAGATCGGCGATGATGGATTATTTCCTGGGTAACATAAAAGGGACTGTACCATATAATCTTACTCATAAAGAAACCGAAAATGCAGAATCACTTGCGGTTGCAAAATACAGGAGTTGGGATTGGAACTATGCTTACGGACCGGAGTATACCTTTAAAAAAGGATTTTATATTCATGGGGAATATTTTCCCTGCCATCTTCATGTAAAAGACGGAGTTATTGCCGAATGCGATTTTGGAGGAGCCAGGCAGTTCGTCACGGTTACAAAGAAACTCATTGGTTGCCGGCATATGTATCAGGATATACTGGAGATCCTTGAAGAAGAAAAGGTTCCAATTAGTAGAGAAGAGGTTTTTAATTTCTTTTAATTTGGTAATAGGATCTAAGTTCTTTAAAATGATGAAAAGAGGAACTGACACAGAGTTGCACAGAGGAGGCACAGAGGGCCACAGAAAAGAATCATTTTAAGTTTCAATATTTCTCTGTGTTCTCTGTGTCTACTCCGGATTTTCTCTGTGTCAGTTCTTACTTTTGACAAACGATAAAACCTCGGAAGGTCACAAAGGAAAACCAATTAAATACTATTTTAGCAGACAGAGATCACTGAGGGAAACCAATTTGAAATTCTTATATTTCTCTGTGTTCTCTGTGTCTACTCCGGATTTTCTCTGTGTCAGTTCTTACTTTTGACAAACAGAGGAACCGCCAAGGTTTATTATATTGGATTTGATTTATGGACATAATTAAATCGATGATAGTATGGTTTTCGGGAATTGTCATACTGGCAGTATTGTTCCCGCTAACCTTTATTATCTGGTTGGTGGTGCTTCCATTCGACAAAGAAAGGATGGTGATTCACTGGATGCTGATTGGTCAAGGGATAATACTGTCGCGGTTAATGCCAATCTGGAAGATCAGTATTGAAGGCAGGGAGAAGGCGGTAAAGGGCACCACATATGTAATGATTTCAAACCATCAGTCTATTCTTGACACAATCCTGCTAACCTGTCTCCGATACAGGTTCAAATGGATATCAAAAATTGAAAATTTAAAGGTTCCTGTGCTTGGATGGTATCTTGGAATGGCAGGATATATTATCGTAGACAGGGATAATGAAAAGAGCAAGGAGACGATGCTTGCAGACTCATACAATTGTCTGAAAAAGGGTATTTCATTAATGATTTTTCCCGAAGGAACCCGATCACGTGATAATCAGATAGGGGTTTTTAAAAGAGGTGCTTTTGAACTTGCTATTAAAGCGAATGTCCCTATACTACCTATACTAATCGATGGTACTGGAGGCGTTCTTCCAAAACACGGAGTTGTTTTCAGCAGCGGACATCATTTGAAGATCAAGGTGCTTGATCCTGTTCAGCCTGACTCATTTGATACAGAAAATCCTTATGATCTTGCAATAAAAATTCAGGCGCTGATGAGATCTGAGCAGGAAAGATTAAATTAACATTCAGATAAAATGGAAATTGATAAGATAAAAGAAAAATATATCAAAGCCGCAGAAGACTTCAGTATTCTTGCAGCAAAGGAAGAAAAGCTTCTGATACTACTTTCTGCTTTGAGATTTCTATCGTTTGCAGGAGGCTTTACTATTATATGGCTCCTTTTTACGGTGAATATCGTTGCGGGATTTTTGTCGGTTTTAGCAGTTATCATCCTGTTTTTTTATCTTCTGAAAATGTATTCGGTTCATTCAGACAGGAAGGATTTTTTTAACAATCTATCGGATATAAACAGGAATGAAGCCAATGCTGTCTCAGGCAACCTTTCGTCATTTGAAGCCGGGAACTCCTATATTGATACCGGTCACGATTTCTCACATGACGTGGATCTTTTTGGCACCTCATCATTGTTCCAATACCTTAACAGAACAATAACAGGCTATGGCCGCGATATACTCGCCGGCTGGATATCGGATCCTTTTTCTCTCTCGCAAAAACTAATCCTTAGACAGGAAGTTGTCAGGGAACTTGCGGGCAAAGAAAAGTGGAGACAGGAATTCATGGCATCGGGAATGAAGAAACCTCTTGAGAAAAGTGATGTTACAAGTCTCCTGAAATGGATTGGGGAAGACGGCTTTGTAAAATCATCGCCATTTAGAAAGATTCTGATCTATGCTCTGCCGACAGTAACGATTCTTTCTCTTTTGATGCTTATTTCCGGGATCTTGCCTTATTCCGTTTTCATCTTTTTATTCTTTATGAACCTTTTCTTTATTGCTCTTGGATTAAAAAAGACCAATGGGATTCATGATGCTTTATCGAGAAAGTACAAATATCTCTCTTCAATGAACGTGCTTCTCAAATCATTTGAAGATGAATCTTTTACATCGCAGTTGCTCACTGATATAAAAATAAATATTTCAGGAGGAAAAGAAACAGCAGCAGTTTCGGTAAGCAGGTTAAGCCGTCTGATTCAGGCATTTGACAGCAGGATGAACCTTCTTGTCGGTTTTGTGCTGAACGGGTTGCTGCTTTGGGACTACCACTGTGTTTACAAGCTTGAAAAATGGAAAACAGAATACAGGGAGTTGTTTCCTGCATGGCTTGAAATGCTGGGCCAGGTTGATGCATATATAAGTCTGGGGAATTATACTTATAACAATCAAAATTTTAAATATCCCGTGATTTCTGATAATTACCTGCTTTCGGCAAGAGATATGGGACATCCTCTGATTGAAGAAAAGGAGAGGGTTTGTAACGATTTTGTCCTTGAAAAACACGGACACCTATGTATAATCTCCGGGGCTAATATGGCAGGAAAAAGCACCTTTCTGCGGACGGTTGCCGTAAACTTTATTCTTGCAATGGGCGGAGCCCCGGTTTGTGCTTCGGAGATGAGATTCACTCCGGTGAAGCTTTTCACAAGTATGAGGACAACCGACTCCCTGTCAGGCAACGAATCGTATTTTTATGCCGAACTGAAAAGACTTAAGATGTTAAAGATGAGGATAGAAAAAAAGGATCCTGTGTTATTTATCCTTGATGAAATATTGAAAGGCACTAATTCAGCCGACAAGAGTTTAGGATCGAAATTATTTCTGAAGCGCCTGGTTGAACTGGGGGGATCAGGCATGATAGCTACACACGACACCTCTCTCGGAGAGATGGAAAATGATTTCCCCGGTGTGGTAACCAATAAATGTTTTGAAATTGAAATTTGTGGTGATCAGATAAAATTTGACTACAAACTTCAGAATGGTATTACACATACTATGAACGCGGCATTGCTTATGAAGCAGATGGGAATTATTGATTGAGTCACTTCTTTTATCAACATTGGTTTCTGGTTTGTAAATACAAGATATACAAACAGATATAGATTAACTTTGATTCTTTTGCCGTTCTGGTTTAAAAATCAGAGCCGATTGTTGAAAAATTGCCCAAAATTGCCTTCCGTAAAATAATTATATTTGCACAAAATTCTGCAAAATGTCATCAGTCGGATATTCAGAAGAGAATATAAAAACCCTTGAATGGCGTGAACACATACGGCTAAGGCCTGGTATGTACATTGGAAAGCTTGGCGATGGTTCGTCGCAGGATGACGGTGTATATGTCCTGGTAAAGGAGGTTATGGATAATGCCATTGACGAGTTCATGATGGGTAATGGCAAAAAAATCGATGTCTCCGTTATCGGGAAGGAGGTCAGGGTACGTGATTACGGGCGTGGTATTCCTCTCGGGAAAGTGCTCGATGCTGTCTCTAAGATGAATACAGGGGCCAAGTATGATTCCAAAGCTTTCAAAAAATCAGTAGGTCTTAACGGAGTCGGTGTAAAAGCAGTTAATGCGTTATCGAGCAAATTTATAATCAGGTCTATACGCGATGGTCAGGTTAAGACGATTGAGTTTGAGAAAGGAGTCACAGTTAATGATCATCCTATTGAACCAACAACAGAAGAAAACGGCACAGAGGTAATGTTCCTGCCTGATGAGGGGATGTTCGGGAACTACCATTTCATATCCGAATATGTGGATTCACTGGTGAAGAACTATGTGTATCTTAATTCCGGACTAGTAATCAATTTCAACGGGAATAAGTTTTTTTCACGTAACGGGCTGGCCGATCTCCTCAATGATAACATGAACAAGGAGGGCCTCTATCCGATAATCCACCTTCAGGGCGAAGACATTGAAGTGGCATTTACCCATGGATTGGGATACGGAGAAGATTACTATAGTTTTGTTAACGGGCAGAACACAACACAGGGAGGAACCCACCTTCTGGCTTTCCGTGAAGCGATTGTAAAAACGATAAGAGAGTTTTATAAGAAAGATTATGATCCGGCTGACATAAGGTCCTCAATTATTGCTGCTGTCAGCATTAAAGTTGAGGAACCTATCTTTGAGTCGCAGACTAAAACAAAACTGGGATCAAAGGATATTGGACCCAATGGTCCATCTGTAAGATATTTCATCAATGAATTCATAAAGAAACAGCTGGATGATTTCCTTTACAAGAATCCGGAAACGGCAAAGATCCTCCTGAAAAAGATCCAGGATTCAGAGAAAGAGAGAAAAGCCATTTCTTCAATCCAGAAACTGGCCCGTGACAGGGCAAAGAAGGTAAATCTTCATAACAGGAAACTGAGGGATTGCCGTATTCATTATAATACAAACGATCCGAGAAAACTTGATTCCACACTGTTCATAACCGAAGGTGATTCGGCCAGCGGTTCAATAACAAAATCCAGAAGTGTTGAGACACAGGCTGTCTTTAGTCTGAGGGGAAAGCCCCTGAACTCTTTCGGACTTACCAAAAAGATTGTTTATGAGAATGAGGAGTTCAATCTCCTTCAGGCCGCTCTCAATATTGAGGACGGAATAGAAAGCCTTCGTTACAATAATGTTGTGATTGCAACTGATGCCGATGTCGACGGAATGCATATCAGGTTGCTCATGCTTACATTTTTTCTCCAGTTCTTTCCGGATCTTGTCAGGAAAGGACATGTTTTTATCCTGCAGACACCATTGTTCAGGGTAAGAAATAAAAAAGAGACACGATATTGTTACTCTTCTGAAGAAAAGGCAAAAGCTATTGCTGAACTGGGACCAAATCCAGAGATGACACGGTTTAAAGGTCTGGGTGAGATATCCCCGGACGAGTTTGTACACTTTATCGGCAAAGATATGCGACTTGAACCGGTAAGGATGAGGAAGGACGACTCTATTATCGGGCTTTTGGAGTATTATATGGGTAAAAATACTCCTGAGAGACAGGATTTTATTATTGAGAATCTCAGGATTGAAGAAGATATAATAGAAGAAGAGGTCGAAAAGGATCTGTAAACGATATTTATCAGGAAGTGCGGGTGTTTTTATGGAAGAATTAGATATTGATAGCAGCAAAACAGAAAGCAAAGGAGTTGTTCCTCAGGGACCGGCGTCGATTCATTCTGTAACTGCTTTATCGGGCATGTACCAGAACTGGTTTCTCGATTATGCATCATATGTCATTCTCGAAAGGGCCGTCCCACATCTTGATGACGGTCTGAAACCTGTTCAGCGGCGTATTCTCCATTCCATGAAGAGGATGGATGACGGTCGTTATAATAAGGTTGCTAATATAATAGGGCACACAATGCAGTTTCACCCTCATGGTGATGCTTCAATAGGCGATGCATTGGTACAGCTTGGGCAGAAGGATCTTCTTATCGATCAGCAGGGAAACTGGGGAAACATCCTCACAGGTGACGGGGCTGCTGCTCCCAGGTATATTGAGGCCAGGCTTTCGAAGTTTGCCCTTGAGGTAGTTTTTAACAACAAAACAACCGAATGGCAGCTGTCGTATGACGGGCGTAATAAAGAGCCTGTTACCCTGCCGGTTAAGTTCCCGTTGCTGCTTGCCCAGGGCGTAGAGGGAATCGCTGTAGGACTTGCTTCAAAAATACTGCCTCATAATTTTAATGAACTCATCGATGCTTCAATCGATTACCTGCAGGGCAAGGATTTTGTTATTTATCCCGATTTTCCTACCGGGGGCATGATCGATGTTACCAGATATAATGACGGACAACGGGGGGGAGCAGTAAAGGTAAGGGCAAAAATAGAAAAGACCGATAAGAAAGAATTGGTAATCACTGAGATCCCTTTTGGAAAAACAACTACTACCTTAATCGATTCAATCATTAAAGCAAGCGACAAGGGCAAGATCAAGATAAAAAAGATAGATGATAACACAGCTGCCAACGTTGAAATAGTTGTTCATCTTCTTCCGGGTGTCTCACCCGATAAGACTATCGATGCCCTTTATGCTTTCACTGATTGTGAGACTTCTATATCTCCGAATACTTGCGTTATTGTTGACGACAAACCCTCATTTATGGGGGTTAAAGAAATCCTGAAGCATTCTACCGACAGGACCCTGGGACTTCTGAAAAGAGAACTTGAGATCAGAAAAAGCGAACTTCAGGAAGAGTGGCACATGTCGTCGCTTGAGAAAATATTTATTGAAGAGAAGATATACCGCGATATTGAGGAGTCAGAAACCTGGGAAGCTGTTATCTCAGATATTGATAAAGGGCTTGAACCATTCAAGAAACTTCTTTACAGGGAAGTCACCAGGGAAGATATTATTGCACTGACAGAAATAAAGATCAAACGTATCTCAAAATTCGATGTCAAGAAAGCCGACGAACATATTAAAGGGCTGGAGGCTGAACTTGAGGAGGTAAAGAACCATCTTGCCAACATAATTCCTTTTGCGGTCAACTATTTTAAACAGATAAAGAAGAAATACGGCAAGGGGAAGGAAAGAAAAACCGAGATAAAAAGTTTTGATACCATTGAGGCTACGAAAGTTGTTGCCAATAATGCCAAACTCTATGTTAATTATAAAGAAGGATTCATAGGCACAGGTCTTAAGAAGGATGAGTTCATCTGCGATTGTTCAGATATTGATGATGTTATTGTTATCAGGCGCGACGGTGTATATCTTATTACAAAAGTATCAGATAAAGTATTTGTGGGAGCTGATATCATTTATGCCCAGGTCTTTCTGAAGAATGACGAACGCACCATTTATAATGTTGTCTATCAGGATGGTAAAGATGGGCCTTTGTTGGTAAAAAGATGTGCTATAACCGGTCTGACCCGTGATAAGGAATATAATCTTACCAGGGGAAAAGCAGGTTCGAAAATAGTGTATCTGAGTGCAAATCCAAACGGTGAAGCTGAAGTTATCAAGGTTCATCATAAACCAAAAGCGCGACTTAAAAAGCTGATCTTTGAGTTCGACTTTGGCGAATTAAGCATTAAAGGGAAATCCTCAATGGGGAACATCCTTACCAGAAATGCCGTACATAAAATAGCACTCAAAGAGAAAGGCTTATCGACACTTGGAGGAAGAAGAATCTGGTTCGATGATGCGGTTGCAAGGTTAAATGTTGAAGGCAGAGGAATTTTTCTTGGTGAGTTCAGCGCCGATGACAAGATTCTGGTGATGACTAAAAACGGATTTTTCCGGATCACAGGGTTTGATCTGTCGAGTCATTTTGAAGAAAACATACTGATAATAGAAAAATTCAGACCGGGGAAAGTATATTCAGTGGTTTACTGGGATGCCGAACAGAAGTTCTATTATGTAAAAAGATTCACAATTGAGGAGTCGGAAAAGCCTCAGTGTTTCATAAATGAAGATCCTGAATCAAAATTGGTCAGCATAACAGAAGTGGAGTACCCGCGTTTTGAAATTTATTTTGGAGGCAAGCATAAAGAAAGGGAAAATGAAATAATAGAGGTAGCAGAGTTTATCGGCATCAAGAGTTTCAAAGCTAAGGGGAAGAGGTTGACAAGCTATATGGTGGAAAACATCCAGGAAATTGAGCCTGTTGTCAGGAAGGAGGTCCCTGCAGCCACTGTAGAAAATCAGGAAGAAGAAGATGAGCAGCCAGAACAGCAACAGAATATTACCCGTGATGATCCTACCCAGATGACACTAGAGTTGTGATGCCAGAGAATTATTTGGTATATATTATTGGTTTTATGGGAAGCGGTAAGTCTACCGCTGGGGAAAAGCTTTCTTCGCTTCTTGGCTGGCCATTCATTGATCTTGATAAAGCCATTGAAGAACATTGCAGGATGCCAATTCCTGATATATTTTCGAAATACGGTGAATTGTATTTCCGCACTGTTGAAACGGAGGTACTTAAAAGTATAAAGCCACATACCAGTACTGTAATATCAGCAGGCGGAGGAACGCCATGCCATGGCGATAATATGGAATATATGCTAAAAAACGGGCTTACTGTTTATCTTAAGATGACTCCGGAGCAATTGAAAAACCGCCTTCTGAATTCTACAGATGTTCGCCCCTTGATAAAGGATTTGAGCAATGAAGAATTGCTTGGATTTATAGTGGGAAAGCTCTCTTCCCGTGAAAAATGGTACGAACAATCAAAAATTATTATTGAAGCTAAAGACCTGAATATTCATTTTTTACATTCCATAATTCAGAAAAATCTGAATATCTGATATTTGAATAACTGAATATGTGAATAGCAAACGACTAATCTTTCACAATAAAGCCGTCACAAATTATTCCGAAAAAACTCAAAAAAAGATTTGTTTAAAGATTAAATTGTTAATTTAGGGTACTTTAATTAAACAGATTAAAGACTTTAATTTAAGATTTATTATGAGAGATAAATTTTTCTCTCTTCTTGGAATAGAACCCGGAGAGGAGTCAATGGTATCGATTTTATTAACACAATCGATATTTCTTGGAATCTTTTTCGGAGCGTTTGACATTAGTGCACACTCCCTTTTCCTTTCAACTTTTGATGAAAAAATGATGGCACGGGGATATGTTGTTTCCGGGGTTGCCGGTATTATCCTGACATCTCTCTATACCTGGCTTCAGACAAGGTTGAAATTCAGGAATTTTGCTATAATGAACCTGATGGGTGTTACATTGATAACCCTGGTACTATGGCTTATTCTGACCATTGCACCATCAAAATGGGTGATCTTTTTCGTTTTTATTATGCTGGGGCCTCTGAATATCCTGGCAGGACTTGGATTTTGGGGAACGGCCGGCCGATTATTTACCTTACGACAGGGAAAGAGGTTATTCGGTCTTGTCGATTCAGGTCTTGTTATAGGGACGATAGTAAGTTGTTATGCAATACCTGTAATTTTATCTTTCGGATTTGAATCGCATAATATTTTACTTATTTGTGCATCATCTGTTTTTATTGCTACCGTTATTCAGATTCTGATAGGATCAAGGTTCCAATTGGTTGCAGGGGGTGAAGACACGGCAAATCAAAAAGCTGAAAAGCCAAAAGCAAAGGGTTCTGTGATAACGGTGCTTAAAAAAGATCCTTATATCAGGATCATGGCTGTTTTCATAGCTCTTTCTGTGGTTACTGCATTCTTCGTCCAGTATTCATTTATGGCAGTCACAAGGGAACAGTATCCTGCCGAGGAGGATATGGCAAGATTCCTTGGTATTTTTACCGGAAGCATGATGATCTTTACCCTGCTTGTCAAATTGCTGGTGTTCTCGTACCTCATCAGGAATTATGGGTTAAGAACATGTCTTACTCTTTCTCCAATGCTTATCCTGCTATTCACTGCGCTTGCTGTTACTGTTGGGATGTTATTGGGGTATACTCCTGCAGCTTCCGGTGGTTTCCTTATCTTCTTCCTTGTACTTGCTTTGAGCAGGCTTTTTTCCAAATCGCTTAAGGACTCTATTGAATCTCCTTCATTTAAAGTTATTTATCAGACTATCGATGAAAAGATCAGATATGAAGTTCAGTCAGGAATGGATGGTACTATAAATGAGATTGCCGCATTGTCGTCAGGGCTTATACTGTCAGGCCTTGGAGTCTTGAGTTTCGTAAAGCTGATTCATTTCTCCTGGGTTTTATTTTTCATCATCACATTATGGATTTTTGTTGCGTTCAGATTATATAAAGAATATAGAAGATCAATAAGAAAAGCTCTTGAGACAGTTGATACTCCTGAAACGGTTGTACCGGTTCTTATAGGGCAGGGTGTTTTTAAAAGCAGATTTTCAGTCGACACTGTATTCAATGCTGATTATTTTAATCTGATTGCAGGAGATGATTCTTTCATGAACAGGAATAATGATGTCTTGTACCTGAACAGGATAATAGATCATTGTGTTTCAGAGAATGATATCAGGCTTGTTCCTGCGCTTAAGAAGATGGCATCAAATATTAATCTGGATGAACAGATTCGTTCCAGGTCGGCCGGGGTGGCACAGACTGTTGAGAAACTTTTCTCATCAGGAAGTCAGAAAGAAAAAAAGACTTTTCACACAAACATGATTCTTTCAGGCACACGTCTTCCTCAGACAACCGGGATACTCAGACTTCTCAGAGATAATTCTGCCGAATCGAAACGAATAGGAATATTCATGATCGGGAAGTTCAAGTTGTCAGACATGTTGCCTGAAGTTTGCCAATATCTTAATGTGCCCGGATTGGAAAAGGATGCTTTTTCTGTTATCAAATCCTTTGGTAAAAGCGCGGAGAATGAACTGGAAAGGTTTTACCTTGCCTCTTCAGGGAATATTTACACCAGCAAGGCAATTCTCAGACTTTTAGGCAATATAAACACCCGGGAGAGTTCTTCGTTTCTTTTTTCAAGGCTCTGGTCAAACTCAAGAACGTTAAAAGAGACGACTGTCAAATATCTCATGGAATGTGAGTTCAAACCATCGAAAGAGGATAAGGACAGGCTTAACCAGCTTATCTCTGATATTATCGGCCTGATGACCTGGAATCTTTCTGCAAGGGTGTGTGTTGAAAAATATAATGATAAAAGCCTTCTTGAAATATTAGATAAGGAAATCAACAGGTGGAACAGATTCCTTTTTAATATTCTTTCAATCACTTACGATGCGGGCTCTATAAACAAGATAAGGGGAAACCTCGAAAACGGAACAGTAGCAAGCGTTAATTTTGCTCTGGAAATGATAGATATTGTAATAGATGATTCAATAAAACCAAAATTAACCTCTCTGCTCGACTTAGTTTCGGATGAAGAGAAACTGAAGAGTCTTTTCCATTTTTTCCCCGGGAAAATTCCTTCATATGGTCAGGTTCTTGAAGATATTATCAACAGAGATTATAATTTGCTTAGCATATGGACAAAGGCCTTCACCTTAAGGCATCTTCGGGAAATTGTGGATGATAATATGGCCGAATCGGTAGTTGCTCTTCTATTCAGCCCTGAAGCTATTATGCAGGAAGAATCAGCAAAGTTGATTATCCGTTCAAAAAAGGAGAAATACAGATCTGTTTTCAGTAGAGTACCTTCAGCATCACTCAAACGGCTCGAAAAAATAATAAACGGAGAGGTTGATGAAAAAGAATTATTATTTGAAAAGGTGAAATTTCTTTCAGCCTGCTTTTCAGTGATCCCTGAAGAGGAGCTGATATCGTTGGCAGAAGTAGTGAGATTTATGAATGACAGCAAACAGGATGGTTGTTTACTCCCCGAAAATTATATTGTGTGGTTCTTGTCTGATGACAATCAGGTAATGGAAACGCATGTGGTTTATGAAGGGGACACGGGAAATACTGGCGAAAAAAATAAGGGCAGGAAAAAGCATCAATGTTATATTTTGCCTTTAAACGCTATTGAAGAACATAATTATCAATACCCCGACAACGCATTTGAGATGTTGAAATGCATAAATAGTTTCGAAGAATAATCAGATTGGAAATGGCTTCAGGAAAAACAACGATATTCAGACAACTTATATTTAATGTAACAATTCCGACACTGCTGGCTTTACTGGTCTTTTCAGTAATTAATTTTCAACGTACCCGTTCAGCACTTATTTCAGGGACTGATGAGAAAAACAAGCTTCTTACTAATGAAATAACGAAAATTCTTAAGTTTCAGGATATCTCTTTTAACCTGATTGACGGAGAGTTCAACAAAAGGTTACAGGATTTCAGTTCACTTCTGGTCAATAAATATTTTGCCAATACAGATAACATTAAGAATCTTGATCTCAGGGACATAGCTGACAAGATAGGAATGGACCATGAGAATGAGGATATTTATGTTATTTCAGCCGAGGGTATAGTCATAAATACTACTTTCAAGCAGGATCTTGGCCTTGACCTGTTCGGTCTGGGTGAAAATATGAAGAAATATCTTGAGGGGATATTTAAATCGAAGGATTTTGTTTCAGAACTGTTTGCAATTGAACATACCACTCACAGGGCTAAGAAATACACTTATCAGACAACCAACGACGGCAAATACATTATTGAGATAGGAGCATATTCAAAGCAGGTTGATGATATCATACAGGAGATAGAAGATACAAAAGCCGAGATTAAGAGTGAAACTGAAGGTATAATTGATGTGGAACTGTTTCTGATGGCAGATGAACCTTTCAGCATGAATAAAAATGCCCTTATCATTGAGAGTCAGCAGGACAAACTGTTAAGATCTTTCCAGGATAAAGACACCATCAGTTTTATGGAAAAGGTGAATGACTCATGGTTTCATTACGAATATATTTACATGGAGCGGTCAGCTTCAAAAGATAAGCCGATCTCTAGTCTTTATAAAGGATCAGTTATCAGGATAATA
>Ga0116170_10000590_pt1 | contig 38522 bp, 35 predicted proteins | sample AD_JPNHW1_MetaG_FD_89797 | JGI IMG/M metagenome (GOLD analysis project Ga0116170, IMG submission 89797) | Active sludge microbial communities of municipal wastewater-treating anaerobic digesters from Japan - AD_JPNHW1_MetaG | ecosystem: Engineered > Bioreactor > Anaerobic > Digestate | place... | reverse complement strand
GCCGCCGAACTTGGCATCGAAATCGGCTGGCAGGGCGATGGAATCGATGAAATTGGCACGGTTGCGGCTGTTAACAGCACCGATAAAGACTTTAAGGTGCGGCCTGGCCAGCAGATTGTCAAGGTTGATGCCCGTTATTTCAGACCAACTGAAGTCGAAACCCTGCTCGGCGACCCGACCAAAGCCTTTAAACAGCTTGGCTGGCGGCCAAAAACCACTCTTGAAGAACTGGTAGCCGAAATGGTGCGCTCTGACCTCGAAACGGCACGCCGCGATGAGTTGTGCCAGCAGCATGGCTTTCAAACCTTTGCCTACAACGAATAGACTCGTTTGCTGCTAATATTCTACGATGAAAAAACCGAAGCAGATAATCATTCTTGGCGCTGGCGGGCACGCGGCCGTGGTCATCGAAATAGCCAGATTGCTTGGCTTCGAGCCTGCGGCAATTTATGATGACCGCGAAGAAACCCATGGAAAAATCGTCGCCGCCGTTGAAGTTAAAGGCCGTATCGCCGATCTGCCAGCCAGTCTGACTGGGCAGGCCTGCATCGCCATTGGCAACAACCAGGTGCGAAAAAGCATTTGTGAACGATTGGTTTGTTTGATCTGGCCGGTGCTTGTGCATCCGGCCGCCTGCGTTTCATCGCAGGCCAGGCTTGGCGCAGGCACCGTTGTCTGTGCCGGTGCGGTGATTCAGCCGAATGCCGTGATCGGCAGACAGGGAATTGTTAATATCGGTGCCTGCGTTGATCACGACAGTAATACCGGTGATTTCGCCCACCTCTCGGGTCGAACATACGTGGGGCCGGGTTCAGTCATTGGTGACGAGGCAACTCTACCATTGGGCGTGATCGTGCCGGCGTTTTCGACCTGGCGGGTGCCTGGTTTCTGATCTGCTCATTTTAGCGGGCTTTTAGCGCGGCGATCAGAAGACGATTAGAAAGACGGGCTGCTCGGGATATTGATTACTGATTGTTCGAGTTGATGCGAAATGCTCAGGTCAGCGGCAGGGCAAGCGGCATACATTGGCAGGCGGTTCATAAGGTTCCAGATTGGGCGCACCATGATGCCATCGGCGTTAAGAGTGTTGAGCAGCTGATTGCGGGTTTCCATGTCGGGAGTTTTGAGAATAACTGCATTCAGCCAGTAATTGCTTTTAACGCCAGGCATCTCGTTAAAGAAACTCAGGTCAGCAACCTGTTTGAATTCATGCTGATAGCGGCTGGCGAGTACACGTTTTTTCATGATGACGTCGCCTAACTGTTCAAGCTGGGCGCAACCCAGAGCGGCATTGATGTTCGGCAGACGGTAATTATATGCGATGCAGTCGTGATGGTATTCCCAGATGTGGGTAACTTTGCCGGTAGTGGTCAGGTGTCTTGCCTGCTGCGCCAGGTGGTCGTCGTTGGTAAGAATTGCCCCGCCCCCACCGGTGGTGATTGTTTTGTTGCCGTTGAAGCTCAGGGCAGAAATCAGGCCGTGATTACCAACGTGCCGGCCGTGATATTCTGAACCGATGGCTTCGGCAGCATCTTCAATCATTTTAAGGCCATATTCATTGCAGATGGACAATAATTCATCGAGTTGTGATGGGTGCCCGAAGGTATGCATAACCATCAGCGCCCGAATCGGTCTGCCGGTAACTTTGTTGAGCAATATACCGTTCTGCATGCTGGTGGCTGCCTTGAGGTGCTCACGCAGGCGCTCGGGGCAAACCCCAAGTGAAACTGGCGAAACGTCGATGAAGTGGGGGGTGGCATTGCAGTAAGCGATGGCATTGGCCGACGCCACAAAAGTCAGGGCCTGCATCAACACTTCGTCGCCCGGCTGTACGCCGGCCAGTTGCAGGCAAATGTGAAGAGCCGCGGTGCCATTAATAGTGGCGATCGTGTGCTTCACGCCGGTAGTGCGGCTTATTTGCTGCTCAAAAAGGTTTACGTATTTTCCAACCGTTGAAACCCAGTTGGTATCAATGCAGTCGGTAACATACTGGCGTTCATTGCCATTAAAAAATGGCTCGTGCAGAACCACCGGCCCGTGGGCTATACCAGATACTTTTCTGACTATCTGCTCAATTTTTCGTGCAAGTTGCTCTGCCATTCCAAACCTCATAATTTTTCTGAACCCCATTATACCACACTTTCATCCCCTCAACTCAATTGACTGAATCCGCAAAAAAATATCGGTGTTCATCTGCGTTCATCCGTGGCAATTCTTCTTCTCCCTCAAATCATCCGGTTCATCGGTGTTCATCTGCGTTTATCCGTGGCAATTCTTTTTCTCCCTCAAATCATCCGGTTCATCGGTGTTCATCTGCGTTTATCCGTGGCAATTCTTTTTCTCCCTCAAATCATCTGGTTCATCCGTGGCAATTCTTCTTCTCCCTCAAATCATCTGGTTCATCCGCGGGAATTCCTCTCTAAAATTTATCTGTGGTTGCGCTAATGACAGATTGTGATAAAATCACAAAAAAATCAGCGTCTCAAAATCGGAAAGGAGTTTCCCCTCTTATGTCAAAAGAATTTTCCAGAATCAGCATTGAGCACCTCGCCTCATGGATTTTGCGTGAATACGACGAAACCTCGCATATTTTCGGCATCCACAAAGACCTCTTCTTTGTGCCGAAGCATGATGACCCATTTACCATGACCCGATACGGTCAGCATCTCGAAAGCCCGATCGGCGTGGCTGCCGGGCCGCACACACAGATGGCCCAGAACCTCATCGCCGCCTGGCTTTGCGGTTCACGTTATCTCGAATTAAAGACAGTGCAGACCCTTGACGAATTGAACGTCAGCAAGCCCTGCATCGATATTCAGGATGAAGGATATAACTGTGAATGGTCGCAGGAACTTCGTCTCGACGACAGTTTTGATGAATATCTGAATGCCTGGATCATGCTGCATGTGTTGCGCCACAAATTCGGCTGGAGCAATGCGAAGGGCAGGGGATTCATTTTTAACATGAGCGTTGGCTACAACCTTGACGGCATTCTCAAGCCCAACGTGCAGAAATTTCTTGAACGCATGGCCGGTTGCGAAGCTACCCTCAAAGAAAAGCTGGCTGTGGTGCGAAAAATTTACCCGAAGGTTGATGAGATCGATATTCCGGCGAAGCTTTCTGATAATATTACCTTGTCAACCATGCATGGTTGCCCACCTGACGAGATCGAAAAGATCGCCATGTATCTCGTCAAAGACCGGGGTTACCATACTACGATCAAAATGAACCCGACACTGCTTGGGGCGGCACATCTGCGCCACATTCTCAACGAACAGCTTGGTTTCATCAGCGAAATTCCTGATGAGGCCTTTGGTCACGATCTTAAATACCCTGATGGAGTGCAGATTATCAAAAATTTGCTCGCCGCTGCCGAAACAAAGGGCGTAACCTTCAATCTGAAGCTTACCAACACTCTTGAAGCGGTTAACCACAAGACTATTTTCCCGCCGAATGAAAAAATGATGTATATGAGCGGTCGCGCCCTGCACCCGATCAGCGTCAACGTCGCTGCCCGCCTGCAAAATGAATTCGCCGGCAAGCTCGACATCAGTTTCAGTGCCGGTGCTGACTGTTTTAACCTGCCGAAGATCATAGCCTGCGGTATCAAGCCGGTTACCGTCTGTTCAGATATTCTCAAACCAGGTGGCTATGCCCGTCAGCTGCAGTATCTTGAAGAACTTGCCACCGCTATCAGGGCTGAGAAGGCTGGCGATATCGAAAATTTCATTCTCAAGTTTGCCGGTTGCAGCTGCAAAAATGTCGAAAAGGCGGCTCTCATCAATCTGCGCCGCTATGCCGGAGCCGTGCCTGCTAACTCTGATTATCACAAAGACAGCAAGACCGGCGAATCGGTGAAGACGGTGCGGGCGCTTTCTGAATTCGATTGTGTCAAGGCACCCTGTATCAGCACCTGCCCGGCCGGCCAGGATATTCCGTCTTATATGTTTTACACGGCGCAGGGCGATTATAAAAAAGCTTATGAAGTGATCATGCGCAATAACCCGTTGCCTTCTGTTCTCGGCATGGTTTGCGATCATCAGTGTCAGCATAAATGCACACGTTCAAATTATGACAGTTCATTGCTGATCCGCGAAGTCAAGCGTTTTATCGCCGCCCGCAACGCTGACCGGCCGATGCTTAAGCCTGATAAGAGCAATGGCAAAAAGGTTGCCATCATAGGTGCGGGTCCCAGCGGCTTGTCAGCAGCCTATTTTCTCGCGCTTGAAGGATTCGCGGTCGAAGTTTTCGAAACGAAGGCCTTTGCCGGTGGCATGATTGCGGATGCTATTCCAAGCTTCAGGTTGACTGCCGAAGCCATTAACCGCGATGTTGAATACATCAGAAATCTCGGCGTAAAAATCAGCTACGAACAAAAGATCGACCATCAGCGCTTCGAAAAGCTGCGCAACGATTTCGATTATGTTTATGTTGCTATCGGCGCTCAAGGAGCTAAGAAGATGGGTATTCCGGGCGAAGATGCTGCCGGAGTTATCGATCAGCTGGTGTTTCTCTCTGATGTGCGTCAGGGGCGCACCACCCGTATCGGCCCGAATGTTGCGGTTATTGGTGGTGGTAACTCAGCCATGGATGCCGCCCGCACCGCGTTGCGCATTGTTGGCGAAGCCGGCCGGGTGAGGGTTGTCTATCGCCGAACCCGCTCAGAAATGCCCGCCGATCTTGAAGAAGTTAAGGCTCTGCTCGACGAGGGCATCGAAGTTCTCGAGCTTCATCAGCCGCTAGAAATAGTTATCGCTGCCGGCAAAGTTGCCGGGATGCGATGCCAGAAAATGCAACTGGGCGAGAAGGGTTCTGATGGCCGCCGTAAGCCAGTTCCGATCAAAGATGCCATCATTGATGTTCCGTGTGAGACGGTCATTGAAGCAATTGGTCAGGATGTCGTGCTTGATTTTGTCAAGGCCACTGACCTTGAAACCGACCCGATAACCGGAATGACCCGCATAAACAATGTGTTCGCTGGTGGTGACGCGGTGCGCGGTGCTTCGACCATTGTCAAAGCCGTTGGAGATGGCCAGCGCGTCGCTCTGAATATTATTGCCATGGCCGGCCGAAATCTTGATGTCAGCCCGGCAAGCATCAAAAAGGGCATGAACTCAGCGCAGTTTATGACCAGAAGCGCCCGCAAAGTCAGGGGCGTCAAGCTTCCCGAAATCGAAGTCAAGCTACGCAAGGGTTTTGCGACAGTGGTTCGCGATCTGAGCGAGGCTGAAGCAAAGCGCGAAGCCGACCGTTGCCTCTACTGCAATGATGTCTGCAACGTCTGTGTCAGTGTCTGCCCGAACCGCGCCAACCGCAGTTATCAAGTGCGACCCGGCGATTATCTGGTGCAGGCAGCGGTTTTTAAGAAGGGCAAATTAAAAATTGAGACCGAGAAGACCATGCGCATCAGACAGGATTCTCAGGTAATCAATATCGGTGATTTCTGCAATGAATGCGGCAACTGCACCACGTTCTGCCCGACTGCCGGTGACCCCTACAAAAATAAGCCGAAGTTCTATCTTACCGATCACAGCTTCAAAGAAGAGGCAAATGCTTTCAGGCTTACTGGCAAGACGCTGCGGGCCAGAGTCGAGGGCAGTGAATTGATGCTCGAAGAAAAAGATGATGCCCTGCATTTTCACGATGGTTCACTGCATGCCCGTCTGCACCGCGATACTTTCGAAGTCATCGCTGTTGAACCTCGTGGCGACAAGCCTTCGCATTATTCATTCGAGTTTGCCCTGAAAATGGCTATTCTCTACACTTCTTTGAAGAATGAGCCATTTAATTGCTGAAATGCCAGCTATTTTGAGTGACAGACAGCCAGACCCCGCTGCTATAAACCAGCATCGGGCTCTGGTCTGCCTGCCGCCCGAAACTTGCAGATGCCAATCATCTCTTGCAAAGCCCTGAATAGACAAGGATTGACAAAATGAAAATTCTTCTCACTGGCGGAACCGGGTATATCGGCACTCACACCTGTGTGCAGTTGCTCGAAGCCGGGCATGAAGTCGGTATCGTTGATAATCTTTCCAATAGCAAGCTTCTGGTGCTTGATCGCGTCGAAAAAATCTGCGGCCGGCGGCCGGCTTTCTTTAAAGTTGATATCTGCGATTATCAGTCGCTGGCAACGGTTATCGCCAAGAATTCGTTTGAGTCGGTAATTCATTTTGCCGGTCTGAAGGCGGTTGGTGAATCAGTCGAAAAGCCCCTTTTCTATTACCGGAACAATGTCGGCGGCACTCTGAATCTTCTCGAGGCGATGCAGGCCGGCGGGGTGCGCAATCTGGTGTTCAGTTCATCCTCGACTGTTTATGGTGATCCACAAACGGTGCCGATTCGTGAAGATTTCCCGGTCGGCGGTGCGACTAATCCTTATGGGCGTTCAAAATTCATGATCGAACAGATTCTAATCGACTGGCAAAAGGCTAACCCGGCAATGAACGTAGCGCTGCTGCGCTATTTTAACCCGGTTGGCGCCCATGCAAGCGGTCTGATCGGTGAAGATCCCAATGGCATTCCGAATAATCTCATGCCCTACATCACTCAGGTGGCGGTTGGCCGGCGAACGCATCTGAATGTTTTTGGCAATGACTACCCGACCCACGACGGAACCGGGGTTCGTGACTACATTCATGTCGTTGACCTCGCGACCGGGCATCTCAGAGCGCTTGAAAAGCTGAATACCAGCCCGGGCCTTGGCATCTGGAACCTTGGAACCGGTCATGGTTACAGTGTGCTCGATGTGGTGAACGCCTTCGCGGCCGCGAGTGGCAGGCAGATTCCCTATAAAATTGTTGGGCGGCGTGCCGGTGATATCGCAGCCTGCTACGCCGACCCTGGCAAAGCAAACCGCGAACTGGGCTGGCAGGCTAATTTTGGCATCGAGCAGATGTGCGTCGATTCCTGGAACTGGCAGTCAAAGAACCCGAATGGTTATGAGTGAATCAGCTGGCGGCTGAACCGGCTGATAGGCCACGCCGTCGAATTGGTGAGAACTTCTCAATGCGTTCTTATATAAAATGGCGGTGAACCCCTGCACTCATTTGTGAAACAGGGCTGGCGAAGATAATCTTTAGTTAAAGCAGAATCTGGAGGCGGATTATGGCATTTTCTATCAGGGAATACGCGGCTGGTGCGCCATTTTTTCTGATTGCCGGGCCATGTGTTATTGAGTCAGAGGGCCTTTGTCTGTATATTGCCCAGACTTTAAAAGCGGTTGGTGAAGAACTTAAGTTGCCGGTGATTTTTAAAGCCAGTTTTGATAAGGCAAACCGCACAGCTGGTGACTCATTTCGCGGGCCAGGAATGCAACGCGGTCTTGAAATTCTCGCGTCAGTTCGTGAAAAGACCGGCTTGCCGCTCCTCACCGATGTACATGCGGTTGAGCAGACGCAGGCGGTGGCCGAAGTTTGCCAGATTCTTCAGATTCCGGCTTTTTTATGTCGGCAGACCGATCTGACCGAAGCGGCAGCACGCACCGGCCGGGTCGTCAACATCAAGAAGGGGCAGTTCCTCTCGCCATGGGCAACGCAGCACCTTGCCGAAAAAGTGCGCAAGGTCGAAGGTTCTGGTGAAGTTCTGCTGACCGAGCGTGGCGCTTCTTTTGGCTATGGCAACCTGGTGGTTGATATGCGGGCTTTTCCGATAATGAAACCCTTCTGTGACGGAGTTGTTTATGATGCCACCCATTCTTTGCAGTTGCCAAGTTCGGGCGGGGCAAAGACCGGCGGGCAGCGAGAATTTATCGGTACCCTGGCGCGGGCTGCCATGGCGACCGGTGATATTTCGGGCTTGTTTCTCGAAGTTCACCCTGAACCTGAAAAATCTCCTTCTGACGCTGACAATATTTTGCCGCTTGACGACATGAAGAGCTTGCTGACTGGGCTGATAGCCATTAAAAACGCCCTGAACATTCCCTTTTCAGAAAAATGACCATTTTTTATAACGGCATAAAGCGAGAGCCAGCGCTGATATCGACCGAGCTGCTTTTGTTTGTTTTTTTGTTGATGGCAGCTGGGCCTTCTTTTGCCGCCGGGCTTTCCCTTTATTCATACCGCGACGACCAGGGTCAGCAGATTGTTGTCGATAGCCTTGAGCGTGTTCCCGAACAGTATCGCGATCAGGCACAAAAGAGCTTTATTCCTTCTTTCCGGCCGTCGAAGCCAAAACCAGCGGACCAGGTTGAACCAGAAGCCAGAATTGGCACTTCTGAGCCGCGAATTGAAGTAATTTCGGCCCCCGAAGTTATTAAGAGCAGGGTAAAACATGATTTAAAAATTATGGAACCGCCACCGGAACGGGAACCCCCTGATCCGGGCCTGGCCACAGCCGCGTTGATTATCAGCGATATGGAAACGGTTATTGGCAACTTTGAGAATATCTACAGTCTGGCTTTCAATTATTCAATTAAGCATCCTGCAGTGCTGCATCATCACCTGACAAATGTCAATCTGCTGCGGCAGATCGTCAACCCGTCTTCGGTTGTTTTTCGCGAACCCGGCAACTGGGGTGCCGAGGCCGCTGTTTCTCTCGAGCGGCTTCGCACCATTCAATACACTATTTCTGCCTGGATGCAGACGAGCACATCACCGATGCTGACAACTCTGCCAACCCTTACTGAGGCGGCACGGCGCAACAGTCGGCATATCTCGGAGATTTTGCAGGCGATGAAAAAGGCTGATGCTGAGCGCATTGAAGAGAATTTTCGCAAGGCTGAACTTGCCTGGAAAAAGCGCAACTCTGACGATTGATTCATGGTTGCGCACTCAGCCTCAAATGAATTAGAGTATCAGGCATGCCACCCGAAAAAACTTTACACTACCATTATGAAACCATGGCGCGGGCTGATGGCTACCGGCTGATTGCCGGCGGCGATGAAGCCGGCCGGGGGCCATGGGCCGGCCCGGTCTGTGCGGCGATGGTTGTTTTGCCAGAAGATTGCAGCATAATAGGTCTTGATGACTCAAAAAAACTGAGCCGCGCCAGACGCCGAGTGCTTTTTTCCGAAATCAGGGCGCAGGCCGTAACCTTCGGCATCGGCTGGGCCAGCGCTGAAGAGATCGACCGGATCAACATTCTAGAGGCGACACGCCTGGCTTTTAATAGGGCTTTTGCGCAGCTGAAACCTGCTCCTGATTACCTGCTGCTCGATTTTATCAAATTGCCATGGCTGCGCCTGCCACATCAGGCATTTGCCAGAGGCGAATCGATCAGTGCATCAGTGGCGGCAGCTTCGATTCTGGCCAAAGAGGCACGCGACCTGCACATGGAAAACCTGGCGCAGCAATTCCCAGAGTATGGCTTTGAGAAGCACATGGGCTATGGCACTGGTGCTCATCAGCAGGCTTTGCAGCAATTCGGCCCCTGCGCCGAGCACCGACGGTCTTTTAAACCGATTAAAGCAATGCTTGCCAGCCCTCAAAATAATGAAACTCTCTTCTAATAACGACCCATCCCGGGCTATCCGGGCTGAGGTGGTTGCCAGCGAAGGCGGCCGCTCGCTGGTGATGGTGAATGGTCGACCAGTGCATATTGCCGGCGAATATAAGGCCGGGCAGCAGGTTGACGGTCGCCTGGCAGCAACTGAAGGCGGTTTTAAAATCATCGCTGCCGATAACTCGACCGGGGTGTCGGCCGAAAAGCTTCTGCAAAACGCAGGTCTGCATGAATCCGGGCCACAACTGGCCACCGCCCTCAAAAATTACGCTGTGCCTATAACCCCTGAGAACCTGCGTATGGCTTCAGAGATGCTCAGACAACTCCCGCAGGGCGCCAACAGCATCGAGCTGGTCGCCCTTCTGCTGGCCCGCAAGTTGCCGACCGGCGCGGCGCCCATTGTGAACGCCTACCTGGGCGGGCAGTTTAAATTTGCCAGCCTGTTCGCCGCTCTTGATAAATCAGCACTGATGAATCTACGTTCTTCATGGGGCGAAGGCCAGATGATTGACGCCATTCTGAATATGATAAGGGGTGGGGCAGGTGGTGCTGATGCTAACGTCAGGCGTCTGGCCGGCAAGGTCGATGAACTGGTGAGCGGCCTGCAATTACAGGAACTCTTCACCACTCCGCCTGAACACAATCAGGAAGGACGGGTTTATTTTCAGTGGCCGCTTTTCTGGCATGGCCAGGAAATACCGGATACCCTTGAAGGCGAGGCTTTTGTGCCTGCCGGCGAGGATCGCGAACAGGGTTTCAGCCTGAGGCTGCTTGTGAATCCGCCGGCACTCGGGCAGGTCGAGGTGTCTCTAAATCAGCAACAGCGAAGTCTCTGGGTGCATTTTGGGGTTTCAGAACCTATGATTCCGATGTTTACAGGTATTTTCAATGAAATTCGCGAGCAGCTGCTTGCGGGCGGCGATTTTGACGTGATTCGTCTGACCATCAGCAGGGTGCGGCTGCTCAATAATTTTTTCAGCACCCGCGAAGAGGCGGTCAATCCGAGAACTAAGGCGCGAATCGATCTGAAGGTTTAACTGATCGAAAGGAACCCGGTGGCGAAAAAAAACATAAAATTCGATGATGTGGCTGTTGCGATCAAATATGCCTTTGGCGAGGCCGGTGAAGCCCCAAAGGTGGTGGCTTCCGGGCGTGGTTTTCTGGCCCGGCAGATTGTCGAACTGGCCGAAAAAAACGAAGTCCCGACACACGAAGATCGCAGCCTGGCCGAGTCGCTCGCCAAGGTGCCGGTGGGTGTTGAAATTCCGGCAGAACTCTGGGGGGCGATGGCCGAAATTCTGGCGCAGATTTTTCTGCTTGATCGCCAGCAACGTCGATGACCAGCGCGAAGCAACAGCTTGGCGGCCGGGGCGAAGATATGGCTCTCGAGTTTCTTACCGGTCTTGGTTATGAGCTGGTGACCCGCAATTACCGCAGTCGGGGTGGCGAACTCGACCTCATTATGCGTGATGGCACGACGCTGGTATTTGTTGAAGTTCGAACAAAAACCGTTTTTTCGCACGGAAACCCGCTCGAAACCATCGATTATCGCAAGCGCCGCCAGATCGAAAAAACCGCCCGCCTTTATCTGGCCCGCAAAAAACTTGGTGATGAAATCAGTTGTCGGTTTGATGTAGTAGGGATCAGCCTTGATAAAGAGTCTACGCCGCAAATCGAACACGTCATCAACGCGTTCATGACCGGAGAATGAATTCGGCTCTTGACTCGTGCACAAGGCTGTACTACAATCAATTGTTATTCTGACCGGCACGAAAATCGTTGGGGTTATTACTGCCGGCTGAAAAAACGCTGATTTGCGGCAGAGAAGCGTATCAGAGTTCGCATCAGCTATGTTTGACCGTATAATTTTAATGCAAAATTACCGATGATGTAGGAAAAATCTTTTTTCAGGTGAGCTAATGAAACGTATTGGAATGATGGTTCTCATGCTTTCTTCTGTGGCGTCGGCGGCGCCGGCGCAGAATGCCGGGCAACTTGCCCGGGGTATCGAAAAAACTGAAGCCGTGATTGTCGAGGCCGAAGAAACGGCAAAGCTCGACAAGAACAGTCCTGAATATATCAGGCGTCGTCTCAGTGAACTTGAAAAAACCCTCTATGAAAAAACCCGCAATGAAGTAATTGCCGAGAAGTCAGCCGCCGTGACGGTTAAAGGAACCGCTGCCAGTAAGTCTTTTTATAATGAAAAAGACGAACTGACCGAAAGGGTTCAGATACCCAACCAGTTCGAAATCGAAAAAGAGGTGCAGAAGCGCCTTGCCACCGAAAGCCTGCTGAAAAATTTCGGGCGTGAATTCTTTGAAGAGGGCGAACTGATCAAGAGCAGCCTGTTTTCTGGCCTGGCCCCCTCAAATTATCAACTCGGGCCTGGTGATGAACTCAAAATAATCATCTGGTCGGAACTAGGTGACGAAACCGTCTATGACGTGCAGGTGAACCCTGAGGGGCAGATTTATGTGCCGATCATCGGCGTTCTCGGAGTCAGCGGCCTGACGGTCGGCGAATTCGAACAGACGGTGCTGGGGCAACTCTCAGGCAAATTCAAGCATTTCAAGGGGCAGGCGACCCTCACCAAGGTTAGAACCATTCAGATTTTTGTGGTCGGTGAAGTCGAAAAACCAGGTGCGATGAATGTTTCTGGCCTGGCGACCGCATTCTCGGCCCTTTATCAGGCTGGTGGGCCGACCCAGCGTGGCTCGATGCGCCGCATTAACGTTCTCGACTCTTCCGGCAAGGCCAAAAGCATCGATCTCTATCGCTACCTGCTTTCTGGTGACCGCACTCAGGATATCGCGGTTAAAAACGGTGATACCATCTTTGTGCCAACCGCCGAAACCAGAATAACTGTGACCGGCATGGTGAGCCGCCCGGCTATTTATGAACTCATCGGCGCTACCAGCCTCTCAGATGTATTGGAAATGGCTGGCCGGGTATTGCCGAAGGCCTACTCGGGCCGGGCAATGGTAACCCGCTGGACCGGCGACCGACGCCGCGAATCTTTTGATATAAAACTTTCTGATGCCGAGGCTTTAAAGAAATTTAAGATACTGAACGGCGATGAAGTCAAAATAGAACAGGCCACCGAAATGGTTGGCAATCAGGTTAATCTCGAAGGCCCGGTTGTCAGACCAGGTGAATACTCAGTTGACGAAGAGCTTACGGTAGCTGAACTCATCAATCGTGCTGGTGGCATTATTAAAGAAGATGCGAATCTTGAACGCGGCCAGATTTATCGCAAGGGCGACGGCGGCCAGCAGCAGGTGCTCACCTTCAACGTCAGATTCGCTCTCGCTGGTGATAAATCGCAGAACCATGTTCTCAAACCGTTTGACCGGGTGCGTCTGTTTGCCGAAAACGAAATTACCGCCGATATCAGTCGCATAAGTATCGACGGTGCCATTCGCCGGCCCGGCCAGTATGTTTATCGCGATGGCATGAAATTGGCCGACCTGGTGGTTAAGGCCCAGGGTCTCTCTCTTGATGCTGCCGACGAGATCGAAATTGCCCGTGTCAAAGAAGACAGCAGCAGCGAAATCATTAAGGCCAGTATTAAAGCGGCGCTTGCTGATGAAAAATCCCCTGATAACATCGTTCTGCAGCCCCTTGACCGCGTCAGCATTCTTGCCAGGGGCGACAGCCTGATCGAACCAGAGGTTGTGGTTCTCAAGGGTCAGGTTAAACGCCCTGGCCCATACGCTTTGACCCATCGGGGCGAACGTCTCAGCAGTCTGATCGAACGGGCCGGCGGTCTGACCAGCATGGCCTTTGCCGAAGGCACCGTCTTTATGCGCAAAATCGACCACGTTACCAGCGAAAAACAGCTTGAAACTACAGAAACCGTTCAAGATGACCTGTTTCGTCAGGCCACCCTTGACCTGCGTGCTGACCTGCTGCGCTCCGGTGCCAAGGTTGATGACCTGGTAACCCTGCGCAGTGAAGTCGAGGGCGAAAAGGTTAAAGAGCAGGTTGCTGGCGATCTGGTGACGGTTCCAGCGAAAAGCGCTCAAGAATTAACCTCTGAGCAGTCTTCGGGGTATGCCGGCATCGAAATGAGTACCCGCAGCATGAAGAATCAGATGCTGCGTATTCCGATTCCGATGAAGAAGATTGTTGAGCGCCAGGCCAATGAATACGAAGATATTGCACTGCTCGACGGCGATCAGATAACTATTCCGGTGCAGCCGACCACCGTTTCTGTCTTCGGCTCGGTTATGAACCCGACCACTATTCTTTATAACCCGGGCAACTCGGCCGGCTACTACATCAATCGCGCCGGCGGCTTCAATGGCCATTCAGACCATCGCCGCACCATCGTCGTGCGTGCCAATGGCGAAGTGTTGCGCATGCGCAATATTAAAAAGGTCGAACGCGGCGATATCATTCTCGTACCGCCCAAACCCAAGCTGATTCGCCCAGACCCGCTCAAGGAACTCTCTAATATCGCCGGCATAATCGGCAATATGGCAGTGACCTACAAGGTTATCGACGATAATAAATGATCTGGTGACGCCACAGGGTTTGTTCCCTGTGGCGTCTGCTTATTCCGCTAACCTGAATTCTCAAATATAATCAGAAACGCGACTAATTTTTTGAACAAGAGGTGTATAGCTTAATGCCCCAGAAGAACCCGATCGAAAAAATCGTCAAACGCAACGGCCAGGTAGTGCCATTCGACAAAGAAAAAATCGTAAACGCTATTTTTAAGGCCGCCGTGGAAGTGGGTGGCGAAGACCGTCGTCTCGCCGAAATCCTCGCTGACAAGATTGTGCATCAGCTTGAACTTTCAAAACAACCACCCGCCCTCGCAAGCGTCGAAGAAGTTCAGGATTTCATCGAGAAAGAATTGATAGAAGACGGCCACGCCAAGACCGCCAAGGCTTTTATCGTCTATCGTTACGCCCACAACAAGTTGCGCGAAGGCCAGGAAAAACAGTCGGTTAATTCTTCCGGCAATATTCCCTACAAAAAAATCTGGCAGGTGCTCAGCTGGTCTCTTGACCATAACTGTTTCAGTGTTGAAAAAATTAACGAGCATATCGAAAATGGCACTTACCCGCAGCTGGTCAAAGATGTCACCGCCAAATATGACGCCGATATTGCTTCGGCCGCCGAAAAAATCATTGCCCGCAAAGATCAGGTGCGCATTGTCATCATTGCCGGGCCTTCAAGTTCAGGCAAAACAACCACCACTATCAAGATCGGCGAACACCTGCAACGTCAGGGCTACGAACTTGTTTCAATGGAACTCGATAACTATTATTTCGACCTCGAACATCATCCGCGTGATGAATTCGGTGACTATGACTTTGAAACTCCCGAAGCTCTTGATCTGAAGCTGATCAATCAGCATCTCGCCGATCTGCTCGATGGCAAGACCATTCAGATGCCGCGCTATAACTTCAAGACCGGCAAACGCGAAACCGAAACTGATCCGATGAAGCTCGAAAAAAACCAGATTCTGCTGCTCGACAGTCTGCACGGCCTCTATGCGCCGATGACCAGCGCTGTCAGCGACGAAAAAAAGTTCAAGCTCTATATCGAAACGCTTTGCCAGATCAAGAACAAAGACGGTGAATTCATTCGCTGGACCGACGTGCGCCTGTTGCGCCGCATGGTTCGCGATTCATGGCATCGCAGCTATAACCCCCGCCAGACGCTCGAACACTGGCATTATGTGCGGCGCTCTGAAATTCAGCACATTATCCCGTTCCTGGGCACCGTCGATCACATCATCGATGGCTCATTGCCTTATGAACTGCCAGTCTACAAGAAGCATCTTTTTCATCATTTCCCTGATTTCGTCAAGGATTATCGCGAAAACCCGAAACGTCAGGATGCCTATATCCGCGCCAAGCGCGTTTTTGACATTCTCGATTCATTAAAAGTCTGGGAAGACGAATCGGTGATACCAAAAGATGCCCTGATTCGCGAATACATCGGCGGCAGTATTTACGAGTATTGATTGGTCGCAGACCGAACCCTGATCAGGGAATACTGACGATCAGGGTTCGGGTGCGTGGCCCGTCGAATTCGCACAGATAGATGCCTTGCCAGGTGCCGAGCACCAGGTCGCCGTTTGCAACTATAAAGGTGTGGCAGCTGCCCAGAAGGCTCGACTTGACATGGGCGGCGCTGTTGCCTTCGCTGTGTCGGTCATGGGGGTCGTGAGTCGGAAATACCGTTTCGAGGCGGCGCAGCATATCTGAAACGACATCGGGGTCGGCATTTTCATTGATGGTCAGGGCAGCGGTCGTGTGTGGCACTGAGACGACGATGTGCCCGTCGGTCATGCCCGAGGCATTGATAAATCTTCTGATGACCGCGGTAACATCGACCATCGCCTGCCTGCCGGGTGTGCGGATGTTTTCTTCAAAAATCATGGCTTGCCCCTGATGAAATGATTGCCAGTTGGCCAGGCAGCAGTTCGATTGAGGTTTTCAGCTTATCGACTGGCAAAAAACCGGCAGACGTATGAATTTTGAAGTTCCCAGAACTGGTCAGGCGCTTTGGCAGGCGACATGCTGCGGTTTTGGCGTCGGTGTTGACCGCGACCAGAAGTTGTCGCCCCTTTGCGGTTGATTTGCAGAAGCCCTTAATGCCGGCTTTGCCGGGTTTCCAGTTGCCGAAGGGTATCAGCACGCCTTCACAGTTGAAAATCCGGTCAGAAAATTTAATCTGAAGTAATTCGCTGATAAAAGCAGGCAAATCGGTGTCTATACCCCGGGCGAACTCGGCTGGGCCTGAACGAAGCACGTCGATGCGCTCAAACAGGCACCTTTCTGAGCCGGCGGCAAACATTAAATCTGAACTCATAAGTGCCGCCAGGGCAAAGTCGAGTTTCATCAGCGTAATAGCCGCCTGGCAATCGGTTTTGCTGACCTGTTGCAGCGAACGCAAACCATCGTGCTCGACAAATTTTCTGACAATCGCCTTGTCGTTTAACCCGGAGACCTCGGCGCTGCGCACTCTGGCAAAGGCTTTCATTGCAGGCATAAGAGTGTCGTGACTACTGAAGATGGTGCAGGTTGGCAGGCCCCCGGAACGTTTGTAGAGTTTATATATATCAGCTGGGATATACAGGCCACCGCTATACCAGTACATATTGTTAAAAAAACGATCAGCACCGGCGGCAATACCTGATCTGGCAAGCTTTATCAATGGTGCCATTCCGAGGTTTTCGGCCAGAAACCAGACGTGTCTGAACCGCCGGCGGGTTTCTTTGATGATGCGCTGCAGCCCGCTCGGGTCAAGGCCCCAGGCTGCATCAATTCTGATGGCATTGACGTGCATCTGTTCAACGTGCGGGAAAATAACCTTTTCAAGCCAGTAGTTCTGCAATTCTGGGTTGGCATTGTCGAGTTCGTAGGCGCCCCAGTTGATACGAACCCTTTTTCGGTCGGCGTCTTCGTCGTCTGCGCCGGCTTCTATGCCTTTAGTCGAATGATTCTTAAACCATTCACGCTTGAGGTTATCAGCCTGCCAGTCAGCGTGATTAAAGGGGATATCGATCATGCGGTCCATGCCAAGCTCTTTTACAAAGAGCATGAAGTCGGCAAAATTTTCCCAGGTCTGGAACAGTTTGCATGGTTTTTCGAAATCCTTAACCACGTATGCCGAAAAGCTGGGCAGAAAATGCGGCAGAATTAATAGAACGTTGACTCCCAGGCTTTTAAGCTCAACTACATAGGTTTTAAGGTCTTCAAGGTTGTTAAAAAAATTCAAGGGCACGTCGGCGTAAACTTTGCCTCGTTGCTGCTCTGGCAAAACTGACGCCCTCTGAAAACCGGTTTCGCTGGCTTGATAAAAACAACTGGTCGCGCTCATTGTTGCTCCTGAATTTGAGGTTTAGCGTGCGTTCTCTGTGTCTGATGCAGTTTAACAGACTGAAGCAGGTTCGAAAAAATATACTACAGAGAATTGCCCGCCACTGCAACGGCAAAAATTATCAGCGCCCGGGTCGGTTGCTGATAATGAATCTATCGGTCTGAAATCGTTCGGTGGTTTTATTTAATGGCGCGGGCACGAGCCATTAGTCTCAGCACGTATTGACGTTTTTCGATCTCGCTCATTGAGCCGAAATCTTGCAGATAAGGCGTTTGCGAGGTCGCAGGTTCTTCTCTGCCGAGTTCTTCAACGGTGATGAGAGAATCGCACAGCAAAGTCGCCTCATTGTTGCTCATCTCGCAGAAACCACCGGTGGTGCCGAAGACCACTTGCCGGTCGGCAAGGTCGGTAATGCTGATGACGCCCGGTTCCATGACGGTCAGCAACGCCTGGCGGTTGGCCATGATGCCAAGCGAACCCCGGTGCGCCGGCAACTTCATCGATTGAGCCTCAAAGGTTAACTGATGTTTGCCGGGCCGGGCCAGATTGACGATGAATGAGTTTTTCATTGCTGTTTTTTGAGTGCCTGTGCCTTATTTTCTACGTCACTGATGTTGCCGACCATATAGAATGCCTGCTCGGGGTAGCTGTCGTATTTGCCGTCGCAAATAGCTTTGAAGCCTTCGATGGTTTCTTTGACTCCGACATAGCGACCCTGGTGGCCGGTAAATTTTTCGGCGACAAAGAATGGCTGAGACAAAAACTTCTGAATGCGCCGGGCGCGGTTAACAATCGTGCGGTCTTCGTCAGAGAGTTCTTCCATACCGAGAATCGCGATAATATCAGCCAGTTCCTGGTAGCGCTGCAAGATTTCCTGCACCAGACGGGCGGTCTGGTAGTGCTCGTTGCCGATGATATCTGGCGTAAGCAGGCGTGAGTTAGAGGTGAGCGGGTCAACAGCCGGGTAAATGCCAAGTTCAACGATTTTTCGCGAGAGAACGGTAGTCGCGTCAAGATGCGAGAAGGTGGTGGCCGGTGCCGGGTCGGTGATGTCGTCGGCAGGCACATAAATTGCCTGCACCGAAGTGATGGACCCGGTAGTTGTTGTAGTGATGCGTTCCTGCAGGGTGCCCATTTCGGTGCCCAGGGTGGGCTGGTAGCCAACCGCCGAAGGCATGCGCCCCAGCAACGACGATACTTCTGAGCCGGCCTGTACGAATCTGAAGATATTATCGATGAACAAAAGAACATCCTGAGCTTCGCGGTCGCGGAAATACTCGGCCATGGTCAACGCCGAAAGCGCCACTCTCAGGCGTGCCCCGGGCGGTTCATTCATCTGGCCGAACACCAGGCAGGTTTTATCGAGAACCCCAGATTGTTTCATGTCGAGATAGAGGTCGTTGCCTTCGCGGGTGCGTTCACCAACCCCGCCAAACACCGAAACGCCACCGTGTTGCTTGGCGATATTGTTGATAAGTTCCATGATCAGAACGGTTTTGCCGACACCCGCGCCGCCGAACAGCCCAATTTTGCCGCCGCGTGCGTAGGGGGTCAGCAGGTCGATGACCTTGAGCCCAGTTTCGAGAATATCTGTGGTTTTGCCTTGCTGGCGGAAAGCAGGGGCCGGTCTGTGGATCGGCCATTTTTCGCCGCTGCGGTCGAGTGGCCCGGCATCGTCGATCGTTTCGCCGAGTACGTTAAAAATGCGGCCCAGAACACGATTGCCGACCGGTACCGAGATCGGCTTGCCGGTATCAAGAACCGGAAGATCACGGCGCAGGCCGTCAGTCGGGCCCATGGCGACCGTTCTTATAATATCATTGCCGAGATGCAGGGCGACTTCAAGCACCAGCTTGGAGTTCAGCAGCGGGTTCTGCACTTCGAGGGCATTGTGAATGCTGGGAAGGTGACCGGGCGGGAACTTTACATCCACGGCCGGACCCATGATCTGAATAATTCTTCCTTCGCTCATGACTGACTCCTGGCGGGGCAGACTCAGGTCTGCGACCCTGAAATAACTTCGGCGATTTCTCTGGTGATAAGGGCCTGACGGCTGCGGTTCAGGTCGAGTTTAAGATCTTCGATGATTTCTTCGGCGCGGTCTGTGGCCGAAGTCATGGCGGTCATTCGGGCGCTCTGCTCGGCCGCCGATGATTCGACAATGGCTCTTTGCAGCAGATTGCGCAGATAGCGGGGCATGATCTGCTCGAACAGCAGTTCAGGTGATGGCAAAAATTCAAAAGTCTGATGCGTAGTGCTTCTGGTCTGGGCGTGAGTCGTATCAGATTCTACCGGCAGCAGTTTGACACAGACCGGGTGTTTGCGGGAGGCTGAGATGAAGTTCGTGTAAATCAGGTTGACTTCATCGGTTTTGCCGCTCATGAACAGTTCGAATACCTGCGCGGCCATCGGAAAAAGTTCGGTATCGAGCGATTTTATGCCGAGATCGGGCCAGGTAGAAAACAAGGGAACCGCGCGTTGCTCAAAAAAGCGAATCGGTTTGCGGCCGATGGCGATGAGTTTTTTATCGGCTGCCGGGTGTTGCTTGATGGTTTGCAGGGCAAACCGATGCAGTTCATGATTAAAACCGCCACACAGGCCGCGTTCACCACCGATGACGATCATGCAGGCGCTTTTAACCTGACGCTTGTTCAGGCACGGGTGATTGAAGTCTGGCAGTTCGCGCCGAATGCTCTGCACCATGCTGTCGAGCCTGGCGACGTAATCTCTGGTGAGATTAATGGCCTCGATGGCACGCCCCAGGCGGGCTGTTGACATCATTTTCATGGCGCCGGTAATCTGCTGGGTAGTCGCTACCCCTTTAATTTTCTGGCGGATGTCTCTTAAAGAAGCCATCAGTGGGCCTTTCCGTGTTTCTTTTCGGCGGCAGCCTTTTCGGCTGCGAGCTGTCGTTCTTCGGCCTCACGCTTTTCCTTTTCGGCCTGGTGGCGTTCGGGGTGATACTGCAGCATATAAACGTCATTGAGGAAATGTTCGATCAGATCGACCAGTCGCTGTTCCATTTCGGGGGTAAGCTCTGGCTTTTCCTTAAAGTTATGCATTATTTCGGGGTGCTTCTGATGCAGATTCTTAAGAAGAAACTTTTTGAATCTGACTATTTCGGTTTTCTGCAGAGTGTCTGTGAAACCACGTGTGGCCGCCAGGATAGTGACAATCTGATCTTCGACCGGCATAGGGGTGTGTTGCGGTTGCTTCAGCAGCTCGACCAGACGCTCGCCGCGGGCCAGCTGATCCTGGGTGGCCCGGTCAAGATCTTTCGAAAACTGCGAAAAAGCAGCCAGTTCACGATATTGGGCGAGGTCAAGGCGCAAAGGCCCGGCAACCTTTTTCATACCCTTGACTTGAGCGCTGCCGCCAACGCGTGATACCGAAAGCCCAGCATTTATGGCCGGTCTGACGCCAGAATTGAATAAACCCGATTCAAGAACGATCTGGCCATCAGTGATCGAGATAACGTTGGTGGGAATATATGCCGAAGCATCGCCAGCCTGCGTTTCAATGATCGGCAACGCGGTGAGCGACCCCCCGTTTAGCACTTCAGACAGCTTGGCCGCCCTTTCGAGCAGGCGGGCATGCAGATAAAAAATGTCGGCCGGGTAGGCTTCACGACCTGGCGGGCGCCGCAGCAACAGTGAAACCTGGCGATAGGCGGTTGCATGTTTGCTCAGGTCGTCATAGACGCAAAGCACATGCCCCCCCTTGTCGCGAAAGTATTCGCCCATGGCGCAACCGCTGAACGGTGCGATGAACTGAAGAGGCGCGGGCTCAGATGCCGATGCCGCCACGACGATCGTGTGATCGAGGGCGCCATGCTTCTTTAGAGTTTCAACGATCTGGGTAATCGTCGACATTTTCTGGCCAATTGCCACATAAATGCAGATGACTCCAGTGTCTTTCTGGTTGATGATCGTATCGATGGCGATGGTTGTTTTGCCCGTCTGCCGGTCGCCAATGATAAGTTCGCGCTGGCCGCGACCAATGGGAATCAGGGCGTCAATCGCCTGAATGCCGGTTTGCAGAGGCTCGCAGACAGGCTGACGCTGCACGATATTCGGTGAGTCGCTTTCAATGCGCCGGTAAGAATCGGGCAGAATCGGCCCCTCACCGTCGATCGGCTGGCCGAGAGGGTCTACAACCCTGCCGAGCAGACCCTTGCCGACCGGAACAGAGAGAATCTGTTCGGTATCTTTGACCAGATCGCCTTCGTGAATGCCTTCATCTGAACCAAAAATCAGACAGCCAACGTTGTCTTCTTCGAGATTGAGCACGAAGCCCTTAACGCCATTGGCAAACTCGACCAGGTCACCAGACATGGCTTTAGGCAGACCATGAACTCGGGCAACGCCGTCGCCAACCTGCATAACAATACCGGCCTCAACAGTTTTGAGCTCGGTAGAAAAGTTTTCGATTTCCCGTCTCAGAACAGAAATAATTTCGTCTGATCTGATACTCATGCGATGTCTCCTATAATGCCAGGCTGGGCTGGCTGATCAGCGCCAGAAGCCACTCGCTGTCAACCCTGATCATCAGCTCTTTTAGCAGTTTCAATTTTGCCTTGATCGAGTCGTCAATTACCTGGTCACCGAATTGAATGACCAGACCACCTATTATTTCAGGGTCAACCTTTTCGCGAATCTCGACCCGCCCGAATTTCTGGCCGAGAACTGCTCGCAGCTTAACCCTTTCAGAGTCGTTGAGCGGCACCGAAGATTTAACGACAATGCCTCTTATGCCATTGCGCCGCCGATAGAGTCTTTCGATTTCAAGCGCGATATCGCCGAACAGACCGATACGCTCTCGTTTGATCAGCAGGCAGATAAAATCAACAACCAGCTGGGAAGACTGCTTCCCAAGAAGTTTCCGGATCATTTCAATCTTGCGGTTCGGGTGAATCGTCGGGTGATTGAGAATGTTTTTTAAATCATCAACGCCCATATAACAGGCGAAGAAAGCCTGAAAATCCTGGAAGGCTTCATCAAAAAGGCTGCCGTCAATAGCCGAAAAGAAGGCTTCGGCGTATCGTTTGGTGATGATTTTTATCTGCTTGTTCATTCGCTCTTGTAGTCGGGAAGATCGTTCGAGAGTTTTTCAATTGTCGATTCAATCAGCCGCCGATGAATATTGTCGTCAAGTGATTCTTCGACGACTTTTTCGGCTGCCTTCAGAGTCAGTTGAACCACTTCTTCGCGGATTCTTGCCCAGGCGCTCTGGCGTTCCATGAACAGTTCCATTTCGCCGTGTTCGATAATTGTTTCAGCTCGCTTGCGAGCATCCTGAATGATCTCGGCCACCTTGCCTTCAGTGTCAAGAATGGCCTGCTGCCGCCGCTGATAAAGCTCCGCCTCGAGGTTTTCGAGATGCTTTTCGTATTGCTGTTTGTATTCAATTGCCTTATATTGCTCAGCCTGAGCCTGGTCTTTGATGCGGTTCAGGTTCGTGCGTCGTTCTTCTATAATCTTGCTGATCGGAACGAACAGAAAGCGTTTGAGCAGAAACAGCATTACGAAAAAGTTGATGGTCTGCGAAATCAGAATGGTAACATTGAAATCGAACAGGCCCGGACCATGGTCTTCACCATGTTGGGCTGGCCCGGGGGCGGTAGTGACTTCACCACCTGCAATGCCGGGCGCCAAAGTGGCCCCCGGTGGTAGCTGCTGGCTCTGCTCATGGGTTTGCAGATGTTCGGCAACTGGTGAAACACCCGATTCAGCCGCATACAAGACAGAAACAGACAACAGCATGAAGAGCAGCAAAAATAGCTCTGCCGCTTCCATGCGCCGAAAAACTGCCTTGATCATGCTTAAGCCTCGATTACCACTTTACGAACAACAGAATCAGAGAGATGAGCAGACAGTAGATTGCCAGAGATTCAATCATGGCAAGCCCGATGATCATCGTGAAACGCAGATCATTTGCCAGTTCAGGCTGGCGAGCCATGGCGTCGGTGGTCTGGCTGATAACCTTGCCCTGGGCGTAAGCGGCAGCGCTGCTGCCTAATGCCACGCAGAGCGAGGCAGAGACTATCTCGGCAATGTGACTCAAGACGTTCGGATCCATAATACCCTCCTGTTGATCAGTGCCCTTCTGAAAGGGCCCCGGACAAATACACACCAGTAAGAATCGTAAAAACTGCCGCCTGCACCAGACTGGTGAAGACAGCCATGAAATACATCGGTAAGGGAACAAGCAGCGGGAAGATGGCGACGGAAAGAACCAGTATGACGGCATCTTCGCCCATAATGTTGCCGAAAAGTCTGAATGTCAGGCTTATCGGTCGGGAAATTTCGCCTATGATGTGAATCGGTAACATCAACGGCACCATCCACCAGATAGTGCCGGTGAAGTGCTTGATGTAGCCAAAACCATGGGTGCTGAAACCATAATACATGGTATAGCAGAAGACGATCAGCGACATGCCCAGACAATTCGAAAACAGGCCGGTCGGTGATTTAAGGCCCGGAACCAGCCCGAGAACATTGCTGGTGAAGATGTAGATGAAGATGGTTGACATCAGCGGCATCAGTTGCTCGAGATGCTGGTCGCCGACAATCATTCGCATAAAATCATGCAGGCTTTCGTAGATGAACTCAAGGGTCGCCTGGGCAAAACTGCCGCCATCATCGTTGAGCCGACGGGTAAAAGCCCAGCAGAGGGTCGAAATGCAGATGGTGATCAGCCATGGCAAAACTGCACCTGGCGAAGCGGGTATGAAAGAGAATAAATAAAAAATATTCTTTTCGAGCGCGTGCATGTTGTGACCTGCCTAAGCCTTACTGGCAGCTTTGCGTTTGAAATAAAGCCATACTACCATAATGACCACCACCAGCTGACTTGCAATTATTCCCAGGACAATTTCAGTAACTGAACATCCTAGCCGGTAAAGACCATAAATCACCAGCGCCAGAAAAAATAATTTCAGGTTTGATAATGCCAGGGTCGGCATTCTTAACCAGGTCGGAGCTTTTTCCAGGGCCAGAAAACCTTCAATGAGAATCACAAAGCTCAGGCTGCCGAGATAATACCCCAAAATGCCCGAAAAGTAAAACTTTTCTGTATAAAGCCATACTGAAAGCAGAATCAGCAATACCAGAAACCCGGCGGCAAGAACATTTTTTTCGCAACCGCGAAGTGATTCAGTCAGCTCATTATTGGTCACGTTTGAATGAACTCATGCTTTCGTTTAATTGTTTCCAGGTCTGCACGCCTGCCGCGGCGATTCCGAAAAAAATGCCTCCGAGAATCCCGTAAGGGTGGCTCTGCAGATATTCATCAATTTTGTAGCCTGCGAAAAGACTGATACCAACACAAATGCCTCCGGTAAGACCGGTGCTGAGAACATTGCCCAAAAGAGTGCCGCGTAGTTGCCGCCGCGGTGAGTCGGGCTTGCTGCTCATATTACCAGGGTCGGTTTCTGACCCTTGATGTCTTCGATATAGCAGCGCAGCAGTTCGGCGACGCTCCAGGCCTGGGCAAAGCAACCCCTCGGGCTGTGCGGCATGTTGCCGTCGAAAATTTCAGAAATGCTGCCAATGCAGGCCTCACGATTCAGGTGATTGATGAATGGCTCGATCATCAGCGAAGCACGCAGCTGCGATTCCATAGAAAAATTGTTGACCTTAAGATACGAACTGATAAACGGCCCGATCAGAAACCCCCAGACTGTTCCCTGGTGATACGCCCCGTCACGCTTAACCCGGTCTCCGCCGTAAAAACCCTCATAACGCTCATCGCTCGCCGCCAGGCTGCGCAGGCCATGCGAAGTATAAAGTTTCGCGAACACGGCATCGACAACCGACTTCTCATCGGCATGTTCAAGCAGATTAAACGGCAGAAACACCGCAAAGATCTGGTTCGGCCTGAACGAAAGGTCTGGTTGCCCGTCAGTCTTTATGTAATCAAACAGACAGTTGTCGCTCTCGTTCCAGAAAACTTTCTGGAATGAACTTTTGACCCGGCGGGCCAGCGCGGTAATCTCGCGCGAATGCCCTTCGTATTTTTCCTGAAAGATCGCGTAAATGCGCAGGGCGTTATACCACAGAGCGTTTACCTCAACGGCTTTGCCGTTGCGCGGCGTAACAACCCAGCCATCAACTTTCGCATCCATCCAGGTTAGCTGCACATCAGGAGTGCCGGCACTGATCAGGCCATCTTCCTGATCCATTTTTATCTCGTAGCGGGTGCCACGCTCAAAGGCCTCAATAATCGAGGTCATACCCTCGTAGAGATGCTCGCGCACGAATTCATAATCATCGGTGTATTCAATGAATTTATAGGCGGCCACAAAAAACCACAGTGACGCATCGACACTGTTGTAGGCAGCATCATTGCCATTGTCGGCAAAGCAATTCGGAACCAGACCATTCTGAATAGCCCCGGCAAAGGTCTGCAGAATCGAGCGGGCATCGTCAAATCGACCGGTTACAAGAGTCAGGCCCGGCAGGGCAATAAGACTGTCGCGGCCCCAGTCTGAAAACCATGGATACCCGGCGATGATCGTGCGACTGCCGGTGCTCTGCCGTTCAACGATGAACTGATCGGCGGCGAGCAGCAGACGGCGAAGCAATGGGTCGCTCGAGTGCAGAGATGCAGCTATGCTCTCAAGCCGCTGTTCTTCGCGTTTGCGCAGGTCCATCGGGTTGAATGAACTGATCGGCCGGTCAGAAAATATCATTGACGCTGAGCCGCTGAGGGGGCTTACCTCAAGGTAGCCGCACGAAAAATCGTCTTCAAGAGCCGGCAAGCCGCGCTCTTCCTCCATCTGCAGCATAATATCCTTGTGCCATTGCTTGTCTTCAAAAAATTTGCCGCGATCCCACCTGATAAAGAGCTCAGGCGCATTTGCAAAAGGCTGCAGGCGAATCTGCCGTTCTAAAATATCGGCACAGTTTTCTACCCCGACACTCTCATACATGTTGCCATGAAAATCTCTGAAGAGAAAATGCGGCCGAACCCGCAAGCTGACCTTGCGGTTGTTGCCGAGTAATTTGTAGGTCACCAGAGTTGTATTCTGCCCGTAAACCATGCTGACAGTTTTGATGAGCATCACATCGTGTATCTGGTAATACCAGGTCGGCAAAGGCTCGCGCTCGAACCTCTCGAGGTGCAGATAACCGGCCGGATTTTTAATTTCTTCGCTGTGAATGCAGGTCGAGAGCGAATGTTCGCTTCGATCGATAATCAGGGTTTCTTCAAGACGCGAAACGAGCACCAGGCGTTCTACCGGCGGGCGCTGTGCCGCGACAAGCAGGCCATGGTATCTTCTTGTATTGATACAGGGAATAGTCGAACTGGCAAAGCCGCCGATGCCATTGGTCAGCAGCCATTCCTGTCGCACCGCCCTTGAGAGATCATACTGAATCTCGCGCCCGGTACTGGTCATTGCCGTTCTCCTCTTGTTTAATCACTTCAGGCGAAGTTTATAACTTTCAGGCCACAAAAGCAAACCACCCGACAGGCCGGGCCGTTGAATCGGTTACACTTTGTTTTTATAAGATTCAGTAGAACAGAACAACCGGGAGGTGGGTTACAATCGGGGAAAACTTATGTATACTGGTTGCGATAAATCAAGTCGGAGGGGTAGATGCCAAATTGTCTGCTGATTGACGGTAACAACATCATTTTTCGCGCCTTTTATGCCTTTCAGAATCAGAGACTTAAAACCAGCGATGGCGTGCAAACCGGCGCTCTCTACGGTTTTTTGCGAATGCTCCTGAAAATGCTCAAAGATCGTCGGCCCGACCTGGTGGCCGTTGCCTTCGATACGTCGCGCAATACCTTCCGACGCAAAATGTTTCCAGAATACAAGGCTAAACGCAAACCGGCCCCCGAAGAACTTCTCGCGCAGATTCCCCTGGCACATCAGGCTGTCGCAGCCCTTGGCATCAAAATTATGACCCATGAAGACTATGAGGCCGACGACCTGATCGGTTCAGCCGCCCGCGACCTGGCGGCCAGTTATCAGGTGAGTATTGTTACCGGCGACCGCGATCTCTTGCAGCTTATCAACGACCAGGTTACCGTTGAACTCTGCCAGAAGGGCGTCAGCGATACCCGCGCCGTTGATCCTGCCGAATTTGCAAAAGAATATGGGTTTCCACCTGCTGGTATTATTGAACTGAAAGCTCTGATGGGTGATTCTTCTGACAACATTCCCGGCGTTAAAGGCATCGGCGAAAAAAAAGGTCTGGCTCTGATTCAGCAATTCGGCAGTATTGAGCGCCTGTATTCAGAGATCAGCAGCGTTGATAACGAAAAATTGCGGCAAAAACTGCTTGATGACCGTGCCATGGCGTTGCTCTCACATGACCTGGCGACCATCAGAACCGATGTTCCCACTTTCGCCAACACAGTTGAACTGCGCTGGAACCCAGACAATCTCAACGCGGCAGATTTTACAGGCTTTTTGCAGCGCTTCGAATTCAGCTCCCTTTATCGCGAATTCGCCGGCCGTGATTTGCAAACTGCCTTAAAAAACCAGTCTGGTGAAGCAATAACAGCTCCAGCTGCGGTTGATGGCCAGCTGCCCGGCCTTCTGCCTGGCGCCGCCGCCCCATTACCAGGTTCACCCGCGCCGATACCCGGTGAAAAGCTTATTGTCAGCAATATGGCCGACCTCAAAAATTTCTGGGCCGGTGTCAATGAAATTCTCGCCATCGACGTCGAAACGAGCGGCTTCGACCCGATCAGCAGCCATATCGTCGGGGTCTCGCTGGCCACCGGGGTAGAGCGGGCGGTGTATGTGCCATTGCGGCATGCTTACCTTGGCCTGGCACCTGAAGACCAGATTAATCCAGAAGAGTTTTTTGCCTTTTTAGGCCAAAACCTCGGCGGGCGAAAAATTGTCGGGCATAATCTGAAATTCGATCTGGCTTTTCTGGCCGAAGCCGGGGTCAGCGGCGGCACTGATCTTTTTGACACGCTTCTGGCTGCTTATGTTATCGACCCGACCCGGTCAAATGCCCTCAAAAGTCTGGGCAGCAATTTGCTTGGTTATGCAGTTACCGAATTCAATCAGGTGGCGGCCGGTGGCAGCTTTGCCATGGTCGATCTGGCCAACGCCAAAGATTACGGCTGCCAGGATGTTTTGTTAACCATGCATCTCTACCCGATTTTGCAGCGTGAGCTGGCCGAAAAAAAACTGCTCAAACTTTTTAATGAACTCGAAATGCCTCTGATTCCAATTCTGCAAGGCATGGAGCGCTTTGGAATCGGCCTGAATGAGCCATATCTTGTTGATCTCAGCCGCGAACTTGCCGACCGCATCGCCGAACTTGAAGCGTCGGTGCATGCCCATGCCGGGCGCGTTTTTAATCTTAATTCGACCCAGCAGCTCCAGGAAATTCTTTTCAAAGATCTGGGGCTGAACCCCCCGAAAAAGACCAAGACCGGGTTTTCGACCGACAGTGAGGTGCTGCGCCTGCTCGCGATTGCCCACCCGATCTGTGTCGATCTTCTTGAATACCGCGAAATGGCGAAACTCAAATCTACTTATGCCGAATCGCTGACGACGCTGGTTAACCCAAAAACCGGTCTGATTCATGCCAGTTTTAATCAGGCGGTGACCGCCACCGGCCGTTTGTCGAGTTCTAACCCTAACATGCAGAATATCCCCATCAAAACAGAGTGGGGCCGCAAGATTCGCCGCGCTTTTATTCCACCGCGTCAAGGCGATCTGTTTGTTTCGATCGACTATTCACAGATTGAACTGCGCCTGCTGGCGCATTTTTCACAAGACCCGGGCCTGGTCGAGGCTTACCGCCTGGGTATCGACATTCATGCCATCAGTGCCGGCCGCATATTTAAGAAAGCCCCCGAAGATGTCACTGCCGCTGAACGCAATGTCGGCAAAACCGTGAATTTCGGCATTATTTACGGAATATCGGCGCACGGGCTGTCTGAAGATCTCGCCATCAGCCGCCCCCAGGCTAAAGAATACATTGATGCATTCTATAACGGCTTTGCGCATGTCAATGAATTTTTCGAGCAGGTTCTCGTCGAAGCCAGGCAGAAGGGCGAAGTCGAGACTTTGCTGGGGCGCGTCAGACACCTTCCCGATATCAATTCAAGCAAGTTTCAGTTGCGCAGCGGCGCTGAACGCATCGCCAAAAACACCCGCCTGCAGGGTTCGGCAGCTGATCTGGTCAAGAAGGCCATGCTCGATACCTCGCGCTGGCTCTGCGAAAATGGCTTTCAGACCCGCCTGATTCTTCAGATTCATGATGAACTGGTCTTCTCGGTGCCCAAAGGCGAACTCGCCGACGTGGCCCCTGAATTGAAGCGTATCATGGAAACCTGTGTAACCTTGAATGTGCCGCTTGTCTGCGATGTTTCATCAGGGCCAAATCTTGCCGATCTGGATGATCTGCCATGAAAAAACCACCTTTATTGCTTTTGCACGGCATTTGCAACAACGCCAACCTGTTTGCCGCACCCTATGGGCTTGGCATGCATCTCAGCGAACATTTTGCCATTTATCCGGTCAGTTACCCGGTTAAAGAGCATCGTAACGAGTCCTGGGATTTTGATTTTCACCTCGAACACGATATGCCGCTGATCTGGCAGCAGATATGCGACGAAACCGGCGAAAAACCCTGCGTTCTTGGCTACAGTATGGGCGGAATGCTGGCAATGGCAGCGCAGGCTACCGGTGTCATTGACGCCCCGGCAGTGGTGACCGCAGCGTCGCCCTTCAGTTTCGGCATGATCCCGCTTTACCCGCCGCTGATGCGCACCTGGGTGCGAATTTCTTCGCTCACCGGCTATCGCACTGTGCCGATTCGATTGCTTGGCCGGATTCTCTGCTCTCTGATGGCGGCAACCGTGCCGTCTACCAGTGCTTTTGACCTGAATCTTTTTCGGGAACTCATCAAGACAGCCTGCGTCAATGTGCCTGTTGAAACTTTTTTGCAGGCGCTCACCTGGGCCAAGACCCGCAAGTTCACCGATCGCACCGGCACTGTCGATTATCTGCAGAAGTTTTCGCAGATCACCGCCCCGGTATGTCTTATTTATGGCAGCCATGACCGGGTTGCGCCCGTAGAGACCGTTGAGGTCGGCTATCACGCCGTCAATTCAAAGAGCAAAGCTCTGGTGCGTATTCCTGAAGGTACTCATATCAATATGACTGCCGGAATTAATGCCGGCAAAATTGCCGCAATAACCCGGGCCTGGTGCAGCCGTGGTGGTAACGAGCGTGATGAACTGCTCTGCCAGGTTGCACGAGTCGATTGCCTCAAAAAATCTGCTGTTACGGAATAATATTCTGCAGAGTGGCAAGATCGCGACTAATCTGATCGATAAGCGATTGCATGTCGGGAAAGCGCTTTTCTTCACGGATTCTCTGCACAAAACGAATGCGGATGGTGCGGTGGTATAAATCACCGTTGAATGCCAGCAGATGGGCTTCAAGCAGGTGATTGCTGCGTTCGAAAGTAGGCCTGACCCCGATATTTACAATCGCCGGAAACGAACCCGACGGGGTATCGGCATAGCAGGCATAGACACCATTGGGCGGCAGTATCTTCTGGCTTGTTTCAAGTTTCAGGTTGGCGGTAGGAAACCCCATGATGCGGCCCCGGTGGTCGCCATGCACCACTTCGCCTGAAAAGCTCGCTTCTCGCCCAAGAAACCGGTTGGCCCGGGCAAAATCTCCGGCCGCAACGGCATCACGAATAATCGAGCTGGAAACAACTTCGTAGCCAACCTTAACCGGTTCAATAATCTGGCAGTTGCGCCCCTGGGCTGCGAGAGCGTGGGCAAGCATTTCGGCGGTTCCGACTCTTCGGGCGCCAAAGCAGAAGTTGAAGCCGACAAACGTGACCATAGCCTGTAACTGCTGCACGAGCACTTTGTTAACGAATTCTTCGTGCGAAACTGCGGCAAAAGCCTCGTCAAATGGTCGAAACACCACGTGATCAACACCAGTGCCAATCAGAAGACTGAATTTTTCTTCGGGGGTTGTCAGATAGCCTTTAAAAATCTCAGGCGAAAGAAATTTTCGGGGCGAATGGTCAAAGGTAAAAATAACTGCCGGCAGGTTCAGTTCGCGGGCAGTGCTGATTATTTCAGTGATCAACTGGCGGTGACCGAGATGAACGCCATCAAAGGTCCCGATTCCCAGAACGCATGGCCCGATGCCCGGGTCGCCGGTCAGCAGATTCTTAAGCTTCATTCTCGGCAAATACCCTCACAGGATACAACTTTAGCCCCGCCTTCTGACTGTCTTCCTGCTCTTTTTTGGTGCTGTAAATGGCAATCAGACGACCATCAGGGGTGAAAATCTGAAACGTATCGGCGCTTTCAGGGTTTTCGGTTTCGATACTCAGAATATCACGACGGGCGAGCGGTTGGCCGTTTTTGATGCGGGCCTGACCTTCAGGGCCAACTTTCAGCCTCGGAAACGGCAGAATGTTCTCGAATGGCACGAAAGAAGGCGTGTCTGTGAACTGCATGCCCTTTTCAATTTTCCAGAATGGCATGGCCTGGGTAAAGGCCCATTGGCCAACCCTTTCGCGCAGCAGATAAGAAAGGTAGCCGCCGCACCCGAGTTTCTGACCGAGATCATGAGCTATAGAGCGCACATAGGTGCCGCGTGAACAGTGAACTCGCATGACGAGGTGCCGCTGGCCGTTACTGCAATAATCAGTAACCAGTCTTATTGAAGTGACATGCACCGGGCGACTGGCAAGCTTAACTTCTTCGCCGGCCCGGGCAAGCGCATAGGCTCGTTTGCCGCCGACCTTGATTGCAGAAAAAGCTGGTGGTGACTGATCGTAGCTGCCAACCAGACTGCGAAGTGCGTTCATCAGCTGTTCGTTGCTGAAGTCGGGCAGATAGTCGCAGCGGGTAAGAAAATTTCCGGTAGCGTCGTAGCTGTCGGTGGTGGCTCCAAGGGTAACCCGCATCAGATAAGTCTTATCAAGATGTTCGGCCGGAATAAAATTGATCAGCTTCAGTGCTTTGCCTGTAAAAACAAGCAACACACCCTGAGCCATGGGGTCGAGAGTGCCGGCATGACCGCACTTCAGCTTGTAAACGCGGCGTAACCTGTCAATGACATCGTGCGAAGAACCGCCGCGCGGTTTGCAGACGACAAGGCAACCATCAGACATTGAGGGTTGCTCCGGCCGGCAGGGCCTCGGTAACGGCAGAAACGACCGCCTGAATGACTTCTTCAAGATTGCCATCAACCTGGGCGCCTGATGCCATGCGGTGCCCGCCGCCATTAAACTTGCGGCTGACCTCCATGACATCGACCCGACCGGTCGATCTGAAGCTCACCTTAACCTTGCCACCCTCTACTTCCTTGAACAGCAGTGCCGCCTCAATGCCCCTGATGCAGCTGAGATTCCGGATTGCTCCATCGGCGTCAACTTCAGAAGCCCCGACTCTCGAAAAATCATCGAGGGTCAGCCAGCTGGCAACAACTTTCCCGTCGTTGTAGCTGCGGGCGCGGGCCATAACGGTGCCATGAATGACAACCCGATGATAATTAGTGTTCTCGTAGACAAGTTTGTAAATATCATCAACAACCAGGTCATTGCCGATCAGACGCGCTGCTACCTCGTGCGATCGGGGGGTCGAATTGTTAAAGCGAAAATTGCCGGTGTCGGTCATGATGCCAACATAAAGAGCCTCGCGGCACGCGTGGCTTAGTTCAATGCCGGTGCGCTCAAGAATGTTATAGAGAATCTCGCAGGTCGAAGAGGCCTTCTCTTCGAGAATGTTAATGGTGCCGAGACCGGTGACCCCGATATGGTGGTCGAGATGAACCGTGGTGGCCGCCCGCTTGAAAAATTCAACCCGATCACCCATTCGCCTGGCTTCAGTGGTTTCCATCAGAAAACCGAGGTCGAATTCTATATTCTCGGGCAGATAATTCTGGCACACCTCAGCACCGCGTAACCATGAAATCTGCTCGGCCAACGGGTCGAAATTGAGCACCACGCAGTTCTTGCCTGCGGTACGGCACCACTGATAGAGAGCCAGCTGCGAACCAAGGGCGTCTCCGTCAGAGTATGGGTGTGCGATACAGAAAACGTTTCTGGCCTTTTCAAGCTTTTCGCAAATCAGATCAATTTGTCGGTCGTAGGCAGGGCTGGGCCATGAAACGTTCATTGGTGTGCATCCTTAGGTGTTCATTCGGAGGGCTTGATATTGCGCAGCAGTTCAAGAATATGGTCGCCGTGCTGTATTGATGGGTCATAAAAGAAGGCAAGTTCTGGCACTACCCTCAATTCGATGTCCTTCTTGAGTTCGCGGCGAAGAAAGGCCTTGGCCGAGTCAAGCCCGTTCTGGACATCTTCAGGTTTGACTGTGCCGCTTTCGTTTAAAAAGCTGTACATTACCCTGGCCAGATGAAAATCAGGGCTGATATCAACATTGACGATATGCACACCTCTGACCCGAGGGTCCTGGACCCGGCGGTTTATGAGCTCAGAAAGCTCGCGCAACATCAATGAGTTAACCCGTTCCTGTCTTCTTGTCATACGTAATCCCAATAGGTATCGACGATCTGCACTGAACTGTGGTCGGCAAGAATCTCGTCGATTTTTTGTGCCATCTGCTGCAGCAGCAGACGGTCATTGGCAACCATGGCAACACCAACGGTGCCGCGTTGCCAGAGATCATTGTTGGCAACTTCGGCAATCGAGGCATTGAATTTTGCCTTGACACGATCAATCAGGCTTCTGAGAATCTGTCGCTTTTCTTTGAGGCTATGAACCTCGGGAAAATGCATTTCAAAAGTGCCGATTGCTACTAACATCTGCTTCTACCTGATCAGATGACTCTTTCGATTTCTTTCAATCTGAAGAACTCGAGAATGTCATTGTCTTTGATATCGTTGTAATTTTCGACGCCAATACCGCATTCATAGCCGGCATGAACTTCTCTGACGTCGTCTTTAAAACGCTTCACAGAACTGGTTTTGCCTTCGAAGATTTCGACGCCGTCGCGGATAATGCGCACCGAAGTGTTGCGGGTCACACTGCCGGAGGTTACGTATGAGCCGCAGATGACTCCAACGCCGGAAACCTTGTAGACTTTGCGAACTTCGGCGCGACCGAGGATTTCTTCTTCGTATTCAGGTTCATACATGCCTTTAAGTGCGAGTTTAACCGCATCAATGGCATCGTAAATAATTCTGAAAACTTTGATTTCGACGTCTTCGGCTTTGGCCGCGTCTTCGACATTCGGCATTGGTCTGACATGAAAACCGATGATGATGGCATTACTGGCAGAAGCCAGGTTCACATCGGCTTCGGTGATGCCACCGACCCCGGTATGAATGACGTTAACTTTGACTTCATCAGTGCTCAGTCGTTCGAGAGCGTCTTTCATCGCCCCGGAAGACCCCTGCACGTCGGCTTTGATAATGATATTGAGTTCTTTGGCCTGGCCTTCGGTAACCTGTTTGAACAGGTCAGCGAGCTTGATGCGGTTTTCGCGTGAAAGTCGTTCTTCGCGGGCTTTCTTCTGGCGCAGTTCGCCAACATAGCGGGCGAACTTGGCGCTTTCTACGACTGCCATCTTGTCACCGACTCTCGGAACATCGTTCAAACCAAGAACAACGACCGGGAAAGCGGGGCCAGCTTCTTTAACCCGACCACCGGCATCATTTACAAGAGCTTTTACGCGCCCGAAACTGCTGCCGCAGATGATATGGTCGCTCATCTGCAGACGGCCATTCTGCACGAGAACAGTGGCCATAGGCCCCATACCCTTGTCGAGTCGGGCTTCGATAATGGTGCCGATCCCGGCTTTTAGCGGGTTAGCCTTCAGATCCATCATTTCGGCCTGAAGAAGAATCATTTCGAGCAGATCGCTGACATTAGTGCCGGCTTTTGCAGAAACGGGCACCATGGTCGTCTGACCGCCCCAATCGTCTGAGACGAGGTTGTAGGGCATCAACTGCTGTTTGACTCTGTCGATATTGGCTTCGGGTTTGTCGATCTTGTTGATGGCAACGATAATCGGAACACCAGCGGCCTGGGCATGATGAATGGCTTCGATAGTCTGGGGCTGCACGCCATCGTCGGCGGCAACAACCAGAATGGCGATGTCGGTGACCAGGGCTCCCTGGGCACGCATGGCCGTGAAGGCTTCGTGGCCGGGGGTATCGATAAAGGTAATTGTGCCCGTGTTAAGCTTGACCTGGTAAGCGCCGATGTGCTGGGTAATCCCGCCTACTTCCTTGTCGGCTACGTGAGCCTTGCGGATGTAGTCTATCAGAGAGGTTTTGCCATGGTCAACATGACCCATGATCGTCACGACCGGTGGTCTGGTGCGCAGGTCACCCTCTAAATCAGGTGTGTCTTCAATTTCAAAAACATTCTCGGTAAAAACGACTTCTTTGCCGAATTCCTGGCCGATCAGCTGCATCTGTTCGAGTTCAAGGCGCTGATTCAGACTGGCCATGACTCCAAGGCTGAAAAGCTTTTTAACGACATTTACCGCATCAATTTCAAGGTATTTTGCCAGCTGACTGACGGTAATGTCAGTCGGAACCAGAACTTTTGGCAGCGAATCTGGATCTTCTTCTAAATTTTCAGCTTTTCCGGTGCGATCCAGAATTGCTTCGGTCTGACGCTCAGCTTCACGCATTTCGGCTTGAACCTTCTTGGAAAAATGAGCGCGTTTGGTTTTGTTCTTAACGCTCTTTTTCTTGATTGGGGCTTGAGTCTCCTTTTTCGGAGAAGCAGTTTTGATAATGGTTATCTGCTTGTTGACTTCAACTTCTTCTTCTTCCTCGATGCGTACGGGCTTAGGGCCAATTTTCTTTTTTTCGAGCTTTTCTTTTTCGAGTCGGTCGTCGTGGCTTTTTTTATCGATGACAGCGTTCTTCTCGACATTGACAGCTTGAGATACGGCAGCGACAGGCGTGGCAACCACAGGTTTCGGAGCAGGCTGAGCTACAGCCTGAACTGCCGGTCTGGGTAAATCTGTCTTCGGTCTGGCAGCCGGCTGAGGTTGCGGAGTGGCAGTCACTACAGGCTTAGCTGGTTGACCGCTTTTCGGGGTGGCAAAATGCTTCTCGAGAATGTCGAGCATCTCGTCGGGTAAGCCTGCGAGGGGGTTGGTCTTACCTTTGTAGCCAAGGTTGGCCAAGAGATCTGCCATGTCTTTGTTGCTTAAATTATACTTTTTACTTGCTTCGTGTAATCTTATACCCATCCGTTACCTCCACGCTGTCATTCTTCGGTGTTCCTGTGAGAAGCCATGTCTTCGATGTCTTTTTCAGTTTTGATATCAATTTTGATACCGGTTAGTTTTGATGCGAGTTTAACATTCTGCCCTTCCTTGCCGATCGCCAGTGATAACTGGCCCTGGGCAACAATCGCCAGTGCTGATCGCTTGTCTTCAGAGACCTGCACCGACTGAACTTTGGCCGGGCTGAGAGCGTTAATGACATATTCAGCCGGGTTGTCGCTGTAACGAACTATGTCGATTTTTTCGCCATTCAGTTCGTCAACAACGCCTTTGATGCGGCTGCCCTTAAGGCCTACGCATGAACCGACCGGGTCGATCTTCGAATCGGAAGTGGCCACCGAGATTTTTACTCTTAGACCAGCTTCGCGTGACGAAGATTTTATTTCGACAATGCCGTCACCAATTTCTGGTACTGCCTGACGGAAAAGCAGTTCTACAAACTTTGAGGAGCTGCGCGACAGAATAATCTGCGGCCCCTTGGGAGTCGGTTTGACTTCCTGTATATAACATTTGATGCGGTCGTTGGTTCTGAATACTTCATGGGGAATCTGCTCTTTCGGTGGCAGAACGGCTTCGGCCTTGGCAAATTCAACGTAAATATGCTGCTTCTCGACGCGCTGAACCTTGCCGGTCAGAATCTGGCCGACCTTGTTGTGATATTCTTCATAGATAATGCCACGCTCAGCTTCTTTCAGCTTCTGACTGACAACCTGTCTCGCTGTCTGCGCGGCAATGCGGCCGAACGCGGGTGGGGTGACATCTTCTTCAACGGTGTCGCCTGCCTTGGCATCGGGGTCGATTTCCTGGGCTTCTTCAAGGGTATATTGACGGTCAGGTTCGTCGAGTTCGTCACCTTCGACCACCAGTCGTCGCGAAATTACCTTGAAATCACCGGTCTTCTGGTCGAGAGTTACCTTAACATCTTCTTCAGAATCGAAATTCTTGCGATAAGCAACTACCAGAGCTTCTTCAATAGCATTGACCAGAACCTCCATCGGCAGGTTCTTTTCACCAATTACTTCTTTTAATGCATCTATAAGACTGAACTTCGTCATAATAACCTCCCCCCGTTATTCACGCTGCAATTTTGCCGGAAACTCAAACACTGCCTGGGCTTCTTTGACAAACTTCAACGGGAATTCGCGGAGCCCTTTTTCGGAACGAACTGTGATTTTCTCTGGTGAGAACTCGGTCAGTCGCGCCCGGAAAACCTCTTTCCGACCCTTCTCCTCATCATAAAGCGTCCATTTGACCAGCTTGCCCACATGACGCTCATAATCAACCAGGCGCTTGAAGATTCGCTCTACTCCGGGCGATGATACCTCGAGGGTATAAGCCTGATGTATCAGGTTTGTTTCATCAAGATAGTCACTGAGCCCACGCGAAACCTTCTCGCAGTCTTCGACCGTCACACCGTCGGGGCTGTCGATAGCTATCTCAAGCACCATTCGATGGTTCACCTGTTTGAAGGTGACGTCATAGACCTCATAGGAAAAAGACGATTCAACAAATCGCCGAACCTCAGTTGTTATGTGCTCAACTGATTCATTCATTGCAGTTCTTTCTCCTGTGATACAAGAAAACGACAAACTCCGCTCTACCGCGGCTTTTGTTGCTTTCCTTTCAATCTAAGCTTTTGCAGGTCGAGCGCAAATCTTAGCACGTTCAGACAATTAAATCAAGCACCACGAGTTTGCAGAACTCTATTTATTGATCTCTGAAATTCAGGATATTTTCTGCAAGTTTGTCATCAGCCATGATGTACCGGGCCGTTGAATCAGTCTGATTATCTGTTTCATGGTTCAAAATTTTTTTATTTCCAGAACCCCGCGCCCGAACCCCTATCAGGGCAAACGCTTACTTAACTTTCTCTAGATGCAAGTTTCGGCAGGTCAGGCGATTGCATAAGCGACGCTTGTCGAGCATCCCATAGTTCCCTGCAAACGATGCCGCTAAGACCGGACGTTTTGCCTGGAGGGCAAAACGCGGGCGATTGCCGCAGGATGCGGCTT
>Ga0116170_10000589_pt1 | contig 38550 bp, 27 predicted proteins | sample AD_JPNHW1_MetaG_FD_89797 | JGI IMG/M metagenome (GOLD analysis project Ga0116170, IMG submission 89797) | Active sludge microbial communities of municipal wastewater-treating anaerobic digesters from Japan - AD_JPNHW1_MetaG | ecosystem: Engineered > Bioreactor > Anaerobic > Digestate | place... | reverse complement strand
GAATCTCATGAATGTACCAGGGCTTTTCTACCATCAATGCCTTGGCAAACAAATCCTTTTGGGTTAACATCCGAGAGTTATGTTTGTTTTGGTAAATTTACCCACTTACTTTTACAAAGAACCTTATTCCCTTCATTGCGAAGAATATCGAAAGCAAAGAATACTTTATTTTCAAAACCCTGGTATATTTCAATTGCAGCAGCCATAAAAAACATTATTTACATTAACAACTTTATCATTGATGCTACAAAAGTATTGGTGATATGTGCAGTACATCTGCATAGGTTATAAATAATTACATATTAATTATTTAGCTTTATTTTTAATTGTTTCTGCTAAACTTGCCGGTTCAAGTATTGTCAGACCATCAGCATGAGAAAAAAGAAGAGAAATCAACTCAAAATTGATTATAAGTTTTAATTCAATTATTACATAATCATCGTTACGTTCCTTGATTTTTTGAGACATATGCAATGGCTTTGTTTCAATATATGGCCAGAGGTCTTTTTTTATTTTTATTCGAATTTTTTGTGGAGATTCATTTACCGGTAATGTAACACCAATAATATCGTCGAAATATTCACTGAAATCAAAATCAGAATTTTCTATAAATTTTGAATTTGCTTCATTGATCTTGATTATTCTGTCAATTGCGAGATTTGAAATATTATTTATTGCGGTATTGAAACCAAATAAAAACCAACGATTGTTATATTGTTTTAAAAAGTAAGGACTGATAGTATATTTAACTTCTTCTTTTTGCTTAAACCCTTTGTAAATTATATTCAGTGATTTCTTATAAATTATTGCGTTAAACAAATCCGAAAAGTATGGCAAGCCTGTCAAATCAAGGTTTTGCTCAAAATCAACAGCTTTTATATCGTGCCCCTTTAATTTAAAAGCAGATTCAAGCCTAATAAGCATTTCGTCTATCCATTCAAATTGAGGCATCCCTTTAAAACGAGCAAGCAATAGAAGCGTTTCTTTAAGTTGATTAGCTTCAGATTCATTCAAGGGTTGACTATTTATTGAGAATTTCAAATCAGAATACCGGTAATAAACTCTTTTCCCATCTTTAAGCCTCTCAATTGGCGCACAATAACCGCGCTCGCTTTCCATGAAATTGAGATCATCAAAAATCTGGCGGCGTTTTATACCATCCCCTTTAAAATAATAATCAGCTAAAGCATCATTACATGCCTCAATCAAATCTTCAATGAAGTATTTACGGCCCGGGTTGCGGAAGCAGCGGTCGAGAGCCTGGTATCTGATTGTTGCGTGTTTATTGGTTGCCATTGAATTTTCTGATGTTTTCTGTTCTAATTACAATATTGCAGACTCTAACCTTATGAGAATAAATAAAAAAAATTATTCGATAAATTGGTAACGAAAATTCAAACGAAATTCTCTTTTAACTAATGAAAATAATGCATTTGAATATAATACCAAAATCTGTGTTGTTAAATTATCCACCGGCGGATCTCCGATTCCCCGCTTCCGGCATCGCCAGTGAACAACGGGGAGCCGTTGAACACGATGCCGATGCGCGATCCCTTGTCTTCCATCTTGGAGATCATATGCTGAAGGAACAGCAGGGAGCCGTCGGAGGTGCGGGGTGTGCCTGCCGTAAACCTTCCGTGGGGATTCTGCGATTCGCCGGTCACGAACTCCTCCTCGCTCTTCCAGGATACGCCGAAGGGTGGATTGGTGATCATATAATCGAACTTCCCGCCGGTGAACCCGTCTTCGCTTAGCGACGAGCCGAGCTTGATATGATCGGGGTTCTCGCCCGAGATGAGCAGGTCTGATTTGCAGATGCTGTAGGTCTGCGGATTGAGTTCCTGCCCGTAAATCTTGATATCTATCTGCGGATTGACCTGCTCCAGCACCCAGTCCTTTCCGATCGTGAGCATTCCGCCGGTACCGCAGCAGGGATCGAACAGCGAACGGATCTTTCCTTCCCCGCGAAGGTCATCCGCAGTCCCAGAAAAAACAAGGGATACCAGCAGCCGCACGATATCGCGGGGGGTATAATGCTCTCCGCTCGTCTCGTTGCTCATTTCAGAAAACTTCCGGAGCAGCTCCTCGAAGAGCTGTCCCATGGTATGGTTGTCGACTGCGTTCGGATGCAGGTCCACGGCGGTGAACTTCTCGATGAGCAGGAACAGCCGGTTGTTCTTCAGCAGCTTCTCCACCGGTTTGTCGAGCTGGAAATTCTCGATGATGTCGTACACGTTCTTCGAAAAGCCGTTGATGTAATTGCGGAAGTTGATCCCCACATTCTTCGGATCCTGCTTCAGCCGCGAGAGATCATACTTCGACGTATTGTAAAATTCTGCTTTTATCTGACTGCGGATGACCGGAGCGGGATCCTCCACCTTTGTCCGGTACTCCTCGTACAGACGGTAAATCTCATCTTTCCGCGGCTCCAGCACACAATCCAGCCTCCGTAGTATTACGAACGGCAAGATCACATCCCCGTATTCATGTGGTTTGAACAACCCCCTCAACACATCATCCGCTACACTCCAGATCAGCGAGGAGAGTTCCTGGAATTTCGACATAGTTTCTTATTAGTTGATATTTAGCACATTAGCGTATCGATTTGTAAAATTATACATATCGGTTGAAATATGCAAACTTTTTAGATAAAAAGATTGACCGAAAAAGTAGATTTCCGAAAATCGGAATTTTTTTTACGGGTTTCCGTAATTGGTTTCCGGTTTTCCGGATTTGAACCAATGGGTTCAGTCTGAAATGGACTCCTTTTCTGCAGAATACTATACTGAATTTTGACAGGTTTGCGAAAGCAAAGCTGTTTAGATTCAGTGATGCTGAGCGATCAGGTTTGCACTTTTTTGCAAACCTGATCAGCCGAAGTATATTACCTTTACAGCATCCTGAATCCGTAACATCAATTGCATCCCGAACATGAACCGGCATATTCTAACCTGCATGCAGAATAAATTTTCGAAGGATCCGGCCAATAAACTTGGATCTTCACATCTGGATACTGAGAAGACACCGTTTGCAATTCATCTTCTTTCAACAGTAATTATCATCATCGTGATGACATCATGTTCAACAACAAGTGAAAGGCTTCTTGTCATTCAGAAGCAGGGAAGCTTTGCCGTTGGAGGGACCCTATTTGTCAATCCCGGTACCTTCGATCCGTATCACCCCACTGCCGATGGACAGACCTTTCACGGGGATCACGCGTACGTGTTTTATCAGATACCTCAAAAGGCACGGAAATTACCGCTGGTATTCTGGCATGGTGCAGGGCAGTTCTCCAAAACATGGGAAACCACACCCGACGGCAGGGAAGGGTTTCAGAATATATTTTTACGGCGCGGCTTCGGGGTTTATCTCATCGACCAGCCAAGGCGTGGAGATGCCGGCCGCAGCACTGTTCCGGCTACGTTGACGCCCACCCCCGATGAGCAGGCATGGTTCGGAACGTTCCGCCTGGGCATATGGCCCGAATATTTTCCCGGCGTTCAGTTTTCGAAAGACCCGGAAACACTGAACCAATATTTCCGCCAGATGACCCCCAATACAGGCCCTTTTGATCCGGAGGTCGTTTCTGATGCGGTGTCTGAACTCTTTAACATTACCGGCCCGGCCATCCTTGTCACCCATTCCCAAAGCGGCGGACCAGGCTGGAAAACGGTCATTAAAAATCCAAACGTCCGTGCGGTCATCTCCTATGAGCCAGGCAGTAACTTCCTGTTCCCGTTGGAAGAATTACCGGCTCCGCTGACCAGTTCCGCAGGTACGCTCGAGGCAGTCGGAGTACCCATGGCGGAATTTATAAAGCTCACCCGGATCCCGATCATCCTGTATTATGGTGATTTTATCCCGCCGGAACCCAGCAGGAATCCCGGACAGGATGGCTGGCGCGTACGGTTTGAAATGGCTAAATTGTGGAGGGATGCAGTGAACCGGCACGGCGGCGATGTGACCCTTGTACACTTGCCTGAAATGGGTATTTACGGCAACACCCATTTCCCCTTCTCTGACCTCAACAACCTCGAAATCGCCGATTTGATGTCGACGTTCCTCAGCGAAAAAGGATTGGATCACTGACATGTCTGCAAAATAGTTTATTTGGATTTATATTAGTTATTGATATTCAATTGGTTGAATTTGGTATTGTCCATTTTTATTCCCAGATATCCAATAAAATGCTGGTTATTACTTTCGATTTTCGGTTTTCATACTTTGGACTTTCAGAATGGAAATCAAGATACTGGATGACTCCGCTATATCAAAATGTTTCAAAAGAAGGTATTCTGATCTGAAATGCCAGGGATCTCCAGCCATTCACATTCCGGAGTGAAAACTATGTTTTCACTAAAATTCATCAAACCAGGTATATTGGAAAAGGATCTCGGAATATTGTATTCGGACCTATTTGATTTCAGACAAAAGGGAGATTATGGTGATTTCTTCGATTTTGATGAAAATACAGTACGCCCTTTGTTCCCAATGGTGAAACGTTTCATCGAAGAGATTGAAAAACTTCTCAAAAAGTAGGACTCCTCGCTTATACCCCGGTGGACTTGTCTATTTTTCCCGGCTTTTTGATCCCGTAATCAACGCTTTTGTTGGTCTGTAACTTGGTTCTATCTTGTATTTAAACCGGAAGAGCATCGCAGGATGGTCGCAGGATCGACGCAGGATCGACGGAGGATTCGCGACCTTTCATTGTTCATTCACACAATGAAATGGTATGAACCCCAGAGCAAGCCCTGGACCCGGGTTCCACTCCAAGGAACGGGGAATTGACCAGATATGATTAAATATCAGTCACCGAATAAGCGGCCTTAGCTGGCGCGTTACCAAAGACAGAGGTGCGGCAAAGGTCGGCTTTCATAGCGCCAGGTTCAGCCGCGTTTCGGTGACGAGACCCACGCGGTCTGAGCGCCCGACAGGAGTCTCACTTTTCTTTTCCATCACACGTATCTACAAAAAATTAATTTGTTATTTTTGCTATAAATCTTGGCAATCGTAAATTTTTTTCAATTCTTGGCAATCGTAAATCTTGTCAATCGTAAATCATTTCAATCGTAAATATTAATCCTTTATGAGAAAATTATTTGTTTTTCTTCTCGCTTTTTCTTCCATGGCCGGGATCATGGCCCAGCCTGCCAAACCCTGTTCGGCATGCCTTCCGGATGGGATCACCTTCTCAACCCAGTCAGAAATCGATAATTTCCAGGTAAACTACCCGGGCTGCACAAGCATTATGGGGGGAGTGGTTACCATAAGCGGAAGCGACATCACCAACCTGAATGGATTGAGTGTACTGACATCCATCGTGGGCATCCTTGAGATAAAGAACTGTAATAATCTGACCAGCCTGTCGGGACTGGATAACCTGACCTCCATCGGGTCGATTCTGTACATCCATCTGAACAGTTCACTTACCGGGTTATCGGCTCTGAATCATTTAACTTCGATCGGCTCAGCACTCTGGATCGAAAGCAATGTCTCCCTGAGCAGCATCGCCGGACTGTCGAACCTTACATCGATCAACGGGACTTTAAATGTTGATTATAATCCGGCGCTGACCAGCTTATCAGGACTGGACAATATAGATACAGCTTCGATTTCCGGATATTTCGTCATCTATAACAGCAGCTTATCCGATTGTGCCGTGAAGAGCCTTTGTGATTTCCTTGCCAGCGGAACGATCTTCAACCAGATCCATAACAATGCCAGCGGATGCAACAGTCCCTTCGAGGTTGCGGATGCATGCGAACATCTGGGTACAGAGGCCCCCTCGCCTGAACCACCGTTGACCATCTACCCCAATCCCGTCGCTTCAACCCTTGTCATCGGATCCGGATCCCCCGGACTCCTTACCATCCGGAACCCCGCCGGACAGCTCCTCCTGCAACGCGAAACCACCGGGACGAAAACCATCCTCGATATAAGCGGTTGGAAAAGCGGGATCTATTTCGTGCAGATTGCCGGTGTAAAGGGATTGTATTCAGGGAAGATCCTGAAACTGTAGAACCGGGGGGAACCGGACCCCGCCAGCGGAAAGCATTTGCCCTTTCATCGGAATTCCCGGCTCCGGCGGCTTCTAAATAACGACGATCTTCCCTCTTTTTACCCCATTTTTGCTTTTCAGAAGAAGGATATAGGTTCCGGGCTGAAAGCCTGTTATATCAACCACATTATTTCGGATGCTCCGGTAATCCATGCGCTTTCCCAGACTGTTGTAAATAGTCAGGCCGGTCGGGCATCCCCGGATACCGGCCGGCAAAACAAATTGATCCCTGCAGGGAACCGGGAAAATGGAGATGAAACTTTCGCCCGGATCGTAACTGTTGGCCGACACGTGTTCGCATGCGTCTTCCACCTGCGGCCGGCTGTTACAACCTTCCGCATTGTTGCCGATGTTTATAATCGCGTTGGGCATCGAAAGATAGTCGCATACACTGCGCACGTTACATGCCGATAAAACCGGGTTATTTACAACAAATAATTGCGTTATCGATTCCGGGGCAACGCTATCGAGACCGGAAAGGCTTGTAAGTACCTGGTTGCCGTCAACCGACAATGATCCGCCTACAGATTGCAGTGCAACAAGGCCGGATAAATTCGCGAGTGCAGGATTGCTGTAAATAAACAAATTGCCGCCGATGGAAGTAAGGCGCTCCAGTCCGTTCAGGCTTTCGATGCCCCAGTTTATAACGATCTCCAGGTTGTTTCCGATCGTTGTTAAAGAGTCCAGGCCCGAAAAATCAACAAGTGCAGGATGATACAGAACCACAAAATAGCCGCCAACCGATTTCAATCCGGTTAATCCTGTAAAATTGGTCAGCAGTTGGTTGGTCGAAAAGGTCAGCGCGCCACCCAGGCTGGTCAGACCGTTCAACCCTGTCAGGCTTGCCAGTGAATCAGTTGTGTAAATACTCAGATCCCCGTTAATTTGGGTAATGGCGCTCAACCCAAGGAGATTTTTAATGTTACTTCCGCTTATCGCGACATTGCCTTCGATTTCGGTACAGTTGGGATAATTAATCTGGAAGTTGTCAATTTCGGCCTGACTCGTGAAGGTTATTCCCCCGGGGAGACAGGGCTGTCCGACCGACAGGATATGAAAGCATAACAATGCCAACGTTATGGTGATACGATTTTTCATATATCGGTCATAAAAATCCTCGTTATCAGCATTTTGCATTTACCGAACAAGACGTTGCCAGGTTTTCACCTTTTTTCATGATAATCGCATCCCAAATCTTAATTCATGGCAATCGTAAATCTTGGCAATCGTAAATATTTTCAATTCTTGGCAATCGTAAATCATGTCAATCGTAAATTATTTTCCGTCTCTTAATGGCTGACCACCAGTTTTTGGATCACGATTTCGTGGCCGCTGGAAACTTTTAACAGGTAAAGTCCTGAGGGCAGGCTGGCCGTCGAAATCCTGATTTCCTGGGAACCGGCCACCGGGGTCGATTTGACGCGGCTGACCAGCGCCCCTTGCAGGTTCAGTATTTCTGCAATGAATGGCCCGTCGGGCGTGGCCCGCGAACGGAGGGTCACCTGCTGATCGGCAGGATTCGGATAGATTAGGAATTCAGGGTTACTCGTGCGGGATTCATTCATCCCATAGATCACCCCGCCGTCGGGCAGGCGGTTCACACTGAAAGCATGCCGGATGGTATCGACCACCGCGTTGATCTTTTGCATCACACAACTGCTGTCGGAAGGATTGTAACAACGCGCCCATGCAAAGGCCAGATCGAGTTCCTGCGTTGTTCCGGGCAGGAATGTAAAAGGCCCGGTGGAACAGGTCCCGCGCCGGTCCTGCGGATTGTTTTTGGCCGTTTTCTCGGTCCACTCCTTCAACCCGTTCGGAGGGAGGCCCGCCGTTCCCCAGTTACAGGTGTCGGTCAATCCCGGGAACATGTAATCGCATTCCGGGCCGTAGCCTCCGGTCTTGGAGTGTCCATTTCCTCCGTAAATCATTTTCGAACCATCCTTCCAGATTCCATTCATCATCTGGTAATATTCGGGCGCATAGGTCGGACCAATCATGTAGGCCGGAACCCCTGCATTTGAATTGTTGTAGTAAACAAACCGCCGCATGCCCAGCCGCTCGTTGTCGGCGATCCCGTCGCCGAACTGAAGTCCGTTGATCGCTTCGGAACGGACCAGGAAGGAGGCTTCATTGATCTCGCCCGGACCATATTTCATCGTCTGCACAGTCCCGTTCTGGACCACGATGTCGCAACTTCCCTTAAAGGAGGGCCCGTTCAGCGAAGATCCCCGGAAGGAAGGATTGTCGTAGCCATCCGGGTCCATGAGGGGACCGCCCAGCATGACCACGGCTTGCACCGGCGGGTTTTCGCCATAGGCATACGACTGACCGGTACCGTCGACCGGCGTCCCGTTGTAGCCATAAAACATCCCCCGTTCGGGATCACATCCCAGGTAGTCGTCGTTGGCATAACCCAGGTCGATATCGGTAAACACGCCGATCCAGGAATCGGAGTAAGCGTAATTCGAACGGTTATAGAATTTGAGATGGAGGAAGGTGGTGTTTTTAAAAGCAGTGTCGCCGGGACGGTCGAAGGCATAAGCCATCCCGTGTACCTCGACTTTCAGCTTCTCACCGGTCGATTCGGCATGGTATCCGTGATCGTCGTTGTAGATGAAGAACAACGCCTGGTCTCCCCTGATTTCGGGATAATCGCCGTCGTAAGGCTCATATTTGCCATTTGCGTTGCGGTCGGAAAAGGGGGCCAGTTGTGCGGCCTGTCCCAACGAAACATCCCCGTGGGCGGGCCAGGTGAGGATATCATTCGGGGCTACATATCCCGCTTCCCAAAAGTGGGCACGGTGGTAATCGATTTCCGATTTATTGATCTTCCATACCCGGTTCCAGATGGTATCCTGAATGGCATTGTATGCTTCCGGATTGCTGACCGGTCCGGCCCAGAAATCATGCTTGGTGCCGGCCATATAGCCTGTTCCCTGCCGGTATTGTTCCCCGGCAAAATGGAGGGTATTGCCGGGATCCATCCCCCCGATCCAGGCGGTGTTCGCGAACAACGACATCTTCCCGCTTCCTTTGGGCACCTCGTATTCGGCATTTTCCCTGAAAAAGTGAAGCCCGCTCGAGTTGAACAGGGCCTTTACATTGTTGATGTCGAGATAATCGGCGCTGCGGTCATGGTTCCGGAAAACCACCAGACCGGGTTGCGAGTTTGTTCCACTGGTGACATCCCAAATTTTATAACTCATAAACAACGGGATCCCCATGAAACCCCATCGTTCGATGAGACACGTGCAGGTATTATCGGGGTTCCGCGTTATTTTACCGTAAAAATTGGACGGAGTTGTAAATACAATCCTGACCGAATCGCCGGCCGGCACGGTATCGTTGGCCAAAAGGTTTACCGTTACCTCGAATCCCGGCGTTATATCGACGGTATCGTTGACCACTACCGGGATCTGGCCATTCAGCAACGGAGGAAGGAGGAGACTCATCAGTGCAATGAAGCATCCTGATTTTATAATGTTTTTCATAAGGGAAAGGATTAAAAGGTGAAGGTATCGGAGATGAAATAAAATTAATTTTTGATCATATCACAAAGATATAATTTTTTAGAAGCATTGTCAAGAGAAATGGTGATAAATTTGAATGACCACGGCGAAAAAAATCACATGACTTTCAAGCGATTATTAATGATACGCGGGTTTCAGGGTAATCTTTTTCGAGTCGGCATGGGCGACTTTTTCGAGGAAGTCAAGCAACTCCTCATACGACTCTTTGGAATAGGCGCCTTTCCATATCTGCAGGTGTCTGACATACCTTAATGTATTTCCCTGAAGGGTCGAAGTTGCCCGGTAATCGCCAAATCTGGAGGTAACCGTTTGATCAATGTGATTTCCGGTAAACGATAATTCCGCCGGCAGGGCATAATACACGGTGTCGGACTTGGCTACCGAGCGTCTGATCGCAACGGGATTTTTCCGGTTGATAACCTGGCTCGAAAATTCCTTTTCACGGGTGAGCTGGTTTGGTTTGAAAAGCATCAGGTTTCCTGCCGGCGCCAGTGTTTTGTTGATGGTAAGGTTCAGGGTTTCTTCAACCGACGGATTACCCGATTTATTTTCTTTCAATGTGAACTTTTCCAGTGTAAAATCGGGCGCCGGAATGTTTTCAACCAGATTCTTCCGTTTATCCGTATGATCCTGGTCCAAAATCTGCCGTTCCAAATCATAAAACACGCCATAGTAACTGGTTTTTACTTCCATAACGGCAGTACCGTTTTCGAAAAGTTGCGCCTGAATCGAACGATTCTGAAAGTTCTCCCGCTCGTCATACAGCGGAGTACGGCAAAGAAATCCCCCGGTTTCTTTGATAAGAAGCGCCTGACGGTCATCGGTGAAGGCGCCCAGGTAGCCCGCCGGGATACTTTGGCTGGTACATTCAAGCCAGATGGTATCGTTCATTAAAGGTACGCATAAGATCGCATGATTGAACTGGTTTGCGGGAAACTCCCTGACAAGATCGGGCATATCATTGCCTGCAGCCACCAGCGTATAACAGGAGGGAATTCCCGCCGCGCTGAGCAACGCTTTCATGTAATTGGTGAGGGCTTTACAATCGCCATAACCCAGTTTGTCAACTTCCGATGCCGGAGTGGGTTGCCATCCGCCCAGACCGATCTGAATGCTTACATATCTCGTCTTTTCCTGGAGATAATGATAGATCTTTCTGATTTTTTCAAGGGTATCACTTACTCCGGCAGTAAGGTCAACCATTTTTTGCCGGGTTGCCTCACCAAGATCGTCCCGTTCGCGAATCAGTTCATGGAACCATAACCCGAACGACTGCCAGTCATCGGTGTTTCCGGATTTGTTCCTGATTTTAAACGACCCGGGCGCCAGCATTACAACGGGAGCAATTTCCCGGATGGGCGGACTGAAGGGTTCTTCGCGTATAGAGGGTACGTTGCCGAAGCTCCATGAATAGGTTTCGACCGACTTTTCTTTCGCGGCTTTACAGATTGTATTCGTATTTCGCTGGAAATACCGGATCCCAATGAAATCGGGAACCGAGATATGCAATTCAGCTTGCTCGAGGGAGCTGTTAAAGTCATCGACAAGAAAAAAATCCGGATAATCAAAAATTCCGTTAAAATCGATCTCATACGTATATTCAATGGTAAAGGGAACCGTCTGATACTTTGGCTTGCAGGCGATTACCCTGTTATCCTCGTAGGTCGAAAATCCGGAAATGGCGCTGACATCAAGGAAATGATCCTGTTCGACCCGTTCGACTTTTTTTCCGTCACGGTCATAAACGGTACCTTTCACATGGCGGATGGTGGTAAAATTATTATAGGGCACAATCAGGATTGCTTTGTCGATCGCGTTGTCTTTCACAACCGTCAATGCAAAACTCACCTTCATCGTAGCTTTGTCGGCCGCAGAAATGTCGAGCGTGGTTTCGCGGTACCTGATCACGGTGTTCGCGTTCTCAAGAAGGGGAGCCGGTATGGCCGCAAATGCAAAATCACGTTCACCGGCCACAGAAGATCCGCAAATCAGGTAAAAAAACAGGATTGCCGTGACCCTGAACATCTCCCGGCTATTTTCTTTTAAGAATGACAGGTTCAGCATGTTTAGCCAGTATTTGATTGTAAAACTCCCGGATGGAGCTATATTCCTCCTCTGTAAAAACAGTTTTATTGATCCCCATTTTAAAATTAAATTGAATGGAACTTCCTAAAACATTGACCTGATAGAGAAAATATGCTGTCTTTTCAGGTAATCCGATGCTAACGGCTTCGGGATAGGAGACCACTTCAAAGTTCTCAGGAATCAGGATGGTTACCGAGTAAACATTCTCAAATTTATGGATGAAATCGATGGGGTACTTTCGTTTGTCGATCTTGAAAGGATTTTCTTTGAGCCGGTGCAGCAACATCGGGTACAAGTAGAAATTCCCGTTCGTTTCCTCAACCGCATTCCTGAGGGTGATATCATACTGGTCCTTTACCGGCTTGTATAAACTATCGATATTGTTGATGTTTGCATTGCGGATCCGCAATCCCGGAAATTCTTCCAGCATATTTTCGAGGTATGCCTCCTGGCCGGAAAAACTTTTGTACTTGTTACGAAAATCAAGCGCCGCGTATTCGTTTCGCAGGAAACTCAGGGCGCCGTTGAGTTGAAGATCGGCATCCAGCGTCATATTGTAAGTGATCACCTCCCTGCTTTTTTTATCGGTCGTCAACTCCACGGCATCGCTGAATTTCGTGTTGTAGACTCTTCCGAAGAAATTAAGGTCGCGTTCAGGCAACAGGTCGTAGGGCGCATTTTCTTCCGTGCCATCCATCAGAATCTGTTCACCGTTCAGGGTAACCCGGGCAATAACGTAATTCAGTTTGTTCAGGGAAGGCCTTACCGGCGAAAGAAAACCGTTATCACGGGTGCTCAATATGACAGGAGAAACCTCGAAGCCGATCTTTTTAAGCAGCTGTACCAGCGCCAGGTTTATATCAGCAGCGTTACCCGATTTTTTATCAAGCGCCCATTTAATATTTGATTCGGAAGTAAAAAGGCTTTCATTTTTATTCCATTTGAAGGATTTGATATACGCATGCGCCAGTTTTAATTTTTCCTTATCGTTACCGGCTTTGCTGTTAATCTCTTTTGCCGCGCGGTTCATATAAGAGTCGTCACGGAGGGCCACACCGAAATAATCATCCTCATCAAGATAGCGGCACAGCGCATCCCAGGTTGTGGTAAGCGCTTTATAATAGTTCATGTACTGGACCGCGTAAACGTCGAAATCAAGCTTTGTTATATAGTTCTGCGCACAGCTTATATAAGGTTCTGCTTTAAATGCAGGCATGTTTTCAGCAATCCAGTGACCATCTTCATTCAATTTCAACGGTTCAAAACCGGAGAAGTTCTTCCGGAGTGAAACATAGATATTGTTTTCCATGACCAGTTCGCTGTACTTTACCGGGATCTCCTTCTGAAATTCCCATGAATCGGGAATACCCGAATATTCAAACTGGATGTCGATGACCGATCCGGTTTTGACATCAGGCATTGCGATCCTGATTCTTTTAACCCTCCCATATATTGTTTCTTCAAATATATTCTTAGAGCTAAGTTTGGTCTCAACGATTTTACCATCTGCCAGGTTTGAAGTGATTCCTTTTACATACGCATTGTTGTAAGGGGGGAAGATCTTGTTTGCCCATCCGTATCCTGTTTTTTTCAGAATCTTTATCCGGATCAGGTGTGTGAATTTGAAAGATGCGGGATCAAAATAACCGTATTCACAAAGAACAACTGCCGGAGCGCTCGTATCGGCCTCATAAACTGTCATTTTCAGGTCATCCATGCTTACATCGCCAAATTTCATGGGCGCCTTACCTGCGAATGATGAGGCCGCCAGAAATACCAACGCCAAAATACATACAGATGAAAGGGTTTTCATAAAGAGGGGTTGTTTGATGATAGCATCACAGTGTATAACCACATTTCTCCCGGTCAGTTGAATCCATCCCGGTTTTGTCGGTAAGGTTGGTCTGATGATATGATATCGGCCGGCCGCTCCTTCAAATATATAATATGCAAATATATTTTTTTATTTTGATTTCACATAGCATTAACCTTTATTTTTTTAAAAAGGTTCCGGTATGCTATAAAACCAACCGCCCGTTTACATGGCGAAATGCGAAAAGAATGCAAAAAAGGGATTAGATATTAGCGAATAGCGAAAAAAAGATCAAGGCTCAAAGATCAAAAGCGTTTCAGGGTTTCAGAGTTTCAGGGTTTCAGAGTTTACTTACAGGAGTGATTATTTTCAGTGGTGTTCGTGATTGCTTCGCAATTCAGGATTTCAGAGTTCAAGGATCAAAACTTTTCATTTTCACATCAGCACATTAGCATATTCTCAAATCCGCACATTTGGCTCAGTTATTCTTCACACACCGTACCGGAAGGCCGGCCTGTTTCGGAGTGGCTCCGTTGCCGTTCCAGAGTCCGGGATCATTGTACTGGATGACTTTCGGGTAATCCTGTGTGGATGACCACCAGTATGCCGTGGCGTTTACCCCCGTAAAGGAACCGTCACCATTACGCATCCCGGCGGGTGTGGCTGTAAACAACACGTTATTCATACCTCCGGTGTTGGGTTGCGACCAATGCAGATATCCTGCATCCTTGAGTTTACCACCGGCGACCTGCCATCCTCCGAGAAAATCTGCCAGTGTATTCCAGTCATTATCGCTGGCAACGCGCCATCCTGCCGGAGCCAGTCCGCGCGGATCATGAACGGCATACCAGTTATAGAGTTTCCCGTCGAACACCCCGTGGGTGGAATCGTTGTTATAATAGCACCAGGCTCCGGTCGTCAGTTTCGACCATTCCACCGGATCCTGTACATGAGGTATCACATCGCCATTACTGTACTTACTGACCCGCAGGTTATGGTTCATCCAGGTCTGGGATCCGATACGCAGGGAATCGCTGAAGTTGTTCAGGTTGATCACTGTCTCAACAAATCCTGTGTGAACATTTCCATCGTCGGATCCCCCGGCAAAATTCATCATGATTACACCGACATCGGGATAGCGCTTCGATTGCAGGTAATTATCGATCGACGGCTGGATATCCGAAGCGATACTGACCAGGGGTTCTGATGTTTGCCGCTCGCCGCTGGTGAAATTTATGTAAAAACACCGGTACGGATAGGGCTCTGCATGGGCTTTTTCAATGCAACTTTCGATTTCGGCGATTTTGGTACTGGTTTCAACCGTTCCCAACGAATAATGATCCTGAACGTAATAGTAAAAATTGTTGTCCGACATGTAGATGTTACCGGTGGTATTGTCCTGCCAGATAAGCGGAGATCCCATGGGGTAGCCGTGCGTCCCCTCAAACTGCCGCATGATCACGATTTTACCCCTCACTTCGCCCAATTGGGGGATATGGTTTTCAAGCCAGAAGTGATTCAGGTACGGGTAAAGGTACCCGCACCAGATTCCGTTGGCAAAAGCATCGTCACCCCGGTTGGAGTGTTCCTGTTTGATCACAAAAACCACGACTTCGGTCGGATGGGCATTCAGGAAATCAATAGCCTGGGTGATCATGTCGGTAAAATTTTTATGAAGGTAATATGGGCCATGGAAAACAGTCATGGTACCCTCGTCGTCGTTCAGCCGGATGTCGCACCACCTGACCCCGAGCAGTAACTGGTTTGAAAGCCTGAAATCCTGGGCGATGGTACAGTACGACTCTGCCCCCTGCTCGGAGGTGTGAAGGTCGGCTCCACAGTCGTGGGTTCCCGGTATGGAGAGTTCCGAAAGGTATCGTGAATCATCGATCCCGGCCATCCAGTCGGCATGGGTGTAAGGCAATGCCCGGTCGGCATCGTTCGGGTGCGCCCCTATATCTCCTGAATTATCATCCGATGAAGTTTTCTTACATGAACTGAGGGTCAGGCCTGATACAACGGCCAATGCCAGAAAGAGAAATAAAATCCTGTTTTTCATAAATGACTTTTTATGGATTGTTTTGTGCTGAATGAATCTGTGATTGCTTTTAAATGCTGATTATCGATAGATCCGGCTGGACCGGCATCCCTTTGACCTCATTGAGCGGCTCCCTGATGAACCAGCTTCAGGTATTGTACGCTTCCGCCTGCCACTATCCGGCACAGCAGCAAACCCGTCGGAAGTTTATTCCCGTCAATGGTGACTTTCCGCGTGCCGGCATCGGTCATCCCTTCATCCCGGGCGGCGATCCTGTTCCCGAAGCTGTCATAAATTTCGAGTTTTACCGGTGTGCGGCATTCCAACAGAAATTGTACGGTGGTCCGCTCCGTGAATGGATTGGGAAAACAGGTGGCGTTGTGCAGCGGTGCTCCCGGTTCATCCTCCGAGATCCCCCAGGAGGTGCCCACCTGACTTCCGCCCGATTCCCGGTAACGTGCGATGAACTCCTGGAAATAAAGGTTATTGATCGTTGCATCGTAAATCACCAGCATATTTTCATCGTTGCCTTCCTGTGCCGGAAGCTCCCAATTGAAGGATCCGGTGGTCACAATCTTTTCACCCGCGGTGGTATCGGCATTGATCAGCGAATACTTGTGATGGATCAGCCCCGGGAGGGTATCGATGAAAACATCGGCAGGTGGTTGCCATGCTCCGGCGACCTGTTCGCCCTTCATCCTCGGGAAGGCAGAACCGTGAAGTACGGAGCAGGAAGAATCGAAGACGCCGCTCACCTGAATGCCCTTGAGCCAGGCCTCATGCAGTGTAGTTTCAATGGAGGGAAAAACGAATTTCAGCATCGAGAAATAAATGCTTTTGATGGATTTGGCGGTGATCAGACTGACGAGGGAATCGGCAATGCTGTCGGTCGGTGCAAAATACACCTCTATGGGCGTCCCCGCCACATTCAGGATGTGCGCCAATTCGCCTTTCTTCTCCGTTCCGAACCTCGACCTTGCAATGTCAGGCTGGTCGGTATGCGATCCCCACATCTCTTCGAATTCACGGGTATAGACTTCACACAGCGACTGGTCCTGAATGATGATGATGTTGTTGCGGTCGCTGTGAAACTGGGCATGGGTAACGTTCGTCGAGCCGGTCCAGAGGTACTGGTTGGCGGGGCTGGTGTTATACCGGTGATCGAAGATCCAGAACTTGTTGTGCATGGTAAAATTGGTATCAAAATTCCTTTTTACGACCTCTATCCCGTGTGACTTCAGGGTATCGATCTGCGGTGTATCAGCCGTATGGTTATAAACGAACCTGATCTTTACTCCCCTTTCCTTGGCATTGACCAGGCAGGTGGCGATGGTGTCCTCATTCCCGAAGAGCCACGTGGTGATGTCGATGCTGTGTTGGGCCGCTGAAATCTGCTCAATCAGAAGTTTTTCAAAGTTTGTGTTCCCGTTGGCATGCGTCCCTGTGCTCACCGACACGTCGACCGAATGGTTGAACCACACGGTGACTTTGCCCGTCGATTCTGACCGGGTGATGAAAAACCCGGTTGCGGAATCGCTGCCGCCGGCCGCCATGGAGGTAACCAGGTACCTGTACATAACCGCCGGCTGGAGGTTGCCAATGAAGACGGAATGGGCTGTGACGGGCGTATCGATCCGGATCGAGTCGGTATAGGCCACCGGCTGATCGTTCGAGTCGGAGACCATCCAGAAGACCCTCGAATCGGCTTGAATGGTTGTTTGCCAGCAAAGGTTCACACTGTTTTCTGTGATGGAATCGTACCTGTTTCCGGAGATTTCGGGTACCTGCCCAAAGGTGTGGACAGCGGAGACAGAAAAAAGGATGCCCATCAGAAACCGTTTCAAAGGAATGTTTTTCATATACTTCGGGTTAGATGTTGTCGGATTCATATGTCAGAAACCGGCGCTGACTTTCCGGATCATCGCTTCAAAATCATGTTTTCCGGAACCTTTGCGCAGGGTGCGGACCTGTCGGGTGCGCCCGGGCAATTCGTCCGGGTCCATGATCAGCAGGATCGTCTTCGCCTCCGGCACGGGCAGGGCTCTACCCCCGACGTTACCCTGATGCCCCAGGTAAAGGTCTGCATCCACCAGCAGGATGTCGATCGGCAGGTTGTCGTACCGCGGTGTATTGAAGGAATCCGGCGACAGGACTACGATCCTGAAGTCATCCACCTGTCCCAGCATGGTTTTGAGCCCCAGGCAATAGATCGGGTTGGTGTCGGCTACTGCGATCCGGATCATCGGCATCCTTTTTCGGAAAAAACAAAGGTACAGGCGACAATTGCTTCACCTATCGGGAAAAATGTTGAAATCGTGCAGGGTAACCACTGAAATCGGGTCAGGGAAAACCCCGGTACGGGAGGGTGTTGATCAGCTTATGGTATAATACTGGTTGCGGACGGCCCAGGCGATAAGCCCTGCTACGTTTCTGACCCCGGCCTTCAGGAAGAGGGTGGAACGGTGCGATTCCACGGTCTTGCAGGAGATGTGCAGGCGTTCGGAGATCTCCTGCGAGGTGAGCCCTTCGCAGATCAGCGCCATGATTTCTACTTCGCGGGTGGTCAGGGTTTCCTCCCCGGCCGATTTGCCCGTGTACCGGAAGGCCAGCTTCTGCATGATCTCCTGGCTGAAATAGGTTCCCCCGGCGTAAACCGTTAGGATGGCCTGCTCCAGCTCCGCCTTGCTCGCCTTTTTGAGGATGAATCCTTTCACGCCGGCCTGGATCATCTGGGTGTAATGACCTGTGTCGGAGTACATCGTGAGGGCGATCACGCGGAGATCCGGTCTGATTGCCAGCGCTTCCCGGGTCACCCTCGCGCCGCCGATGGCGGGCATCTCCACATCCATCAGGGCCACATCGGCCTCCATGGTCCCGATCGCTTCGAGAAAGCGGTGACCGTTGGCCGTGTTGTATACCACCTCGAATCCTTCAATTTGTCCGAGTACCAGCATGATGCCTTCCCGGAACAAGTCGTGGTCGTCGACGACCGCTATCCTGATTTTTTGCATGTCACAGAGGTATTGATATGGTTACCGAAGTACCGGTACCGGGAGCGCTGGCGAGCACGAGGCTTCCGCCAAACGATTCGACCCGGTTGGTGATGTTGTGAAGCCCCATCCCTGTTTTCTTCGCCAATGCGGGATCGAAGCCCGACCCGTTGTCGGCAAAAGCAATAGTTATCCGGTCGCCCTGATGCCTGACATCGAGTGAGATCCGCGAAGCGCCTGCATGTTTCATCGTGTTGTTGAGCAGTTCGGTGATGCACCGGTAGACGGTGAGTTCCACTTTGGGGTCAAATCTTTCGCGGCAGTCGCAGTTGTAACTGATCTCGTAACGACCAGCGGTGGTGAGCGGGGCAAAGAGGTTGTTCAGCGCGGTATCGAGGCCGTGTTTTTCGAGCACATGCGGACTGATATTGTGGGAGATCTTCGAAACTTCGTCGATGGCTTCGGTGATCACCATCTGAAGGCGGTTCCGGATCTCTTCCCGGGTTTCGGGTTTCGCATCGAGGAAAGCCTGGAAATAGTGGTTGATGGCCGAAAGCACCGGTCCGAGTCCGTCGTGCAGGTCGCGCGCGATACGCCTGCGTTCATTGGTCTCGGTTTCCAGCACCGCTTCGGCAAGTTTCTGCCGGAGGGCCTCTTTACGGCGGAGGCGGAAATAGAAGAGGCTGAAGAGGAAGGCGAGGCTCAGGGTGATGGAAATGATAGCCAGGAAGATAATCTGATTACGCCGGAATTGGTTCTTCTTTTGCTCTTCCCGGATCTTCTGCTCCTTGATGAGGAGGTCGTATCGTGCCGCCTGGTCGGTGATCTGGCTGTTGATACGGTCCTTGAAAAATTCAACCTGGAGGTGGTTGCAGAGGGTCAGGAACCCGCAGGCATCGTGGTATTCGCCCCGTTGTTCGTGGATGGCCGCGAATTGCATGTAGATGCGCATGTAGAGGTTGCGGTTTTCCCAGACCGGGGCCAGGCGGGTGGCCTCCTCCAGCGCATCAAGCGCGGCGGTATAATCCTTTTTGCGCAGAAAAATATTGCTTTGGTTGATGAGGGCATTCATGGCATGGAAAGGCATTCCGACCGTTAAAAAATCGGCGACGGCGCGTTGCGAAAGCTCGAGGGCTTTGTCGTAATCGCCCTGCTCCATGTATTGAAAGCTGAGCTCATTGCGAGAGGCGGCCAGCATCGGGAGGTCGCCGGCCTGTAACGCAACCTGCTGGCAGCGCAGGGAATACTTGAACACCGAATCGGTATATGTGCCCGGTGGCTGGCCCCATTCGTTGTAAAGTGCGGCCAGGCGGCTGTAGGCATAGGCGCGGTTCGCCAGACTGAGTGGCGTTGCTCTTTCGAGCAGGCTGGATATCAGATCGATCCCCTTGAGATACTCCTGTTTCTGGCGATAGGCTTCGCACAGCTCCAGCTTTACGCGGTCGGCTGCATCGGAGTTGAGCGGAAACCGGTCCAGCGCCTTCATGAGCAGGGCAATCGCCCGGTCGGGCATTGACCGCTCAAGGTACCTTTCGGCATAGTACCGCATTGAATCCGGACTTTTCAGCGTTGCCGGCAAAGGGAAAACAGGCCTTCCTTCCTGCGTATCTTCCCCGGTTCTATGTTCCCTGATTTTCATTTGCAGGTAGCTGATCCTGGCGCGTTGAAGGTCAGACAAAGAATCAGTATTTGCCGATAACCATTTCAGGATCTTCGCCGCTGCCACGGTATCACGCGCAAGCGACTGCATGGCCCGGGAATACAGTGCGTCAAACCGGCTTACAGACACTCCCTGCTGGGCAATAAGTATCGCAGGTGCAAATGTCAACGTGAATACCAGGATCCCGTAAACGCTTTTCAATATCCGAAAGGTTGGTATCAAGTGGATAAAGGTACATAGTTTATACAATCAGGGTACCATAATTGTACTACAACAAGGTTCTGTCAGCGGGAAAGGTTCGCTCCTTCCTGGCGAAAGCCAATCGTGCATCATGTTCATGGGGCACTTTAGTTCTTTAAGCAGCGGACGTTGAAACCGTACACTTTGTCGAAGTTGAGCCGGTGAATCTCATCTCTGTCATAGGTGATGAGGCGGGTCCAGGCGTAATTGTTGATTGGTGTGGAGGTCCACCAATAGGCTTCCCGCAATGTTTTCCAGAAGTAGCCATAGATGAAACTGTAACCAGCCGGCAAACCCCGGAAACCAAACGGGTCGGGGCCATTGCCATTTGAATACCAGCCAACGGTCGACCTCAGATTGGCGCCGGCATCGTACCCCCGGAAACCGATGTTGTCCCATTCCGGGTTGCCGATGCCAAATTGACTGTCGACAGCCCCTTCCAGTATTTTCCAGTCTTCATCATCGGGCACATGCCAGCCCTCCGGACAGATGCCCTGTACGCCCGGTTGCAGGGTGTACTGCATCACCTCGTCCCACTGGTAATAGGCTCCGTATTTTGAACAACTGTCCTCCGAATCTTCCAGGCAGTACTTTTCGAGGATCCCGTTATCGGTCTGATCCTGGCCCGGGTTGATCAGGGTACCTATGTTCAGATTCTCCCTGAACCAGCATTGGCTGAATACCTGTAACGTATTGTATACTTTCCCCCCGTACATTACCGTTGACATGCCCGGGCACGGTATGTTGGTGGCAAACTCGAAGGTGTAAAGTTTACTGGCGCCGGGGTGATCGCGTATGCCCGATTGTGAACCATTGGCAAACCCCGTATAAAGCAATTCATCGCCCGGACTGAAGAGGAAGCTTCCGGCCGATGCCGTTGATTTGAACTGCGGTGCGGCTGCACCGGTTCCAATATACTCCAACGCACCCGGCCGGGTTCCCGGAGAAGCGACAGGCAGGACCCTGACACTGTTCATCTCTCCCTTCCAGCGGGCTGTAAAGATACAAAGGCCGTCCGATCCGGTTATGAGCCTGAACGAATGGACACCGGCCCCGAGAATCCTCTCCCCTTGTAGGATTTGCCGTCCCAACAAGTCGGTGACGGTCATCTCCACCTGATCCCTTTCGGGAACCCGGATGGAGATAATGGTCTGTCCTGTGGCGGGATCCGGCAGGTTCTGGAAAACCTGAAGGTGATCCCGGCTGCCCGAAATCTCAGGAATCGTTACCGCAAAAAGCGACAGAACCGTATCGTTCCAGAAAAGTACCGTATCGCCCCCCTGGGTCCGGTTTATCACTTTAATGCTGTCGAGCTGAAGGTAAGCCGTGTTGTTCCTTGCGGTGAAGGTAAGATTTATCGCCCCATCCTGGCCATAAGTCATCAGGGTAAAAAGAAAAAGGGTTGCTGATATAATCGAAGTCTTCATTGGTAAATCATTTGTTCATCATACTTCAATCGGAAAATCCATAAAAAATCATCTGAAATTTGTGGCGCCGGGATCAAGGATAATTCATGCGTCATTTTCACAGTTCCGGGTGCGCCTGAAGATCAATCCGGATCTTTCATACAACGGACGCTGTAACCGGACCGCTCCGGCTGAGCGCTTCTTATCAATGTGGTAAAATTGTTACGAAGATCGAATTGCCATTTGAGATCTTCACTCTGCTTCGTCGAACTCCACCAGAATGCCTGTTTTGTGACATATCCGTAATTGCTACAGCCGTAAAAGTCGCGGAAACCTCCCGCAAGCCCTGTAAATCCTAAGAAGTCGGTGCCACCTCCAAAGTTCTGCCCGAAGTTAAAGGGCGCCCAGCCAAAGGTCGATTTCAGGTTGGTTCCGGCGTCGAAACCACTGAAAGTAGAACCATTGAAAATCGTGTCGCCAATGCCATACTGGGAATCGGCGATCCCCATCAGCACTTCCCATTCATCCCTTGTCGGCACATGCCACCCCGGTGGACAGATTCCCCGGGCGCCTTGTAGGGAGATGTATTGCATCATTTCACCCCATTGGTAAAGCCCTCCGTATTTGGAGCAGCTATCCTCCAGGTCGGAATAACAATATTTCTCCAGGTACCCGTTATCCGTTTGATCGGTACAGATTTCGAGCATGGTTCCCACGTTGAGGTTCTCTTTTAACCAGCACTGGCTGAAGATCTGAACCGTGTTGTACACCTTTCCCATGTAGGTCACCGAGGGGGTACCGGGACACGGGATGTTGTAGGCGTACTGAAAGGTATACGACCGGTTCGCGGTCGGCGTGTCGAGAATGCCCGATTCCTGCTCAACCAGGTCGCTGTTCTTCAGGGTCGCTTTCGAAGAGGCTTTCCCCGGAGCCATACCCAGGTAATCGAGGCGCGCAACCCCGCTGCCAGTTCCCTCCGTGTGCAGGATCTTGATGCTCCGGCTCAACCCGTTCCATCGCGCGGTAAGGAAACAAAGGGAACCGGCGCTGGTAGTCAGCCGGAACGAGTGGCCGCCTTTATCCAGCTGGTATTCTCTGTGAAGAAGTTTCCTTCCCTGTAAATCGGTTATCGTGAGGGAGACCGGTCCCGGTTCCGGGATGACCAACGATACCCGACTTTGGTCGCCGGCCGGATTCGGATAGTTCGGTGACAGGTCGAAGGAAGGATCTTGCTGCGTGCTGACCTGAATTCCGACGGGGAATCCCATGGCATAACCGACAAAGAGAATCGTATCGCGGGCCATCAAATCCAGGGTCATGACGCCGGTAGGGTACACGATGGAGGTTTCACCGCCATGTGTCAGGTTTATCGCCTTAACGCCGGTGAGTTCTACGGGTTGACCGTTATTCTCGGCTTTAAAGGAAAAGGTCAGGGTAAGGGTCTGGGAATGCAATCCCAATGCAATGACCGATAAAAATACGATCAAAAATGTTTTTGGTATATGATGTGAAGGGAACATAAGGGATATATTTACATGTAAGACACGTATATCATAATAAGTTGTCTCAAATATAATAAAAAACATTGTTTTGTCGGGTGCACTTCACTGATTTTCAGAAAAGAGTCATGCAAATGAGAAAGACGTTGGCGACTCAAGTATCGCGATGCCAGGATCGCCACGCTTGCAAACGACAACGAACTGAGACGGCAGACTGCCGAAAAATGGAAAGTGATGTATAACTCCCCCGGGATCACCCCCGAAATGATCAACTGCACAGTATGCAGGGCTGAAGGGGTTAAGATAGTTCACTGGATTGATTGCACTATCAGGAAGTGCGTGGAATCAAAAGGTTTTTCAACCTGCGGTCAATGCGACAACCTGCTTTCATGCGAAACCATCAAACCGGTGCTTCAGTTTGCACCTGATGCCATTGAAAACCTGAAGCAGGCAAACTGATCATCCCTTTATGGCCTTCGCAGTCTGCCTGATCCCGTCGGGGTGGTGGGACCCTGACGGGGTGGCTCCGTGCATCCTGTTCGGTTTTATTTCAACAGGAACGAGCAAAGAAAGGAGAGATTCCGGTCGGGATTCGATTCCCGGAGAATGGGGAGAAAGAAGTCAGGCCGTGTACCGGATAGCTGTTGGAACAGTGTATATGTGAACTCGTGTGCCATGATGAGGAACAACTCAGCGGCGGGAATATCGAAGGTTTTACTTAATGATTGGTAGTCGAACAATCCCCTGAGTTTTCGGGTATAGATCTGTTTCAGGGAATCGCACAGCAGGTCGAGCCGGTCCCCATCGTGGTAGGTGAACAACAGGGAAACCCCTGCGGTATCCATCAATCCGTATTTTTTGAAAAACTTCCGGTCGTCTTCAGGTACCGGTTCATTTTGGGTGAGCCTGTAAAACGATGCCGTGGAGGGGAGGCTGAAAAATTCATCAAAAATGTTGTAACTCCATGAGATGGCGATCTGGGAGTTGTCGGTAGTCTGATCGTAGTTGGTTCCGCATTGAAAGGGATGAGGCGGATAGATGATCCACGCGATGGAGGGTGGGCCTTCTTCAGTATGGAACTCCGAATTGTACTGGTTCCAAAATGTGTTGTCGATGATGCGCGACCACAGGAAATGAAATACCAATCGGGGATGTTCCCGGAGGTTTTCCCGGAGCGGTCGGATCAGGGAATCGATAGCCGGGGATTGTTCAAGCAGGCGTTTTCGGATCAGGCTATGCATCAACTCCCGCTTTTCACCTGTCACAACGGGAAACAGGAGGGCAATGCGTTCCTTTTCAAAGCTGATGACCTTCCCGCGGCTGAGCTGACCAAGAATTTCGTCGAGGCTGTCGGGCAATTTACTTTTTAGTTCGCTGTATGTGTACCCGGCGATAATGGCATTGATCACCGCCCTGGCCTTCGGGTTCCGGTCGGGAATGCCGATACCTTTGGGAATGTGGTTGACGGGGCAACCGCCGAAATAGACCAGGTTGCTCCAGTAATCAGCCTGGGCAAAATGTTTCACCGGGAAACCCGTCAGGAGAAAGATTACCAGGAATTTCATAATGGAGACCCCGACGGGGTCCCCCCACCCCGACGGGGTCGGAAAGGATGATCTTGAAATCATTCTCCGATTCCTATTGAATGACGATCTTTTTGATGATGCGTTCTCCACCCGTCCGGATCTCGGCAAAGTAAAGACCGGGTTCCAGGCTGGCTCCGGCAAGTGAGAAGGGAAGAACCTGGTTTTTGGTCCCCGACACCTCGAGCCGGTACACTTCAACGCCATCAAGGTTCCGCAAAATAAGTTCAACCGGTCCGTCGGCCAGTGGATCCACGAGGATACGTATCTGGGATTTGGTTCCCGGGTTGGAACAAACTACGGTCCTGACTGCAGGATTTCCGCCCGGGCCGGGGTCTTCGGCTACTTTGGGCGTTGTGAATTTCCAGATGGGCGACCAGATCAGCTCATGGTTCGCATCGTAAGCCCGCACCGACCAGTAATAGGTGACTCCGGGCTCCGGCCTGAAGTCGGTCACGCTGACCTCCGTGGCATCTCCCAGCTTTCTGCGGTATACCGAGTTGTAGCCTTCAACCCAGGAGTTTTTCGAGATAAAGAGTTCGTAATCGTAAAGCGTTCCTTCGCTCGGGCGCCAGGAGAAGATGGTGCCGGTTGTATCGTACAAGGCCTGGTTTGCCGGCGACACGTTGTCGAGCGACTGGTAGGCAGTATTCACGACCCAGGCAAAATACCACGGTGTCTGGCCGGCACAACTGTCGAGATACCACCAGTGGTGCTTTTCCGGGGCCAGGAAAAACGCATCCATGCTGAGAGAAGTCAGCTTGATCCCTTCGACGCTGGAGTAAAGGTTCACAATCGATGCCGAAATACAGTGGTTGTATTTTGTTGTGGTTGTAGTCTCGTTCTTCAGGGTACCGCTGTAACCCGTCGACAAATAGACTTCCATCTCGCATACCTTGGGGATCTTGATCGTTGCAACGCCTGCCTCAACCTCGAAATCCCAGCTGTTGGTCATGGAATTCACGGTTACGGTGTCCTGTGCAACGGAAATCTCCCCATGATTTCCGCAATTACCATTATACCATGCGAGATGGAGGCACGACCGCAAACCGTACACCGTGATGGCTGAATCCAACTGGGGCCGTGCGTCGAGTTTCCAGGAGTTGAGATTCGACCCGTTTGGTTCCGCAACGTTGAAAGGGAAACTGTTCAGGGGTTTGTTCACCAGTTTCGGGAACATATTATAGGTATGAAAAAGATACTGGAAAGAACCCGGAACGGGGTATTCTTGCGTGTTAAAATCCCACCAGGGATAAAGGGAGTAAGAAAACCGTTTCATTTGCGGAACGAGGTATAAAAGCTTTCCATAATCCTGAAAATCTTCATAAAGCTCGATGGGCTGCTCGTAAGTAACGGTGGTATCGCTCGATGTGGTTGTTGACGATTCCCAGGCCGCAGAATATTTGAATGATTCGCTGTTCCCTTTATATTTGTTATCCTTGATGGACGTCATTTTAATTTTTTCGCCGATGCTCCATTCATTTTCACTGGAATTCATGAATTCGGTTCCCACCGATTTCTCCGATGTAAGCGAGATTTCTGTAGGAGGATGAGGCACTACGTAGATCCTGTCCCATGTTTCCCAGTCCATCGATACAGGAGGCGGACCATCGAGAATGGCGCTCAGTGTCCACAGACTGCTGATACCCTTGTAACCGTTGACCGGATCATCGTTATCCATGTCAGGACTATCAACCGTCTCTTCAGGTAGCATCTGCCATTTATCCGATTCAAACATGCAACCGTGAAAATGCCTGTTCTCATCGGGATATACGATCCAAACGTATTGATCGAACCCATCGACGCCATCAAGGTAGGTGGTGTTGTCTTTCGGGAACAACTGGAATGAGGCGTACAGGTGATAATTATTGGAGACAAGGTGCGGCCCGTTGTTGGTGGGCACCGCGATGTTTCCCGAGGCCTGCTGAATGAACTGATCGTTCTCAACCCGGTACTCAATATACCAGACATGATAGGTGCCGTCGCTGTATTTAAGTTGGCTTTCGCCCCACAGGATCACCCGGTCGCCGGAGCTCTTGTTGGTCATGTCGTTGGCGCCGCGTTTGGCCCGGATGCTCCCCGCTGAGAGCGCTGATCCGCCTGTCGGATTGGCGAAAGGCGAAGCGGAACTGCCGATAAGCGACGACCAGGTGAAGGTCCTTTTATTGCTGGTGGAGAGTCCGGGTAAAAATTTTCCGAACTGGACATTCCCAAGCTGATCGTAGAACGTGGCTACGATATAGTTATTGCCGCTGGCATCGACGCGGGTCAGCAAGCCGCCCAGATAGGGAAGCTGCGCCGGCAGGGTGGGCACGATATCGTTGCCGGTCCTCCCGAATTTACCGGTAGTCGTACTGTACGAATACTCCTGGATCACCCAGTGCGGCGTTGATGTCGATTTATCCCAGGCGAAGAAATACATCAGACTGTCAAACTGAAATCCGCCCTGCTTCAGTACCGTTGATACAGGCTTGATGGTACTATAATAAGTAAAACACTTTTTGTTTACATCAGCGGGCAGTTCGGCGTAGCACTCATAGCTTTCGTTTGCCGGATCGGGATCATGTTCTCCCTGATCGGCCGACCGGATGTGCATGAAAAACCATGCGGTGCCGGCGTAAGTGAACGTGAACGCCCTGCCAAGAACAGCGCCCTCGTCGTATGAGCAACTTTCGCTTGGGAAGTTGAATTCGAGCCGGTTGTCATGGTCCGACGACGGGCCTACCTTATAATCGTCGAGGTTAACATCGGCAAGGTTTGTCGTATTATGTTCGTTGATCTGGTACATGTAGGCATGACCGCCTTTCCGGGTTCCGTTACCCTGGTAATTGAAAACATGGAGATAGCCGTTATAGGCCAGGAATGCTGTCCCGATTCCCTTGTCGCACCAGTCGCGGTGGTTGTCGTCGGCCCAGGTATAATCGGGGACCAGGTCGGTGGAAGTTGCGGTTGATTGTGCACCTGCACAGGCTGCCATCAGCGTGAAGAGGATGCAGAATATCTTTTTCATGGATGCTCGAGTTATAATTTGAGTGGATTAAAAGTTAAAATGAACGCCCCCCGTAACAGAGAGATCATTGCCGATCTCCGATTGTGCAAAGAGGGTCAACTGTGGAATGATATCCCACGATGCTCCCACAGCGCCGGCAAATAATGACCGGGTGACTGCTCCTGTCTTTATCTCCTCAATGATCTCCTCGCCCGGCTGACCTTCATAGTAGTGCCGGGTATAGTCGTGCCACGACCAGAAGGCATAGAAGCCGGGGCCAGCGTAAATAGTGACGGGACCAGTCACAAACCGCGCCAGCAGACTCACTTTTCCATACAGGTTCCTGTACTTGTGCTCCCTGGTTGATGTGAAATTAACAGGGTCGGGATAGATGGCGTCGCTAACCGAGGTCGACTTCCCCATCGACCCGACGATGTTTGGCTGCAGGGAAATGCCCCAGTGAGATGTGATCCGGTATCCGAGGTCGAATGCAAGTCCCAGGCAGGGTTTCGACAGGCCGGAATTGAATTTGAACTCCTGGGTTCCCGTGTTTTTGTTTTCGATGGTCGACAGATTATCCGCGATGCCAGCCAGGATCGAAGCGGTAAAGTTCCATTTTACATCCGGCTTGTTAACGATCCGCCAGCCGAATTCAGCCAGCAATGCATTGATATTCGAATGACGTTTAAAATCATCGTTTAGCTCGTCAAGTTCTTCCCCGGAGAGTTTGGTTTCGCCAAGATCCTGTCCAAACCAGACAGAATGAAGCGTCATGGAGGCCAGTTTCATGTCGGCCGACAGGTAGGTGTAAGAGACCCCGGCGAAGAATTTTTTACTCTTCACCGCTTCCCCGGTCTGTTCCTGCGCGGTGGCACAGAAATACAGGGGGATACAAAACATCAGGCATAAGAAATGCTTCATGGTTTCACGTGTTAATGATTTTAATATTTATTGTGGATCCCGACGGGGTAGTGGAACCCAATCGGTGTAGTGGGACCCCGTCGGGGTCAGATAGAGCGGGACGCGCGGAATAAAACTGAACCCTCGGGATCATATTGATTAAGGCGTACTATTTCGGGGTCGTAAAATTAATACGCACCGATCAAATATCCAAAAAAAATAAATTTAAAATGCAATCCGGGAAAAAATTGCCGGGCGAAGGTTTTCTTCAGACCATATTCTCAACGTTCCAGACAAATGCCCGGAGACCTTGTTCTTCAACCGTGTTGTTCAGGTTCCGGAGCTTTTCAAGCAACGGAGTCACTTTTTCATCCACGGTAACCACCAGGTGTGCGTTATTCAGCTCAGGCCAGGTGTGGGTTCCCTCATGCGGCATACCTTTTTCCGATCCCGTGCCGGAAATGTCGGTCCACCGCGTGAATCCCCGCAGCCTGAGGCTGCTTAAAACATCTTCGATATGTCCGGTGAGCGACTGGTTATATACAATGAATACTGCTTTCATATTACCCGTTTTTGATCTGTAGTTTTAACTGCGTTTTGCGTGCTCTTTTAATCTTACCCACCCCAAAAATGGTGTAGATGGTAGGGATCAGGATCAGCGTGACCATGGTGGAGACGGTGAGGCCGAAAAAGATCGCGATGGCCATGGGCCTCCACATTTCCGAACCGCTTCCCCGGGTGACGATCATGGGGATCATGGCCAGGATCATGGTCAGGGAGGTCATCAGTACCGGCCGTAACCTCGAACGTCCCGCGGTGATCACCGCGTTTTTCATGGAGAGGCCGCGGTCGGCTTCCAGGTTGGTATAGTCGACCAGAATGATGCCGTTCTTCACCACAATCCCGATCAGCATTACGGCCCCGATGAGCGAGATCACACTGATGGTGGAATGAAATACGAACAGCCCGAGAAAGACCCCGGTGAATGCAAATGGTATCGAGAACATGATGATGAAAGGCTCGGTGAGCGACTCAAACTGCGATGCCATCACGATGTAGACCAGGATCAGCGAAAGAAGGATCAGCAGGAAAAGACTTTGGAAGGAGTCCTTCATGTTTTCGGCGCTGCCCCCGAAATCGATGGAAACATCCGAAGGAATATTCATCGAGGGGAGTTGTTTTTCGATTTCTGCCTTGACGGTACCGACATCAGCCCCGGTGAGGGCCGCGGAAACCGTGACCACGCGGACCTTGTTTTCCCTTTCAATGTTGGGCGGCGAGTAAAAACGCTTCAACTGGGTGATTTCACTGAGCTTGATGATCTTTCCCTGTGGCGTCATGATACTGATGTTCTGGATGTCTTCGGTCGAACGCCTGAACTTCTCGTCATACCTTACGATCACATCGTATTCATCGCCATCCTCCTTGTATTTTGTGGCGGTGAGACCATTGATACGGTTACGGATAGCCATGGCAACCGTGGCCGTGTTCAGTCCGAAAGAGGTCATTTTTTCATTGTCGAGCACCAGTTGCATCTCCGTTTTTTCACGGTCGCGGCTGATCAGGATATCACTGGTCCCTTTTATGGTCTTCAGGGCATCGGCAATTCTTTCAGAGATCACGTTGGTCTCATCAAAGTCGTTGCCGTATATCTTGACTTCCAGGTTGTTGCCGCCTCCCATCCCCATGGCGCTGGAAGAACGCGAACTTCCCGGATCGACATAAAACTTCTCGACCTCGGGCAGCTTTTCTATGTCTTTCCTCATCTCCGTAGCAATTTCGAAGATATCCCGCTTGCGGTCTTTCCGTTGTTTCATCTTAAAGGTGTAGTTGATGATGTAGTTGCCCGTTTCTGAAAAGATGGCCGCTAGACTGCTCTCATCACCGGCTCCTGCACTCGACGAGACAATTTCTATCTCGGGATATTTAGCCTGAAACACCGAATCAAGATGCCTGGCCGTTAGTATGGTCTCATCGAGGTTGGTGCCCTGCGCCAGCTTTACCTGCCCCGAAATCTGGTCATTATCCGACGACGGCATGAATTCTGATCCGATCACTTTGACCAGGAGCAGGGATGATCCGAAAACGACAACGGCGATTATGATGACCGTCCAGCGATGCCCTACGGCCCAGGTCAGCGTCCTGGCATAAAAAACATCCATCTTTTCGAGAACATTTTGGGAGAACCAGTAAATCCGGCCTCCAAAACTTTTCCTGTCGGGGGTTTTCGCGGTAAGCATCTTTGATGACAAGGCCGGCACCAGGGTCATGGAAACGATTACTGAGGTTGCAACGGTGATGGTGACAACCCAGCCCAGCGGCCTGAAGAGGATCCCGGTAATACCGCCCAGCATGGTCAGTGGTAGGAATACCGCAACAATGGTGAGGGTCGACGCAACGACGGCCAGACTCACCTCGCTGGTGCCGAAAATGGCCGACTCCCTGGCAAACCCGCCCCGTTCAAGCTTTTTCGTGATATTCTCGAGAACCACGATCGAATCGTCGACAACCAGTCCGATCGCGATCGACAGGGAAGAGAGGGTGATGATGTTGATGGTCCCTCCCGAAAGGTACATGTAGATAAACCCGGCGATGAGCGAGATGGGGATCGAGAGTGATATGATGAAGGTCGCCCTCCCGCGGCCAAGGAATACGAGCACGACGAGCACCACAAAGATCAGGGCATAGATCAGGGTCTCGGCCAGGTTGTTGATGGAATTCAGGGTATTGATAGACGAATCCATCAGGATTTCGACCTTCACATCAGGGGGGAGAGTCTTTTTAATCTCTTCGAGTTTCTTCTTGATTTTTTGGGCTACGGTGACCGTGTTGGCATCCGACTGCTTCTGGATCATGATCCTGACGTTCTTGCCCCCGTTGGCGCGCTCGTATGTTTTTATGTCTTTGAGCGTGTCGCGGACCGTTGCGATGTCCCTGAGGTAAACCGTCTTTCCGTTGGCATTGCTGACAATGATGTTGTTGATGATATCGCTGCTTTCGAATTCTCCCTGCAACCTCAGCGGCAGATCCGATTTCCCCATTTCCAGGTCGCCCGACGGAAGGCTGAGGTTGTTGGCAGCCAGAACACCTGCGATCTGCTCGACCGTAAGATTGTAGGCATCGAGCCTCCGGGGATCTACGTCAACCATGACCGCCCGGACCGGGGCTCCGGTTTGAATGATGTTCCCTACCCCGTCGATGCGGTTCAGCGGCTGGATCAGTTTTTTATCAAGGATATCTTTGATGGCCTCATAGCTTTCGTTCGAGGTGACGCTGAACATGATCACCGGCATCATACTCGTGCTGATCTTGAAAATGGTTGGCGCTTCCACTTCATCGGGAAGGTTACGCTCGGCAAGACCCACGGCATTTCGGACCTCGTTGGTGGCTTCGTCGAGATTGGTGCCCCACTCGAACTCAAGGGTCACCACTGAGATGTTGTCCTTCGACTTGGAAGTGATCTTTTTCAGGTTGGTGATCGATCCGAATTCATCCTCCAGCTTCCGGGTGATATTCTGCTCCACATCGAGGGCATTGGCTCCCGTGTAATAAGCGAAAACAGAGATATAGGGCGGATCAATCTTCGGAAAATAATCGACAGGAAGCTGAAAATAGGAGTACAACCCGAAGATAACGACCCCGATCAGGATCATGATGGTGCTAACGGGCTTTTTAACGGATGTGCTATACAGGCTCATGGTTCTCTCTTAAAAATCATTAAACGTCATATTCATTATCGACAGCCTTATCTGATGACCGAAACGGGAGTCTGGTTCACCAGCTTGTTCTGCCCTGTGGTGATTACTTCATCACCTTCGTTAATCCCGCTCAGGATCTCGGTCTTATCATCGATGATCCGGCCAATCTGTACCGTCTGTTTGATCGCCTTGTTGTCCCTGTTCAGAAACAGATACATATCGTTGGTACCGGTCTGCTTGATGAGCGCGATGGTCGGGACCATCAAAGCCTCTCCCCTGCCCAGGTCGAGTTTGATTTTGGCAAACATGCCGGGGCGCAGTTTCAGGTTCTCATTGCCGATCTTCATCTCCACGGTGAACGTTTTCGTAAGGTTGTCGATGGTCGGATAGATCCGGTAAATCTCGCCCCTGAAGGTAAGATCAGGGTAGAGGTCGGCTTTTACTTCGGCCTTCATGCCGGTTCGAATGATGGGATAGTAGTTGGCAGAAATGCCGATTAGCGCTTTGAGGTTGTTGATCTGGACGATGGAGATGATGGCAGGTTTACCGACCGAAGCCACCGGACTTCCTGAATAGATCTCCCCGTCCTCAAAGTACTTGCCCGACACGACGCCAGTGAAAGGCGCCCGAAGTTGGGTATTTTCAAGCAATGAATTATAGGTGTTCTCGGCCAGTTCGTAGGCCGATTTCATCTGGTCGTACTGCTGATCGGCGATGCTCTTGGTCTTCTTCAGGGTATCGAGCCTCCTGAAATCAGCTTTGATTTTCATCAGGTTGATCTGTGCCTGGTTCAGGTTGGTGCGGTCCATCAGAACAACGAGTTCTCCCTGTTTTACAAAGTCGCTGATCTCAACATTGATCTTTTCGATCCGCCCCGGGGCAGAAGGAGCCAGGTGAACCTCCTCGAAGGGATTCAACGTGGCCGTGAATTCAATTTGGCGAATGATGGATTCCTTTGTCACAACGGTCGTTTTCACCGGAACAAGCTGAACCTGGCCGGAAGTTGTTTGTTTGTCTTCATTTTTCTTTGAAGATGTTGTGCAGGATACGTTCAGCATCAGGATGGCTGCAGCAAACATCAGGGATAATAATTTAAGCGATTTCATAGAAATTCTTTTATAGTTTATTGTTCGTTTTTCTTAATGTCAGCTCCGCGTTGAGCAGCAGCATCAATACATTGGTGAAGTTGGTTTCGGCATTGAGGTAGTCGGTGTTGGCGCTGGTGAGCTCCAGTGTTGAAATCACGCCCTGCTGGTATTTCAGGTTCATTTTATCGAGGACTTCCCGGGCCACCTCCTTGTTGGTCTTCTGATTCAGGTACTGTTCATAAAGGTTTTGATAGTTATACCGGAGCTGCCGTTCCTGTATGGTCAGTTGCTGGGAGAGCAGCGCTTTTGAGTTTTCACTTATGTCATATTCTATTTTCGCCTGTTTCAATTGCGCGAACCGTTGGCCACCCGAAAGGATCGGGATATTCATGGTGACCCCGAGTACATTTTTGGGACTGATATCGAAAAGTGGCTTTTTGATCTTCTCGGTATAGGAATAATAGGCTGCAAGTGTTGGAAGATAGCTTGATTTCTGCATCTGGATATTCCTTTTTGCCATCAGCTCCCGGGTCAGGATCATCTGGTAGTTCACGTTGTTGTTGATATTGAACGTGTCGGTAACCGAAGCGTTAAATATATACCTGAGGGCGATCTGGTCGAGATCGGAGGTGAGTTTGACGGCCTGCTGCGACTCAAGTCCCAGGTGAAGCCGTAGGAGGTTGTACCCCAGCTCAAGTTCCCTTTCGGTCGATTTGATCTGGTTGTCGACCGTGGTCACCATGACCGACAGTTTTTTAACATCGGTCTCTTCGAGGATTCCCGCGTTGACCAGGTTTGTCGTTTTTTCGAGGATCAGTTGGGCGTTGGCTTTATTTTCGCGGATGATATTCAGGATCCGCTCGTTGGCTAAAACGAGATAGTAGGCCTGGATGGTCTGCTCCTTGACGTCCAGCTCATCGTTGAGATAGCTTTGTTCGGTCATCTTTTTCGCCAGTTTGGAGAGCTGAACCCCGATGTAGTAGTTTCCGTTGAAGATAAGCTGGCTTACACTGACTTTAAAATCGCTCGACGGGGTGAATTTAATCGTCGATGCCGGCATCGACTCGCTGAGCTGGATCGAGGCCGTTGCCCCAAGATAATTCGTATAGTTAATCGTTGCACTCGCCTGAGGCAGTCCGGCCGCGATGGCCTGCCGGATGGCCTGTGTCGATTTGTCGATGGCATACCTTGAATTGATCAGGGTCTTGTTGTAACGGATGGCATATTCAATGGCGCTGTCGAGCGATAATTCCATGGGTGCCTGTGATCTGAGCGATAATGAAATCGCAGAAAGAGCTAAGAAGAGTATTGTACGGAGTGGCGTTTTCATTCGTAGGCTGACTTTTGATTGTTTATTCAATTTATATTTTTTAGTTGACAAATAAAATAATATATATGTGTAACTGTTGCTTTTAACAACCAATATATTAAAAAATTATAACCGGTTCGTGTTTTCGGTCAGTTGTTTGATAACTTTATAAAAAACTGTCAGGTCTTCTTCATCTATTCCCTGATGGATCTCTTCGACAAGCTGTTTTCCGATTGCCTGGTAATTGCTGATCACCCGGGCGCCAGCCTTAGTGATCATCAGGCAGTTCTTCCGCCGGTCTTTCTTGTCGACCACCCTCCGGATCAGGTCTTTTTCCTCCAGTGAATCTATTATCCGGAGAACGACCGATTTATCCTTTTTCACCATCTCGGCCATGTCCTGCTGGATCACCTCCTCCTTTCGGTTGCTAATGGCAAAAAGCAAGGCAAACTGCTCGTGGGTGATTTTCACGGGTTCTACCGTCTGCTGTTCGATCCTTTTAGCGTAAAGATGGAAGAGATCGCGTATCAGGTACCGGATTTCAAAAAAATCACGATGGTATTCTTTCATGTCATATCGGATTTAAAACTTTGCAAAAATACAAAATTGTTGTCATATGCAACTAAAAAGAAAAAATTTTTTTCACCTGAAAGAAAATAGGGAATGAGGGAACTTGTCCGCTTGTTACCAGGCTTTCTCCAGGATCAAACGGCTGAGCTCAATCGTCTGGTCGCCGGTTTCGGACAGTGCGGTCAGCCCGTGCGTTTCCAACTTCCCGACAATCACATCGATCTGATCCGCTGCAATGCCATATTGCGAAAGACGGGTTTTTATGCCAAGACTTTCGAATAAGGAACGGGTATTTTCAATGGCCCGGTCGATCTTTTCCGCTTCACTGCCATCCCCGATCTGCCAGACGTTTTCGGCGTACTGAATCAGTTTCGCCCGCTTTTTGTCCCGCCTGACTTCCAGCAGTGCGGGCAGGATAATGGCAAGCGTTTGCGCGTGATCAATCCCGTACAGGGCTGTCAGCTCATGTCCCATCATGTGCGTGGCCCAGTCCTGCGGAACGCCCGTGCCGATCAGTCCGTTCAACGCCAGGGTTGCGCTCCAGTAAAGGTTTGCCCGGGCATCGTAATTACCGGGTTCGGCAATGTTCACCGCGCCGATTTCAATCAGGGTCTTCAGGATTCCCTCTGCCATACGGTCCTGGATCCGGGCATCGACGGGAAACGTAAGATACTGTTCGGTGGTATGCACGAAGGCGTCGACCACGCCGTTGGCAACCTGTATGGCGGGGAGGGTGAAGCTGAGCGTCGGATCCAAAACCGAGAACCGCGGAAAGGTAAGCTCGCTCTTGAGCGGGTATTTTCCATGCTCATAGCTGACCACGGCCCCGCTGTTCATCTCGGAACCGGTGGCCGGTAAAGTCAGCACCGTGCCAAAGGGAACGGTCGATGGTACCATCTCGAACGGAATCGGCCTGAATCCATAGAAAAGGAGATCACGCGCATCACCTTTGTAACCTGCAGCTAAGGCGATGAATTTGGTTCCGTCGAGAACCGATCCGCCTCCTACCGCCAGCATGAAACCGATTGATTCACGGTGAACGACCTCCACGGCCTTCATCAGGGTTTCATAACGGGGGTTGGGCTCGATACCGCCAAATTCGAGTACGGTACGACTTCCCAGTATCGTTCTGATCCGGTCGATCAGTCCGCTCTTTTTGGCGCTTCCTCTTCCATAGGTGATCAATACTTTAGCCTGTGCCGGGATCAATTGATCAATCCCTGCCAGTTTATCTTTGCCAAACAATATGCGGGTCGGATTATAATATTCAAAATTATACATATGATTTACTGTTTTTAAGTGTTATAGATAAAAGGTATCCCGTTGATTTTTAATTCTGCAAATTTCCGGTAAAAGCGGCAGAAGATAAAATCGGATTTTATCCATATATCGCATCGTAAGGTTGCCATCGCGATAATTTCCTGAAACGTGCTTTCACCGATCATTTTAAGGTTTACATCCGGATTCCCCTGACTTATTTCCCGTGGCAACAGGCCGGTACCTCGCGGGGTGATTCCATCTTCGGACTGATGTAAGGAATTCCGAGATTCAATCCCCGAAGGATAAAGAGGATGCCAATCAGGAGTACAAAATATGGAACGGCTTTCCGGGCTGTTTCGCGAAACTGCCCCCCGATCATGGCTCCCCCCAGGGTTACCGCCGTCAGAACGGGTACCGTTCCCAATCCGAAAACCAGCATGTAGAGCGCCCCGCCCATTGGGGAGGTTGAAAGTACTGCACCCGCCAGCGCGATGTAAACCAGGCCGCAGGGCAGGATCCCGTTCAGCAGCCCGATCACCAGAACCGAGCCATACGACTGCCGGCTGAACCGCTCTCCGAAAAACTTTTTTAATCCGGGAATCCCGTTTCTGAACAGGCCCGACCCATTGCCGGAAAAAGCGAAAAAAGAACCCAGGGCCCATACCACCATGAACAATCCCGCAAGGATCGATACCCACCGCTGAACACCCCACAGGAACAATCCCATACCGGCCAGTCCAAGGATAAATCCAAGCGCCGCATAGGTCAGGATCCTTCCCGAATTATAGACCAGCGTCCCTGCTATCCGGGCGCCCCAGGAGGATTGTTTGACGGGCAAGGCAATGGCTATAGGACCGCACATCCCCGCACAGTGGAGGCTGCCTGCCAGTCCGATTAAAAAAGCCTCTAAAAAAGTCATCATGTGATATCGGTCTTAATCTGATAAAATTCTAAAATCTACCTGAAAATGGAAGATCTGAAGTTTTCAACATATTTAATTGCATAAATATAGGAAATATTTTTCCTGTTTGAATTTTCATATTAATTTTACAGTGGACGTGTGGTGCCAACGCGTAAGGATGTGGCTTCAGGGTTTATGAAACACGGCACACAAGGCTGGTCCGGGTCATTACTGCAATAACCAATTGGCGCTATCCGATGGGTGAAATCAGGAAAATAGTGTTACCAGTCAACGGGATGTTCTGTTACAGTTGCGCGACTGTAATTGAAATTATCCTGGCAAAACTTCCGGGGATCAAATCGGTCAGCGTCGATTACCCGGGCGAAAAGCTTTATGCCGGTTACGATGCCGAAGCGCTCACGCCCCGTGAGATTATAAACAGCATGTCCCGGTACGGCTACACCGTCAGGACCCAGAAAATCGAGATCCCGGTCGAATATAAGCAGGAACAGGAGGTTGCCGGCATCCTGAAGGAGCCTCTTTCGGCCCAACCTGGTATCATTGGTTCATCTTTTGATCCGTCGCGGGGGAACATCTCCCTCGAATACATCCCCGCGGTTTGCACCATCCGCGAAATAATCGGCACTTTGAAAGCCTCCGGCATAGAACCCCGTTATGATGAGGAAGCAGCAATAAAAGAAGCTCAACCCGAATTGCCGACCAGGAAGGCAGGCGCCCGGCAGAAATCACTGTTTATTTTAGCCCTGGTATTTACCGCTCCCATCATGATTTACAGCATGAGCAGTGAATTCAGACTTTTGGGATTCGAAAACGACCGGTTGATCCTGTTTGTCATGGCAACCATCGTTCAGTTCGTGGCCGGATGGGCGTTCTACGCAGGCGCCTTTAAAAGTCTCCGGGCGGGCAAAG
>Ga0116170_10000585_pt1 | contig 38663 bp, 41 predicted proteins | sample AD_JPNHW1_MetaG_FD_89797 | JGI IMG/M metagenome (GOLD analysis project Ga0116170, IMG submission 89797) | Active sludge microbial communities of municipal wastewater-treating anaerobic digesters from Japan - AD_JPNHW1_MetaG | ecosystem: Engineered > Bioreactor > Anaerobic > Digestate | place... | reverse complement strand
TGATCGAGTTCGCCACCAGCGCCACCACGTCCCCCTTCCCGCCCGTGATCGTCCCGTCGTTTCTTAAAAACCCGCCCTGCCCTTCAAAGGCATACTGCCGGCTAAGGAAGTTCGTGACATCCAGATTCAGAGGCAGCGTCGAAGCAATAAGCGCCGCATGATTAAGATTGATGTTCGCCGAGGACCCGATATTGATCCCCGCGATATTCTGAAGAATAAAATCAAGATTGCTCAGGTTCATCGTCCCGAAAATGTTCGAGGCGTTCCCCCCATTGACGAGCACCGCCAAGCTCGCCCCGGCGCTAAGACCCGTGATGTTGTGCGTCGCACCTTCCGTCACATTGAACTCAGGAACGTTCCACACGGGATTTCCCGTCACGTTCCAGTTCGTGATGTTGTCCTGCTTCTGGATATCGATCGTCCCGCCGTCAAGCGTGATCACTTCCGCGTAAGCCTGAGGAGGAAGAATGCTGAAGAGAGTGAAGACAACGACCAGAAAAAGAGCTAGCGCCTTCCGCGTTCCCGGTCTATTCACCGCAAACCGCGGAACAACAGACGAGAACCGAAGACCTGGCGCCGAGTCCCAGGCTTGCCAGCATTCCCAGGGTTGTACGAATCTTTCATCCATACTCATGGACCTCACACTCTCCAATCCTTTCCCTTGCCTGATATACTCCCTCTACACTAAAACTTACCCTAAATAAAAAGTAACTTCAATAGACTATTGATAAAAGTTTTAAATAAAGTAGTTTAATATAGCAATTTATAGCTATATTTATAGCAATAAATAGCATAAAAATCGATAATATATTCAAAAAACAAGGATGGCCAAGAAAATAAAACCCGGTCTTACCGGGGGTTAAAAGGAAAGAAAAACTCTAAAAAGAACTACTCAGAAATCCGAGGCGGAAATCCCGGAGGATTCAAGCAAAGATAAGAACTGATCTTCAGAGAGTTGCCGGACACCAAGAACTCTAGCTTTTTCAAGTTTCGAGCCGGCGCCCTCTCCGGCAACAAGAAAGTCGGTTTTTTTACTGACACTTCCCGAGGGATGTGCCCCTAGCTTCCGTAAAAACGCCTCGGCCTTTGCCCGATCAAGCCGTTTCAAGGTTCCGGTCAGAACGAACGTCCTTCCGCGACAAGGATTCTCCTCCGCCGTTTTTTCCATGAGGTCCATTTTAATTCCGGCCTTTTCTAATTTTAAAAGAAGCCTTTGCGTGGATTTCTGAGCAAAAAAACCAGCCACCGATGCGGCCGTCACGGGACCGATCTCCCGGATGCCTTCCAGATCTTCCGGCGCGGCCTTGGCAAGTTTTTCAAGACTCGTGAACCTTTCTGCCAAAATGAACGCCGTATGGACACCGACATCGAGAATACCCAGCGCAAAAATAAGTTTTGCAAGTGAACGGCTCTTACTCCGGGCGATCCCGTCGATCAAATTCGCGGCAGACTTCTCCCCCATCCGACCCAAAGACTGAACGTCTTTTTGCCTGAGCGTGTAAAGATCCGCAAGATCTTTGACGAGCCCCTTCTCGACCAGCTGGTCAATGACAACGGTACCGAGATTCTCGATATCCATGGCCTCACGGCCCGCAAAATGTTTGAGCGCACCCTTGAGCTGAGCCGGACACATCGGATTCAGACACCGGACCGCGACCTCCGCACCGTATTTCCCGGCCGCCTCTCCGCACACGGGGCATTTTCCCGGAAATACAAATTTGGACGGACTGCCTTTTCGCTTGGCAAGGTTCACCGCAATAACCTGAGGAATGATCTCCCCGCTTTTTTCGATAAAAACATGATCCCCGATCCGCGCATCCAGCCTCTCGATCTCGTCGGGATTGTGGAGGCTTGCGCGAGAAACCGTTGTCCCCGCAAGTCGCACAGGCTTCAGGATCGCGACAGGCGTCAAAACCCCGGTCCGCCCGACTTGAACCTTGATATCCTCAAGCACGGTCTCAGCCTGTTCGGCCGGATACTTGTAGGCGATCATCCACCGAGGCGATTTCGACGTCATGCCAAGTGTTTTCTGATCCTCGAACCGGTCAACCTTCACCACCACCCCGTCGATCTCATACTGGAGTGTCGCCCGTTTGTCCGCTATCGAATCGATCATATTAAAGACTTCGCCAAGGTCCCCGCATTTTTTTGCGTCAGGAATAGTTTTGAAACCAAGAGACTTCAAAAACGCCATCGCCTCGCTCTGGCTTTGGGGTTGCGCCTTCCCTTCAAAGCGGGCAAGCCCATGGATAAAGGCATCCAGTTTCCGCGCCGCGACCATTTTCGGATCAAGCAATTTCAAGCTTCCGGCGCAAGCATTTCGCGGATTGGCAAAAATTTCCTCGCCGGAATTTTCTTTATCCCCATTGATCTTTTCGAACTGTCCTTTCGACAGATAGGCTTCGCCGCGAACCTCCAGCAGAGACGGCACGGGACCGTCATACGAAATTCCGGGAGCCGGAAGTCGGAGTGGAATGGACCCGAGCGTTTTGATATTTTCGGTAATATCGTCGCCGTTCTTACCGTCCCCGCGCGTCGCCCCCAATGTTAATATTCCGTTCTCATAAACAAGCGCTATCGAGACCCCGTCGATTTTCTCCTCGACAAAATAGGAGAAAGGCTCTCCCCCAAGCCCCTTCCTGACGCGCCCGTCAAAATCCTCGAGCTCTTCCCGGGAATAGGTGTTGTCGAGCGAAAGCATCGGCACCTGATGTTTCACCGTACGGAATTCCTTAAGAGGAGCACCGCCGACGCGCCGCGAAGGGGAATCTTCGGTCCGCAAATCGGGAAAAGCCTGTTCTAGATCGATCAGCTCCCGCATCAGGCGGTCGTATTCCCGGTCGGATATCACGGGCTTCGCCTCGACATAGTAGAGATAATTATGCCGATCAAGTTCGTCTCTGAGTTTTTTGATCTTTTTTGAAGCGTCGGTTTGGGTCATGTTTTTCCGCTCAACGGTCAACGCACAACGAAGGGCTTTTACGTCGATCCTCATGGCGTTGCGCGTTGTGCTATAAAAGTCGCTCGGCCAAAAATTCCGGCAGCCCTTCAGCGCGGATCTTCTGCGCCGCTAGCTTATTATCATAAGGGAGCCGGACGATTTCAAATGTTAATTCGCCTTCATCGTAGATCCCGAACGAGAGTCTTGGGTCGTGATCGCGCGGCTGACCGATGCTTCCGGGATTCAGGAGGTAACGTTCTCCCTTTGTAAGACGCAAAACTCCCGGCTTCAAATGTCCCGCGTCCTCCCCGCCTTCTGAGAAAAAACACGGCACATGGCTGTGTCCCACGAATCCGACGGACGTCTCCATCGCCAGGAACGACTTGTGCGCCGCATTCAAATCGAACAAATAATCGAACCTTTCGGGCGCGTGGATCGTCCCGTGCGCCAACGAAAAGCCTCTACTCTTCCGGAGAAAAGGAAGTTTGCGAAGCAAGTCGAGATGTTTCGGGTCCAGTTTGCCGGCCGTCCAATCGATCGCGATCCTCGCCCAATCCGTGAAGCCGTTTCGAACATCCTCATGAAGGACAGCCGCTTCATGGTTCCCGAGCACCTGGAATTCGGTATAGGTAAGCGCCCATTCAAGACATTCGTTGGGATTGGCGCCATACCCGACCGAATCCCCGAGGATCAGAAAGTGCGTAAGATGCTGCCCCCGTACGTATTCAAGCGCGACCTGAAGCGCTTCCAGGTTTCCGTGAATGTCCGCAAAAACGGCGTAGCGCATATTTCCTTTAGCCGCGTTTCCACACCGCGTGAAGAAACGGGGATTGGGTCAATACGAAATCCCGAACTTCGGGAAAGTACCGTCGGCAACCGACCAATGGGCTTCGACGTCCCGGATGTAGTCCTTCATGCTTGATTCGCGGATTGCCGCCAGAAATTCCGCGAGAACGGACTCTTCCCCCTCAGCCACGACTTCCACCCGCCCGTCATCCAGATTGCGGACAAACCCCGTGACCGCAAACCGGCGGGCCAACCGCTCGACAGTAAAACGAAATCCGACCCCTTGGACGGTTCCGCCGAAAAAGACCTGCATCCTTTTTCTCGTCTCGCTCATCCCCGTCGCGCTCCGGTCAGGATCCTGTTTCTCATATGATAGGCAACGATCCCGAACGCCACGGTTACGTTCAGGGAATTTTTCAAACCCGCCATATCGATTTCAACCGTCCGGTCGCAAAGCGACAGCAACTCGTCCGAGACCCCTTCGATTTCATTGCCGATCACAAGGCAAGCGGGGGTCTTCGGTTCGTACTGCTCATAGGAAATGCTTCCGGTCACTTGTTCCAGGAGCACGATCTCGTAACCTTTTTCACGAAGCTCGCGCAAAAGCGGACGAGGGTCCTTCCGGTATTCCCAGGGAACTTCTTTTTCGGCACCCAACGCGGTTTTGGAGATTTGGGCGTCTGGCGGAAATCCCGTGATCCCACAGATCCACAGCTTCTCGACACCGGCACCGTCCGCGGTCCGGAAAACGGACCCGACATTGTAGAGACTGCGGATATTGTTCAGGACAACACAAAACGGAAGTTTCGCCTCATGACGCCGCAGCGTCTGGCGCGACTGAAGTTCGGGATGGCTGAGCTTCCTCATCGCGAGGTCTCCATCCTAGGAAGTTTTGGGCTTATGGTCCCAGGCGATATAAGTCCGGTAGCCCCAATGATAAAACGATTCGGGAACGCGCCGCAAAAGCCACATCACGCCTCTCCACCACGACGGGATATAAGCGACCCTTTTGCCTTTTAGGATCACCCCGTAAATTTCTTCTGCCGCTTTTTCCGGCGAGATGACGCCAAAAAGACCTTTCCGTCCGCGAACCATATCCGTATCGACGAACCCGGGACGGATATCGACAACCCGGACGGGCGTCGCGGATAACTTCTGCCGCAGTCCTTCCATATAATTTATCATGAACGCCTTGGAAGCGTTGTACGCAGGAGACCGGCCGCTGCCGCGGTGTCCCGCAACGGAGGAAATGCCGACCAGACATCCTTTTTTCTGGTTCAGGAAATAATTTACCGCGACATTAGCGATCGCGGCGAATCCAAGGGCATTGACCCTTATCATTTCTTCTTCCCGCTCCCACTGGAATTGCTCGTTAACATGCAAAATCCCGGCATTCACCACGACCAGTTCGGCGCCGTGCATCACCATCAACAAATTCGCAAAAGAATGGATTGATTCCCGGGCATCCCGCAGATCGATCTTCCGGGTGAAACTTTCCCCGGGAAGCTCCGCCTGCAAGGCCTTGAGCTTCTCCTCATCGCGACCCGTCAGGCCCACGACATAGCCTTCGGCGGAAAGCTTTTTCGCAAGAGCCCGACCGATCCCGGTACTTGTCCCAACGATAATGGCCTTCTTGACCGTCTTGTCCGCCATGGATGCTTCGCCCTTTACGATCGACTTCCCCGGTAAAAAGAAAAAGGCGTCATCTCCCCGCGCAGAGGAAACAACGCCTTTTCAAAAACATTAAGAGGCTTTTTTCTTTCCGAGTTTCTTTTTTGATTCCGCTTTTGCCTTTTCGCCTTTTTTCTTTGATTCCGTTTTCGTTTTTTCGGCCTTTTTCTTCTTCGTTTCTGTTTTTTTCTTCTTCTTGTCAGCCTTAGATTTCTCTTTAACCTGTTGGGGCTCCGCGCTCATCTGATCCTTGGCCAATCCGGCTTCATTGAGTGCCGGGTCAGGACTGACCGCAGCCACCGCGGCGGGATTTTGCGCTTCTTGTCCCGGGGGCACGATACCTTCCCATCCCGTTTTCTCTCCCTGGGCCCATCCGGCCGGATCGGTAGTCGCTTCATTCTCCGCGAAAGCCACCGGACTCCCGAAAGCAAGCCCGAGGACCAAAACGGGGACGCAGATCATCTTGAAAATATCTTTCGCCATAGAAATGCTCCTTATGATAGTTGACGTGTTTGTTGCTGAATATTCAAACCCTGCATAAAACCCCCCGGTTCCGACCTTCCCCGGGATCAACGCTCCTTGCATGTCCTCAAGAAGTTACCGAGCGACCGGTCATAGGTTTTCTCGACATGATCGGGGAAAAAGCATGCGGGAACTTCACCCTGATCCCGGTGATAAGCCAAACAGTCGCAGCAAACGCCTTTGCGGGAACAAGGCTCATACGAACAGTTACAGCGTTTTCTATTGACCGAATTCTTGCATTCCACTGCTACGGGCCTCCTGGCAAACTATTACATCAGCCTTCGAACCAACGCTGCAACCGCCGACGCTTTTCCGGCAATCCCAAAATCCCTTAACGCTTTTTCGAAAAAATGGTCGGGGTGATAGGATTTGAACCTACGACCTCTCGGTCCCGAACCGAGCGCACTACCCCTGTGCTACACCCCGACGCACCTGTATACAAAAATCGGTTTTGGAGAACAACGGGGCGAGAGTATACCAAATTTCAAGAATTCTGTCGCTACTGCAAATGAATTCAATCCGCAACGGCCAGATCGGCGACCGCAGAATTGGCCTTCACGGAAATGTCCGGAGGAGGACTTTCCCGGTGGGGCTGGGATCCCTGCGTCAGAAGCGCAGCCTCTATGACCTCCTTGAATACTGGTGCCGCAACCGTTCCACCGTAGTAAAGCGGCCTGGCTTCGTCCAGCACAACGACCATGGCATAGCGGGGATTGTCCGATGGAGCAAACCCGACAAAAGAGGACATGAAAGCACTGTGGGAGTACCCCTTCCCTCCCGGAAGAATCTTTTGAGCCGTCCCGGTTTTACCGCCGACAGAAATGCCGTCGATCCTGGCCTTCGTTCCGGTCCCCTCATCAACCACTTTAGTCAAGATCCCCCGCATCGTCGCCGCGATCTCCGGCCGGATGACCTGTTGTTTGATGACCGGCTTTTTTTCTTTGAGTGTGACCCCTGCCGGATCCTCGACCTTTGCCATGATGTAGGGCTTTACAAGTTTTCCGCCATTGGCGATCACGGACATAGCCGTGACCATCTGCAGCGCCGTCACCATGATTTCCTGCCCCATCGGAATGTTATACGGCGAAGTGCCGGACCATTGCGACGGCGGCCGCGCATACCCCGGGGCCTCTCCGGCCAGGTCGATCCCGGTCCAGCTTCCAAATCCAAACCCCTTGATGTATTTTTGCAATCTCTGCGGCCCGAGTTTAAGGCCCATTTTGACCGTTCCGATATTGCTCGATTTAACGATCACATCGGTCATCGTCAACGTACCGTACGGGTGCACGTCGTGAAGAACCTTGAGGCCCCAATTCCATTTCCCGTTCTCGCAAAAGATCGTCGTATCAGGCGTCACGACTTCTTCATTTAAAGCGCCGCTCGCCGTGACGATTTTGAAGACCGAACCCGGCTCGTACATATCCGTGATGGCCCGGTTTCGCTTGGTGTCCGCGTTCGACTTGTCGTACGCATTCGGATCAAAACCCGGCTGATTGGCCATAGCAAGAATCTCCCCCGTTGCCGGGTCCATCACCACCGCCGCCGCCCCTTTAGCCTTCCATTGCTTGAACGCCTGTTCGAGAGATTTTTCAGCCAAATATTGCAAATGTTGATCGATGGTCAGGACGATCCGATTCCCGTCGATCGCGGGAAGAGTTTTCATCTCAAACGCTTTGATCTCACGGCCCTTGGCATCACGTTTCGTAATACGCTTGCCGGGTTTGCCGCGAAGATCATTGTCCATCGATAGCTCGATCCCCTCGAGACCCTGATTGTCCACATTAGAAAAACCGAGAACCTGCGCAAGCATCGGCCCCTGAGGATAGAACCTTTTATATTCTTCAATAATTCCGATGGCCGGATTTTCAAGTTTTTTGACCGCATCGGCTTCCTCGAAACCAACCCGTCGTTTGATCCAGACAAAGGACTTATCGCGCGCCAACCGCTTGGCGAGCCAACCGCGGTCGAGGCCAAGGATCTTCGCAAGAGACTGACTCAGCTTTTCCCGCTCGTCTTTATCCAAAATCCTCGGCACGGCATAGATCGAGGGAATCTTCAAGTTCGTAACAAATTCTTTGCCCGTCCGGTCCGTAATCGGTCCACGGACGGGAGGAACATCGATGGTCAAATAATGCTGGCGGTCCGCCAGGGCGCGAAGCGAGGACTGGTGAAAATACGTCAACTGGAATATCTGATAAATAACAAGCCCGAAGAGAACAAAAAGAGTGATATAGAGGAACCAGAATCGCCGCGGCGAAAGCAACGCACGCATTGCTTAAGAGGAGAGATCGGTTTTAGCTTGAGCAGTTTGGATCCATCGCCCCAAAAAACTGGAGACCGTCGAGGAAAAAGACTTCTCAGGCTCCGCGGTCTTAGGCAAGGAAATCGCAAACTCGGGCACAGACGGGACTTCAACCACCTGAATCTTATTCGGAAGCGCCAAACCAAGATCGTGCTTTTTCATTTTTTCTTCGAGAAGGCGGGGGGCCCTCAACTGATCGACATTAAACTGAAGCCGCCGGAACAATTCCTGTTTTTCCGCAACCGTTCGCGAACTTTTGTGGATATCAAAAGAGATAAGAACAGACGAAATCTGAAGATGCACAAAAAAAAGCATCAGACAGGTTAAGCCTGCTATAAAGATTAATATTTTTCCGCTGCCTTTCATGATATTTTCTCGATCACTCTCAGTTTTGCACTTCTTGATCTCGGATTATTCAATATTTCTGAACGTTTTGCAACGATTGGTTTGCGAAAAATCAATTTTCCACGACTTTCGGCCGCCCACTGTCGGAACTGGAATTTCACAATGCGATCCTCGAGCGAATGAAAACTAATCACGGCCAACCGTCCCCCGTTTGCCAGCACGTTCAAAGCTCCCACCATACCGTCCCGCAACGCGTTCAGCTCGTCATTCACGGCAATCCGTAACGCCTGAAACACGCGCGTGGCCGGATGATGTCTCGCCCAAGAGGGACGTCGGCCATTCTGAAAACGTAAAGACCGCGGCAAAGAATTTTCTATCGTTTGGATCAGATCTTCGGTGGTTTGAATCGGCCTAGAATTCCTTGATTCAACGATCGAGCGGGCAAATCTTGCGGCATTGCGTTCTTCGCCGTAATCGCGAAAAAGCGTCGCTAATTCATTCTCGGACATCTCCGTAAGAAGCTCCGAGGCTTTTTGTCCGGCTTCCGGGTTCATCCGCATATCCAATTCCCCTTTCGTCTGGAAACTGAAACCGCGTTTTTCATCGGCCAGCTGCTCCGACGACATCCCCACATCCAGCAGGACCGCATCCACCCTCGCGATCCCCAATTCCATCAGGCTTTTCTCAATATTCCTAAAATTCTCGTGCACCAGCATGACCCTGGGATCCCCTTTAAAAAGATCCCCGCACCGCCGAAGAGCTTCCGGGTCCTGATCGAACCCGATCAGTCTTCCGTTGGATCCGATCGCCGCCAGGATCGCTTCCGAGTGCCCCCCGCTTCCGAGGGTCCCGTCCACGACAAGCGCCCCGGGCCGTAACGACAGATGCTCGAGAACTTCTTGTAAAAGAACAGGGTTATGACGCAAAACTACGGATCGCCTCTTCTTCCGAAGGATAAGCTTCCATCAGACCGTTCACACCGATCATCTGGAAAGTCCTTTCGACTTCCGGACGAAGGTTGAACAATTTGATATCCCCTTTTTGTTCGCGGACTTTCCGCAAACGATCCACGAGAATGCCCACTCCGGCAAGCTCCACATGCTTCGTCTCTTTCAGGTCGAGAAGAAGACGTTTGTGGTTCCGGTTGAGCAACCGATTCATGCGATCCTTCATCTTGATCATGCTCAACGCGTCCAAATCACCATTAAAGCGCAGAACATCCACGGCGCTCTTCGTCCTTGCGTGATAAACCATGTCCTCTCCTTTCCTATTCCGAGATCAGCTTTTCAGCCAACTCTTCGTAGCGATCTTTATTGTTATTAAGAAATTCCTGCCACTTTTCTTTCGACCAAATTTCGATGCGGTTGGAAACCCCGATGATCATGACTTCTGTTTTAATGCCCGCGTGGGCCTTTAGATAATCAGGGATCAGGATCCTGCCCTGCTTATCGCAAACCACATCGCAAGCGCTTGAAAAAATCAACCGGTTGAATGTTCTCGGTTCGGCTTTGGTGTAAGACATGTCGCGAAACTTTTTTTCTTCGTTCTTCCACTGTTCTTCCGTGAACACGAATAAACACTGATCCAGGCCGCGGGTGATGAAAAACTTTTCGACGTAACGTTCTTTGAAGATCTCGCGGAATTTGGCGGGGATCATCACGCGGCTTTTGTTGTCTACAACGTGTTCGTATTCACCGTAAAACATTGGCTTTGTTCCCCTTCTAGGCTACCACTATCCACCACTTTGCCCCACTTTATTATCGGCGGCAGTATAGCTTTCCCTTAGAGAGGTGTCAACACCCTTTTATTTAGGGAGATGCTTTTTCTGGAATCCGCTCATCATAGGCGAGAGGACATCAAGGCAGCCTAGGATCAGCAGTTTGGGGATATCAGGACAGATAAGAGGAAGATTACAGAGACACGATGAGCTTCGAATTAGTTACAAAAAGGAACCCGAGGAAGGCCTAATTATCGTAGTAGAGGATCCGGGAACAGTTTTCGCAAGTCACGATGTGTTCCCCGAGACGAATCTCGTTGATGAGCTGCGGCCGCAACTGCATCTGGCAGGCCGTGCAAACTTCACCGTTCACGAGAGCAAGAGCGAACCCCTGCTTCTTAACTGCAATCCGTTGATAAAGCTCACCAAGTTCAGGAGGCAGTTGCCCCACGGCATCATCGCGCTGTTTCTGAAGATCAGAGAGTTGTCCCTGAAGACTTTTTTCCTGCGCAACAATCTGCGCATCTTTGTCCTGAAAAGATTTTGAGATAACCGAAAACTTATCTTTCTCGAGGCGCGCTTCTTCCTTAACAGCCTCAACCTCATCAAGGATATGAATGATAGCTTCTTCGAGAAGCGAGTTATCAGCTTTGAGTGAAGCGATCTCCTGCTGAAGCGCACCGTATTCTTTGTTCGTCTTCACTTGGGAAAGTTGTCCGTCCAGCTTCTTGATCTGTCCCTCTTTCTGGGCAAGCTCAAGTTCTTTGGCCTTGAGCTTTACCTGAATATCTTTGAGGGATTTTTCAAGATCGTTAAAGCGGGTCTTCTCTTGTTCCAACTCGGCCTGCAGCCTCGCCCGCTCTCCGGGAATTTCTTCCAAAAGAAGGCGCGCGTGGTAGATCTCACTATTAAGCTGTTGGGCTTTTTTCAGATTATCGAGATTTTGTGTAATGGGGCTTGCCATATAGGGTTGGATTATAGAAGAGATGTTCAGGAGCAGCAAGGAAGAAATGGAACTATTAAAGATCTAACCGCGAATTAGGACCGCCTCAGCAAACAGGAAAACTCCGTGAGTTCCGCGATTTCTTCCGCAGTCAAACGGCCCCGTTCGAGAAATCCGTCTGAAAACGCCGGCGGGCGAACAGCCGGCCGGGTGTTCGTAATACGCGGAGTCAAGACCGACATCGACGGAATCCACTTGCAGATCCCGATCTCGGCACCTTCTCCGTCCAGACCGTTTAAATTTCCGTACTCAAAAAAACTCAACCGATCGCTGATCCCGTTCATCCTGAGAATCTGCTCACGATCCAGCGTGGGGTAAAAAAGATAAAGGACCGCGTCCTGCGGCATCAAAACCCAAAGCTTCTGGATCTCCTGCTTCAACTCATCGACGGAAAAATCACACATGGCGCGGTAAAAAACGCGGACCCAAACTTGCACATCCTGGCTTTTGAAAAGAAAGGGAGCCCCGTGAACATCCTCGAGGATCGCCTTATCCGGATGAAGTTCCTGGACCAAATGGCGCACCGCCTGAAAAATCTCGCGCCGACTTGAACGGTCCTCCGCTAAAAGCACTGGGGCACCTCCTCGGAGATTTTTTGCATTCCTTCGCTCTCGCGGGCCTCAACCCATCCCGCCAGAGCGAATTTTTCGAGAACCGGCCTTTCATTCCACGGCTGAAAAGAAAGCTGATCGCTATGAAGCATCGCTGAAAAACACCGGTCCGGGTCCGAAAGATCCACCCAACCCAGCCAGCCAAGATCCAGACTCAAGTGCTTGAGCACAACTCCCGAAAAGCGCTCGAAAATCATTCCCCCCATGCTCGGCTCGACCTTCCCTTCAAGAGCAATAAAGAATCCCAATTGCGGGTTCAGGGAAAGACCCAGTTTCATCATCTTGTACCCCTCGGTAAGAGATTCGGCCGTGGGCCTGAGCAATAAAACCCATTTGTCGAGCAATCCCATCGCTGCCTCGCATTGCATCAATTGCCGGAACTCAAAATCCAGAAAAATGTCCCGACTCCGGAGCATTCCGCCATGCGTTGCAGGAGGTGGCACTCTCAAAAGCTCTTTAAGCTCATCCCAATAAAGACAATGCCGTTTTAGATGCTGTCCGAAATTCTCGGATTGTTTGAGCCTGAGCCCCTCCCGGGGGCTTCTGGAACAACGAGACAGGATACTCACCAGCGAACAAGCCTTCCCCTGCTGGGCGATCTCGGAAGCAAAAAAAGTGTTCAAGAGCAGCGAATCATTCTCGTAATCCGGACTCGAAACGGCCATCACCTGAAGTTCAGGAGCGGACCGCGCCAGCAGCGGTTCCCGGACAGCTACCCCGGCGCCAAAAAGCGGCGATACATCTTTCAGTCCCCGGATCAATTTCTTGGACGTTCCCATATCAAACGAACTCCGCAAAGGAATCAACTCCGCCGAACGCGTTTTCTTTTTGCATCCGTTGGTTCGGATCGACCTGCCATTCCCCGTCAACGATAAATTTATAACGAAAAGTCGTGAGATCCACGGGGATGATTTTCTGCCACAATCCATCTTGGGTCCGGCGAACCAACGGCTCGGGGATCCAGTGATTAAAATCCCCCGCGATCTCAACAGTGGACGCTGTTTTGCTCGCAAACTGGAACAGGATCCCGTCCGAGACCTGCCTCGGTCCATAATAGCTCTCTACGCAGCGATCCCATCCGAGCTCTTTCTCCGGAAGTTTCCGATTCCACTCCCGCTCGAGATATTCCACCGCAAGGTTGAGATAATCCTGGAACGCGGCCGATTGCGGCGAATATTCGACAATGCTTTGCCCGGCCGCAGCAGCTTCTTTCAGCGTGATGTGTTCGTGGATAATCGTGCGGAACAACCTTCCCTGGAAATGAGCCCGAACTTCCTCGTAAATTTCCTGAGAGAAATTCATCTCCGAATTGAACAACGTCAGAAGCGCGTGAACCGTCAACGGAAACTCGCGGCTACGGTTAACGACCTGAATCGTTTCGGAGATCTTAGCAAGACCATGAAGCGAAAAAAAAGACGGCTCAACGGGAATCAGCACTTCATCGGCAGCGTTCAGAGCGTTCCAGGTCAATATCCCGAGGTTCGGCGGACAATCGAGGATCACAAAATCATACTTGCGATGTTCTTCGGGAATGCGGGCAAGAAACATTTTCAGCTTCTTGTGATAATTCGGCATGAAGCCGAGCTCTTCCTCGAGTGCGTTCAGGCTGGAATTACAAGGGATGATATCGAAATCAGATTGGAGGGTCTTAACCCCCTGTGCCAGCAACGGGGGCGCGTTCTGGAGCGGACTCAAAAAATCATAAAGTGTCGGAGTCCCCTTCGGGGTTTTCACACCCAACCCGCAGGTGGAATGCCCTTGAGGGTCCATGTCAATCAACAGGACCGATTTTTGCAGAAAACGAAGACACGCGGCGAAATTGATGCTGGTCGTGGTCTTCCCGCATCCACCCTTTTGATTCGCAATGGCGATAATCCGCAAAGAATCCATCTCCTTAGAATAAAAATAGATGCCACTTATATAACGACTTGACTTAGTAAAGCTTTAAAACAATGAAGAGCCTCAGGAGGGAAGAAAACGCTTCGGAAAAATTACGCGGGACTTATAAAAAACGGGAAACGGTTTAGTAAGTTTTTTAATCGCGACATGCTTATAGGACGAAAGAGGAAGATCGAAAGGGTCAGTGTTTTTCGAACATCAAAAGCCGCTCAATGGGAACAACTCCTTTCACGTTTCCCGCCCGATCAATCACCGCGGCATAGGACTGGCGCTTCTGCTGAAGAGTCAGAAAAGCCTTTTCGATGGAGGTATCTTCCGAAATAAAAACCGGCGCTCTCAGAAAATCATGGAGTCCCCGGGCATTTTCCTCTTCCCAGAGAATATCGAACACATAGATCATCCCCATCACGATGGACGGGATCTCTTCGTAAACCAGGAGCATTTTAGCATGGCTTGCGAGAGCGATACGCTTCACGTCCTCGATCCGGCTCTGGATATCCACCATCGGCGACTGCTCAACAGGAATCATCACCGACCGAACCTGGGTCCGCTCAAAATCAAGGATCGTATGGATCAACTTCTCCTCCTGGGCACCCACGATCCCTCGATGCGTACTCTCTTCGATCAAAGATCGAAATTCCTCTTCATTTACAAAAATATCACGCCGTTCCCTCTTTTGAAGCGACGGCCAAAAAAAATCAATGACCTTGAAAAACAGCATAATGGGAGGATAAAAAATGCGCTGGATCCATTGAAGCCAGAAGACCTGCCCCTTCAAAGCAGGGATCGCACGCAAACGCCCGTAATCCTTCGGGACCATCTCGCCAAGCACCACAAGCACAGGAACCAAAATCAGCATCACAAGCCATTCATTATTCCACCCGAGGTATTCCTTCAGAAAGTAGGTCAAAACCGCGGTCGCCGTAACATTCGCCACATTGTTCCCGATCAAAACCGCGGTAAGAAAATAATTCGGGTTCTGCTGAAGGCGGATAATGAACCGCGCCCTGCGATCCCCCGCATCAGCCATTTCCCGAAGCTTCAACTTATTCGAAGACACAAAAGCCATTTCGGTTCCCGAAAAAACGGCCGAGGCCGCGAGCGCTATCAGAAAAGTGAGCGCAAGACCGATCACCGGAGCCTCCTGACGATCACCTGATGGATACGCTGACGAATCATGGCCTGGATCGTGAACTCGAAATCTTCCGTCTCGAACCGGGCCCCTTTTGAAGGAACAACGCCCATTTTTTCGAGTAGATAGCCGCCCAGTGTCGTGGCTTCTTCGGAGACAAGATTCACCGAAAAATATTCGTCGAACTCCTGCAAATTAACCTTTCCCTCAACGACATAAAGATTCCCGCTCAAACTCCGGATAGGATTTTCCACTTTGGCATATTCGTCATAAAACTCGCCGAAGATCTCTTCAAGAATGTCTTCGCGCGTCACCACGCCGGCCGTCCCGCCAAACTCGTCGACGCAAACGGCAAAATTCTCTCCTTTGTCACGAAAAGTCTCCAAAAGATCATCGATCCGTTTACTCTCGGGAACAAAAAGAGCTTCCCGCATCACTCGAACAAGCTCCGGTCGGGGGTCCTGCAAAAGATACCGCTGAGACTCCACAACGCCAAGGATATGATCCGGGGTTCCCTGAAAAACCGGGAGTTGGCTAAAATGATATTTCCGAATCGACTCTTCATGCTTTTCCGCAGGATCTTCCACGTCCAGCCCGATCATATCCGTACGGGGCGTCATGATATCTTTGACCGGACGTTCTCCGAGATCCAGAAGCTTCTGGATCATATAGCGCTCCTGCCCCCCCAAAACACCTTCTTCTTCACCGATTTTGACAAGAACTTTGAGCTCTTTTTCCGAGATCATATCCGATTGCTCGATCTTTTCCCGGATCAGAAGGGACAGAATACGCTCCGTCAGAAACCGCATCACGAGACGCAAAGGAGCAAAAATCCTTGAGAAGAACTCGAGGGGCATCGAAACTAAAAGGGCCATCTTGACCCGGGACCGGACCGCCACGATCTTGGGGAACAATTCACAGAAAATAACAAGGAAAACCGTGAAAACCGCCATACTGAGCCCAAGGCGTTTCTCTCCCCAAACCTTCAGGACAATGAGCGTCACGATGGCTGTCGCCAGCGTGTTCACCGCAAGATTGCCGATCAAAACCGTTCCAAGGGTTTTGCGGGGTTTTTGGAGATGCTCAAAGATCCACTTGGAAAGGTTGGGGTACTGCTCCTTCAGACGCCGCTTATCGAGCTTTGTCAGGGAGAACAAAGCCGTTTCGGAAGATGAAAAAAATCCGGACAGAAAAAAAAGCACCAAAAGGATCCCGCAATGCAACGTCAGTTCCACAGCTTATGTTTTCCCATGATAGAGGTTCCGGACCTGAATATAGCGCAACACTTCCTGCGGAAGATAATCGTCCGTTTTCTTCCCCTGCTTGATCGCTTCGCGGATCCCAGAGGCTGAGATCGAACATAAAGGCATCCGGACCCAAGAAACGTCCGGAATTTCCAAGGTCATGGCCGGCAACAACCCCCTCTTTGCGACCAAGAATTTCACACGCTTCCGGATTTCGAGCGGTTGATGCCAGGTATCGATCATTTCGAAAGCATCCTGTCCGAGGATCAAAAAAAGCTCCGCCCCGGGGAACTGTTTTTCGAAATAACGAAGAGTGTCGACCGTATAGGAGACCCCCTTTCGATTTAATTCGCAGTCCGAGATCCCGAAGGCAGGTTCCCCCGCGATTGCAAGACGGACCATTTCATAACGATCCTTGGGAGAGGTCAGGTATTTGAGTTCTGTTTTATGAGGCGGCTGACAGGCGGGAACAAAAATGACTTTATCGAGAGAGAACTGGACCAGGGCGCTTCGCGCGAGTTCCAGATGTCCGAAATGAACGGGATCGAAGGTGCCTCCAAAAATGCCGATCTTCATGCGGCGGAACCGCCTTTAGGTACGGATCTGTCCATGTCCTTCCACGATGTACTTGTACGACGTCAAGCCTTCCAACCCCATCGGACCGCGGGCGTGAACTTTGTCAGTCGAGATCCCGATCTCGGCACCAAACCCGTATTCAAACCCGTCAGAGAACCGCGTCGAAGCATTGACCATCACGGACGACGAATCAACCCTGGCTTTAAAAATCCGGGCGGCCCGTTGATCGGTAGTCACAATAGCATCGGTATGATGGGAGCCGAAGGTTTCGATATGAAGGATCGCTTCCTCGAGATCTTTGACCACGCGAACCGCAAGGATCTTATCGAGAAACTCATAACCGTAGTCCCCCGCCTTCGCGCGTTTCGCCCAAGGAATATATTTCAGAGTCACGGCATCCCCCCGGACCTCGCAACCGCCGTCGCGAAACAAACGTCCCGCTTCGGGAAGGAACTTTGCGGCAATATCCTGATGCACAAGAAGCGTTTCCATAGCATTGCAAACTCCGGGGCGCTGCAACTTGGCGTTCAGCGTGATCGCAAGCGCTTTCCTGAGATCGGCCTTTTTATCGACGTACACATGGCAGATCCCCTGGTAATGTTTAACTACAGGGATCCGTGATTTCGCCACAACCCTACGGATGAGCTGTTCCCCGCCGCGAGGGATCACAAGGTCGATCTTTCCTTCCTGTTCAAGAAGAAAATCGAGTGCGGCATAATCCGTCGTCGCAACAAGATTCACGAGACAAGAGGAACATGCGTGTTTTTTTAGGACATTTTTGAAGATCTTCACGAAAGCACGGTTGGACGCCATAGCCTCGCGCCCGCCGCGAAGGATCGCCACGTTCGAACTTTTGAGACAAAGCGCCGCACATTCCACGGTCACATTCGGACGGGACTCATAGATCATCAGGATCACGCCGAGGGGTACCGCCACTTTTTGGATCCTGAGGCCGTTCGGCCGTTTCCACTTTGCCAAAACCACACCGATCGGATCTTTAAGCGAAGCAACGGCCCGGACCCCTTCCGCCATAGCCCGGATCCGTTTTTCATTGAGGGTGAGCCGATCGATCATGGCCGCAGAGATACCGCACGCCCGCGCAGCCACAAGATCTTTCCGGTTCTCATTGATCAACGCTGTCGCGTTTTTCGTGATCGCCGCCGCAATATTGAGCAAAAGTTTTCTTTTGAAGACAGGAGACCACCGGGCGGCTTCCGCAGCGGCCTGCCGCGCCCCCTTTAAGACCCCCGTAAGTTCGTCCTTCCAGGCCCCCGACATATTATCTTTCGCTCCAGATCACAAGATCGTTACGATGGATCGCTTCATCATGAGATTTTTTCCCGAGGATTGCCTCGATCTGCCCGGTCTTTTTCCCGGCGATCAACGCAAGCTCCCTGCTGTCATAATGCACAACGCCACGGCCCAGGACCCTTCCCTCAACGGTTTCGATCTCAACCACTTGTCCCGCCTCAAAATCTCCTTTAACCTTGACGATCCCGCCCGGCAAGAGACTTTTATTCTGAAGCAGTGCCTGATGCGCTCCCTGGTCCACCACCAAATTTCCGTGGCGGGTAGCAGAAAACGCGATCCATTTTTTCCGGAGGCCTTTTTTGGAACCCGAGGCAATGAAAAGCGTGCCCACATCTTTATCCTGGATGATATCCTGCAGAACGTCCGGTTTGTGCCCGTTCACGATCATGAAAGGAATGCCAAGCCGCATCGCAACGCGTGCCGCCTTAAGCTTGGCACGCATGCCGCCGACGGTCTCTTCACGCTTGGTATCGGCCAGATGCATCAGCAATTTGTTGTCGATCTCATCCTCGGAAGTCACCTCGCGAACACGCGTGCCATCTTTGAGAAGAAACCCTTCAGCGTCTGAAAGGTTGATAAGAAGATCGGCCCCGACCAGATGGGCCACGTGCACAGACAAGATGTCGTTGTCCCCGAATGCGATCTCCTCGACCGCCACAGTGTCATTCTCGTTGACAATCGGCAAAACATTCATTCTCAAGAGGGTTTCAAGGGTGTTGCGGGCACAAAGAAAGCGCTTTCGGTCTTCAAGACCGTCGCGCGTCAGAAGAAGTTGTGCGGTGTGAACTTTTTTCTGGGAGAAAAAGCTTTCGTAGGCGTGCATCAATTTATCCTGCCCGATCGCCGCGCAGGCCTGGAGTTCCGCCATTTCTTTCGGACGTTTTTTGAAACCGCAGGTCTTCATCCCAAGCGCGATCGCCCCCGAGCTCACAAGCACCGGCTGGCGGCCCTTCTGGATCAGGCCATAGATCTCGCGACAAACGCGGGTATGCTCCTGGAAGGAAAAACTTTCCGCCCGGGTTTTGAGGATGCTCGTCCCGATTTTGATAACGATCTTCTTCGCATAACGCAACCGCTCAGACATGACCTTCGCTTTCAATCCTTTCCTTGATGAAATCCAGCAAAGATTCTACCCCTTCTCCCGTTTTCACAGAAATCAAAAAATAGAGCTGGTCCAGCCCCTGAAGCTCCTTCTGGATTCTGCCAAGGTCTTCGCCAAGATCGATCTTGTTGACCACCACGATGGACGGGATCTGACGAAGCGCCGGCTGATGTTCGTAAGCAATCTTGTGGAGCGTCGCAAGTCCCTCCGTTACCGTTGCGGCATACTTCATCGTCGTATCCAGCATAAAGACAATAAGCTTCGCCCGGGCCAGGTGTTTGAGAAAATCCGTTCCAAGACCACGCCCCTGCGTGGAACCCTCATAGATCGAAGGCAATTCGCAAAAATTGATCTGTTTGTAATCGTCATAACCGTACACCCCGAGAACCGGTGACCGTGTCGCAAAGGGATAATCCTTCCCCTCAACATTGGCACGCGTCAGATGATGCAGCAAGGAAGATTTCCCCGAGCTCGGAAGCCCGACCAGAAAAACGTCCGCGATGATCCTAAACTCGACATCGACCTCGAGAAGTTCCCCTTCCTCTCCCGGTGTCGCTATCTTGTCACCAATATTGCCGACACCGCCGCGCCCCCCCTTGGCAACCACCACGGTCTCGCCTTCATGGCAGAGATCGCGAATCGCAAGGTGATTTTCACGATTATAAATGGATGTCCCGAGTGGAACGAGAACGATAAGGTCCGCGCCTTTGCGGCCCCGCTTGTTCACACTACCACCGTGCTCACCGGACTCCGCTATTAGATGCTGTTTGAGTTTGAGCCGATCAAGACCAGGCGCATTGTGCGAAGCGCAGAAGATCACGCTCCCGCCATCGCCCCCGTCAGCGCCGTTGGGAACGCTCTTGTGATCCGTGCGGTGGTAATAGCTTTCGCAGCCTCTGCCGCCGCGGCCGCCTTGGATGGTGAGATGAATTTTATCGAGCATAAGGCCCTCAAAAAAGAAAAAGGCTAAAAAGCGAGGGATCGCTTTTTAGCCTTTTTTGATTTCGGTTAAACCGGATCAACTCGGAATAATATGAACGGATTTGTTAGGACGAAATTCGACGATCCCGTCACGCTTCGCAAAAAGGGTGTAATCGGTCCCCACCCCGACAAAATTTCCGGGACGATAGCGCGTACCCCGCTGCCGAACAATGATCCCGCCCGCGCGGATCTTCTGGCCGCCATAAACTTTGACGCCCAGGCGTTTAGAATTTGAATCTCTTCCGTTTGTTGTACTTCCTTGACTCTTTGTATGTGCCATGGCTCCCTCTTAAAAGTATTATTTTCCGGCCTGGATCTCTTTGACCCGAAGCCTCAACAAATCCTGCCGGTGCCCGCGTTTGCGGCGTGAAGACTTGCGGCGACGCATCCTGTAATGAACGGTCTTAATCCCACGCATCTCGCCAAGATTCTCGCAAACAACTTTTGCGCCAGCCACCGTAGGGGTCCCGATCTTCACATTTCCGCCATCTTGAACCAATAGGACCTGATCCAGAGTGACTTCTTTTTGCCCTTCGGCCGCCGACAAAAGCTCGACTTCTATCACTTGATTGGGCACCACCCAGTACTGCTTGGAACCCGTTTCGATGATTGCATAATTGCTCATGAAATAACTCCTTTTTCCGTTAAGAAGTGCAGTATCTTAGGGGAATTGCCCGGGGCTGTCAATGCTTTTTAAATTTTTGTTACTCCTTGACTCATAAGGAGTTAGGACTTTGCTGGCGCGGAGGAAGCCGAAACCACATTTTCCGACCAGTCGTTAAGCGCCCAGTCAAACGCGGGGTAGCTGATCTTGTAGCGGCCTTCCTGGAGGTATTCGGTCTTCGCGTTATCTTCCAGATAATAAGCCAGAAATGAGAGAACAGCGGATTCTGTTTTCGAAAACTTCCCGATCGGCTCGGGAACTCCGAAATCCAGGTCAAAGTCCCGATCATACCATTTGAAAACCTTTGAAAGATTGATCTTTTTCCGCCCCGGGACAATATCCACAAAACGGGGGTCATTCACAAACTCGCGGGAAATCATAAAAAGCTGACCTTCCACTTTGGGGCCCGTAAAGGCCTCCCGCTTCAGCCGGGGTCCCCCGCGAGCAGCCAACGATAACGCAAGGTGGATCTTTTCGTCACGAAAAATCCCGATCAGTTTCAAAACCCGGACATCGTTCAGACTATATTGCGCCTGACTGTTATCCTTCTCCGGCGGCCCGAGCTTCACGACCGTAATATCCCAAAAACTCGGGATCTTCTGAACCGTCGTGACGGGATAATTTTCTATAACCATCTTAACGAGCGCCGCATGGTAAGCGTTCAGCCAGAACGCTATCATCTCTTCCCTCGGCCAGTCTTCAAGCCTCATCCCTATCTCAGTCACCGTTCCGAGCTGCTGCAGATAATCATTCAGAAGGACCGGATCTTTTTTAACCGCCTGATAATTGACGTCGCCCTGTTCATTCACATATTTCTTGAGGAAAGCATCCCAGAGAGAATGATCGAAAGGACCGGCCGCCTGCGCCACGGAACAGACCCCGAAAACCAGGAGCGAAAGGAAACAAAGGGAACACTTCCGGAGGTTCATGGATGCCTTTTAATATTTGATACCATGTTTTTTGAGAAATTCCTTGTCCTCAAAACTAAGCTCGCACTTCATTTCAGAGGACTTGAAAGTCTCCCCGACGAAGTCCGCCTCCAGCATCTCCTCGATTTCATCGTATTCCTCGGGGGAAAGAGGCGCGAGATTCAGAAAAAAGATATTAACCTCTGGGCCCTTGTCTTTGATGTCCTTGAGGAACTTCATCACCTCGGCAGGGTCCTTGCCCTGGAGAGGATACTGCGTCATCATTTTTTTAAGAAGCCGCATCAACTGTTTCATGTTCTGCTCAAACTCTTTTTCAAAACCCATATTAATCTCCTTTCCAACCAAAAAATGAGACTGTTTTTAAGAAAGGTCATCCAGATAGGCTTGCGCCGCCAACGCCGCTTCACAACCGTCCCCGCAAGCCGCCACAAGTTGTTTCACGGCCCCCTTGCGGATTTCCCCGGCTGCAAAAACCCCGGAGACCGAGGTCTTAAGTGATGCCCCGGTCAACACGTAACCCTTTTCATCCATGTCCACGAAACCTTTGACAAGCGCGCTGTTCGGATCATGCCCGACAAACACGAAAACCGCATCCGTAGAAAGCCGCCCGACGATTCCCGTTTTAACGTTCCTCAGTGAAACACCTTCGACTTTTTGCGCACCTTCGATCTTTTCGATAACCGTATCCCAGATAAAATCCATTTTGGGATTGGCCTTTGCCCGGGCCTGAAGAATCGGACTCGCTCGCAACTGGTCCCGCCGGTGAATGATCGTCACTTTGGAAGCAAAACGCGTCAGAAAAAGACCCTCCTGCAACGCAGAATCTCCTCCGCCCACCACCACCACCGTTTTGCCTCTAAAAAAAGCTCCGTCGCAGGTCGCACAGTACGAAACCCCCTTGCCCGTAAGTTCTTTTTCCCTTGGAAGGCCAAGCGTCCGAAACGAAGCCCCCATCGCCAAGATCACCGTTCTTGCCTGATAAGAACCCTCCGCACCCGCAACCTCGAAAAAATCCCCCTTCTTCGAGATGCTCCGGACTTCCTCATAGAGGATCTCCGCGCCGTACCGTTTAGCTTGAGCCTCCATCCGTTGAGCGATCTCAGGTCCGAGAATCCCTTCCGGGAATCCGGGATAATTCTCCACAAGGTCCGTGGAAGCGATCTGCCCGCCCGGCATAAGCTTCTCAAAAAGGACCGTGGAAAGATCCGCACGCGAAGTATAAAGCGCCGCGGTCATTCCCGCGCCGCCGCCGCCAATGATGGCAACATCACAGACTTTCGTCCTCATGAAATCAAACCTCAAAAACGCTTGCAGCGTTCAAAACCTCACGATCCGCAAAAACCGGAATCTGGGCCCGCAACGCCATCGCAACACTGTCAGACGGCCGAGCATCCACCACAATCTCCTTGCCGTCCGATTTTCGAATATAGAGCTTGGCATGAAAGGTGTTGTTATCGAGCTTGTCGATCAGGACCTTCTCCAGCTTACCGCCCAACCCCTCGACGAGATTGAGCATCAGATCATGCGTCATGGGCCGCGGCGGTTTGACCCCGCTCAATTTCATTTTAATCGCATGAATCTCCGGCAACCCAATGACCACCGGAAGAAAACGATTCCCGTCCTTCTCGCGAAAAACCACCAGTTGTTCGTGGCGATTTTCATCCACCTTGATCTTATTCAAGACCAACTCAATCATCAAAAACCTCAGGACGAGACTCGGACGACAAAGCCCCGGACGGGCTGGAGGGCACGGAATTATCCGAATGCTCCGAAGGGACACTTTCGCGCTTCAACTTTTCGGCAAGATGCCGCTGAGTTTGTTTCGCTTCGATCACTTCGCGCTCGATCGTCTCCTGCTCATTGAGGAGCTTGCGCATTTCCTCTTCACGATCCCGGATCTCAGCCTCGAGCTTCTCCTGATGCTTGACGAGCTGCTTCAGACGGGTTTCTTTGGCGGTCAACTGCTCATGGACTTGAGTCTTCTTCTGGATAAATTCCCGTTGTTCCAGCTCCGCATGGAGCTGGCGGATCTGCTTGCGAGCTTTTTCCAAATCATGCTCCCGAGCCTCAAGCTGCGCGAGCCGAAGCTGCCAGGACTTAAGCTGTTCCTCAAAGGATTCCCGCAGCCGGCGAATGTCTTTTTCGAGATCGGAGGCTTTTTGTTCCCACCGTTTGGCCTGCTGCGTCTGGAGCTCGAGTTCCCGCATCAGCCTCGCCTCGCTCGCCTCCACGATTTTCTTCCCTTCCTCAAGATTCTGGATCTTTGCATGGAATTCTTCCGCCGTTTTCTTCTGGTTTTCAATCTCGCGACGAAGGTGGGCCATCTGGTTTTCCCATTCGCCCCGAGTTCGGTCCTGTTCTTCCCGGACTTTCTGTAAATCATTCTTGGCAGAGGAAAAACTTTTCTGGAGAGCCTGTTTTTCCTGCATCAGTTCTTTGTTCGTCAAATCGCGTTCTTCGATCTGACGGAAAAACTCCGCGGAACTTTTCTCCTGGGCCGCAAGTTTTTCCTCGAAAAAATGCCGGGTCTGACGGAATTCCTCCCGAAGCAGTTCGTACTTCTCTTCCGCATGGTTGGCAAGGGTCTGAAGTTCCTGGATCTCTTTTTCCCGGTGTTTGCTTTCGGCCTGACTCATCTGAAGCGCCCTCTCCCGCTCCTGAGATTCGGCCTGGGCCTTTTCAAGGGCCTTGCGCAACTGCTCCCCTCGCTCCTTCAACCCGACGTTCTCTTTTAAGAATTTTTCGCGTTCTTCCTCCAGCAAGCTGCGGAAGTGGCGGGTCCCGAACCCATTCTTGTTGGAGCTGTGGGCATCGCGCTCCGGAACGGCCCCTTCGGTTTGAACCCAGGAACGGATTTCCTGGATCGCTTCCTCATGGTCCAGTTTTTCTTCCGTTTTCTGAGGTCCCTGAGCGAGATCGACCTCGTGCAAGAACGAAATGCTCGGCGGCGTTGGCCAAACGGTGCGATAACAACGTCTTTTAAGAAAGCTGTCGTTACTGACGAGAATGTCCGCCTGGATATTGCGGAAATATTGCTTCAACTGAAGGGCTGTTGCATAAAGCAGATTATCAAGAAGAATGATCGGGGTATTCGCAACCAGGTCCAACGCTTCTTCCACCGGAAGGCGGAATACCTTTGCGATCTCTTTGGCGATTTTGTTTCGTTCGAGCTCGCTTTTGAGAGGATTCAGGACCACAAACCAGTCCTGACCGATATTCAGCTGTTTTTTGGCTCCATTTAGCATGATGGCCTTGAAAATGCGCCCTATAAAACGTTTTGTAAAGAAACCCTGATCTGTTTTCTAGATCGTGATCCGCCCGGCGATGTCCGAAATCACGGGAATCTCCCACTTCTCCCCCATGAGAACTTTCACGACCCCAACAAGCGAAACGATCCCCAGCACGACAAACGACGAGGTAAAAACCAAGTCCCCGATTGCGGGAACTACTTTCAGAATACCCGCCGCGAGCTCCAGGATAAAAAGAACCAAAGCCTGCTTGCCGTGAAAATGCGCAAACTTGTTGTCTTTTTTTAAGATCAGCGGGACAAAACAGAGGAAGCTCAGATAACCGATTGCCGCAAAAAACTGCGCGTCCTGGACTTCAGGATCCTTCACCGCAGAATTCTGCCCATTCGTCGTCATAAATTCTCCTTAAATTTAAAATCTCTTATCACGCAAGTTATTATAAGAGCAGGTCCCGTCGCGTCAAGGAACAATCCCGTCTTTTCGGGATCGTAAAACCTAGGCGACTGCCGGCTTTTCCTCGTGGCAAACACGCGGGATGGTCCGTTCCATCGGAATGAAAAAAGTACCGACCTCCGTCACGCCGATCAACATCCGCCGCAGCATGAACAAAGTCCCTTTTCCGAATCCCGTCAAGAACCCCGTGCCCCCCTTGTCGCTCATGTCCGAATGGATCGTGCAAGGGATCTCAGCAAGACTTGTCACAGTATTTTCAAAACCACGGCCGAACTTGGTCCCAATGCCGTAAAAATAATCCCCGGCAGTTGCCTCCTCGGCAAAAACAACGGGGGCAGAAACAAAGGCAAACGTCAAGAGCAACGCAAAAAACTTTTTCATGGATCCTCCTAGGAACCCTTCCTCAAAAGACGCCACGGCCGGAGTTTGAGATCCGCAGTCATATCCCGTAAATTAGCCGTCACTTCGTGGATGTTGGTGATACTCTTAGAGATTTCTTCCGAATGCCCCTCCGCCATTTGGTTAACGGTTTTCAGGAGAGGATTCAACGTGCCGACCATTTTTTCCATTTCATCCGCCAAAAGGTTCATCTTACGAATCAGAACATGCATGGGGATCGGATCCGTGCCTTCGATGATCGTCCCGGGGGCAAGCGCCGGAGCCGTTTGCGAACCCGTCGAAAGCTCGATGAATTTCTCCCCCATCATGCCGAGCGTATCAATATAGGCCGCCGTATCTTTCCGAATATAGGCGTCCGCGGAAACCTTAACCGTAACGAGCACCGGACGGGCAGAGCCTCTGACAAGCTCAATTTTTTCGACCTTTCCAACCTCGCGGCCCGCATAATAGACGGGAGCATTGTCTTCAAGACCGCTCAAATATCCGAAGCGGACCTGCCACGCATCGGCACCGCCCTTAAAATACCCCCCCACCACAAAGGTGAGCACCAAAAGCATGATCAAGACGAGAAGCACAAAAAATCCTGACCGAATTTCTGAAGATGAATAAGAATTCGCAGAATCCATACTGGTCTCCTTTATGTTTCCAAAAGTCCTTTTAAATAAGCCTCACTGGTCTGTTTGAACGGAATGACACCTTCCGGCTCGCCCTGAATAAACTGCTGAACGTAGGAATTCTTCGAATTCTTGATTTCCTCAGCCGTGCCGACCTGGAGAACTTTTCCCTTATGAAGGATGATCACCTGGTCCGCGATCCGGAAGGCACTTTTCATTTCGTGCGTGACGACCACGGACGTGATGTTAAGCTTCTTGGATAGGTCGAGGATCAGACGGTCGATCATGCTGGCCGTGATCGGGTCAAGCCCCGCTCCCGGCTCGTCATAGAAAACGATTTTAGGGTCAAGCGCTATGGCCCGTGCGAGCGCGACGCGTTTTTTCATCCCGCCCGAGATCTGATGGGGCATAAAACTTTCAAACCCGGTCAGCCCGACCAGTTCCAGTTTCACCCGGACAATAATCCGGATAATATCAGCCGAAAGCTCCGTGTGTTCTTTCAACGGAACAGCAACGTTCTCGCCCACGGTCATGGAATTAAAAAGCGCCGAACCCTGAAAAAGCATGCCGAACTTGCGGCGGACTTCGTTCATCTCTTTTTCCTTGAGCCCGACGGTATTCTTCCCGTCCACAAGGATCTCTCCGGAAGTTGGCTGATGAAGGCCGATCAAGTGCCGGAGGAACGTCGTCTTACCGCAACCGGAACCGCCCATGATGACCGTAATCTTCCCCTGCGGGATATTCACATTGATCCCGTCAAGGACCGCGCGATCCCCGAAACATTTCACCAGTTCTTTGACTTCGATAATATGGGTCATAGATTTCTCAGGTCGGGAGCGCGTAATAAATGACCGCGGTCGCCACGCAGTCCACAACGATGATAAGAACAATCGAGATCACAACCGCCTGCGTGGTCGCCTTCCCCACCGCGTCCGCCCCTCCGGAAACAGACAACCCCTGGTGACAGCTCACGAGCGCGATCAAAATACTGAAAATAAAACTCTTCAGAAGTCCCGTGTAAACGTCCTTGAGCACCAGGGCGTCAAGACTCTTGGCAATATAAATATAAGGATTGATCCCGAGCCCCGTCGTTCCTATCGCAAAACCTCCGAGCATCCCCATGAGATCCGCGATCACAGTCAGACACGGGAGCATGATGGCGAGGGCAAGACAACGCGGAAGCACCAGATACCGGATGGGATTGATGCCCATGGTCGTCAGGGCGTCCACTTCCTCCTGGACCATCATGGTTCCAATCTCGGCGGCCATACGCGCACCGATGCGGCCGCAAATCACGATCGATGCAATGAGTGGGCCAAGCTCGCGCGCCATCGCAACGCTCACGAGGCTTCCAGTGTACATGATCGCACCAAACGTCTTAAGCGAATACGCCGCCTGCAACGCAAGCACGGTTCCGACAGAACCGCCCACCAGAGAAACGATCGCCGTGGAATCAATCCCCATCAGGACCATCTGGCGGAAAAATGTTTCGCGGGGAATAACTTTTCGTTTGAAGAAAGAGCTCAGCGTGTAACCCACCACCGCCGCCCCAAGCTCCCACAGGCGGGCCACGCCCGCGAGCACAAAGAACAATGTCTGCCCTGTTTTTCCGGCAAATTCCTTCATAAGAAGAACGATTCCCGTAAAGTTACGATTTTAAAGCCAACCGGCCCCGCGCCTCTTCAATCGTCGGAGCGATCTCAAAAATGCTCTCGAGCTTCGCGATCTCAAAAACGCCCCGAACAGTCGCCGTAAGTTCGGCAAGAATCAACCGGCCCTGATAACGCTTGGTTTTCTGGAACGCTTCAACGAACGTAGCAATGCCCGAGCTGTCCATATAATCCACGCCTTTAAGATTGATCAGGATCTTGGCGGCCTGTTTTGCAACCAGCTCGTTCAGCTTCTCGCGGAGCTCCGGCGAAGAATGATAGTCCAGCTCGCCTTCGAGCTCCAAAATGTGTGTATCGCCTTGGCTTTCGGTTCGGATCTTCATAGAGCATCTTCCCCCTTTAAGTTTTGGCTTTTTTCTTGATCAGATGAAGACGATTGCCTTCCGGATAATTTCCGTCATAGATCACACGATCCATGATCGTTCGTACAAAATGAACCCCAAGCCCCCCTGGCTTTTCGCGCGGGAGCTCGGGTAGCGGCACCTGGGTGGGATCAAAACGCCTTCCCTGATCCTCGAACACGAACTCGATCTCATCGCCGCGGTCATCAACCTCAACGACCATGCGACCCGGTTGCCCCCCGTAGGCATGGCGGATAATATTCGTCAGGGTTTCATCGACCGCGAGGAGGATCTCCCCGGTCTCCTTTTTTCCCCACCCTGCCTGATCGAGAAACACTCGCAATTCCTTGCGAAAAGGAGAAAGAACTTCGGACTTTGCCAGAAGTTCAAATTTTTTCTTCACTCAGAATCCTTGTTTGAGAAGCTCTTTCAGGATCGTCCGCGATGAGAACGTCTTTTTCGCCTTCTGCCCGGCAAAACACATCTGCAAATAACGGGCCACGATGTCCACTTCCAGATTAACCTGCGACCCTACCTTCTTGATCCCCAGAGTCGTGACCTTGAGCGTGTGCGGGATCACCGCTATCTGGAATACGGCCCCCTTGACTTTCTGAACCGTCAGGCTGATCCCGTCACAGGCCACCGATCCTTTGTCCGCGAGCAGGGCGATTATATCCTTGGAAGTCTGAATGAACAAGGTCGTATTCTTATTCCGTCGCTCGATTTTGACAACGGTCCCGCGGCCATCGATATGGCCCGTCACAAAATGCCCCCCAAGGGGATCGCCCACCTTCAGGGACCGCTCCAGATTCACGCGGCTCCCCATTTCAAGAGTTCCGAGCGTCGTCGCTTCCAGCGTTTGTCGTACCACATCCACTTCATAGTGACCGGAGCTAACCCTCACCGCAGTCAGACAAACCCCGTCCGTCATGATGCTGTCTCCGACCTTCAGGCCTTTTTCTTTTTTCTGAAAACGGAATCCAAAACGGATCTGCCCGCCACGTTCTTCTTTTTTGATCACGGTCCCCTGATTTTCAATGATCCCTGTAAACATAAATATTCCTCAATGTCCTTTCTTTTGAAATACCCCTTCAAAAATCCAGTCCTCGCCCAAACGTGTCACTTTTTCCGGACAGAACAAAAACGCCTGCGCCGGTGCCTTGACCCCGGGACCTTCCACGGAGGTTTTGGCGTCCCGGCCGCCAAAGATCTTGGGCGCCATGATCCACACCGCGCGGTCCACGCAACCCGCTTCCAGGAACGACCAGGCCAGTTCTCCCCCGCCTTCCACAAGAAGCTTGCTCACTCCCAAAGCCGCCAACTTTCGCAAAAGTTCCGGAACTACCACTCTGCCGTTCTTCTCCTTAACGGGAAGAAGCATGGAAGTCCCCTTCCGGGCCTTCATTTTTTTAGCGAGCGTTCCAAGATGCTTTTCGGAAAATACAAGGATCGTAAGCCGATCGTCCGAAAAAATCCGCGCTTCCTGCGACCAACCTTTGGCAGAGACCATCGCGATTTTCCAGGGCTTCCCCGCAACAAGAGACGGAGACCCCTTCGGGACCGTTAACCGCGGATCATCCTTGGCAAAAGTATTCTGCCCGACAAGCACCGCATCCTGTTCCGCACGAAGCCGGTGTACAAAATCACGCGCCGGCGGCGACGAGATCCACCGAGAAAGACCGGTGCGCGTCGCAATCTTCCCGTCAAGCGTCTGCGCGATCTTTAAGGTCACAAAAGGCCGGCGGGCGGTCGAGAGAGAGAAAAATCCCTCGTTCTGCTTCCGGATCCGGTCCGACAGAACACCGGTTGTCACCGGAATCCCCTCGCTACGGAGGAACCGGACACCTTTGCCACGATTCAGCGGATTCGGATCAATACATCCGACCACGACTTCACGGATGCCTTTTTCCTTAATCAGAGGTGCGCAAGGCGGGGTTTTCTGCCACGTAGCGCAGGGTTCCAAAGTTACGTAGAGCGTCGCGCCGCGGGCCTTGGCCCCCGCTTGCGCCAGGGCCTGGGGTTCCGCATGGGGGCCACCGAACCGCGCATGGTATCCCGATCCGACCAGTTTTCCCTTCGAAACGACACACGCGCCCACCATCGGATTGGGCGCTGCAGTGAACCGGCCCTTTTCGGCTAACCGGATGGCCAAAGCCATCCACTTTTCATGCTTCGGGCGCGGCATCGTTTTTGGGGTTGCGGGGTTTTTCGGTGTGGTTGATCTTGTCGAGAATGCCGTTCACGAATTTTCCGGATTCCTCCTGCGAGAACTTCTTCGCAAGATTTACCGCTTCGTTGATCGTCACTTTCGGGGGGATGTCGGCAAGGAAAAGAAGTTCATACACTCCGAAACGCATGATATTCCGGTCAATGATGGCCATACGCGAAAGCTCCCAGTTGTCCGCGTACCGGGTGATGACTTCATCGATTTCGGGCAGATGGTCCGAAGTTCCCTGAACCAGCGCTTCCGTAAAATTCCGGATCTCCTGGGAAAAAGATTCCTCATGCTGGCCCCAGAACCTCTTAAAAAGTTCCGGGAAAGGCTCCGGATTGATCTCGTGCTGATACAGGGCTTGAAGCGCACATTCACGGGCCTGCGTTCGCTTGCGGATCATAACCGTCCCTTCATGTTTCCAAAGACCGGGGTCAACGTTTCCGTCTGGAGGTTTTTTGTTTTTTCTTTTTCCCTGACAATTGTTCGTCCAAGCTTGCGATCTCAAGCGCCGCAAGCGCCGCTTGCTCACCTTTATTGCCGGACTTAAGTCCGGCGCGATCGATCGCCTGTTCCAGATTATCCGCCGTAATGACGCCACAGGCGATCGGCGTACCGGATTCAAGTGCAACCTGATCGATCCCGCGCGTCAGCTCATTAGACACGCACTCGAAATGATAAGTACCGCCCCGGATCACACACGAAAGAGCGATCACGGCGTCGCAATCCGTCTGGGTTTTCAGTTTTTTGCAGAAAAACGGGACTTCCAGCCCTCCGGGAACCCACACCACCCGAATATTTTTTTCAGGCACTCCGGCTTTTTTAAGTGCCACGAGCGCCCCTTCGAGAAGACGACCCGTGATGTATTCGTTGAAGCGGGAGACAACGATCCCGAATTTCTTTTTAGGCGCGTAAAATTTCCCGTGATAAACCGTCATGTGCCCTGTCCCAGGTCGAGAATATGCCCGAGCTTTTCTTGTTTCGTTTTGAGATACTTTTCACTTAGCGGGTTGGCCGGAGTATGAAGCGAAATTCGTTCTACGACTTCCAGCCCATATCCTTCCAGACCGACAATCTTCCGGGGATTGTTGGTCATGAGCCGCAATTTCGAAAGTCCAAGATCATGCAAAATCTGTGCTCCGATCCCGTAATCCCGGAGATCGGGTTTGAAACCGAGCGCCTCGTTCGCCTGCACCGTGTCCAAGCCGTGTTTATCCTGGAGCGCATAGGCCTTGATCTTGTTCGCCAGTCCGATTCCTCGGCCTTCCTGCCTCATATAAAGGATCACCCCGGCGCCCTCTTTTTTGATCATTTCCATTGCCGCGTGCAACTGATCCTGACAATCACAACGCCGTGAACTCAAGACATCGCCGGTGAAACATTCCGAGTGAACACGAACAAGTGCAGGTCGATCCCCCACCTTGCCCTGCACGAGAGCCACATGCTGGCTTCCATCTAAAAGAGACTCATAGATCCGGATGATCCAGGTTCCGTATTTCGTCGGCAATTGGGCATCGCTGATCTGCCGGACGAGTTTGTCGGTCCGGGTGCGATAGGCGATAAGATCACGGATGGTCCCCATTTTCAAGCCATGGGTTTCCGCAAAAAGCATCAGGTCAGCGAGCCTCGCCATCTTTCCGTCGTCGTTGACGATCTCGCAGATCACGGCAACCGGACCAAGTCCGGCAAGTTGCATCAAGTCCACCGCAGCCTCCGTATGTCCGGCACGGCGCAACACCCCGCCCTTTTTCGACTTGAGGGGGAAAATATGTCCCGGGATCACGAGATCTTCGCGCCGGGTTTTGACGTCTGCCAAAAGTTCAATCGTCCGGTTCCGGTCATACGCAGAGATCCCCGTCGTTACCCCGCTCCGCGCATCCACCGAAACTGTAAAAGCCGTCTTCATGGGATCTTCGGGATTGGGATTCATAGGATCCAGTTCCAGGCCATGGATGCGTTCTTCGCTCATCGGAACACAAATAAGCCCGCGGCCGAATTTCATCATAAAATTGATCATCTCCGGAGTGGTTTTATCCGCGGCAAAAACAAGGTCCCCTTCATTTTCGCGGGTCTCGTCATCAGTCACGATGACCATGCGCCCCTCGCGGATATCCCGGATGATCTCTTCAGTGGTATTAAGTGGTCTCATGTTTTCTGTAATCCTTTTCCTGTGCAGAAAGTGCTATTTTAACACACAAGATTTTTTTTGAAAGCTTCTTTCTGCAAACCATTGCTGCGAAACGCTTTACGACATATTCCGGCCCCATTGACAAATCGGAAAGGCCCAGGTAACCTTTAACTAGAGAGCTTTATAGATAACATCTTTGAAAAATGAGGCCCAGTAAATGAGAAGCGGGTAGCAACCCAGCGGCCTCTAAAAAAGCTAAAGCCTCAGCGTGAGAAAAACTGCCAAGGCCTAGAGCGTTTCGCCCGAAAAGCAATTGAGTCTTTGTTATTTATTTTGCTGTGAGGCGCGGGATACTCGAACTCACAGCTGGGGCTTTTTTTTGCTCGGCCCCAGCTTCCGGAGCCTACGGAACGGGTTTATCCTTTTTCTTCCCCAATTCCGCGATTTGATCGATTGCAGTCATAATGTTGACGGGAACCGCAAGAACAACCGTATTCGATGCTGTCGGTCCGAGTCCGTCGATTGTCTGGAGCGTCCTGAGCTGCATAGCTCCCGGACTTTCCGCCATCGTCCGCGCGGCCAAAGCAAGGTTCGCCGAAGCTTCCCGGTCGCCCTCCGCCTTCGTGATCGTCGCGCGTTTTTCACGCTCGGCAGACGCCTGGCGGGACATCATCTTTTTAAGTTCTTCCGGCATGTCGATATCCTGAATCCGGATGCCCGTGACCTCAAGCCCCCACGCTTCAGTATCTTTCTCAACGTTCGCTTCGATCTTTTTCCCGATCTCTTCACGCTCGGTAAGAAGCTGGTCCAGCGTCATTTGCCCGATCACGTCCCGAAGCGATGTCTGGGAATATTGAGAAATCGCGTAGCGGTAATCCTGGACTTTGATGATCGCATTAGACGGGTCATCGACCTTAAAGAAAATAACCCCGTTGATCTTCACGGGAACGTTGTCTTTGGTGATCACCTGCTGGGAAGGAATATCCATGGTCAGGACCCGCATATCGATCTTCCGGACCTCTTCGATGACCGGGATGATAAAAAAAAGACCGGGCCCCGTAACACGGTTAAATTTGCCGAGCTGAAACACGACCCCTTTTTCCCACTGCGCAGCCATCTGAATCCCGGACGCAATGATCATGGATCCGAAGAACCAAACCACCCCGATACCGCCACCCAATAGCTGATTGGCCATAAAAATAGGCGTGCCGATCAGGAAACCAATGACGAGAAGCGCGAAGAAAATCAACCCGGAAATGGGATTATCCAAGATGTGCCTCCTTAGCAAGGGGTGTGAATAATCCTCCCCGCAATGGAGAAGATATCAACGCGCAGATTTTAGTTTGAAATCAGGGATATTGCAAGCCGCCTATTTCAACCTGAAAGCTTCCGATCTCATTGCCGGAGCTGACCGAACCCGCGACCGCGGAAAAATGAATCCCTTTGATGTGGGTAAGATCTACTTTCCCGGAAGCAGACGCGGTCAGAAACTTGTAATAATTCTTGGCCACATCAACATTCTTCAGGTAATAGGTCGCCCGTTTTCCGCTTTTGTCTTCGATCTCCAGCTTAAGCATCGTTGCCTTATCGGAGCTTACCCCAAAAACAAGCTGCGGAACCGCCGAAAGATCGACGCTGCTGCCATTATTGTCCGGATCGAAGTTTGCGTACATCTCGGTAAAAGCACCAACGGTCCGGAGATCGAACCCGACCTGATAAAGATTTGCCCCAGGATTCGTGATCACGCTTCCCGTCGGCGAACTCGCAACCTGCGCCGTCCCGGTCCCCGGCAAAGAGGTCACATCCCCGCTCCCGAGACCTGCCGTCGGGGTCAAGTTCTCCGCCGAAGGAACATGCTGAAAATTGATCGCGTGAATCGTAAAATCCCCGGTCGCCGGCACCCCGGCATCCGCGGGATCCACGATCAGATCGATCTGTTCGATACTTGAAAGAGCGGCTTGATTCGGAAGATCGATCACAATCCGGCCAAACTGTGTTCCCTGCTCAAGAACAACTGGCGCAGATTGATAGACAACCCCTGACGCATTCCTCAAAACGATCCGCACAGGCTGCGAAGAAACAAGCGCTGAATAAGTAAGGATCAGCTGGTTTGATTGCGCGTCATACGGAGATTTGGGAGCCTTTAATTTCCAGAAGTGGCCACCCGCCATACCCTGGAGGTCCGTATAACTCAACCGGACGCCGTAAGTTTCCGTCGCCGCCGCTGAAAAATGATTAATCGTCCCTTCGGAATCCTTATTACTAAAAACCGCTAAAGACCTGTCAGGGAACTCCGGCGTGTTCGGAAGAGAACCGGTCGCCTTGTTGATATCTATTTTCCGGCTTGCGCTGTCGTAGAGCCCGTTGTACGCGACTTCAAGGCTACGCTTTCTGAGATAGGCCGTAAAATCTTCGGACCCCTTCCCCGCCAATCCAAGGATGGTCGAAGCGACATCGACGCCGATGTAACTGTTCGCGACTTCACTTCGGGACCTTGCCGCATCCAAAAAGCCGTACGGGTAATCCGTATTTCCTGCCTCAGCCCTTGCTTCAAGATATCCAAAGAGGTAATTGATGGAGTCCAGCCACCCCAATACAGCGTAACGGTCAACACCCATGGCGGCGGCAAGCGCGTAGCTTGACCCGATATCACCAAGAAGCTCATTGATCGCATTAGGATCCATGTTTTCTTCCGCGATCAACGGAATGCCGAGATTTCCGGCATAGCCCCCCTCGGGAAGTTGGGATGCCGAAACGATCCCGGGGATACGGTTTTGGTAAGCATAATCCAACTGCGTCGCCAATTGATTATAAAGGGCATTCCGGAAACCGATAAAATCCATTTCATTATTGCGGAGCGACGGCCAGAAGATCTGGAATGCCCCGCCGTCCCACGCCGCGAGATTTTCGATTACCTGGTTGTTGCGGTCAACATAATTATCGTTGGTCACGATATCAAGATTGTTCCAAACAGTCGACGGAACGACAGAAGCATAGCGGACCGCCAAGAACGCAACCGCTCCCCGAAACTCATTGGCCAATCGGTCGATGGAGTTCGAGAAAACTCCGGTCTGCGTGTTCACATCGCCATGGAAACGTCCCGTCCCGGAATCCACGAAAGCGGCATAACCATCGGCCTGATTGTCCAAAAACTGCTCCGCGGCAGTCACAATCTGATTAGCTTTCGTAAGCTCGGCCCCGGTCAAACCCGCCAGATCGAGCGCGCCCATCATCACGGCAATGCTCTGGGCAAGATTGGCATTATCGCCCAGCGCGACTTTTGTCTCACGCGCTCCGAGGGGCGAAAGATTTAACCACGGAATAAGCCCGTGCTTGGTACTTCCGGGAGCAACCCACCCATAATTCGCTTGGGCGCTCAGAAGATTGGTCAACACCTCCCCGATCTCGGTAAGAGCTTCGGATTTCGACATCCCGGGATCCGTGATCACACCGCGAACGATGTCCCCGAGGATCTGCAAATAGAATCCGATCAAGGTTGGCTGCGTAAATTTTTCAGCCGTTCCCATGGTGATATTGTCATAAGGGAAATGGGTCACGGGATCGATCCCGGCCCCGGCAGTGGTCTTAAAATAACTCAACCCATCCTCGACAAGCGCAGCCTTGATCGCCGCCATGTTCGCAGGCAGCGGCGTATTGACCATCCCCAGATCCCGGGTCTGGATCTTCACAAAATCGTTCAGAAGCGGCGAACCAATGTTCTGGTCCTGGACGAACACGATTTCTTCAATGCTGTACATATCAAAGTCTGCGGGAACACTCCCGTTCCCGGCGGTCAAGTCCAGAGTATAATTCTGGAACGTGGAACTTAAAAGAACCAGAAAGGTCGCCTTTTTGCCGTTGATATCTTTCACTTCGACCTTGACTCTCTCGCCCTCGCTTCCCATAGCCGCAAAAACATACTGAGGAGAATACAGGGAAAAGACACTTCCGGCCCCGTTGGTAACGCTAACGAACGTATAGCCGGTTGAGCTCTGGGAAAGATCGTATTGGTACTCAAATTCATTTCTGGACGGCTGAGTCAGCGAAATGGGCGGAAGCGGCGCACCGGTCGTCGAGTTTCCGTTGCCAGCGACCAGCCGCGGATATTCCGTCCCGAATGAGGTCAAATCGCCAAAGTTATAAGCGGTTCCCGTCACGACAGGAAAGGTTTCGCTCGGCCAGTGATTGTCCCCGAACCGGACCTCCACAACACCGATCTTTTCCGTAACTTTCGCTTCCTCGACAAGGACCACTATGTTCCGGACCTGAGCCCATTTAATATTGGAAAGATCGCTTTTGACGATCTTGTAGAAATGCTCCGCATCGCTCAGCCCGTTCAAATAGACCTTGGCCTGTGTTCCATCAATATCTTCGAACGCAAGCTGTACCGCGCCCGACCCCGACTGGAGTCTCACACCCAGAACGAATTGGGTCATCCCACTGAGATCCACGGTCTCCTTGGGATCCGTTCCGAAATCATCAAACGTGCTGATGCTGCCGCCGTAACTTCCGGGAGGGGTTACATTATAATTGATATTAAACCGGGTGGCCGAAGACGGCGAAATGGTCACCGTAGCCGTTGGATCAGGGGCCGCACTGGAAAATCCGACCAAATTCCGGAGATCCAAAAGATGCGAAATATTGCTCGCATTTAAAAGAGGATCCGGATTGATCCCAAATGTGTACGGCTGGTTGCCAAAGCGGACTTCGAGTTTCGCCGTAGAATCGCTTACTTTCCCATTCACGATCACCACATTGATATTCGTAATCTTGGTCAGATCGATCCCGGCAAACGATGTAAGAGGCACGCGATAAAAGCGCTCTGTCCCATCCACTCCGGTCAGCGTCACAGCCCTTTGAACACCGTTCACGTCCTGGAGCTCCAACATGATAGATCCCGTCCCGGAATCAAGCCGCAGCCCCACCGTAAGATCCGTCACGCCGTCCGCAGTCAGGTTGTGAGATTCGAGCGTGGTCGTTGTTCCAAAATTATCGTACGAGCTCACGCTACCCACATAACTTCCCGCAACGCTGACATCGTAGGTAATGTTGAACCGCGAAGCAGAATCCTGGGACACTACTGCGGTTCCGGTAGGATACGGAGACTTGCTGTTAAACGCGATCAAATTCAAAAGACCGCCAAGAAGCGAAACGTCAGTGGCCGCCAATGGCGGAACCGCCGGTCCCGCCAAAACATCTTTCAGTTCTTTCATGTGAAACTGAACGGTTCCGTCTTTATCCGACACAAAGAGAATTCGCGCAATATGGCTGTTATCGATCGAGGACAGATCGAGCGTATAATTCTGCCAGTCCCCCGTCATCGGCATGAGGTACTGCACCTTCTCGCCGGCCGTGTCATAGATCTCCACTTTGACCGTCAACCCGTTTGTCCCGTTCGCACCGATGACAAGGCTTGCGGGCAACTGACCGCTGTCCGTTCCGATATAAGTTCCGGAGGCATTGAAATAACCCCACGCCACTTCCCCGATCGCGAGATCATCCGATTCCGTATCCGGATCAATTTCCGTTTCCGATTCGTTGGGAAGATCGAACGTCCATGTAAAATGCCCCGTCGACGTCTGTGTCACGCTCGCACTACCGTTCTCGTGCCCCGCGCCCAACGTCGAAATGATCAGACCTTGCGTTCCGGCTGCCGTCGAACCTTCGACCACGTCCCCGCGATCGAGTGCCCCAAGAAGATTCGAATCATAGATATCATGTGGAGCCTCGGGAAGATACCCAAACCCCGATCCCGTCACCGTCACCGTGTTCTTCGCCCCGGCCGCAGGCTTCGGAACAGTGTTCTCATCCGCAATGAACGTCACCGAACTGATCTTCGTCGCGTCAAAATCCGCCGCCGCT
>Ga0116170_10000584_pt1 | contig 38691 bp, 27 predicted proteins | sample AD_JPNHW1_MetaG_FD_89797 | JGI IMG/M metagenome (GOLD analysis project Ga0116170, IMG submission 89797) | Active sludge microbial communities of municipal wastewater-treating anaerobic digesters from Japan - AD_JPNHW1_MetaG | ecosystem: Engineered > Bioreactor > Anaerobic > Digestate | place... | reverse complement strand
TCCGTTTCCCAGAAATATATTTTTTTCAGCAATCCCCCTTATCTTTGATATTTCTGCTTTCAGTTCCCTCTGATATGGATCGGGATATCTGTTAAGGGTGCCAAAGGGATTCTCGTTTGCATCGAGGAAGACACCCTCGCTTCCCTGAAAGTCATCCCTGGCACAAGAGTATGGTTTGAGGGATTTCACGTTATCCCTGACGAAATTATTTATATCAATCATTTTTCCAGACTTTTAAGACGTATTGTTACTGCGTTTCTGTGACCTTTCAGCGATTCAGCTTCTGCCATAAGCTCAATGGTTGGTCCGAGGATTTTTATACCTTCTTCGGTTAACTTCTGAAATGAAATTTTTCTGAGGAAGCTATCGGCAGAGACCCCACTGTAGCTTCTGGCAAATCCATTAGTCGGCAGGGTGTGGTTAGTACCTGATGCATAGTCACCTGCGCTTTCGCAACTGTAACTTCCAAGGAAGACCGAACCGGCATTTCTGACCTTTTCAGCCAGAATATCCGGTATTGAGGTATTAATAATAAGGTGTTCCGGTGCATAAAGATTACTGAAAGCAATGCAGTCATCAAGTGATTGTAGCAGGATTAACATACTGTTTGTCAACGCTTTTGAGGCTGTAGTCTTTCGTGGTAAAACCTGCAATTGTCTTTCAACTTCTGATTTTACATTTTCGATCAGTTCTTTACTGTCGGTAAGCATAATAACCTGGCTGTCGGCTCCATGTTCAGCCTGGGAAAGAAGATCGGCTGCAACAAATGCGGCATTGGCATTTTTATCAGCTATTACCAGTACTTCGCTGGGCCCCGCCGGCATATCTATTGAAATGCCATCCTGTTGCACAAGTTCCTTGGCTTTGGTCACATACTGATTTCCCGGGCCGAATATCTTATATACATTCGGAATAGTTTCGGTGCCATAAGCCATTGCTGCAATAGCCTGTGCCCCACCTGCTTTATATATTTCTGTAATACCAATAAGCTGTGCTGTATAGAGGATTAGCGGATTTACTTTTCCATCTTTCCCTGCCGGTGTACAGATAATGATTTTTTTACATCCCGCCAGTTTTGCCGGGATGCCCAGCATAAGAACAGTTGAGAACAGCGGAGCGCTTCCTCCGGGTATATATAAACCCACTTTTTCAACAGCGACACTTTTCCTCCAGCAACTGACGCCGTTAATAGTCTCAGTAACTGGTTCTGTTATAAGCTGGGAAGAATGAAATTTCTCAATATTGTTTTTTGCAGTGTTTATTGCTTTCTTCAGATCATCAGGAATGGCGCAGGTTGACTTCCTTATCTCTTCATCTGATACTTTTAAGTCGCCTGCAGGAACACCATCGAACTTCTCTGAATAGCGATGTACAGCAATATCTTTTTCGGATCTGACACTGTCGATAATGTTTCGGACAGTATCATTGAGATCGGCTTTGGCCATCGCCGGCCTTTTACATAGCAGATCCCATTGTTCTTGTTCCGGATAAATAATAGTATTCATCACAAAATCATTTTCTCGATAGGTATAACCAGTATGCCTTCAGCTCCGGCTGCTTTTAGCTGATCAATCCTTTCCCAGAACTGATCTTCCTTAACTACAGAGTGAAGACTGAACCACCCTTTTTCAGCCAGGGGAAGGATGGTCGGACTTTTCATTCCAGGGAGAATTGAACATATTCTTTCAATTGCAGATTCAGGTGCGTTGAGCAGAATGTACTTGTTCTCTTTTGCATTTTTTACTGCCCTGATCCTGAATAGCAGTTTTGCAAGTATTTCCTTTTTCTCTTCACTGAGATTTTTATTTCCGATAATAACAGCCTGACTTTTAAGGATAGTGTCGACTTCTTTTAATCCATTGGTATTTAGTGTGCTACCAGAGCTGACTATGTCGCATACTGCATCGGCCAGTCCTATTCCAGGGGCTATTTCAACACTTCCGCTGATCTCTTCAATCTGGGCAGAGATATTATTTTTCTTAAAAAAGCCGGAAAGATATTTAGGGTAGCTTGATGCTACTTTTTTGTTCATAAAGTATTGAAGACCCGTATAGGTTTCTTCCTTTGGTATGGCAAGGCTGAGGCGGCAGTGAGCAAAGCCAAGCTGCTCTATGATATCGATGTCCTTGTCTTTTTCAACGACCATATTTTCTCCGATAATACCAATGTCGGCAACCTGTTGCTCAACATATTGAGGTATGTCGTCGTCACGCAGGAACAGCAGCTCAGCAGGAAAGTTCTGGGCAGCTGTTTTCAGAACCCCGGCTCCGTTTGAGAATTTTATTCCGCACTCCTCCAGTAATTTTTTTGAATTGTCACTCAGCCGTCCGCTTTTTTGAATTGCAATTTTCAGTACACTCATTTCTTTCAGTTTTCAATTGTGTCGGGGCAAATCATGCCGGTAAATAAAAAAACCCGCCTGATCTGCTCAGACGGGTTTATGATATTTTTAATACACACACATATCACTATCTCCTCGCCTGAGAGCAAGTATCATAATGATGATGATGTAATGATTTCTGATTCATTTCTTAAAAATGTTAATGCAAAGATAGAATAATTTTAATAAACAGTAACAAAGTGAAAGAAAAATATAAAAATCCGTTTAAGAATTATCCCTGATGTTGATTTCTTTGATTATTACAGATTACTGAGGAAGATGACAAAAACCTTTTCTGAGAACTAAGGTTACAAAAAGAAGACAGACTGTAAAAAAAAGCGAAACTAGTTGTTGCCAACAAGAACAGAGCCAAATCCCCTGAGATGTTTTTTGAAGTAATAGGCACCCAGGGAATCTATACAAACAGACCCGCCTCTTGAAGGAGAGTGAATAAACTGATTGTTTCCCAGATATATACCTACATGAGAAATGTTGCTGCCGCGAGTATTGAAGAATACAAGATCGCCTGGCAGCGCCTCTGCCGGATCAAGATGTTTACTCATCTTATATTGTGCATACGATGAATGGGGCAGGAGAAGTCCGAAATCCTTGTAGATAAATTTTACATAACCTGAACAGTCAAACCCTGTTTCTGACGATTGGCCATATTTATACCTGACTCCAATGTACTTAAAGGCTCTTCCGATAATGTTATTGCGTATCGAATCACATCGTAAAATTCCTGATGTCACATAACAATCCGCAAGAATATTTATATTGCTGAAAAGCAAATACCTGGTTTCTGTAAGTATCTGATTCAGAATAGTCTCTTCACCCTCTAGTAAAGATTTTGCTTTGCCCTCATAACCAGGAATGATACCTGCTGTTGATACCCTTAACCCCTTCTGACTAAATGCTTGTGAAGTGATTACAATAAAGAATAATAATATGATATATCTGTAATTCATTAAATGAATAATTTTCTTTGGCAAGGTAAGAAGGTTATCTGTCAATCAAAAATCAGGAGCTGTTTTTAATAAAAGTTTAACAATATAAATTTCTCTTTTCAGGGTTGGTAAAGAAGATCGGTTTTATCTCCTGTTAACCCTGAAAAGAGTCATAGTCAGATCATTATAATGTCTGTGGCAGCGTGAAATACCGTGTCTGTCCTGTTTTCAGTTACCCAGTATATAATCAGCAATCCAGTCACCGACAGCTGATGTCGACTTAGGGTCAGATCTGTTCAGATCTTCGGTAACAAAGCCGGCATCGATAGACTTTTCAACAGCAGTCCTTATTGCCTCAGCCTCTTTTTTCAGATTAAATGCCAGTTCAAACATCATGGCAGCAGATAGGATTGTACCCAACGGATTTGCAATATTCTTTCCTGCAGCCTGGGGATATGACCCGTGAATGGGTTCAAAAACAGAGGTATATGTTCCTACAGAAGCTGACGGGAGCAACCCCAGTGATCCGGTCAGAACACTGGCTTCGTCGGAAAGAATATCCCAGAACATGTTTTCCGTTGCAATCACGTCGAATTTCTTCGGGAACTGGATAAGTTGCATAGCTGCATTATCGACAAACATAAAATCCATCGTAATTTCTTTATAATCCCTGGCTATCTCTGCAGCTGTTTCGCGCCATAGCCTTGATGTGGCAAGCACATTAGCCTTATCAACAACAGTGACTTTTTTTGAACGTTTCATTGCACATTCACATGCAAGTCTGACGATTCGTTCGATCTCATAACGGCTGTAAGCACATGAATCATATGCTGTGTTGCCATCCTCTGAGCGGCCCTGTGGTTTTCCGAAATATATTCCTCCTGTCAGCTCTCTTATCATCATTATGTCAACACCTTCAACAATCTCTTTCTTTAACGGTGATTTGCCGAGGAGGGCGGTAAAGGTCGTCACCGGACGCACATTTGCATACAGTCCGAGATCTTTTCTCATTGCTAAAAGCCCCTGTTCCGGCCGGATTTTGGCAGCCGGATTGTTGTCATATTTAGGATCGCCGATTGCTCCAAAGAGCACAGCATCCGATGACTTGCAGAGTTCAAATGTTTCAGCAGGAAACGGTGAGCCTGTTTTGTCAATGGCTATCGCTCCCACAAACCCGTGGTTAAAATTAAAAGTATGGTTGAATTTTTTTCCGACAGCTGTAATTGCTTTTTTTGCCTGTTCTATTATTTCCGGCCCTATTCCATCGCCTGGCAGAACTGCTATATTATAATTCATTCTTTGAGTTTGTTAATGATATGTTACTTAATGTCTTTAATTCATTTTCAATTATATTCAGCATCTTTTCTGTAGCTTTTATTGCCGATTCAGTCTGGTCGGCATCCAACCCTCTTGTCTTGAACCGTTTTTCATTAAATTCCCATGTGATGACTGTCTCAACAAAAGCATCTGTCTTACCCCCTGGAGGTATGGAAACCTGATAGTCAGTAAGGACAGGAAATTGTTTGCCAAGCTTTCGGTAAATAGTGTGCAATGCCTTCATGAAAGCATCATATTGTCCGTCGCCTGAAGATGTCTCTTCATATAAATTCCCGTCAATTTCCACCTTGACACTGGCGAAAGGTTTCAATCCGTATGACAGAGATAATGAATAATTCTTAATAAAAATCTGATAATTGATCTTTTCGGTTCCAAGTACATCGGCAATTATGAAAGGGAGGTCCTCAGTTGTGACATCCTCTTTTTTGTCGCCCAGCTCAATTACCCTCTGGGTTACTTTAGTCAGTGATTCGGGGTTAAGGAAGAATCCGTATTCTTCAAGATTCTTTTTTATTGTAGCTTTTCCAGACTGTTTACCGAGGGCATATTTTCTTTTTCTTCCAAAACGTTCGGGAAGGAGATTATTGAAATAGAGGTTGTCCTTACTATCACCATCGGCATGGACACCTGATGTCTGTGTGAAGGCATTTTCTCCGACAACCGGCTTGTTTGCCGGGATACGTATCCCGCTGAATGTCTCAACAATCTTGCTGACATTGGTTATTTCATATTCCTCCACTGAAGTATCGACGCCCAGCTGGTCTCGGAGTACTCCGACAACACTTGAAAGAGGAGCATTCCCTGCTCTTTCACCAAGCCCGTTAACTGTAGTATGGATACCCTGGATGCCGGCTTTGACTGCTGAATAGACATTTGCAATTGCCAGATCGTAATCATTATGGGCATGAAAATCAAAACGAAGAGAAGGATACCGGTCTACTGTCTTTTTACAGAATGAATAAGTCTGTTCAGGGTTGAGTATTCCCAGAGTATCGGGGAGCATGAACCTTCCTACATGGTCATCCTTCAGAGAATCGATCATGAAAAAGACATAATCTTCTGAATGGATCATCCCGTTCGACCAGTCTTCGAGATAGATATTTACCTGCATATCAAGAGATTCTGCTTTTTTGATAATATCTTTGATCTCATTTACATGTTGTTCTGGTGTCTTGCGTAGTTGTTTTTCAAGGTGCCGTAAAGAGCCTTTACACAGAAGGTTTATGACTTTTCCACCTGCATCGTTTATCCAGTTAAGTGATATATCGCCGTCAACGAATCCGAGTACCTCAATCTTGCTGATATAACCATTAAGATGAGCCCATTCTGTTATTCTTCTGAGGGCTTCAAACTCGCCCGTTGAGACTCTGGCCGATGCTACTTCAATGCGATTGACTTTTACGTCTTTCAGCAGGAGGGTAGCAATATGGAGTTTCTCAAGAGGGGAATATGATACACCCTGCATCTGCTCCCCGTCCCTGAGAGTAGTATCCATTATCTCGATTCTCACCTTATCGGACTTTTTTTGTCTCATAAGCTGTTATCAGTTCTTTCATACTCAAAAGGAAATCAATATCATCCAACCCTTTAAGGAGGCATTCCTTTTTGTAGGAGTTTATTGAAAACATTACGGAATCACCGGTAGGAACTATTGTAAATGTTTGCTTATCAAGATCTATCTTAACTTTTGTTGACGGCTCTTCAAGGATAAGATTATGAAGCTTTGACAGAAGAGCCTCAGGTATGATAATTGGTAAAAGCCCATTGTTAAGAGCATTATTCATGAAGATGTCGGCAAAAAAACTCGAGACAACAGCCCTAAACCCATAGTCATAGATTGCCCATACGGCATGTTCACGGCTTGATCCGCAACCAAAATTTTTTCCTGCAACAAGTACTTTTCCGGAGTATACCGGATTATTCAGAACAAAATCACTGTTTTTTTCGCCGGTCTTTTTATATCTCCAGTCGCGGAAGAGATTATTACCAAAGCCTTCCCTTGAGGTTGCACTTAAAAATCTGGCCGGTATAATCTGATCGGTATCAACATTTTGAAGTGGCAATGGCACACAGGTTGATTCGAGAATATCAAATTTTTCTTTTGGCATATCAGATTATTTTTTATTGTTTTTCATATCAGTAATAAATTCACGGGGGTCGGATATCCTGCCCGTAATTGCTGCAGCAGCAGCTGTGAACGGACTGGCGAGCAGGGTTCTTGCCCCCGGGCCCTGTCTTCCTTCGAAGTTCCTGTTAGAAGTTGAAACTGCATATTTTCCTGCAGGGATCTTATCCTCATTCATTGCAAGACAGGAAGAACAGCCAGGTTGTCTGACCTCAAAGCCGGCATTCTTATAAATTTCCATCAATCCTTCATCAGACATCTGTCTCTCAACATTTTTTGAACCGGGAACAATAAGAGCTGTTACGTTGTCAGCTTTCTTTCTTCCTTTGATGATCCGGGCAAAAGCCCTGAAATCTTCAATTCTTCCATTGGTGCAGCTTCCGATAAAAACATAATCAACAGGTTGACCCAGAAGCTTCATCCCTTGTTTGAATCCCATATAATTCAATGCCTTCAGAAATGATGTCTCATTCTTTTTATCAATGGTGCCGGGTATTGTTCCGTCGATAGCCATTCCCATACCAGGATTGGTCCCGTAGGTTATCATCGGACTAATTGAAGATGCTTCTATTTCCAACTCACGGTCAAAGGTGGCATCAGCGTCGCTTTGAAGTTTTTTCCATACACTGATGGATGCCTCCAGGTTCTTAACTCCGGGAACTGAAGGAAGTTGTCTCAGATAGTTGAAAGTAATTTCATCAGGTGCTATTATCCCGCCGCGGGCTCCCATCTCTATGCTCATGTTACATAATGTCATCCGGGCTTCCATGCTCAGGCTTTTTATTGCTGAACCGGTGAATTCTACAAAATGACCGGTTGCTCCGCCTGTTGAAATTTCAGAGATGATATATAGTATAATATCCTTTGATGTAACGCCCTTACCTGTAACACCATTAACGGTGATTCTCATCTTTTTGGGTTTAGGTTGAATAATGCACTGACTGGCCAGAACCATCTCAACTTCACTTGTTCCTATGCCAAAGGCAATGGTTCCGAATGCTCCATGGGTCGAGGTATGACTGTCACCGCAGACTATTGTCATCCCGGGGAGGGTGTAACCCAACTCAGGGCCTATAACATGTACTATTCCGTTTTTCGGGTGGTTATAACCGAATAATTCAATGCCGTTATTTCTACAGTTTTCACTCAGCGTATCAACCTGATTCCTTGACAGTTCGTTGGAGATTGGCAGATGCTGATTTATTGTCGGGATATTATGATCTGCAGTGGCAATGGTATTGCCGGGCCGGAATACCTGTATGTTCCTTTCTTTTAGCCCGTTGAAAGCCTGCGGGCTGGTAACTTCATGGATGTAATGACGATCGATATAAAGAACATCCGGTCCGTTTTCAACGGAACGAACCACGTGGTTATCCCAGATCTTATCAAAAAGTGTTTTTGGTTTCATTTTGAAATATTTTATTCTCCGGGGTCTCTGTAAAAAACTTAAACAGAGAACCACGGAGTAAACAAAGAGTATTAATCTATTTTTGCGATAGCATCAATGAAGGCTTCAACCGATGCCGTGACAATATCAGTATTGGCAGAGAAGCCGTAATAGTGCTTCCCCTCGTGTTCAATCTGGATATGGACCTTACCCTGGTCATCGCTGCCCCTGGTAATAGCCTGGACAAGGAATTCCTCAAGATGCACCGTTTTGCTGATAAGCTGTTTTACAGCAGTAAACGCTGCATCAACAGGCCCGTTACCGGAAGCCGTTGAGAAATGTACCTCCCCGTTTATTTTAATACCCACCATTGCTACAGGGATCAGCGATTTTCCGCAGGATACCTGCAGATGATCGAGCTTCATTGATTTTTCTCCCTGGAAGGCAACACCGGCAAGCACTTTAATATCCTCATCGTTGATCTCTTTTTTTCTGTCGGCAAGGATAAGAAAACGGTGGTAAATATCGTCCAGTTCTTCTTTTCCGAATTTAAATCCAAGCATTTCCAGACGATGGCTGAGTGCAGCTCTTCCGGAGCGTGCAGTAAGAATAATTGAAGATTCTCTTATTCCAACCTCAACAGGATCAATTATCTCATAGTTTTCCCGGTTTTTCAGAACGCCATCCTGATGAATTCCTGATGAGTGTGCAAATGCATTTCTCCCTACTATTGCCTTGTTTGCCTGAACAGGCATTCTCATGAGGTTTGAAACGAGCCTGCTGGTACCAAATATCAGCTTTGTATTAATACCGGTGTTCAGGTTAAGATGCTGGTGACTTTTCAGGATCATAGCTATCTCCTCGAGCGAAGTGTTTCCAGCTCTTTCACCTATTCCGTTCATAGTAACCTCAACCTGTCTGGCTCCGTTTATCATGCCCATCACAGTATTAGCTGTGGCCATTCCCAGATCGTTATGGCAATGGGTTGAAATGATAGCTTTGTCGATATTGGAAACATTCTCCATCAGATACTTAATTATATTTCCGTATTCCTCAGGAAGACAATAACCCGTTGTATCGGGTATGTTCACAACAGTGGCTCCGGCGTTTATCACAGCTTCGATAACCTTTGCAAGATAGGGTAGGTCGCTTCTGCCGGCGTCTTCAGCATAAAACTCGACATCTTCGACGAATTTTTTTGCATATTTGACTGCATCAGCAGCTCTTTTCAGTATCTCTTCAGGAGTAGATTTAATCTTGTACTGAATATGATAAGAGGAGGTGCCGATTCCGGTGTGGATCCTTTTCCTTTTTGCAAACTGGAGTGAGTCGGCGGCTACTTCAATGTCTTTCTTGACTGCACGGGTGAGTGCGCAGATAACCGGGTTTGTAATAGCTTTAGATATTTCCACCACCGATTTAAAATCACCTGGACTTGAAATAGGGAAGCCGGCTTCAATTACATCGACACCCAGATTCTCAAGGGCATGAGCAACCTCAATTTTCTCAACTGTGTTCAGCTGGCAACCGGGGACCTGCTCTCCATCCCGGAGAGTCGTGTCGAATATTAATACCTTATTGTCCATCATAATGATATGTTACTGTTTGTTTTTTTCTGGTCTCAGCTTTCTCACGGCAGCCCCGGCTTTCCATAATTCTGAATCGTGAAGCTCCTTCAGTTCTGCATCCAGTCTTTTTCTGTAATCGGGCTGACGGTTAGCCTCGATGGTGATACGGGCTTCGTTACCGGAGGCAACGCTTTCGTAAAGGTCATCAAAGACGGGAGCGACAGCATCCCTGAAACGGTTTTTCCAGTCGAGAGCTCCTCTCTGGGCTGTTGTAGAACAGTTTGCATACATCCAGTCCATACCATTTTCACCTACCAGGGGAAGCAGACTCTGTGACAGTTCTTCAACTGTTTCATTGAAAGCTTCTGAAGGCGAATGACCTTTTTCCCTGAGTTTGTTATACTGAGCCTCAATAATACCAGCAATTGCTCCCATAAGAACGCCTCTTTCACCAGTAAGGTCGCTGTAAACCTCTTTTTTAAAGTCGGTTTCGAAAAGATAGCCTGACCCTACACCGATACCGAGAGCAAAAACCCTCTCCTTAGCCTTCCCTGTAGCATCCTGATAGATAGCGTAGCTTGAATTCAATCCCTTTCCGGCAAGGAACAAACGTCTGAGTGATGTTCCTGATCCTTTTGGAGCGATAAGAATAACATCAACATCAGCCGGTGGTACAATGCCAGTCTGATCATTGTATGTGATCCCGAATCCATGGGAAAAGTAAAGAGCTTTGCCTTTTGTCAGGTGTTTCTTGACAGTTGGCCATGCAGCAATCTGTCCTGCATCTGAAAGAAGATATTGGATTATTGTACCTCTTTTGCAGGCTTCTTCAATATCGAAAAGGTTTTTTCCTTCTATCCAGCCATCGTTTAAAGCTTTCTGCCATGAGGCTGAGGTCTTTCTCTGACCTACAATAACATTAAAGCCATTATCTCTAAGGTTCATTGACTGACCTGGTCCCTGAACGCCATAACCCACAACTGCAATTACTTCATCTTTAAGAACTTCGCGGGCTTTTGAAAGTGGAAACTCTTCTCTTGTTACAACATTCTCGATAACACCGCCGAAATCAATTTTTGCCATGATCCTAAATATTAAATGTGTGAATAATTAATTTGTTTGTTTTTTCTATATTATTTCTTTAATCTGTTCATTTTATTTCAGTCCTATCCTCATGGAGGATATTATATCAACAGGAGGATTTTAATAGACTGCTTCTGTTGTTTCGGGTTTAAAACGATTAGCTTCATCCATCTCCTTCAGATATGCATCCAGTTCTTTTACCTGTTTGGTTATAGCCACTCTTCCTGATTTGACAAACTGCAGCACACCGTATGGCTCAAGGCATGCAAGCAACTCAGATATCTCTGTTTTGTGGCCTGTTTTTTCAAGTACCGTATATTCGGGAGAAACCTCAATGATGCGGGCATTATATGTTCGTACTACATGGTCAATTATGTTTCCTGACATCAGCTCTTTTGTTTTAACCTTGAACAGCGCAATCTCCTGATATATGATCTGGTCTGAAGTATGCACAAAGACCTTTAATACATCGATAAGCTTTTCCATTTGTTTTGCCACTTTGTGGATCATCTCATTAGTTGTTTTTACAACAATAGTGAGCAGGTATACTCCTTTAACTGCTGATTCAGAGGCAGTAAAACTATCGATATTAATCTGTCTCCGTGTCAGAATTATTGTTATCTGCCCAAGGATACCTATATGGTCCTCAGTGAAAAGCGATATTGTAAACTCCTGTTTCATATAGAGTGCTTTGTTTCTATTATAATTAATAAGTCAGTCTTATTTCGGATACCGATGATCCGGGTTCAACCATTGGGAAAACATTTCCTTCTTTCTCAACGTTGATGTCGAGCAGATAGGGTCCCTTGGCAGCAAGCATCTCTATAAGAGCATCTTTCAGTTCTTCCCTTGCTGTTATCTTTTTAGCCGGGATATTAAAACCATTGGCTATCATTATAAAGTCGGGGTTAACCAGCTCTGTAGAAGCATATCTCTTTTTGAAAAACATATCCTGCCACTGGCGTACCATCCCCAGGTAGTTATTGTTAAGCAATATTATTTTTACCGGTACATTATAATGTAATATAGTTCCCAGTTCCTGGATAGTCATCTGAAAGCCACCGTCTCCTGTGAATACAATAACCTGTTTGTCAGGTTTTCCTATTTTGGCACCTATAGCTGCAGGAAGGCCAAATCCCATGGTTCCCATTCCTCCTGAAGTGACCAGGCTGTTTGGTTGAGAGAACTTGTAATAACGTGCAACCTGCATCTGGTTCTGTCCTACATCTGTAACGATTATGGCGTCACCTTTTGTCATATCTGATACCAGATTAACAACTTCCCCCATTCTTATTTCACCTGAACCTGGTTTTATTTCAGGTTTGATGACTTTGTCATATTCAGTCTTGTCATGGATCCGGAACTCTCTTATCCAGGGTTCAAACGAGTTTTTATTTACAAGTGGTATAAGATATTTCAGGGCATCCTTTGCATCATTATTAATCTCGACATCGACCATGACGTTCTTATTTATCTCAGCTTCGTCGATTTCAATATGTATTACAGATGCCTTTTTTGCATATTTATTCAGATCCCCGGTAACGCGGTCATCAAAACGCATTCCGACAGCTATGATAAGGTCAGCTTTATTTGTAAGAATGTTAGGTCCGTAGTTTCCATGCATTCCAAGCATTCCTGCAAACAGACGATGATCAGATGGAAATGCTGACAAACCCATTAAAGTCAATGCAACAGGGATCCCAGTTTTTTCGGCAAATTCTCTCAGCTCATTTTCGGCTTTCGACATTAACACACCGTGTCCGGCCAGTATCAAAGGCCTCTCTGCATGATTGATCATGATTGCAGCAGATTCAATTGCTTTGGTATGCAACGGGATTTTTGGGTTGTAACTCCTTATGTAGGTGCATTTCTTATATCTGAAGCTTAATTCTTCAAACTGGGCATCTTTTGTTATATCAACCAGCACCGGTCCCGGACGACCTGACGTTGCTATATAAAAAGCTTTAGCAATTGTTTCGGGGATGTCGGCTGATTTCTTTACCTGGCAGTTCCATTTTGTCACGGGCATTGAGACTCCTATAATATCAGTTTCCTGAAATGCATCTGTTCCGATGAGATTGGAAACTACCTGGGCGGTGATGAATACCACAGGCACCGAATCAAGGAATGCATTGGCAATTCCTGTAACAAGGTTTGTAGCACCGGGACCTGATGTGGCAAAGCATACGCCGGGTTTCCCTGTCACCATGGAATAAGACTGTGCTGCATGAGCTGCACCCTGTTCATGGCGGGCAAGAAAGTGGTGAAGTTTGTCTTCATAATTGAGCAATTTATCATAAATAGGCATTATTGCCCCGCCGGGATAGCCAAAAATGGTATCAGTACCTTCTTCTATCAGGCATCTCAAAAGAGCTTCTGCACCTGTAACTGTTTGTCCTGGCTCGCTTATTTGCTCTGTTTCTGTCTGAAGTTCCTTATCTGTCATAATGTCGAACATCGTTATAAATATCTTAATGTTTTATTGTCTGATTATCTGGTTCTGTCAATATTAAAGTAATCTTACTGCCCCCAGATCTGCCGAGCTTACGGTTGAAGCATAGGATTTCAGTGAAAGTGATACTGAACGGTCGCGTTTTGCTGGTTTATAAGCTTTATCTCCCTTCAGCTTTTCTTCAGCCTCCCTTTTCTTAAGTTCAGTATCTGTTAAGAGAACATTCATTTTCCTGTTCGGAATGTCTATTTCAATAACATCACCTGTCTTAAGTAAAGCAATTTCTCCACCTGAAGCGGCTTCGGGAGAGATATGTCCGATTGATAAGCCTGATGTTCCTCCGGAGAAACGTCCGTCAGTTATCAGAGCACATTCCTTATCGATTTTCATTGATTTAAGATACGAAGTCGGGTAGAGCATCTCCTGCATTCCTGGTCCTCCTTTCGGACCTTCATACCGTATTACAACCACATCGCCGGCTCTGACTGTTCCGTTTAAGATACCTTCAGAGGCCTCTTCCTGCGATTCAAAGATTCTGGCTCTCCCTTTAAATGTGAAGAGTGAGGGACTGATGCCGGCAGTTTTGAGGATACATCCTTTTTTTGCAATATTACCATACAGTACTGAAAGACCTCCATCTTTATTGTAAGGATGCTCTATGTCGTGGATACATCCTTTTTCCCTGTCAGTATCCAGTTCCTGATACGTGGTGTTGTGTGAACCCATTTTTATGCTTTTTTCCATAGAAGGAGCACTCCTGAAAAAGTCGACAGCACCCTGTTTGGCCTTTCCTCCCCGTATATCCCAGTCTGCTATTGCGTCATGAAGAGTCGGGTAATCAATCCTTTTAGCTGAACCATATATCAGATTGCCACGTTCCAGCTCGCCCATTATTGACATAATCCCTCCGGCGCGATTTACATCCTGCACGTGATAATGGGAACTTGGAGCTACCTTACAGATGTTTGGAATTTTCCTGGAAAGTTCATCGATATCCTTCATTGTGAAATCCACGTTGGCTTCGTGAGCTACTGCAAGCAGATGGAGCACAGTGTTTGTTGAGCCACCCATTGCTATATCGAGCGACATTGCATTCATGAAGGCTTCTTTGGTTGCAATTGAGAGAGGTAGCACCGATTCGTCGCCCTCATTGTAATATCTGTCAGCCAGTTTAACTATTAACCCGGCAGCCTGTTCAAACAATTTCACCCTGTTCTGGTGAGTTGCGACTACAGTCCCGTTTCCCGGGAGAGCCAGCCCCAATGCTTCGTTAAGGCAATTCATTGAGTTTGCAGTGAACATTCCTGAACAGGAACCGCATGTGGGACAAGCTGACCTCTCAATATCATTCAGATCATGATCACTTATATTATTATCGGCAGCTGCAACCATTACATCAATAAGATCAAGATATCTATCATTAAGCTTTCCGGCTTCCATAGGTCCACCCGAAACAAATACTGTAGGGATATTAAGCCTCATGGTTGCCATCAACATACCAGGAGTCACTTTATCGCAGTTACTTATGCAGACCATTGCATCGGCCAGATGGGCATTACACATATACTCAACACTGTCAGCAATCAGATCTCTCGAAGGGAGGGAATAAAGCATACCATCATGTCCCATTGCAATACCGTCGTCAATAGCTATAGTGTTGAACTCTGCAGCAAAAAGACCTCTTTTTTCAATTTCTCTTTTTATGACCTGACCTATTTCATGCAGATGAACATGTCCCGGGACAAACTGGGAGAAAGAATTGACAATTGCTATAACTGGTTTTCCAAGTTGTTCCTCCTTCATTCCGTTGGCTCTCCACAGGCTTCTGGCTCCTGCCATATTCCTGCCGGATGTTGTTTTTGAGCTTCTGAGTTGTTTCTTCATTTTGTTGAGGGTATATTTTAAAAAAAAAGCTTCCCAGTTTCCCGGAAAGCTCTATATTATATATAATACATATTATTTCCGGTCAACTTCGCTTGGCTAGAATGAGTACGAGGACAATAATATGGGTTAAAGATATTCTCACTATATAATTATAATTGATGCACAAAAGTATTTAAAAAATTAACAAATCAAATAAAAAACGGTTATTATTTTCATTTTTTAAAGAAAAATTTCAAAAGTGCGTCAAATTTCATTTAATTCTTTATTAATAATTAATACTGTCCGAAAAAATATCTCATGTTTATTTAAAGCTATTATTAATTGTGCTCTTGCTTCGTGACTTCGTTTTAATGGGGTCACTTATCTTCTTACAAATATTTAATCACTGATGAAAATTATTATTTGTGTAACCACATTTATGATTATTTAGTATCTTTTCAGGTATAATAAATTGTCTTAAAACAGATATGACAATGAAAATAATTACTGCTTTTTTATTGACTTTTTTATGCATTTCTGTTTCAGTTGCCCAGAATAAGATACCGGGAGATCAGAAGAGCATCCCTATAAAAAAGATTATTAATTCACAATGGACATTTAACTATTTTCCTGATGAGGCTACCGGTAAAGGCTATGAAATGACCGGATATAACGATTCGAAATGGCCCGTTGTGAGCATCCCTCATACATGGAACACTTTTGAAACAACAGGCTCACTTAATCCTTTTATCCTTGACAATGCAGAAATTGATAAACATTACTGGTGGATGGGCTGGGGGTGGTATCGCAAGCATTTTTCAGTAAACCGCAATTATTACGACTGTAAAGTTATTCTGAGGTTTGACGGTGTCCGGAAATATTGTAAGGTATGGCTCAATGGAAGGTACCTTGGTGACCATAATGATGCAACCAGCTCTTTTGATTTTGATATTACAAGGGCAATGAATATGGAAGGCGACAATGTTCTGGCAGTGGCTGTTAATAACCGTGAGGAAAATGAACTTAAACAATCGACCGTGCAGGGAAAGGATGATATGGGCATGTATAGCGGCATTATCCGTAATGTCTCTTTAGTATTAAAAAGTAATCTTTATATGCTGGCAGAGAATACCGGGAAATATGAAGGCGGGGTCAATATCTCTGTTCCTCAGGTGTCAAAAAAAGAGGCTGTTGTAAGAATTCAGACCTGGGTTAAGAATGACCATTCACAAAAGAAAAACTGCATTTTACAGACATCAATATTTGATGCTGCCGATAATCTGGTTCAGATAAACAGATCGGAAGCGGTAATTAACCCTGGATTGGCATACAGATTCGACCAGACCGGCACCCCAATAAAAAAGCCTCATTTATGGTCCAAGGAGAACCCATACATATATAAAATTACCGTGGAAGTTATTGATGGGAATGAAGTTGTTGACGCCTTAACAAGCTCATCTGATTTGAAATTTACTCTGACAGACAATGTGCCTGCGACATTGTATCCGGCTGATAATAAGGATGATCAGAATGATCCGGCAGATCTTCTTGTTTTTAATCATAACAGGGGAAAAAATGATAAGGAGACAGGCAGGTCAGCCGGAGAACCTGCAAAGATTGTACTTGCATCTACACAAAAGAAGATCCCAGCCGACAGGGGGTCTGTTGCAACAATAACTGCAGATATTGTTGATTCAAACGGGACTCATTTTAACGGGGCCAATAAGACTATAAAATGGGTTGTGACGGGGCCTGCCACCCTCGTTGGCCCTGAGGTATTTGAGCCATACGCTTCTGAGAGCCTTTCCGCGGGGTACTGGTATTCATCAATGCCGGTTACAAACATTGTACGATCTTCAGGAAAATCCGGGAATATTCATATTGCCGTGTTTGCAAGTGGACTTGCTTCAGGATCAATTGACATTGAGGCACAGGAAATAAAGCCCGACAATTCTGTTATCATTGAACCGATACTTGATGATGAAGGAAGAAAACCTGTTGCAAGAATAACTCTTTCTACCTACAGACTTGAAGAGATACCTCCTGAGATAAGAATGACTTCTGATGAGATCAGTATAAATTCTTCGGACCGTTCGGGATTTGCGCATCAAATAAGAGACTATATCTGCAAAAATAATACTTCCGTTGACTCCTCATCTGTTGAATTCATGAGTATTGTGGATATGTTTGCTTCTTATCTTCAGAACAATAACGGCCACCTGATTACAGATGATTATAATTATAATGTTGAGCACTATAACAAATGTCGTCTTATTGCAGGATATATCAATGCAACAAAACTGCCTCCTGCTTTCAAGGATTGCTTAAGAAAATATTATTCTGATATAATCATAATGAATGGTAGTGAAAAAAATGCAGGAGAGGAGATGAACTGGCTGAACTGGATACCATCTGGAGGAACGGTAGTAATTTCAAGGAATGGAGTAACAGGTTCATCAACCAAAGGGGTTATCGAAACAAACAAAAGTCAGCTTGTTGATCTCATCGCTGTTGTTCATCCTTCATTTGTCAGCTTTAGCGATGACGCAAAAGAAAGAGCGCTTATTTTTATAGATAAGATGAATCCTTATGTTCATGCAGCAGAAAATATTGGAGGAGATTCCAAAACCTCATATGTTGTTGAGACGGACAAACCTGTACTGATTCCGTTGCTTAAGTTCATAGCAGAGTAGAACATAAGAATGTACTACCAGGATCCCGGTAAACCAGGACCAAATATTTAAAATTCAGAAAGATTACATTGTTACTTTTTGATGTTTCCTGATTTATCCACAGCAATCCAAGGTGAAAAAAACTCTTCTTTTACCCACCCTGTCCCTCTGTCAAATGAGTCACTTGATTCCGAATAAATACACGGTATCACTTCTTTTCCTGTTTTATCTATAAATCCATGTCTGAATTCAGCCCCATCTTTTATAAAAACGCAGGCCATGTCTTCATTAAAACTGAATACTCCGTCATATTTTACAGGAGTTATTTCTTTTCCTGAATAATCAATAAAGCCATATTTATCTCCTGACTTAATCCGAATAAAACCATTTTTGATATAATTTTCGACCATGTAGTCTTCGTCGTACTTCAGAGTTGTTATTTCTTTTCCTGTTTTATCAATGAACCCCATTTTTTTATCAATTGATATGGCAGCTATACCATCGACAAAATCAGTTACCCAGGTAAATCTGGGCGAAATAACCTCTTTCCCGTTTTTATCAATAAATCCTACTTTACCATTTAATATTATTTTTGACATTCCCTCCTTAAATTCTCCAAGCTGATCATCATATATTATTTTTGAAATCTCCTGACCCTTGGAGTTAACCAATCCCCATTTTGCAGATTTGCCGTCTGCACTTAAAATACTAACCTGAAAAAGTCCATTGCCCATACTCCATACAGCGTCGTATTTTGGAGCAACAATAGTAGCTCCTTCCTTGCTGTAAAAACCCCATTTCGTTGATTCCATTCCATTTTTCGTTGAATGTAAGCTTGCTGCTATGATTTTATCGGTATAAATCGATCCATATTTTAATGGAACCAGCTCTTTGCCAGTAAAATCCATGATTCCTGAAACCTGATCCTTAGACACAAAAAGAGATTTTGTTCCAAAAAAATCAGTCACTTCAATATCATCATACATAACTGGTATTAATAGTTTTCCTGTTTTGTCGATTAATCCTAATTTTTCATTTTCCTTCACAACAGCATATCCGCCAGGAAGAGTCCACCCATCATCATATTTTGACTCTGCGATTTCTTTGCCTGTCATATCAAGAAAACCTGTTTTTCCTCCTTCTATTGTACCCAGGTCAGGGTCTTCCACACCGCCTTCAGTGACTTTAATAATTCCATCATCCATAAAAGAAATATTGCTGTATTTGAATTTGGTAAGCAATTTTCCTGTTTTGTCAATAAGAGCCCAAGCTCCTTCTTTTGACACAGCTCCCACACCATTGAAAAAAGACTGAGCATTTTCATAAATAAGGGGGATTACCACTTTGCCGTTTTTATCAATATATCCTGAAGATCCATTGCCTACTACAGCCAGACCTTCACTAAAACTCTCTGCAGAAAAGTAATCGGGTTTGATTACAATTTTGCCTGTTTTATCGATGAATCCGTACATCGCGTTAAGTTTTACTTTTGCCAGTCCTTCACTAAAATCTTTTGCTTCTTCAAACTTATCTTGTGTAACAAGTTTTCCTGTCATGTCAATGTACCCATATTCATTATCAAGATCAGTTTTAACTACGGCCATGCCTTCTTTGAAATCGTTGATATAATTATATGTAGGGGGAAGATATATAACACCTGTTATTGAATCTTTGACTCCGTAATTTGCCAGGTAACCTGAAACAGAAAAAACAATAGGCTTTGGTGATTGCGAAAATGCCGTTAGTGAAAATGCCAATAAAACGACAATCTGGAATAAATACTTTAAATTCATTTTACATATAGAGTTAGTTGTTTTACATAATCCGGATTAGTTACCGGAATCTTTTATAACGTTTAGTTATCAAATAATTATTTAGGATTATCTTTTCTGGATATTATAAATCAGGTAATATTATATCTTAATAAGAGACTCATTAAACTCTTTCTCAAAATCTGGATGAAAATATTTTTCTATGTAAACTAAATCTGTCTCAGTTTTTCAATACTTCTTCTTTCTTGATCAATATGTAATCTGTGCATCCTTTTTTATTAGGGCTCCTATTTATCAGCAGGTTTTTCACGTAAATTTGTTATATAAAAATGTGGCAAAAATAATAGTTTATTGTCCTTTAAACGAAAAAGATTCTTAAAAATACTAAGTAGCTCACTGCGATAAACATAACATATATTCTTTTAAAGCATATTCTGCAAATCAAAGAATATCATATACTTAATAATTATATTCCTCTATAAGGAACAAAGCCAGGAACCGACTCTGTTCTGATGAAGATTATAAAGGCTATTGAATAAATCATAAATTTAACACCTGATAATAAGGTGATTATAATTGTCAACCAAGAATCCTGGATGTTAATTGGATAATAGCATCTTTTTAGGTTATTAATAATTAACAATTTAAATGTTTAATTAATTATCTTAGTCAAAATTTTAAAAACCTTATTGAAATGAAAAGAATATGTTTTAGTACGATTATTTTGTTTTTAGTTGTTTCAGGCTTGTTTTCCACAACTTTCTATTCATGTACCACTGCCCCTAAGAAGAATATAGGAATACAGTTGTACTCGGTCAGGGATTCCATCATGAGAGATGTTCCTGCTGCTATTGCTAAAGTGCATAAAATGGGTTACACATTTGTTGAGCCGGCTGGTTATGCTGATGGTAAAATATATGGGATGGAACCTGCTGCATTTAAATCTCTTCTGGCGGCCAATAATATGACCATGCTAAGCACACATACAGGCAAGCCCGCTCCTGACTCAGCCAATTACGCTGCTGTAATGGCCTGGTGGGACACATGTATTGATGCTCATATTGCTGCAGGTGCAAAATATATTGTTCAGCCCTTCATGGGTCGTGAAGCTTACGAAAGTCTTGCCGGACTTAAAGCTTATTGTGATTATTTCAATGCAGTTGGTGAAAAATGCAACGCTAAAGGTGTGCGTTTTGGTTATCACAATCATGACAAGGAGTTCTCTACCAAGCTAGACGGTCAGACAATATATGATTTTATGCTTACAAATACCGATCCGTCAAAGGTAATGTTCGAGATGGATCTTTACTGGGCAGTCGTTGGAGGAGCAAACCCAGTTGATTATTTCAATAAGTATCCGGGCCGTTTCGAACTGTGGCACATTAAGGATAAAGAAGAAATCGGAGCAAGCGGTATGATGGATTTTGCAGCTATATGGAAAGGATCTGCAAATTCAGGTATGAAGTATGGTATCGTTGAAGTTGAAAGATACAATTTTGACCAGTTTACAAGTTGCCAGAAGAGTATTGATTTTCTGAATGCTGCTGATTATGTTGTAATGCCTGAATAAATTACCGGTTACAGATAATTATCTGAATAAATTCATTATTAAGGAGGATCATGGAAACGGATGTTTTTATGATCTTCTTTTTTATGTGGAAAGCCATCAAAAGAAATCTCATGGATTAGGTTTTTATATAGCCATTCAATATATTTATGGAATAAAACATCACCCAAAATCAGGGAGTATCTGATTTTGGATTTCTGCTTTTTAAATCATTGATAATGTTATGTTTGTAAAATAGTAATGATATATTTAAAATAGTAATAAAATGGAAAATAGCAAAAACAATCGTCGGGAATTCCTCAAACGCACAGGACTGGCAGGAATAGGCATTGTAGGAGCCACCATGATACCAGCATGTGCTCCGGATGAAAGCCGAAAGAAAAAAGATTCCAAGGGTCAGGAGGCTGAAAAACCACACACTCAGAAATTTAATATGTGTGGTTATGCTGCACCTAAGATTGATACTGTCAGAATTGGTTTTATAGGTCTGGGCAACAGGGGGCCGGGTCATGTATCGATAATGAGCCTTCTTGAAGGGGTGGAGGTAAAGGCTTTATGTGATATAGTTCCCGAGAATGTTGAAAAAGTCAGAAAGAAAATAGAGTATACAGGTTTTAAACCGACACTCTACTCAGGCGATCCGGAAGGATGGAAAAGACTGTGTGATCAGCCTGATATTGACCTTGTGTATATCTGCACTCCGTGGAACATGCATACAGCAATGGCAGTATATGCAATGGAACACGGAAAGCATGTTGCCATTGAAGTTCCGGCTGCTGAGACCATTGAAGAATGCTGGCAGCTCGTGGAAACCTCGGAAAAGACAAAAAAGCATTGCATGATGATGGAAAACTGCTGCTATGACTTTTTTGAGATGCTTACCCTTAATATGACCAGACAGGGATTCTTTGGCGACATAGTTCACGGGGAAGGTGCTTATATACATAACCTTCTTGAACCTAATTTTGATAAAAAAGGCTACTGGGACATGTGGCGTCTGAAGGAGAATGCCCACAGAAGGGGTAACATATATCCGACGCATGGATTAGGTCCTATATGCCAGATCATGGATATTAACAGGGGCGATAAGATGGAATACCTGGTATCTCTTATGAGCAGGGATTTCCAGATGAATGAAAAAGCCAAAACGCTTGCTGCTACCGATGAGTTCTATAAACCTTATGTTGACAATCCATATCGTGGTAACATGACCACAACAAGCATCCTTACAAACAAAGGACGCAGCATAATGATACAACACGATATTACATCACCAAATGCATATTCCAGGATTCACAAGGTAAGTGGAACAAAAGCCGCAGCCCTGAAGTATCCAGAACCAGGAAAGATCTCAATTGGTGACGAATGGGTTTCAGCTGAGGAATTAAAAGCAATAGAGGAAAAATATAATCCGGCAATTGTTAAAAAGATAGGTGAGCTGGCAAAACAGGTTGGTGGCCATGGAGGCATGGATTTTCTTGAGAACTGGCGTTTAATTGACTGTTTGCGTAATGGGTTGCCTCTTGATCAGGATTGCTATGATGCTGCATTATGGAGCTCAATTGCACCTCTGAGCGAGAAGTCAGTAGCTAACCGTTCAAACTCTGTTGATGTTCCTGATTTTACCTGCGGTTCATGGAAAACTAATCAACCTGTCGACATTTTGCTCGATAAGGGAGGAACAACAAGGGCAATAAGAACAGCCCCAAAGAGCTAGATCTTCATTAAAGAATAATCAGCAGACGAAATGATTACCAAAGCCTGGTGTATTAAAATGAAAGGACACTCAATTCTTTGCAGGTTGGTTGTTTTCTTCTTTTCCGGTATCCTGTTTACAAATACCGTGTTGGCTGAAAGAGATATCTCTGCAGGAAATGGGGGATCACAGGGTTTGCGGCTGGCTGTTTTTGATGTAGATGCCACTCCTCCTGTGGGTAGTTTTATGACATACAACCCTGTGGTTAACGTTTGGGATCTGGGACTGAGGGCCAGGGGTATTGTCTTGCTGGGTGCAGGACAACCTGTGGTGCTGTGTTCCATCGACTGGATAGGAATAGCCAATGAAAGCCAGGATGAATTCAAACGTGTTCTGGCAGAGGCTGCCGGGACTGACCCCGGAAGAGTGGCTGTTCATGTTATCCATCAGCACGACGCTCCGATATGTGACTTTAGTGCAGAAAAATTCCTTTTACAGGAAGGTATCAAACCATTCGGTTTTGAAAGCAACTTCACCCGTAAGGTAATGTATCGTATTGGAGAGGCAATAAAAACCTCTCTGAACCAGACTCAGACTGTCACTCATATTGGTTTGGGAGAAGCCCCGGTTTACAAGGTCGCTTCAAACAGGCGCATTCAGGGCCCTGATGGTAAAGTAATTGCAACACGTTACACAACATGTAAGGACTTGGTGCTACGTGCTGAACCTGAAGGATTAATCGATCCGATGGTTTCACTAATAAGCTTCTGGAACGAAGATAAACCAATAGCAGTGCTGAGTTATTATGCTGTTCATCCTCAGAGTTATTATCTTACCGGGGTGGCAAATCCTGATTTTCCTGGTATAGCCCGCTTTTATCGCCAGCTTGCAGTACCTCAGGCTCTGCATATTCATTTCAACGGTGCAGGAGGTAATCTGGGAGCCGGTAAATATAATGACGGGTCACATGAAAACAGGGGCATACTGGCTGAGCGACTTGCCGACGGAATGAAAAGGGCTTGGGAGGCGACCAGAAAAGAACCAATCACTGCAGGGGAAGTATCATGGAATGTTGAACACACAGCGCTTACTCCGGCAAGTAATACAGATAGTCTGAAAGCAATAGTTCAGGAGAAATCCAATGACCAGATATTCTTATCTAACAATATCTCCAAGATCATCTTTTGCGAAAGGACAAAAGCTGGTAAAAAGATAGACATAAGCTGTCTTTCACTTGGACGTGCCCGAATACTAAATATGCCTGGTGAACTGTTCGTGGAATACCAGCTTGCTGCTAAGGCTGAACGTCCTGATCTCTTTGTCGCAATGGCGGCTTATGGTGATTACGGACCCGGATATATTTGTACTGATGCTGCATACAGGGAGGGGGGATATGAAGCAAGCAGCGCTTCAGGCGTTACAGGCGAAGCTGAAACAGTGCTTTTGGGTGTCATAAAAAACCTTCTTCATAAATAGTATACAGCTTTATTTAATAACTTTATAATTACATATTTTGAAAATGATGTCATCACGACATATACATGGCTTTACTGAAAAAAAGAAGGTATCTGCGTTTACGTTTTTCTTCTCTTTATTGATTCTTGTATTCTTAAATGTAACTGCCTCTGATAATCAGCAACCAGTTGCAAAAGGCTGGAGGGCTGGTGTTGTACGTGAAATTATTACTCCTGATGAGCCGATATGGCTGGCCGGATATGGTTTTCGTGATCATCCTTCAGAAGGTGTTCTGACAGATATCTGGGTGAAAGTTTTAGCTATTGAAGATGCCAAAGGGAGGAAAGTTGTACTGATAACAACCGATCTTCTGGGATTCCCGGGTAAGATGTCGGATAACATAAGAAACCAGATTGCCATTCATTACGGGTTAACAAGGTCGCAGATCATATTAAGCAGTTCCCATACCCATTCCGCTCCTGTATTATCGAACTCCCTTTCAAATATCTATCCGCTTGACTCAGGGCAGATTGAAATTGTCAGGAAATATTCAGATAATCTTGAAAAAAGGATCATCGCACTTACAGGTGATGCCATCCAATCAATGGTTCCGGTACAGGTATATTCCGGGAATGGAGTTGCACGCTTCCAGGTGAACAGGAGGAATAACAAAGAGGATGAACTGATTGGGACAACAGAATTAAATGGTCCAAACGATTATTCTGTTCCGGTACTTAAGGTGACAAATGAATCAGGAGATATTATGGCTGTTGCTTTCGGATATGCATGCCATGGAACAGTTCTGAATAACTACCGGATTTCTGGTGATTATCCCGGATTTGCGCAGATTGAACTTGAAAAAATGTATCCGGGAGTAACAGCAATGTTTTTCCAGGGTACCGGGGCTGACCAGAATCCTTTGCCTCGAAGGTCAGTGCCTCTTGCCGAGCAATATGGCAGGGAGCTGGCTGCTGCAGTCGACAGGGTGCTTAATGAAGAAATGGTAAAGCTTGAACCTGAGATTTCAACTGCATATTCTGAAATTGACCTGACCTTTTCAACCCTTCCGTCAGAAGAGGAATTGGTGAAGATAGAAAAGGAACCACAGGGATATCAGAAGCAGTGGGCCCGCGGCCAACTTAAAACATTGAAGAACACTGGATCATTAATTGATTCATACCCTTATCCGATATTGATATGGAAGCTTGGCAACCAGGTTGTTATGGCTATGGGTGGCGAGGTCGTCGCGCAGTATGCCATTGAAATAAAGAGACTTTTTGGTCCTGATACATTTGTTATTGGCTATGCAAATGATGTTATGGGATATATACCCTCTGACACCATCCTGAAGGAAGGCGGTTATGAAGGAGAAACATCGCAGGTTGTTTATGGAATGCCGGCTAAATGGAATTCAGATATACAAAAGAAAATTCTTGATGAAATAAAAACGCTGGCAGTAAAGGCAGGAGTGTGCCAGGTTCCGAAATAGATTTAGCAAAGAAGGCCTTCTGTCAGTTTTAAGAGATTTTGATGAGGAAAAAGTTGAAACTAATTGTATTTTAACTGATTGTATCTGTAAAATCAAAAATATAATAAGATGAAAAAGAAAGATTTGTCCAGAAGAAAGTTTATTGCCACAGTTTCTGCAGGTTCTGTAGCTGCTGCTGTCTCAGGTTCTGCTACTGCTACTGCCTTCGGTAATATTTCCATTGTGAACAATAATACCGGTAAGCTTGCGATTCTTGGAGGAACCCCTGTTGCTCCGGAAAAAGTATGGCCTTCCTGGCCATATGTTGATGAGAAGGTTGTGGAGGAGATAGTAAAAACTACGCGAAGCGGTATCTGGTGCAGGATACAATCTGCAAACGGAACAGTTACACGATTTGAAAAGGAGTTCGCAAAACTGATGGGAACCAACTACAGTGTTTGCACTGGATCGGGAACACAATCGCTTAACACTGCAGTCGAGGCGCTTGGAATCGGGCCTGGTGATGAGATCATCACTTCTCCCTACACTGACCCGGGAACAATACAATCAATTCTGGTAAGCCGTGCTCTTCCGGTTATGGCTGATCTTGATCCTGATTCGTTTCAGGTCGATCCTGAAGATATGGAACGAAAGATCACAAGCCGTACCAAAGCTCTGATGCCTGTGCATATTATGGGCCAGCCATGCAATATGCAACGCATTATGGAAATTGCAAAGAAACACAACCTTAAGGTGATTGAAGATTCATGTCAGGCTCATCTTGCAGAATATCAGGGCAAGAAACTTGGAACAATAGGAGATGTAGGATGCTTCAGTTTTCAGACAACTAAAGTTCTGGCGTGCGGGGAAGGCGGAGGTATCATCAGCACTAGTGATGAACTGATGGATAAATGCTATACTGTTCAGAACCATGGCACAGCAAAAGACGGACGAACAAAGACCATAGGTTCAAAATACCGGATGAACGAGTTTGAAGGAGCGGTTCTTCTTGGCCAGCTGCCAGGGTTGAAGGAACGCCATGACACCCGTAACAGGAATGCAAAATATCTTACAGAAAAACTGAAAGGTTGTCCCGGCCTTGTACCTCAGAAGCTTTATGAGGGGACAACTGCCGGTTCATACTATCTCTACACGTGGTCATATAAAAAAGAACATTTCAACAACGCACCACGTGAGAAATTTCTGAAAGCCATAGCTGCTGAGGGTATAAGTCTAAGTCCATACATTGCAAACGGTTTACACAGAGAACCATGGACTGATCATATTATTACATTGCCTGAATATAAGCTGATGTTTGGTGATGCAAGGCTTAAAAAGTTCAAGAAGGAACTTTACCTTCCAAAGTGCGATCAGGTATGCCAGGATATGGTTATGTTATGGGCTTCTGGTCCTTTGCTTGGAACCTATGCTGATATGGATGATGTGATTAATGCAATCATGAAAGTTTACGATAACAGGGATAAATTGAATTCAATCTGATAACTGGTTTAAACTTATAGCAAATGCCAAAAAAAAGTTATTCGAGACGTGAGTTTGTCCGTAAGAATTCGCTGGCTGGAATTGGAGCTGCTGTAGCCATGGGTGTTACACCAACTATTATGGCTAACTGTGTAACCCAAACCTCTGCTCCGGCAATACTTGGAGGTCAGAAGATAAGGACTAAAGAGTGGCCTTTGTGGCCTGTGTGGAACCCGGCAACCGATGAAGAACAGGTTATTAAGGTCCTTCGCAGCGGGGTATGGTCAAGAGCTGGAATTGTTTCTGAGTTTGAAAAGAAATGGGCTGAACTGATTGGAACCAAACGTTGTCTTTCTGTTGTAAATGGAACCAACGCCCTGATTGCATCGCTTGTCCAGCTGGGTATTGGCGGAGGTGATGAGGTAATTGTTCCGCCATACACATTTATTGCAACCGTAGCTTCAATTCTGCAGGCAGGGGCAATGCCTGTGTTTGTAGATGTTGACCCTGAAACATTTCAGATCGATCATAATAAGATAGAAGCTAAAATAACTTCCCGTACAAAAGCTATCCTGCCGGTTCATATCTTAGGGTTACCTGCCGATATGATAAAGATTATGGCGATTGCAAAAAAACATAATCTTCTGGTAGTTGAGGATGCCTGCCAGGCATGGCTGGCTGAAATAGATCATAAAAAAGTGGGAAGCTTCGGTAATGCGGGCTGTTTCAGCTTTCAGAATTCAAAGAATATACCGATGGGAGAAGGAGGTGCAATAGTAAGCGATGATGAAGAATTCATGGACAGATGCTATTCATATCATAATTATGGAAATCCTTATGGCAGTTCTGTCGGAGCAGTGGCTAACGAAACTGTTATTCCCGGAACTAAACTGCGATTGACTGAGTATCAGGCAGCTATAGGTCTTGCTCAGATGAAGCGCCTTGGGGAACAGACAACAAAAAGAAATGAAAATGCAGCTTACCTGCGGTCACAGATAAAAAAGATACCCGGGATTTTACCGTACAGACTTAATGATAAGGTGACGAAAGCAGCTTTTCACCTTTTCCCGTTCAGGTACAAAAAAGAAGAGTTTAATGGCCTTGCACGAGGAGCATTTATTAAAGCAATGGCAGCTGAAGGAATTCCGTGTACGGGAGGATATACCCCCCTTAATAAGATGGTATTCCTTAAGAATGTTCTGAAAACAAAGAACTATCAGCTTATGTACCCTCCTGAGATGCTTGATTACAATAGATTTATGGAAGGGAACCAGTGCCCTCTTAACGACCAGTTATGTGAAGAAGCAGTATGGTTCGGACAGAACATGCTTCTTGCAGAAAAATCAGATATGGACGATATTGCAGAGGCAATAGAAAAAATACACAAAAACGCAGAAAAGATTAAAAACCTGTAAAAACCAAGATTAACAAAATGAAATCGAGTCAATTTATATCCACTATCCTGTTTTTAGGACTTGCTGTTTCAGGATGCCAACGAACTGAGAAACCTGTGACAGGAGCTTCTGAAGTCTCTTCTCCTGATGCTAAGTTGATTGCAACGGTCTATAACTCCGGCTTTGAACATGCTCATGATACCTATAACGGAATTTCTTCTGCAAGCGACGGTAAAATTTACTATGTTCTCTGCTCACAGCTGATTGATGTTGCTGGTCAGATGTACTCATTTGATCCAAAAACAGGGAAGATTGAACATCTGGGCGATCTTACAGATGTCTCGGGTGAAAAAGACATGAAGGTTGTGGCACAGGGGAAAAGCCATGTGAACTTCATAGAAATGAACGGGAAGCTATATTTTGTGACACACCTTGGCTATTACAGCATTATCGACGGAATGGAAAAGACAGGGATTCCCACTGAAGGATTTAAACCATACCGCGGAGGGCATATACTCTCTTTTGACATAGCGAAAAAGACCTTTGAAGACCTTGCTATTGCACCAAATAATGAAGGGATAATAACCATGAACATGGATACAAAGAGAGGCTTGATCTATGGTCTTACATGGCCGACAGGATATCTGATACGCTATGATTTGGCTACAAAGGAACTTAAAAACATAGGTCCGGTAACAGGTAAAGGTGAAGATGGAAAAGGAACAGATTTCCGCGTAGTATGCCGCTCACTTGTGGTTAATCCTGAAGATGGTACTGTTTATTTTACCAATGCAGAGGGACAGATTAAATGTCTGAAACAGGGAAATGACATAGTGGAAACCGTTGAGGGAGATGATCTGAAGAAGGATTATTTTGGAACTTACGAAGTATCAACTTCAGGAAGTATGGCATATAACTGGAGACAGGCATTCTGGTATGCTCCGGAGAAAAAGATTTATGGCGTTCACGGCAACTCCGGTTATCTTTTCCGTTTCGATCCGGCTATCCCAAGAGTTGAAGTACTCGACAGGCTTACATCAATACCTTCAAAACTTTCTGGTATGGGTGATCAGTTTAGCTATGGGTATCTGGGTTTCAAACTGGGCCCCGACGGACATACAATCTATTACCTCACAGGAGGTCCCATTTATATTGATGGAAAACGTGTTGCAGGAGCCAGTTCAACTGCGAAGGGAGAAGCAAAAGGGCTTGAAGATCTCCATCTGATTACATATGACATTACAACAGGCCAATACCTCGATCACGGAGCTGTTTTCTACCCCGATGGCCAGCGACCTCTTTATGTAAATTCAATTGCAATTGGGGATGATGGTACCGTATATACACTCGCCAGGATAACAGAGAATGGGAAAACAAGGACTGATCTTATAAGCATTCCTGATCCCTTTAAGAAATGATCAAACAGTTAATGCAGATTCATTATGAAAGATAATATTTGCACCAGGGAAGATATTGAATACTTCTTCTTATTATGCTGGAGAAAAATAACTGCATCTGTATTACTTTTTTTTACCTGTATTTACTTTTCTTCGGCCCAGATTAAAATCTATATTTCAACTGATCTTGAAGGAGTAAGCGGAGTATATAAATTTTCACAGACGCGGGAAAAGGACACTCCTCTGAATATAAAAGCGTGTGAATATTTTATGGAGGACCTGGCAGCTGTTATACGTGGTCTTCGCGATGGAGGAGCTACAGAAATAGTTGTCCTGGATGGTCATGGAACACAGGCTGTTATACCTGAAATGATGGAACCTGGAGCAAAATATCTTACAGGCCTTCCAAGGCCAGGCAATGGTTTTTTAGGACTAGACAGCACATTTGCCGGGATTGTGCAGTTTGGCGCTCATGCTATGATGGGAACTGCTGATGGAGTGCTCTGTCATACCCAGTCGTCAAAATCAGAGAACCGCTACTGGTACAATGGGGTGGAATCAGGAGAACTGGCTCAGTGTGCTGCTGTTGCGGGCTGTTTTGGAGTTCCGACAATACTCGTTACAGGTGATGTTGCAACATGCCGGGAAGCTGCAAGATTCTTCGGACCAGGTTGCGTAACAGTTGCTGTAAAGGAAGGAGTTGCACGTGAGGCGGCAATCCTGTATCCTTTCGAAGAGACTCATAAAGCCCTCTATGAGGGTGCAAAAAAAGCCATTGCAGCCATTCCAAAATGCAAACCTTATATTATAAAGGCTCCAGTAAAAGCCAAAATGCAATATCTTGATCTGGATACAACCTTACCTGAACCAAAGCTGATGACAAAGGAATGGATTATTCAGGATGTTATACATCTGTTGCGATGACAGCATAAGAGTATCCATGATTTACGGTGCTAATAATATAACGGCTTTTGGTTTTTGGGTTAGCAAATCGTTCGTTTCCCGGATCCGACTGAGGAGGTTCTCTGACAGCCAGTGAAAGATTTGACAGTTCTGTAAGAGTGAATATTTTTCCGGGAGATTTTTATTTTAATCTTGATTCTTATTTAAGAATTAAGTTATATCAACTAAATTGTGAAGGTTATTTTGTAATGGTTTAACAGAACTAATTAAAATAGAAATGGATAAAAACTTAAATCGCCGTCATTTTGTAAAAACGGCTGCTATTGGAGGCATGGGCCTTGGCCTTGCCGGAAATTTCACCTCCCTGTATGGCAAAAGTACCTCTGAAGGTAAAAAAGTTGGCATCATTGGCCTCGATACATCTCATAGTGTTGCCTATACAAAAACGCTTAATGCACCTGATGCAGGAGCTGAATATTGCGGATATAAGATTGTAGCCGCCTATCCTAAAGGAAGCTCAGAGATTAAATCAAGTTATGAGAGAATCCCTGGTTATATTGATGAAGTCAAAAAGTTCGGAGTGGAAATAGTCAATTCAATTGATGAGCTTATAAGTAAAGTAGATGTTGTGCTGCTTGAAACTAACGATGGCCGCCTTCACCGTGAACAAGCTCTGCCAGTATTAAAAGCCGGGAAAAAGATGTTTATTGATAAACCGATTGCTGCAACACTTGCCGATGCCATTGCTATTTTTGACACAGCAAAACAATATAATGTGCCTGTTTTCTCATCATCATCATTGAGATATATTTCCGGAATGGACAAAATTCAACAAGGTGTAATAGGGAAAGTAGTGGGCGCTGATGCTTACAGTCCTGCACATTTAGAGAAAACACATTCTGATATATTCTGGTATGGCATACATGGTGTTGAAACATTATTTGCCATCATGGGAACAGGTTGTAAGAGTGTTTCAAGGACTTTCACGGAGGATACAGACTTTGTTGTAGGCGTATGGAACGACAACCGCATAGGTACATTCCGCGGGATACGTTCAGGTAAAGGAGGATATGGAGGAATTGCCTTCGGAGAAAAAGATAATTTGGTTCTCGGAAATTTTGAGGGTTACAATCCGTTGTTAATAAAGATTATAGAATTTTTTAATACAGGAGTTGTTCCTGTTGCTTCAGCAGAAACACTGGAGATTTGTGCATTTATGGAAGCTGCCCAGGAGAGCAAACTGAAAAAAGGTGCATCAATCGAGATTGAATCGGTAATGGCAAAGGCAAAAAAGAAGCAGAAAAACTAACTAATCAACAAGTGTAATAAAGTTCAATAATTAAGATGGAAAAACAGATCAACGACAGACGGAGTTTTCTCAGGAAAGCTGCCATGGGTGGATTAATGGCAATAAGCATCCCTGAAATTGTATCAGGTGCAATGGCCCCGGCAGGAGCAAAAAAACATTTATTAGGCAAAAACAACACTATTCTTTTTCAGGGTGACTCAATAACCGATGCAGGAAGGGATAAAGAAGATAATTCTTTTAATAATGCAAACGCTCTGGGAAATGGGTACCCGGTTTTTGCGGGTGCGGGTCTTCTCGAGAAGTATGCTTCACTTAACCTGAAGATATATAATAAAGGTATATCAGGTAATAAAGTGTACCAGCTGGCAGAACGATGGGATAAAGATTGTCTTGAAATTAAACCCGATATTCTCAGTATACTGATAGGTGTTAATGATCTCTGGCATAAGTTGGACGGAAATTATAACGGGACAGTCGAAATATACCGGAATGATTACATTGCACTTATTGAAAGAACAAAAAAATCGCTTCCTGATGTGAAACTTATTATATGCGAACCATTTGCTGTGCCTGGAGTAAAAGCCGTCAATGAAAAATGGTATCCTGAGTTCTACGGTTATCAGAAAGCTGCCCGTGAAATTGCTGATAAATTCAGTGCGGTATTTATTCCTTATCAGAAAATATTTGATGAGGCTCAGAAACAGGCTCCGGGTTCATACTGGACCCCCGATGGTGTTCATCCTACCCTTGCAGGCGCCCAACTGATGGCAAATGCATGGCTTGAAACAGTAAAATAACAGTTAAAATTATAAATGATATGAAACGATTTTTTTCTTTTCTGATAACAGTTGCGATATTATTTGTTATCACAACTTCAGTATCATTCGGTGAAGTTAAGTTACCGGCAATATTCAGCAACAACATGGTACTTCAGCAGAAATCGGAGGTAGCTGTTTGGGGTACTGCTGCAAAGAATTCGACAATTAAAGTTACAACTTCGTGGAATAATAAGAGTTATTCTGCGCGTACCGGAAATGACGGTACCTGGAAGCTTAAAGTTGCAACACCGGTAGCAGGAGGTCCATATGAAGTTACTGTAAGCGGTGATGGAAAAGCCGTGAAATTCCAAAATGTGCTGATTGGAGAGGTATGGGTTTGCTCGGGGCAGTCTAACATGGAAATGCCTGTCAAGGGATATAAAAGTCAGCCAGTAAAAGGATCGAATGAAGACATCATGTTATCTTCTAATCCTTCCATCAGGTTATTTACGGTTCAGAAAGACAAGAGTCTGCAGGAGAAGAATGATTTTATTGGCGACTGGGAAACATGCGAACCGGAAAATGTAAGCGAGTTCAGCGCGACAGCATACTATTACGGACTTATGTTATATAAAGCTTTAAAGGTCCCGGTTGGTCTTATTAACACAAGCTGGGGGGGAACCCGTATTGAACCATGGATGAGTGACGAAGGAATCAAAAAGTTTAATTTTGTTACTCCTCCTGATAAAAACAAGGAAGGAGAGCTTTCTCCTCAGACACCGACAGTTTTATTTAATGCAATGATTAACCCGATGGTTGGTTATGGTATTAAAGGTGCAATATGGTATCAGGGAGAATCAAACCGCAATGAACCTGATAATTATGCTCTTTTATTACCCGGAATGATTGAGAACTGGCGTTCAGAGTGGGGCATTGGTGATTTTCCTTTTTATTATGTCCAGATAGCCCCTTATGATTATGGAACAGCTGGCTTAAATTCTGCATTTTTACGTGAAGCCCAGCTTAAGGCATCAACAGCAATACCAAACATTGGAATGGCAACTATCATGGATATAGGTGAAAAGGATTGTATTCATCCTTCCGATAAAAAAGCAGGTTCCCGACGTTTGGCTTACCTGGCTCTGGCTAACACTTACGGCAAAAAAGGATTTGCCAGTTCAGGGCCTGTTCTCAAGGAGATGACTGTTTCAGGGCAGGTTGTAAAACTGACATTCAATAATGCAGACAACGGACTTACTTCTTTCGGAAAAGAACTATCGTGTTTTGAAATTGCCGGCGCAAATAAGATATTCTATCCGGCCAAGGCATCGATTGTTGCCGGAGGTGTAACGCTGTTTTGTCCGAATGTGGCCGAACCTGTTGCTGTAAGATATGCTTTTAAGGATTTTATTGTAGGAGACCTGTTTAATACAGAAGGGCTTCCGGCTTCCTCATTCCGTACTGATGACTGGAAATAGGATTAAGTAAGCTATAGATATTTGAAAAGCTAAAAAAAGCCGCCAATTAAAATTGGCGGCTTTTTTAAGAAATTTTAAGGGGTTGGCAAGATGTTACTCTGTTTTAAAGTTACGTTTTTAGGGGGGAGTGACACCCTCTGGGGGATTAGAGATTTAAGGTGTCCATAACTTAGCCAACCCGTTAAAATTCTTATTTCATTTATAAAACCTTTGGCAAAGGTGGAAAAAGCCCGGCTTTATTAAAAACCTTATTTTTTTATCGCCTCATTTCTGATGATGAAAGCGAGTTTTTGCTTATTTAACGTAAAGAAGAAATTCAGAGTCTGATATTTAATACGACTCTGGTTCCTGACGGATTACCTGAGGCGTCATGTAAATCAAAATAAATGAAACTGTATCCTAATAATTGAACCCTCTGCAAAATATTTTTTGTCCCCTGTGGTGTATGCAACAGAGTCTTTATTTTATTGATCTCAGCTGATTTGGCTCTTCCTATGCCATTATCTTCCACGGTACAGATGAGTGTACTCCGGTCTCCGGACAATTTAAATTTTAAAAGAAGCATACCTCTCTTTCCCAAAGGCCTTATTCCATGCAGAATGGCATTTTCAACAAAAGGCTGAATCAACATAGGGGGGATTGTGGTTTTTCTTAAATCAAGATCTTGATCAATATCAAATTTGTAATCAAAATCAGGATATCTCTTTTTCTCAAGCTCTATATATGATGTTAAGTATTTATATCCATCGTCGAGAGTTATCGATTCCTTTGAAGAATTATCAAGTGTTTGTCTGATCAGTGATGCAAAATCCGACATATAATCAAGTGCAGCCTTTGTATCTTTCTGCAGTATGTATTTCTGAATGGAATTAAATGCATTAAAAATGAAGTGGGGGTTCATCTGAGATTTTAATGACTCCATTTTCAGTTCAGCTATCCTTCGATTTATATCAGCTTTCTTTTTTACTGCTTTTATATACAAATTGGAAACATACCAGAGAATCACCACGCCTGATATTATAATGATTATAAGAAACCACCAGGTACTCCACCACGGGGGAAGAATCCTGAAAGAATATTCTGCCTCTGAGATTCTATCAGGTGAAGATAAAAGCCGACCCCTTATTCTCAGGGTGTATTTGCCTTTTCGGAGTGTAGTAAAGACAGCTTTTGCATCAGGGGAGAACTGGGTCCATTCATTCTGAAGACCTTCCAGCTTATAGCTATACTGAACCTTTAACGGTTCCGATAACTGCAACATGTGAAAGTAAAAGATCAACGTGTTTTTATCATAAGGCAGTTCAGCTCCAGATTCAGGAACACCGGTCCATGGATCTGTATGGAAATCGTCTGTCCATTTGCTATCACTGAAATTAACGTTAATCTTTTTTATTATTATTTTAAATATTTTGTTTGTACTTCTGACAAGCTCATCAGGATTGATCTTAAAAAAATTATTTGCCGAAATGATATTGATAAATCCATTACTGTCCAGCTGAGCTTTAAATGATTGTTTATCAAAAAAACCGTTCTCTTCATTAAAGAATCTGATCTTGTTATTCGCTTTGTTGTAGAGATCCCCCTGCTCCAGCATATTAAGACCTTTGTTTGTTGCAAACCAAAGACGGTCAGAATTATCTATCAGTACCCAACGAATATCTGAACCGATAATTCCTTCTTCCTGTGATATCTGATTAACTACTTCGAATGATTCACCATCGTTTCTCAGAATATAAATCTTTCCTGAGTTGGTTCCGGCAATAAGATTTTTCTTCTTATCTCCTGTCAGAGCTGTAAATGATAAGTCTTTGATGTTCTCAGGAAAACGGAATCTTTTTAATTTTCCTGACTCATACTTAAATATTCCGTCAGTATTATTATAAATCCAATATGCATTCCCGTCATGATAGTAATTACACATCGACGAGATGGTGACATTTTTCCTTAAAGAGATTTTTTCTATAACTGAATCTTTTTTGATGGAGTATTTTATAAGTTCGTAATAATGAAGCAAACCGGCAATTGTGTCACTTTCTATAAAAAAGGGAGTTTCATCAGATGTCCAGGAGTCAAAACTACTGTTCTTACCATCGATGCCAAATTTCGTCAGACCAATATTACTCTTAACCCATATATTTGCGGAGTCATCCTCAAAAAAACCTGAAAATTCTTTCAACCCTTTTTTTGTCAATTCATCATATCTGACAGATTTAACTGTAAATCCTGAATTGATTTCTCCCATAATGATTCTGTCACCAACTGACAACCATTTTCTTCCCTTTGTATCGATAATAATATCTTTAATTACAGGGTTTTTGGTGTTAAAATCAGAAACAGGGTAATATTCTATTCCTGACGATTTATAGATATATAATCCTTCATCTTCTGTACCAATGAAAAGAAGCTCTTCATCTTTATCGTAATAGATGCAGCGGCATAATTGAGTTTTAATTCCAAGTTTTTTATTGAATGATTCAACTTTATCATTCCTCAAACGATAAATACCACCATTCCATGTCATGCATGGGTATTCACCGTCATTCCATGAAGCGATCCACAGGTCACCATTCTTCTCCTCCGTGATGTCACAAACCAGGGGCATCCCATTTATAAACTTTATGGAATCACCATTATAAATTTTCATACCGGAGAAAAAATTACTGATAATGGTATCTTTTTTTGAAGTGATAAATGAACAGGAGCTGAAACCTGATATCTTATGAAAACGATGATCTGACGGAAGATACTGAAAATCTTTCGTGCAAGGGTTAAACTTTATGAAATGAAAGTTGTCAAGAAAGGTAAGCAGATAAACAGTACTGTCACAATCAATAAAATCAGTAACCTGCAGAAATTCCCTTTTTGTGATGGTGGTGTCCTTAAATGAAGTAAATTCAGAATTCTTAAAGAAAGAAAATCCAAAAACAGTACCTATCAGCAATCCGTTGCTTTTTCCGGAATACTTTATTTTTATTACGTTATCGTTTACCAATCCATCGTTGGCAGAATAATTCTTAAATGTACTGCCGTCAAACCTTGAAATACCGTTGCCATAACAGGCGATCCACAGATTGCCTTCTTTATCCTCAGTGATTGACCATATTCTGTTTCCTGCGAGACCGTCGCGTTGGGTATAAACCGTAAATGTAACACCGTCAAATTTGCATAATCCTGCTTCCGTACCAATCCAGTAATAACCTCTTGAATCTTTGAATATATCATGAATAGTGTTTGACGGAAGCCCGTCGTCTATTGTGAAGTTTCTTGTGTACTGGTTTTGCGACAGACAGTTCCTGTTAAAAGTTATCAGGAATGCTATTAGCAATATCGCAATTGTGAAGAGTTTTCTGAAATTGTACAACATTAAAAGCTCTTTAATGTATTTTCAAGATCGAAAACTCTTCTTGTTGAGACTTCTACCTCCCTGCCGTTTTCAAGTGTCAGGATACTCCTGATTTTATCGAAACTTTTTGCATAATTAAGGTTTACAAGAAATGATTTATGAGTCCTGAAGAAACAGGTCTCAGGTAAAAGTTCTTCAAGTGTTTTCAGTGTAGATGCGACAGTAAATGATTTTTCATCTATCATATTGACAATTGAGTAATTGCCATCAGCCTTGCAGAAATTGATTGAATTTACCTTGACAACATGATATCCGTTTCTCGAAGGGAGAAGAAGCTTTTTGTTGATCTCAAGATTGTGTGACAGGTTATTTATAAAAGTATCAAGTTTCAGTCTGTTAGTGTTTTTCGGATTTTCTGACGCCCTATTAATTGCCTCCCCCAGTAGTTTATAATCTACGGGTTTTAAGAGATAATCAAGCGCTGCATATCTGAAAGCAGATATGGCATATTTCTGATATGCTGTTATAAATATAACATGAAAATCATATTCCTTTCCAAAGTACTCAAAAAGTTTGAATCCGTCTTCACAGGGCATTTCAATATCAAGAAATACAAGATCGGGTTTCCTTATATTAATTACTCTTACAGCATCTTTTGTTGTTCCTGCGGAATCAACAATTTCTATTTCATTATTGTAAAACTCGTTGCAAAGCAGTCTGATTGATTCTCTCGCATCAGGTTCGTCATCAACAATAATAGCACGGATCTTCATTGCACATGATTCTTTTTCGCTAAAAAGTATTTATTTACATTGACTGGCATCAAAGGTAATGTTTTTTTACAATGAATATTTAAG